>Ga0126381_100000152_pt1 | contig 75760 bp, 69 predicted proteins | sample PanSoiMetPlot_28_FD_96465 | JGI IMG/M metagenome (GOLD analysis project Ga0126381, IMG submission 96465) | Tropical forest soil microbial communities from Panama - MetaG Plot_28 | ecosystem: Environmental > Terrestrial > Soil > Tropical forest > Bulk soil | place: Panama | collected 2016-02-17 | reverse complement strand
TCAGCCAGTAGCGCATCGGACGTTCCAAAAAATACGGCGCCGCCAAGCGACGCCGCGGTAGAGGTGCCCCCCGCTTGTGCCGTGCCGACCGTCATCTTGAACCTGAGTTCAAGAGGGTCGCCTACCTGGGCCATCAGGCGCTTCCGCGTAGGGAGCGCACACCGGCCCATTCAAGGCGCGGCGACCTAGCTAGTAGCATTGGTTCAAAGAGTATATGGCCGGTTCGAACACCGCAGGGGACGTTGAAAAGATGCGCTTCAAAAAAGCTTGTCTTGATCGGCCATCGCACGATCGATCGCCGATTGCATCGCTGAAATTCTACGCTGAACAACGCTTGTGTCAAAACCGCTGGTCGTCGCGCCCGCAGCCCGTCCATGCGTGGCGCGCAGCAGCTCGTTGGCAATGTTGAGCGCCGCCATCACCGCGATCCGCTCGGTTCCCGCGATCTTTCCCGCGTCGCGAATCTCCCGCATTCTGCGATCGAGGTATTGCACGGCCTGAAGCAGCTCTTCGCGCTCGGACTCTTTGCAGGCGACGCGGTAATCGCGGCCGAGAATCGATACGTCGAGCGTGACAGCGTGGTCGTCCATCAAGATCAGCTTTAGCTGGTCGACTCAGGCAATTGTTGCAGCAGCGAATCGATGCGCGAGGTTGCTGCCGCAATCCGCGCCGCGAGTCCCCGGTTTTGCTCCATCGCACGGCCCAGTTCGCGCTTGAGCGATTCGTTCTCCGCGCGGAGGCGATTGTAGTCCGCAAGAAGTGCCGCCACTTTTTGCTCGAGGCCCGACAGCTCGGAGTCCATCAGCGACTATAGGCGGAAGCTTTCCGTCACGTCAACCAACGCCCGAGCTCTGCACGTCCGTGGCCAAGGCCTCATAACGCACCTCCACAATCTCGAGCTCCACGGCGCCTGCCGGAGTGCGCAGGACGACGCTCTCGCCCTCCCGCGCCTTGATCAGCGCGCGCGCCATGGGGGACATCCAGCTGATGTAGCCGCGGGCGGTGTCGATCTCGTCGACGCCGACGATGCTGACGGTGCGCAACTGATCTTCGTTGTTGCGCACCGTCACCGTGGCGCCGAAGAAAATCCTATCCGCGTCGTCCGAGTCCCGGCGCGCCAGCGGGTCGACCACCTCGGCATGGTCCAGCCGCTTGATTATGAAACGGATGCGTCGATCGATTTCGCGCAGCCGCTTCTTGCCGTAGATGTAGTCGGCATTCTCAGATCGGTCGCCGTTGCTCGCGGCCCACGCTACTGCAGCAACGACCGACGGCCGTTCATTTTCAACCAGGTGATCGAGTTCGCTCTTGAGCCGGGCGAATCCTCCCGGTGTCATGTAGTTCTTAGTTCCGGCAGGGAGCGCTGCTGGCTCGAGCGCATCTTCGTCGAGATCGCTATCGCTTTCGCGAGTAAATGCCTTGTTCATGAAAATGCATGACGCGTGGCGCGAGCGAAGGTTCCCAAACGCCGAAGTTTCGATCGCATTATAGGGGCGACGCGAGACACCGGGGGCTATAATCGCCGCTCGCATCTTGCTTCGCCATCAGTCGATCCGGCTCACTCCAGAGAGCAGCGATGAACCGCCTGGCAGCCCTTCCAGCCTTTGGCGCGTTGATCCTCGTCGCGATCGTCGCCTTCGCTGTTGCGCTCTCCGTCGGCAGCGTCGCGCTGGACATTGCAGCAATCATGCGGGCGCTCTTCAGCAGCGGAGATCTCACCGCTCAGATGATCGTGCGCGAGTTGAGGTTGCCGCGCGCCGTCGCGGCGTTCGCCACTGGTGGCTCGCTCGCGCTCGCAGGTGCGCTGTTGCAGGTGCTGCTACGCAATCCGCTCGCCGATCCCTACGTGCTGGGGGTGTCCGGCGGAGCAGCGGTCGGCGCCCTGCTTACCATACTTGCCGGTGCCACGGGATGGACCACTCCTCTGGGCGCTTTCGGCGGCGCGTTCGTATCGACCATTATCGTGTTCGTTCTTTCGCGTAGTGACGGCGCCTGGTCGCCGATGCGCCTGCTCCTCACCGGAGTGATCGTCGCCGCGGGCTGGGGCGCAGTGGTCGCGCTGCTACTTACGCTTGCCCCCGATGCGCAGCTTCGCGGAATGCTCTTCTGGTTGATCGGCGACCTTGCGGCGCCACCGATCTGGTGGACGACACTGGTCGCGCTGGCGCTCGGCCTTGCTGTCGCGCTGCCGTTCGCGCGTGAGCTCAACGCGCTTGCACGCGGCGTTGTTGCGGCTGCCGCGCTCGGTGTGGCCGTCGACCGGTTACCGTGGTTGCTTTTCGGACTCTCCGCGGCTTTGACTGCCGTTGCGGTCACGACTGCGGGCGCGATCGGCTTTATCGGTCTCATCGTGCCGCACGCGGTGCGCCTAGTACTCGGCAACGACCAGCGCATCGTTCTCCCGGCGTCCGCTCTTGCAGGCGGCGCGCTTCTGCTCGTTGCGGACACGCTCGCGCGCGAAGTCGCCGCCCCCACCCAGCTCCCCGTTGGAATCGTCACCGCGCTCATCGGCGTGCCAGCGTTCCTGTTTCTGCTCGCGCGGGAACGCCAATGAGCGCTCCGCTCCTTGCAACACACGGCCTGCGAGTAACGATTGCGGGCATTACGGTTTGCAGCGACCTTGCGCTCAGCATTCGGCGTGGAGAATGCTGGGCCGTGCTCGGGCGCAACGGCGCAGGCAAGACGACCCTGCTGCATACTCTTGCCGGACTGCGTCCGCCTGCAGCAGGCAGCATCGATTTCGCCGGCAGGCCGCTCGCGGCATGGACGGGCCGCAAGCTCGCGCGCCGGCGAGCGCTGCTCGCCCAGGACGACTTTGACGCCTTTCCCGCGAGCGTGCTGGAAACGACCCTGATCGGACGCCATCCACATCTGTCGCGCTGGGAATGGGAATCCCCGCGCGACTATGCGATCGCCCGCGCTGCGCTGGCTGCGGTCGATTTCGCCGAGGGAGAAGCGCGCGATGTGCGCACGCTGTCCGGTGGCGAGAGAAGGCGTGTGGGGTTGGCTGCGTTACTCGCGCAGGAGCCCGAGCTCTTTCTTCTGGACGAACCGGCAACGCACCTGGATCTTGCACACCAACTCGCTGTGCTCGATCGGCTGACCGCGATTGCACGCGACCAGCAAAAGTCGCTGATCATGGTGGTGCACGACGTCAACCTGGCGACGCGCTATTGCGATCATGCGTTGCTCCTCGATCGCGGCTCGGCGCTCGCAGGGCCGGCCGTCGAACTGCTCACCGCCGAGCGCCTGTCGGCGTTATACGGCGTCGCGCTGCGAACGCTGCGTGATGAGAGTCGCCGCGTGTTCGTGACCTAGGCACTTGAAGGTTCAGCGAACGAGCTTGACCCGGGCCTTATCGAGCACGGCGCATAGACCCTCCAGGCCGTCGATGAAACGAGGGCCGGCGCGGTGCAGCAGATTGGCATCGATAGCGTAGAGGTTGCCGCGCGCGACTGCGGGAAGCGCCTCCCAGGCTGACCAGGCGTCGAGCCATTCAGGTGGCACCGGGCCGTCGGCACCCGCGACGATGGCGTCGGGGGAAGCCGCAAGTACCGCTTCGACGCTCACCTGTGGAGCCGGTAGACCAAGCGCCGCGAAGACGTTTTTTCCGCCGCACAACTCGATGGCTGCACTGATGATGTGTGCGCCGCCGACTGTGAACAGCGGCTGGTTCCATATTTCATAGAACACGCGCAACTTCGGCGCGCTGCGCTCTCGCTCTCGCAACGAGGCGATGCGCTGTCGCAGAGTCGTGGCGACCTTGGACGCGCTTCGCTCGTGCCCGGTAAGCACACCGAGTCGCACGATGTCCTCGGCAATCGCATCCGGGCTGCGCGGGTCGCTAAAGTAGACAGGAACTCCAAGCGAGCGCAGCCGCTCGACCTGCGCAGGCGCGAGATACGGCCAGGCGACGACCAGATCTGGCTTGAGCGTCACGATGAGCTCGAGATCGAGCGAACGAGCATCGCCGACACGCGGCAAGCGTGCCGCTTCGGGAGGAGCGTCGGCGGGTGAAAGCACGCCGGCGACCTGTTCCCCAGCGCCAGCCGCGAACAACAGCTCGGTCGCGTGCGGGACAAGGCTTACGATGCGGCGCGCCGGCGCCTTGAGCTCGACCGTTGCGCCGGTCGCGTCGGTCGCCGAGACAGGGGCGCCGCTAACCGCGCCGGACACCATCGCGGTCATCCACAACATCAACAGAATCGGCGGCAGCGTCATTCGGCGCAGGGCGATTGCCCTAGTATCGGTAGCGCACGCCGGCAAAGACGTTCGACCCGGGCGTGTTGTAGTCTGCGGCGAGCTCGTAGTTCTTGTCGAACGCGTTGCCGACGATGGCGAAAAGCGCCCACTGCGGCGCGACGGCGTATTCCGCGTTGAAATTGACCACCGCGTAGCCGCCCATCCTCCGAGTATTGGCGGGATCCTCGTAGCGCGCCGACGACGCGATCACTTGCACGCCAAGCTGCAGCGCGCCGAGTGACTGCGTGACCTGGAGCGAACCGTAGTAACGCGCTCGCCGCGGCAGCAGATTGCCCGTTGCATCGTCGTAGGGGCGGGCGAAGTCGAGGCTGCCCTTGATGTTGGTATCCCCATAGAGCGCCTGCAGCTCCAGGGTGATGCCTTCGAGCGTGGCGGAAGCGATGTTCTGGGGAGCGCAGTTGAAGTCTGCATCGCAACTGAAGACGATCAAATCTTTGACGCGGTTGCGGTACGCGACGACCCCTGCGTTGAGCATCGCATCGGAGTAGCGCAATGCGCCCTCGAGGTTGTGTGCTGTCTCCGGAACCAGATTGGGGTTCGAAAACCCTGGGAAATAGAGATCGTTGAATGTTGGCGCCTTGAAGCCTGTTCCATAGCTCATGCTCGCGCGCAGGTTGGAGCTAAGGCTGTAGGCGTACTCGATGGCGCCCGAAGTCTGGCCTCCGTATTGCGAGCTCTGGTCGTGGCGCAGGTTGGCCTGGAGCGCGTTGGCGCCTTCGCGAAGCTGGTAGACGCCGATGACGGCATTGGTGTTGCGCGCGGTGACGGGGAAGCCGGCGTCGGTGTTGAGCCGCTCCTCGCGCCGTGACAGCGCGAGCGACAACGCCCCCAGCGGCAGTGACAGATCATTCTGCCAAAGGTACTGTCGCTGCACGGTCTTGAACTGCGAAGGTCCGAACGCGGTTTGCGAATTGCTGTCGTCGCTCGATGTTCCGGCCTCCAGGGTGCTTTTCCAGAACGAGGCCAGGCGGTTGCTGCTGGCGACTGCATAGCTCTGTACTGTGGTGATCGTCCTGTCGTCGAAATCCGGACTGGCATCGAATTGGGCATTGAGTCGACTGTAGAACGCCTGCAACGAGAGCTGCTGCTCGGGCGCGAAACGGTAAGTGAGGCTGCCGCTGCCGTTGCCGTTGGTGTAGCCGTCGCGATCCGGGTTGTAGCTGAAGTTGGCGGGATTCCAGATGGCGTTGAAGCCCGAGCTTTGCTGGTACCCGCCTTGAAGTGCGATCCGCCACGACTCTGCGCTTCCGCTCGCTCCGGCGGAGAACTGACTTGTGTTGTAGGTGCCATAACCGGCGCTTGCGTTCGCGGCTAAGCCCTTGCCGGCGCTGCGTGTGAACACCTGCACAACGCCGCCGATGGCGTCGGCACCATAGAGGCTGGCGGCAGGACCCCTCAGGATCTCGATGTGGTCGATCTCCGAGAGCGGGATCGCTTCGAAGGGCGCGGTGCCGGAACTCGACGACCCGACGCGCAAACCGTCGACGAGCAGCAAGGTTTGGTTCGCGTTGGCCCCGCGGAGGAAGACGCTCGTCGTCGTCCCCGGGCCGCCTGTCGTCGCAATCTGCACGCCAGGTTGTCGCTGCAGCAGATCAGCAAGGCCTTGCGCTCCGGCGCGGGCGATTTCGTCGGGTCCGATCACGGTGACATCGGCAATGATCTCGGTGAGCCTCTGCGGCGAGCGTGTCGCTGTCACCGTGACCGGATCGAGCAGCGCCGGTGCTTCGGGGGTTTGCGAATGCGTGAGGCGGCTGGCGGCGATTGCCGCCACGCCGAGCAGCGCCGCTGCGCGGCGATGCCAACTATCGACCATGGGTCTCTCCATTCGTGCTCTCCCGCACGAGCGTTCACGAACCGCGGAGAGACCGGCGAGCAGCGCGGATTGAGGCCCGCCTGCGGCCGGGCAGCGCCTCCCGCGATGCGCCCAGCTACCTGATTGCGCGCTTGCTTAAAACCAAGCGTGAACCGTGCAGGCCGGTCTCCGGACTCGTCGGTGCGGATTCGCCGGCCTTCCCGTTCGTTGTGAACAGTGGCATTGGAGCGATCCTCGAGACCTCGCCACGCATGGCCAAAGTCCCGTCCGACCTACCGTTGCGGGGGCAGCGCCGGAATGGCCGCGATTTGTACGAATCGAGACGCACCGGCTTCCCGTTTCACCCGCCGCGCTTGAGATCCGCGGCGGACACCTGCGATACCCATTATACCGAGTCATCCATAGGGAAAGAGGACGACGAGCGAAACAGCGTCGCGCTGCACAAAATGATATAATCGCTGCCCTTTTTGTCGGACGCCGTCCTACAAAAATTGGCATCGTGATTCGCAAGCTCTACATCCGTACTTTCGGCTGCCAGATGAACGAGTACGACTCGGCCAAGATGGCCGACGTGCTCGGCGCCACCGAGAGCATGCAACTTACCGATGCTCCCGGCGAGGCGGATGTGATCCTGTTCAATACCTGCTCCGTGCGCGAAAAAGCGCAAGAGCGCGTTTTTCACGACCTCGGCCGTGTGCGGGAGCTCAAGTCGGCCAATCCCGACTTGATCATCGGAGTCGGCGGATGCGTCGCCAGCCAGGAAGGTGCGGCGATCGTCGCGCGCGCGCCCTACGTCGACGTCGTGTTCGGTCCGCAGACGCTGCATCGGCTGCCGGAACTGATCGCGCGCAGTCGGGCTACGGGTCGACCGCAGGTCGATATCTCGTTTCCCGCGATCGAGAAATTCGACAGTCTTCCGCCGCCGAGGGTCGAAGGCGCGAGCGCGTTCGTCTCGATCATGGAGGGATGCAGCAAGTACTGCACGTTCTGCGTCGTTCCCTATACGCGCGGAGAGGAGGTCTCCCGCCCGTTCGACGACGTTCTCACCGAGGTCGCCGATCTCGCCGACCAGGGAGTCAAGGAAATCACGCTGCTCGGCCAGAACGTCAACGCTTATCGCGGTGCGATGAACGATGGCGAGAGCGCTGATCTCGCGACGCTGATCGAATATCTGGCAGAGATACCGTCGCTCGAGCGTATCCGCTTCACAACTTCGCATCCCCGGGAGATGACGCAGCGACTCATCGACGCTTATGCCACTGTGCCTAAGCTCGTGTCGCAGATCCATCTGCCGGTGCAGTCGGGCTCCGATCGCGTGCTTGCCGCGATGAAGCGCGGCTATACCGCGCTCGAGTACAAGTCGATCGTGCGCCGACTGCGTTCGGCGCGGTCGCCTCTGTCGATCTCGTCCGATTTCATCGTTGGCTTTCCGGGCGAGACGCAGCGGGACTTCGAGCACACAATGCGGCTGGTCGACGACATCGACTTTGACGGCAGCTTCATCTTTCAGTACAGCCCGCGACCAGGAACTCCGGCCGCGGACTTTGCCGAGCAAGTGCCGCGCGACATCGCTCAAGCGCGTTTCGAGCGGCTGCAGGCGGTAATCGACTTAAGTTATCGTGCGCACAGCGAGCGTATGGTCGGCTCGGTCGAACGCGTGCTAGTGACCGGGCGCGCTGCGAGAAGCGCTAAGGATCTCGCAGCCAGAACGGAGAACAACCGCGTAGTGAATTTCGGCGGCGGCGAGAACTTGATCGGCCGCTATGTCGATGTGCGCATCAGCGCGGCGATGGCGCATTCGCTGAGGGGCGAATTGGTGAGGAATTGACCCTTTGTTCGAGGCGCGGCGCGGAGAAGGGGATGCTCCGGTCGCATGGTTGAAACGCAGTTGATGAGGTTCGCAATGTCTGCTTCCAGGATTTCCAGTATCCCCGGCTTGTTTGTTTTCCCACTCGCGTTGTCGGCGCTGCTCTGCGGATGCGCGACAGTGCCGGCACCGGATTCAGCGACCGTGGCCGCCGCGGCGGTGGCTGCAACCGCTGCAGCCGAGGCCGCTTCCGGCAATGCAGCGCACGGCGCTAGCGCCCCTGCGGCGCCCGGGTCTCCCCCGGCGCGCAATGGCCCGTCGGCACCTGCCGTCGCCGCCGCTGCGGCTGCCGCCGCTGCCGCGGCCGCCGGACAGCAGAAACCCTTTGCTGAAGTAATCAAGGAGGCCAAGGAGGAGCCTGGCCTGTTCACGCTGTGGACCAAGGATGAGAAGGTCTGGCTGGAAATCAAGCCCGACCAGTTCGATCAGCCGTTCTTTTTCCAGATCAACCGCACTCATGGCATTGGCGAGCGCGAGCCGTTCTTGAGCCCCATGCTCCGCTCGTACATCGTCGAGTTTCATCGGATCGGCAATCTGGTGCAGTTGATCGCCAAGAACACGCAGTTCTTTGCGGCCGAAGGCACCCCGCTCGCGCGTGCCGTGCGCGAGAACTTGAGCGACAGCCTCATTTCTACTGTTGCGGTGGCGAGCCTCCCTCAACCCGAAAACAAGTCGATCCTGATCGAGGCGAACGCGCTTCTGCTCGCCGACATCCCGGCGGGTGCCACCGCGCTCGAAGGCGCCTATCGAATTTCCTATGCTTTCGATGCTCGCAATTCGAGCTTCAGCGCGACCCATAACACCGTCGATCTGACCGGGCTCGAGGTGTCGGCTCACTACTCCGTTTCGCGGATCGCACCGCCGCCGCAAACGCCATCGAGCGTGCCGCATGCTGCTCCGCCGGCTCACCTCGAGGACCCTAGAAGCCTGTTCCTGGGCTACTACTATAGCTTCGCCAAGCTTCCTGCACCGATGCATCCGCGCGTCGCTGACGATCGTATCGGCCACTTCATGGTGCATCGCTGGGATTTTTCCGACGACATCGCCAAGTTCCCCGAGGTTTATTACGTCCAGCGCTGGCGTCTCGAGAAAAAAGATCCCTCTGCGGAAATCTCCGAGCCGATGCAGCCCATCGTCTATTGGCTGGATCGCAATATCCCCGCGAAATACCGTGACACGGTCAAGGCCGGCATCCTCGAATGGAACAAGGCGTTCGAGAAAATCGGTTTCAAGGATGCGATCCGTGTAGAGATCCAGCCCGACAATGCCGACTTCAGCACGGCGGACGCGCATCACGCTTCCGTGCGCTGGGTGGTTCGCGACGAAGCCGGTGCCTTTGCCATCGGTCCCCGCCGCTACGATCCGCGCACCGGCGAGATCCTTGACGCCGACATAGAGATCGAAGACGGCTGGACGCGGTTGCCACGGCGCCAAGCCACAGAGCAGTTTCCGACGAGGCATGCACGCGCCATGAGCGACGGCAGCTTCTGCGAATATGGCGATGTCGCCTTCGACGAGATGGCGTTCGCTCTCGATCTGCTGATTGCCCGCGGCGACATCGACCCGGACAGCCCCGAGGCGGAGCGCTATGTGCTGGCGACCCTCAAGGATGTCGTGACGCACGAAGTCGGACACACGCTGGGACTTCAGCACAACTTCCGAGCGTCGACAATCTATACGCAGAAGCAATTGAGCGACCCGGAGTTCACCAAAGTCCACGGGATCGGCGGCTCGGTGATGGATTACAACGCGGTCAATCTGGCGCTGCAGGACGAGCGCCAGAGCGATTACGTGATGAACTCGATCGGTCCTTACGACTACTGGGCGATCGAATACGCCTACAAGCCGATCGCTCCGGACAAGGAAAAGGCCGAGCTGGCGGCTATCGCCTCGCGCAGTGCCGAGCCCGAGCTCGCCTTCGGCAACGACCTCGATGCAGGATTCGGCGGCGCCTCGGAAGGCATGGATCCGCAGGTCAACCGGCGCGATATCGGCAGCGATCCGCTCGAATACGCCGCGAGGCGCATCAAGCTGTCGCGAGAGCTCTGGGAGCGGCTGCAGTCGCGGCAGCTCAAGTCCGGCGAGAGCTACGAGATGCTGCGGCGTAATTTCCTCACCGGCTTGACGCAGGTCGGCAATGCCAGCGTCGTGGCTTCCAAGTATGTCGGCGGCGTCGTCTACGTGCGCGATCATGCTGGCAGCGGCCGCGAACCCTTCACGCCGGTGCCGGCGGAGCGACAGCGCCTCGCACTGAAGCAGATCGCCGACGGGCTGCTATCGGTCGACAGTTTCCGATTGAAGCCCGAATTCGTGCGGCGAATGACGGTGGACCAGTTCGAAAGGTTCCGCGACGATGCCGGCTCGAGCGCCATCGCGCCCGACATCTCGCTCACCAACCGCATGCTCGCAATGCAGCGCTCGGTGCTCGACCAGCTCATGAGCGACGCGGTCGCGACTCGAATCGAAGAAGGTGCGTATCGCCACCTCAAGAACGAGCAGAGCTTCCGCTTGTCCGAGCTCTATGACACGATACAGGACGCGATCTGGAGCGAACTCAAGACGGGGCGCGACATCTCGGTGTTCAGGCGCAACCTCCAGCGCGAGCACTTGAAGCGCGTCACCGCCGTGTTGCTGCGGCCGTCGCAGGGAGTGCAGGCCGACGCACGCGCATTGCAACGGGAGAACGCTAAGCAGCTTCTTTCGCTTATCAGGGCGTCGATGAGCAAGCCGTCGTTCTCCAAGGAAGCGCGCGCCCACTTGGCTGAATGCGAGAATACGCTCGACGAGGCGTTGAAGGCCCCATTGCAGCGACCGGGTGCATAGTAGCGGAAGTCTTAAGCTCACTTGCCAAAATCGCAAACCGTCGAGCTGGATCTTTCTCCGGTCGACAATCGCGCGCTCGCCAACCTGTGCGGGGCCCTGGACGCGAATCTGCGCCAGATCGAGGCGGCGCTCGATGTCGCGATCGCGCGCCGTGGGGCGACGTTCACCGTGCGCGGCGCCGCAGTTCAAACCGAGCGCGCGACAGCAGCATTGCAACGGTTCTATGCGCAGGCACAGGAGCCCTTGAGCGTCGACGACGTTCAGCTCGGGTTGATCGAACTAGCGACACAGCAGGAACCGCCAGCCAAAGTCGACGCCAGCGATGATGGCGCGCCGCTGCTACGCACGCGTCGCGCGGACCTGCATGGGCGCACCCCGAATCAGATCCTGTACTTAAAGCACATCCAGGAGCACGACATCACCTTCGGTACCGGCCCCGCAGGAACCGGCAAGACCTACTTGGCGGTTGCCTGCGCGGTGGATGCGCTGGAGCGCGACATCGTGAAGCGGCTCGTTCTCGTGCGCCCGGCGGTGGAAGCGGGAGAGCGGCTGGGCTTCCTTCCCGGCGACATGGCGCAGAAAGTCGATCCTTACCTTCGCCCGCTCTACGACGCGCTCTACGACTTGATGGGCTTCGACAAGACGGCCAAGCTGTTCGAGCGCAATACCATCGAAATCGCGCCGCTTGCATTCATGCGCGGCCGCACCCTCAATCATTCCTTCATCATCCTCGATGAGGCCCAGAACACGACGCCCGAGCAGATGAAGATGTTCCTCACCAGGATCGGCTTCGGGACCAAGGCGGTCATCACAGGCGATGTGACGCAAATCGATCTCGCCCGCGGCCAGAAAAGCGGACTCATCGAGGCGCGCCGGATCCTGGCCGATGTGCGCGGCATCGCGTTCACCGAATTCACCAGCGCCGACGTTGTCCGTCATCCGCTGGTGCAGAGGATTATTTCCGCGTACGAGAAGCAGACGCAGGACGAGCGTAGCGACGCAGCGAGTCCCCCGCGGCGTGCCGAGCGTTGAAGGGGATGACGCCACGCTCGCGGGCGGCGCGACGCGCGCGCCTGTCACTCACGGTGCAATACGCGACCGCCGGCGACGATCTTCCGGCACGCGCTTTGCTTCGCCGCTGGGCCGCGGCGGCAGTGGAACGCGACGCCGCCGTTACACTGCGCTTTGTCGGTGTGAAAGAGGCGCGCGCGCTCAACCATCGGTATCGGGGCAAAGACGTCCCCACCAACGTGCTTGCATTCGTGTACGATGAGAACCGTGGAGGGGACATCGTGCTGTGCGCGCCGGTGCTCAGGAGCGAAGCGCGGCAGCAGAACAAGACGCTGACCGCTCACTGCGCGCACCTCGTCGTTCACGGCATGCTGCACCTGCAGGGCTACGATCATCACCGGGCTGTCGACACGACGCGGATGGAGGCGCGCGAGACCGACATCCTCTCGAGACTGGGGTTTGACGATCCCTACGCGGCGCCGTCACGCCGTGCGCGTCGATGAGCCACGAAGCCGCTGACCGGAGCGTGCTGAAGCCGACGCTGCTCGAGCGGCTGTCCGCCTTCCTCACTCGCGAGCCGGAAGATCGCGAGGAGCTGCTGCAGATTCTCCATGGCGCATTCGAGCACAAACTGCTCGACGCCGACGCGCTATCCATCATCGAAGGGGCTCTCCAGGTTTCCGAGATGACAGTGCGCGACATCATGATTCCGCGCGCACAGATGGACGTCGTCTCCATCGACGATGACCCCGAGCAGTTCATCCCCTTCATCATGGAGACGCGCCATTCGCGCTTTCCGGTCATCGGCGAGAATAAAGACGACGTGGTGGGCATCCTGCTCGCCAAAGAGCTCCTGAACTTCTACGCCAATCGTGAGGCATTCAATCTGCGCGACACGCTGCGCCCGGTCGTTTTCGTTCCCGAATCCAAGCGGCTCAACGTGCTGCTGCGCGATTTTCGCGCCAACCGCAACCACATCGCGATCGTTGTCGACGAGTATGGCGGCGTATCGGGTCTGGTGACCATCGAAGACGTGCTGGAGCAGATCGTCGGCGATATCGAGGATGAATACGACTTCGACGAAGCCGAAGACAACATCATTCCCGAGGCGGGCGGACGCTATCGCGTGAAGGCGCAAACCGAAATCGCCGACTTCAACCAGGCGCTGGGCGCTGATTTCGCCAGCGACGAGTTCAACACGGTTGGAGGATTGGTCCTGCAGGCGTTCGGGCGATTGCCCAAGCGCAGCGAAGCGACCAACATCGACAGGTTCCGTTTCAAGGTGGTTCGCGCCGACAGCCGGCGCATCTACACACTGCAGGTCGAAAGGCTGGCTGCGCCGCCGATTGAGGACACCGGCGCAGAAGCCTGATGGCGGCGCTCGCCGCGCTGCTTCTCGGCATCGCCACCGTCTTCGGTTTCGCGCCGTTCGGCGCGTGGGCGCTACCGGTGTTGACACTCGCCGCGCTGTTCGCGCTTATGCGCGGCGCTTCGTCGCCGCGCGACGCGGCATGGATCGGCTTTGCTTTCGGCGTAGGGCTGTTCGGTGCGGGTGCGTCCTGGGTCTATGTTGCACTGTCGACCTTCGGCGAAATGCCCGCGTCGCTGGCAGCGATCGCCACTGTCTGCTTTTGTGCTTACCTCGCGCTGTTTCCCGCAGCCGTCGGCTGGTTTTGCGCCCGGCTTGCACCGCCCGGGTCTGGTCTGCGCCTCGCGCTCGCCGTGCCCGCCTGGACGCTTGCCGAGTGGCTGCGCAGCTGGCTCCTGTCCGGGTTTCCATGGCTCTCCGTCGGATATTCCGAGCGGACCGCTGCGCTGGCCGGCTACGCGCCTTTGGGCGGCGTGTTCCTCGTGAGCTTCGCCATCGCGGCGGCGGCCGCGCTGCTGGTCGAGCTGACCCTCGCGATCGAAGCGCAGCGCTGGCCGGGAGCGGTGATCGTTATCGCCGCGTTCGGCGGGATTGCGATCGGCGGCGTCGTTCTGTCCTCGATCGAATGGAGCCGACCTGCAGGGGACGCCATCGCCGTGAGCCTGGTCCAGGGGAACATCGAGCAGGACGTCAAGTTCGACCCCGCGTATCGAACGAGCTCTCTGGAGACGTATGCCGAGCTGGTCGCAAAGGCGAAAGGAAGGCTCGTGGTGCTGCCGGAGAGCGCGCTGCCGATGTTCGCCGACGAAGTGCCGGCAGAGTACGTGGCGCGACTTCGCGAAAGCCTGCGCACGCACCGCGCCGACCTCCTGCTCGGGTTGTTCTTTTTCGAGCCGCGCGGCAGCGCCGACGAGGACGACCGCTATTTCAACAGCGTGGTGAGCATCGGCAGCTCAACCACGCAGGTCTACCGCAAGCATCATCTGGTGCCGTTCGGCGAAACGATTCCCGCTAAGCCCGTTTTCGGCTGGTTTATTCGCAGCGTTCTGCACATCCCTCTGGCCGATCAAACGCCGGGCCCCGCCTATCAGGAACCCTTCATGGTGGCGGGTGAGCGGGTGGCGGTGAACATCTGCTACGAGGACGCTTTCGGAAGCGAAATCAACCGCGGGTTGCCGGAAGCCACACTGCTGGTGAATGTGACCAACGACGCCTGGTACAAACGCTCGCTCGCTGCCGAGCAGCACGAGCAGATCGCAGCCATGCGCGCACTGGAGACCGCGCGACCCATGCTGCGGGCGACCAATACCGGCATCACGTCGATCATCGATCATCGCGGAGTCGAGATCGCGCGGCTGCCTTGGTTCACTCGCGGCGTGCTCGAAGGCAGCATCGCCGGGCGCACCGGAACGACACCCTACGTGCGCTTTGGCGACGCGCTGGTCGTCATCGTGGCCTTGGTCGCGATTGTCGTGCTTGCGCTGCTCGCACGACGCCGCACCTGAAGCGATCGCGGCGGCTTGGTCGCCCAACCATTCATCCCGTAAAATCAAGCCCTTTGTCGGCCTCCGTTGCGCCTCTGATGCTCACTTTTCAGCAGGTGATCCTTACGCTCCAGGACTACTGGGACAGCCAGGGTTGCGCTCTGCTGCAGCCTTACGACCTGGAAGTCGGCGCCGGCACTTCACATACCGCGACCTTTCTGCGTGCGATCGGACCCGAGCCATGGCGAGCGGCTTATGTTCAGCCGTCGCGCCGCCCGAAGGATGCGCGCTATGGCCAGAATCCCAACCGGCTTCATCAGCATCACCAGTTCCAGGTCGTGCTCAAGCCGTCGCCCGAAGACATCCTCGATATCTATCTGGGGTCGCTGCAGGAGCTTGGCGTCGACATGCGCCGCAACGACATACGCTTTGTGGAAGACGATTGGGAGAATCCAACCCTTGGTGCCTGGGGCCTAGGCTGGGAAGTGTGGATGAACGGGATGGAGATCACCCAGTTCACCTACTTCCAGCAAGTCGGCGGTCTCGATTGCAAGCCGATCACCGGCGAGATCACTTATGGCCTCGAGAGACTGACCATGTATTTGCAGAACGTCGACAACGTTTTCGATGTCGTCTATACCGTTTGGCGGGATCGCGGCGTCGAAAAGACGTTGAGCTATGGCGACGTGTTCCATCAAAACGAAGTGGAGCAGTCGGCGTTCAATTTCGAGCAGTCGGATCCGGCAAAGCTGTTCGAACAATTCGCGCTGTTCGAGGCAGAGGCGAAGCGGCTTCTCGAGGCCAAGCTTCCTCTGCCCGGCTACGAAATGATTTTGAAAGCAGCGCACACCTTCAACCTGCTCGACGCGCGCGGCGCGATCTCGGTCACCGAGCGCGCTGCCTACATCGGCCGCATTCGCGCGCTCTCGAGGCTCGTCGCACAGGCCTACTACGACTCGAGGGAAGCGCTCGGCTTCCCCATGCTCCAAGCACCGGCGGCAAAGGTGGCTTGAATGGCCGCGGCAACGCTGCTGGTCGAAGTGGTCACCGAGGAGTTGCCACCCAAGGCGCTCAAGCGGCTGGGCGAAGCGTTTGCCGAGGGCATCGCGTCGGGATTGCGTCGAGACGGATTTCTGTCTGCGAACAGCGAGACGATGCCCTACGCAACACCGCGAAGACTTGCCGTGTCGATAACCAGCGTGGCATCCGTTGCACCGGACAGCGAGATCATCGACAAGCTCATGCCGGCTAAGGTGGCATGGGACGCGGCGTCGCAGCCATCCGAGGCCTATAAGAAAAAACTCAGCGGACTCGGGCGGGAGCATCTGGCCACCTCGTCGCGTGACGTGCGAGACGGGCCGGACCGCGTTTATGTCGCGAGCGACGGCAAGGCCGACTATGTATATCTTCGCCGCATCGCCAAGGGGCAGTCACTCGAGCGCGGGCTTCAGGAACGGCTCGATGAGGCCTTGGCATCGCTGCCCATCCCCAAAGTGATGACCTACCAGCGGCCCGATGGCACGACAGTCAAGTTCGTGCGTCCGGCGCATAGACTCGTCGCATTGCACGGGTCCCGTGTTATGGGAGTTTCGGCGTTGGGACTCGAAGCCGGCAACACCACGTCGGGTCATCGCTTTCTCGGCCGCAAAGACATCGATGTCGAGTCCGCTGACGCCTATGAACCCGCACTGGAGGCTCACGGTCACGTCATTCCAAGCTTCGCCAAGAGGCGCGCCGCGATCGTGGCGGCACTGGAGCGCGCGTCGGAGCATGCGCACGTGCTGATGCCCGATGCGCTGCTCGACGAGGTGACGGCCCTGGTCGAGTGGCCCAGCGTTTACGCCGGCAGCTTCGAGCGCGCGTTTCTCGACGTACCGCAGGAATGCCTCGTTCTCACCATGCAGCAGAATCAGAAGTATTTTGCTCTCGCCGATCAAGCCGGAAAGCTCAAGCACCGTTTCCTGCTGGTGAGCAACTTAAGCGCCGATGATCCGTCGGGAATCGTGCACGGCAACGAGCGCGTGTTGCGTGCACGGCTCGCCGACGCCAAGTTCTTCTACGACCAGGATCGCAAGCTCAAGCTCGAGGCGAGACTGCCGCGTCTCGCATCCGTCGTCTACCACAACAAGCTGGGCACCCAGCTCGACCGCGTGAAGCGGATACGCGCCATCAGCGCCGAGATCGCCCGACTCACGAGGGCCGACGCCGCGCTTACCGACCGCGCCGTCATGCTGGCCAAGGCCGATCTCCTGACGGAAATGGTGGGTGAATTTCCCGAATTGCAAGGCACCATCGGACGCTATTACGCATTGCACGACGGAGAGCCGGCCGCCGTCGCCGACGCCATCGCGCAGCATTACTGGCCGCGTTTTGCCGGCGACGCGCTGCCGCAGGGACAAGCGGCCACCTCCGTTGCCCTTGCGGACAAGCTCGAAGCGCTGGCGGGGATGTTCGGCATCGGTCAGGTCCCCAGCGGCGACAAGGACCCGTTCGGTCTGCGGCGCAACGCGCTGGGCATCGTACGCATTCTGGTCGAAGGCCGGCAGCGCGTCTCGCTCGGCAGGTTGGTCGATGTTGCCTTCGCGTCCTTCGACTCGGCGCCGGGCGTGGCCCAAGCGCGCGAGGCACTGCTCGACTTCATCTATGAGCGGCTGCGCGGGTACCTGCGCGACCTGGGGTCGACTGCCAACCAAGTGGCCGCGGTCATCGACTCGCATCCGGACTTGATCGATGACTTGCCCGCGCGTCTCGAAGCTGTGCGCCTGTTCGAGACTCTTCCCGAGGCGCAGGCACTATCCGCAGCCAACAAGCGCATCGTCAACATCCTGAAAAAGTCCGAAAGCGAGTCGGCAGCCGCCGTCGATCGATCGCTTCTCGCCGACGGAGCCGAACACGAGCTCTACGTGACGTTTCAAAAACTCGAACCCACCGTTGCGGCCGCATGCGCGGAAGGAGGCTACGCAGGGGCGCTCAAGGCACTCGCCGTCACCAAACCGGCGGTGGATCGGTTTTTCGACGATGTCCTGGTAATGGCGGAGGATCGTGCGGTGCGTGCCAATCGCCTCGCGCTCTTGCGCGGGGTTGCTCAGACCATGAACCGCGTCGCCGACATCTCCAAGCTGGCGATGTGACGAGGCCTAGATCTTGGTCCATTTCATCTCCGATCCGGTTGCACCCACGCGCCATGCGCGGCTGATCGTTCTCGATCGCGACGGGGTGATTAATTACGATAGCGAGCAGTACATCAAGTCGCCGGACGAGTGGCGTCCGATCCCCGGAAGCCTCGAAGCCATCGCCCGGCTTAATCACGCCGGCTTCCGGGTCGTGGTGGCGACCAATCAATCGGGCCTCGGACGCGGGCTGTTCGACATGGCTACCTTGATTGCAATTCACGAAAAGATGCACAAGGCGCTGGCCGTTGCCGGCGGGCGCGTCGACGCCGTGTTTTACTGTCCGCATACAGCGGATTCGAACTGCGCTTGCCGCAAGCCCAAGGCCGGGATGTTCGACGAGATCGGCCGGAGGTTCGGGGTGAGCCTGACCGGGGTGCCCTGCGTCGGTGACGGCATACGCGATCTGCAGGCAGCCGAGGCGTGTCAGGCGCAGCCGATTCTGGTGTTGACCGGCAAGGGCGAGAAGACGCTCCGCGACGGCAGCTTTCCGAGGAACACCGTCATCTTTCCCGACCTGGCGTTCGTCGCGACCGCGCTGCTCGCCGAGTAAACGCCGATGTCGGCGCTGCGCTCACGCCTGTTCGCGCTGTTCCAGGCTCTGCTGACTCCGATTTACGCCATTCTGGTCCTGCTCGCGTTCTGGGTGCCGCCGCTGCCGCGCTTCCGCTTTATCACCGGCTACTGCTGCATCTGTCTTCTCGCCGCGCGCTGGATCTGCGGAATCCGCCATCAGGTCATCGGACGCGAGAACATTCCCGCGCCAGGGTCCCCGCACATCGTCATGTCGAAGCATTCGTCGACGTGGGAGACTTTTGCGCTGAACTTCCTGTTTCCGCCACTGGCGTTTGTCGCCAAGAAGGAGCTGCTTTCGATCCCTTTCTTCGGGTGGGCGTTCACTCTTGCTTCGCCGATCACCATCGATCGCAAAGCCGGGCAGGACGCGATGACCCAGATCATCGGCCAGGGTCGCGAGCGCCTTGCTCAAGGTTTCTGGATTGTTGTCTATCCTGAAGGGACCCGCATCCCGGCCGGCACGCGCGTGCGCTACAAGACCGGCGGCGCGCGTCTGGCAGTGGAGCTGGGTGTTCCCATAGTTCCGGTGGCGCATAATGCCGGCTATTTGTGGCCCAAGGGAGTTCTCGGGAAGCGAGCCGGCGTGATCACGGTTTCGATCGGTCCGCCGATCAGCCCCAAGGGCAAGGACATGCAGCAGCTCATGACCGAGGTCGAGACCTGGATCGAGAACGAGGTCGCACGGCTGGGCAACCCGTTGCGGCCAGACGCAATCGCGCAATCGTGACGCGCTCCGAGGCGAAGCCGCGCAAGATCATGCTTGCCGGCCAGGTAGTGAACTACCGTCTGTTTCGCGCACGACGCCGATCGATCGGTATGTTCATCGATCAGAGCGGGCTTACCGTGCGCGCGCCTTCATGGGTTCCAGTGCGCGAGATCGAGCTGGCGCTCAGCGAACGCACCGACTGGATCCTGCAGGCGCTCAAGGAGTGGCAGGGCTGCGATCGCGAGTCGCTGCCTACCGTGTGGCGCGAAGGCGCGCCGCTGCTCTACCGCGGTCGGCCGCTGAAGCTTGCGTTGTTCGCCGCGCGGCGCAAGAAAATCGACGCCGATCTGCTGCATCTCAAGGTATTGCACCCGAACCCCGCGGACGAGCAGGAAATCGGCGCGTTCGTCGGCGGCTGGCTCAAGGAGCAGGCGCTTGCGCTGCTCTCTCCGCGTGTTGCCCATTTCGCAAGCCGGGTACGGGCCGCGCCGCCGCGAGTGAAACTATCGAACGCCCGCAGCCAATGGGGCAGTTGCAATGAGAAAGGAGAGATCAGTCTGAATTGGCGGCTGGTGCAACTGCCGCCGCGGCTCGCCGACTACATCATTGCGCATGAGGTCGCGCATCTCGTCGAACTCAATCACTCGCCTCGTTTCTGGGCGATTGTGGAGAAGCTGCTTCCGGGCCATGCCGACATGCGGCGGGAGCTGGACGCATTGACTCCAATGCTGGGTTGAGCGACCGCTCGGGCCACTGTTCTCAAGTAGTCGGCAGCGGCGGGATTGCCAAGCCGATCCCGGCTTGTGCCTGGAGCAGCCGGCCGAGTTTCACACTGAGCTCGTCGCCATCCCTATCCCGCCAGGCGCCCGCATCGGCGCGGAAATGAAAACCGCCCAGCCTGGCGGCCACCCACAATTCCCGGTTTGGCAGGTGTCGATTGACCACAAGCTTGCCCGCAGACCCGCAATCGATGGTGAGCACGCCGTCGTTGAGCTCCCAATCGAGGTCCGCCTCGACCGCGTCGAGCGCCGTCGCAATCGACTCGAGCACGCGATCGGTCAGCACTATGAATTCGCTCTCAGTCATCATCCGAGTATGCTGTAGCCACGTGGTAGACTGCAGCGCCATGTCTCGCTGCATTGCATAGTGCGACACATGTTACGCCGCCGCGGCTTGCTTCTAGCTGCGATCGCCTGCGCAGCGCTCGTGTCCTGCGGTATCAAGGGCCCGCTGAAGCTGCCTCCCGAAAAAGCGGCGTCTCCCGCGAGCGCACCTCCGGCGCCTGCGCCGGCATCGCCGGATGGCTCCACGACCGAGAAATCCGACGCGGCTGCGGATAAGAAGCAGTGAGTCATTTCGTCTACCGTGGCGGCGAACTCACGGCCGAGGAGTTACCGCTCAGCTCCATTGCCGCACGCTTCGGTACGCCCTGCTACGTCTACTCGCGCGCCGAACTCGAGAGCGCGTTCCGCCGCTTCGACGCGGCCTTTGCAGGCACGCCGCACCTGGTCTGTTACGCCGCCAAGGCCAATTCGAACATCGCCGTCCTCAATCTGTTCGCGCGGCTGGGCAGCGGCTTCGACGTCGTCTCTGGAGGAGAGCTTTCGCGCGTGATCGCCGCCCGAGGTGACCCCTCGAAGATCGTCTTCTCCGGCGTCGGCAAGACCGATGTGGAGATTACGCGGGCGCTTGATCTGGAGATTCTGTGCTTCAACGTCGAATCGGCGAGCGAGCTCAAGCAACTCGATGCGCTGGCAGGGCGGCTTGGCAAACAAGCGCGGATCAGCTTTCGGGTCAATCCGGATGTCGACGCGAGGACGCATCCGTACATCTCGACTGGGCTCAAGGAGAACAAGTTCGGCGTCGCCTTCGATGAGGCGCACGCCCTCTACCGCCATGCCGCCGGGCTCGCGCATGTTGAAGTCAAGGGCATCGACATTCACATCGGTTCCCAGATTACAGCACTCGAGCCGCATATCGAGGCTGCCAGCAAGGCCTTCGCAATGGTGGACCGCCTGGCTAGCGAAGGCATCCGACTCGAACACGTCGATGTAGGCGGCGGGCTGGGCATCCGCTACCGGGACGAGCAGATCATCGACCCCGTCGACTATGCGCGCGCCATCGTTCGGCTGCGCGGCGACCGGCGAGTCAAACTGCTGCTGGAACCGGGCCGCTTCCTGGTCGGCAACGCCGGCATTCTGCTCACCCGCGTAAGCTGCCTGAAACCCGGGGCGGCCCGGAATTTTGCAATCGTCGACGCCGCGATGAACGATCTGTTGCGTCCGGCGCTCTACGACGCATGGCACGATGTTCTTCCGGTGCGAAAACGGGGGGACTCACCCATGCGGTGGCAGATTGTCGGTCCGGTATGCGAAAGCGCGGACTTCATCGCCCATGACCGCAATCTTGCGCTCGTCGAAGGTGACCTGATCGCCGTCGCCTCGGCGGGCGCTTATGCGATGGCGATGAGCTCCAACTACAACTCACGTCCGCGTGCCGCGGAAGTCATCGTCGACGGTAAAACGGCGCATTTGGTGCGTCCACGAGAACTCGTCGAGGAGCTTTACCAGAGCGAATCTTTGCTGCCGTGATCATCGTCAACGCGTCCAAAATGCGATGTGCAAAATCACAACAGTGACGTGCAGCGTCACCCGAAACCGCAATTAAATCTTGTATTTCGAAAAAAAGTGGCTAGAATTCAGGCAGCAGGTGTCGCTGGATTTGTCAAGAGGTGCAGCAAACTCTTTGACCGGTTCGGTTGAAATCTGCGATGAAGTGGTAGCACTCATAACAGTTTGTGCAACTCAGACAGGAGAACTGAAGATGGCTGACATGATGACGATGGCGTCTCCGGCAGCCCCGGCAGCGCCGAAGAAGAAGGCGAAGAAGAGAGCGGCGAAGAAGAAATCCGCTCCGAAGAAGGCCGCGAAGAAGAAGGCCGCGAAGAAGAAAGCCCCGAAGAAGAGGAAGGCGGCAAAGAAGAGGAAAGCCGCCACGAAGAAGAGAAAGGCCGCCAAGCGCAAACCGGCGAAGAAGAAAGCCGCCAAGCGCAAACCAGCGAAGAAGAAAGCCGCCAAGAAGAAAAAGGCCGCCAAGCGCAAACCAGCCAAGAAGGCGCGCAAGGCCAAGAAGATCTAAATCTTCGGCAGGCAAACTGTCCGCCGCTCGAAGTCGCGACGGACCCCAAAACAGGCGACGCGAGAGTGTCGCCTGTTTTGCTTTGACGCCGCCGCTAAAGAACTTTGGAAAGGCCTAGGGACGGGTGCCTGCAGCGATGCGCGGACGCTCCACAGGCGTTGCTTGCGCGCTTGCTTTACGCGTCGTCGGGCTCGCCGGAGTGGTTCTTTTCTTAGCTTTGGACTTGACCGGGGTAACGGCTGAGTCGCTCACGATACGCAGCCGCTGGCCAGCGACGACCTTGGTCGCGGCTCCCGAATTCCACGTCTTGAGCTCCTGCGTTGTCACGCCGTAGCGGGCAGCGATTCCCGCCAGCGTCTCCCCCTTGGCGACACGATGATAGATCGTGCGGCCGCTGGACACTGTGGTGAATACCGCGTTTTGCAGGCTCGCTGCGGTTGCATCCGATGGCGCCTGAGTCGGCACGAGCACCGCATGGCCGGCCGGCACGGTGGCGCGAGGCCCGATACCGTTGACCGCGCGCAAGGTCTCCAGTGAGAGGCCGAATCGGGTTGCCACTTGAGGCAGCGTCTCGCCGGTCTTAAGCCGGTACGCCTGCCACGTCACCATCGGCTGGTCGGTCAGATCGAGCTTGGCTGCAAACACCTCGGCCTTGTCGTATGGAAGCAAGAGAGTGAACTGATCCGCCCCGGCGATGACGGGCCGATTGTGCTGGGGGTTGAGCGAAAGGAACTCGTCTAGCGGCATTTCGGCCAGATCGGCCGCGATTTTCACGTCCATCTGCTTATTGGTTCGCACCACCGCGAAATAAGGCGCGTCGGGCACGTCAGCGAGCTCGAGTCCGAACACTTCGGGGTCATTGACGATGTTTTTGACCGCTTGCAGCCGCGGCACGTAGTCGCGCGTTTCCGCAGGCATTTTGAGGCTCAAGTAATCGGTCGGCAGCCCGCGCTTTACGTTGTTGTCGATCGCCCGCTGCACGGTCCCCTCGCCACAGTTGTAGGCTGCGAGCGCGAGATACCAATCGCCGAAGTCGCCGTGTAGTTTTTGCAGATAATCGAGCGCGCCGTCGGTGGCTGCCACCACGTCACGGCGCTCATCGAACCACCAGTTCTGCTTCATCCCGTAGAGCTTGCCGGTCGAGGGAATGAACTGCCAGATGCCCGATGCGCGACTGCGCGAGTACGCCATCGGGTTGAAGGCGCTTTCGATCATCGGCAGCAAGGCAATTTCCATCGGCATGCCGCGTTTCTCAACCTCGCCGACGATGTAGTAGAGATAGCGCCGGCTGCGATCCACCATTCGCGCCACGTAGTCGGGCCGCGCCTCATACCAGTCCTCGGCGACCTTCACGCGTGGCGAATCGAGATTGGGGACCGAAAAGCCCTGCCGAATGCGAGTCCAAAGATCGCCATACTCGGAGCGTAGCTGCAGCGTGGCGTTGGTGACGGCATCGGGATCTCCCCCGGTCGCCCGGTAGCTCGGCAACTCCTTTTCGAGCGGAGTCGACGCCGCCTCGGGCATCTGTTCCGGAGGAGGCGAAAACGCGACCGGCGTCGATGGCATGTGCGGCGCTGTCGCGCAGGCCGAAACGCCAAGCGCGAGCATCACCGTTATGAGTCGCCTTCGACTATGCAATTATCGATTCCGACACGGGCAAAATGGGGTGATGGTGGGCCCGAAGCACGGCCCAAGTCAAGGCGCGGGAGGCCCTAGAACGCGTTCTTCCAGGCCCGAATCTCCGCGAAAACCGCAACACGATCAAGGAGCTTTCGGCCTGCGTGTCGTTCCGCGGCGACACGAATGGCGGTTTCTTCAGCGCGCAAAAACGGATTGGTTGCGCGCTCCAAAGCGATGGTCGAAGGCAACGTTGGAGCACCTCGGTCGCGCTTGCTGCGCTCGCGCGCCTCGCGCTCACGAAGCGCCTCGCTATTCGGCTCGATCGCTCGCGCGAATCTCAAATTCGCTAGCGTGTATTCGTGCCCGCAATAAATGCGGGTCGGGCCAGGAAGCGCCGCGAGTTTGCCGAGAGACGCGACCATCTGCGCTGGCGTGCCCTCGAACAACCTGCCGCAGCCGACGGCAAAAAGGGTGTCGCCGCAGAAAAGCATGTCATCGCCGACGTAGGCAATGTGCCCCGAGGTGTGACCCGGAATGTCGAGCACCGAAAACGAGCACCCGATACCCGGCACGGTAATCGAGGCGCCCTCGCTCAGCGCATGGGTGCGCTGCGGAATCGTCTCGTGGGCGGGCCCGAACACGGGGACCGGCCAGCGTGAGACGAGCTCGCGCACTCCGCCGATGTGGTCTCCGTGATGATGAGTCGCGAGAATCGCGCTGAGCGCGACGGCTTCGCGTTCCAGATATGCAATGACCGGAGCTGCATCGCCTGGATCGACGACTGCCGCGACCGCACCTTCGCGCAGCACCCAGATATAGTTGTCGGCAAAGGCGGGGATGGGGATAATCGCCGGCATGGCGGCATCTTCGGCAGCGGCGGCGAGCGTGTCAACGGGAACGCTCGCCGAGTGGTTTGGAACCCCCCTAGGCCGCTACTGCTGCACGCGCGAGCAGGCGTATTTCGACTCGACGCTTGCCGACATCTTTGGCTTTCATGCATTACAGATCGGGTTGCCCGAATGCCCGTTCCTGTCCGCTTCGCGCATTACTACGCGGGTCACCGTCGACCTCGAGGAACCGGCCCAGGTTCTTGCCGACCCGCATTGGTTGCCGTTTCCCGAAAACAGCATCGATCTGATCGTGCTGCCGCACGCCCTGGAGTTCACCGACGAGCCGCATCAACTGCTTCGCGAGGTCTATAGAGTGATACGGCCCGAAGGACAGGTGGTAATCGCCGGCTTCAACCCCTTCTCGCTTTTCGGCTTCAAACGCTACTTCGGTCGCGAGCAATCAATGCCGTGGAACGGAAACTTTGTCGCGCTTTATCGTTTGAAGGACTGGCTGTCTCTGCTGGGCTTCGAAGTGACGGGAGGCAGGCTCGACGCGTACGTACCGCCGTTCGCTCAGGAAAAATGGCGCAAGCGCTTCGAATTCTTCGAAAAGGCGGGCGATCGCTGGTGGCCCATAGCCGGCGGCATCTATTTTTTGCGCGCAACCAAGCGCCTCCTCGGCATGCGCGTGATCACGCCGGCGTGGTCGCGTCGCGTACGCAAAAAAGCGCTGGCGCCCGTGGCCACACCGCACGCCCGTGAATGCGCCGAAGTCGTTGAATGACGGCGCAGGTTGTCATTTACACGGACGGTGCATGCAAAGGCAATCCGGGACCCGGCGGCTGGGGCGCACTGTTGCAGTACAGGGGCCATGAGCGCGAGCTGTCGGGGGGCGAAACGCAGACCACCAACAACCGGATGGAGCTCACTGCGGTAATCCGGGCGCTGGCGAGCCTCAAGCGGCGCTGCCAGGTTGCGATTTATACCGACTCCCAGTACGTCAAAAACGGCATCGAGAGCTGGATTCACACGTGGAAGCGCAACGGCTGGAGAACTGCGGATAGAAAGACGGTCAAAAATGTCGATCTGTGGCAGGAGCTCGACCGGCTCGCCGCAAAGCACCAGATCTCCTGGCACTGGGTGAGAGGACACGCCGGCACTCCGGGCAATCATCGCGCCGACGAGCTTGCCAACCTGGGTGTAGCTTCGGTGGACCGCTGACGCGCGCTACAACTGCATCGGCAGGATGACCATCTGCATGCCGTTCAGGTGCAGCTTACGCTGCAGCGCCAGCGCGGTTTGATTGTGAAGCAGCCGGGTAACCCAGTTCTCGTTGCGGAATACGAGCTTGCTGGTGAAGAACACGCAATTCGAGAACTCGCGCTGCGTCTCTTCGGCCAACTTGACCAGCTCATCGACGCGGTCAGTGCCCAGGGAATAATGAGCGGTCGCAGCGAGTCCGTTGGCGTGACAATAGTTGACGTAGAAAGCCAGCGCCCGCTCCAGCGCCGCCCGAAGCTCGCCGATATGCTCTGAGCCCCCGTAGCTCTGCGCGTCGACGGCCTTGGCGGTGATGAATACGAAATTCTTGAAGTGGTTGGGAAAGAGCCGCTGGACCCAGAGCAAGGTGTGAATGCCGCCCCCGCGGCTCGAGCCGACCATGAACACGGCGGTGGGGGCGTCGGGATCGAGCTTGGGCGGTTTGTCGCATTTCGGGCATTGAGCGGCGGTGAAGATCTCGTCGACTTCCTTAAGTCGTGCCTTGACCGAATCGTAGTGATGATGGATCGCGAAGCAGATCGCGACCACTAGCGAAGTAATCAGTACGGTGACCCAGCCTCCTTCGCCGAATTTTTCCACTACCGTGACACCCAGAATGCCGGCGGTCACGATCAGCCCCAATGCTGAAAAAGCCAGCCGATGCAGCCAGCGCCAGTCGGTCGTGCGTGCCCGCCACCAGTAGATGCACAAGCCCAGCAGGGACAACGAGAAGGTCAGGAAAACATTAATCGAATAAAGGACCACAAGCAGGTCAACGCTGCCGCGGCTCCACAGCAGAATGACCAGCGCGGCGAGACCCATGATTACGATGCCATTCTGGGTGACCAGTCGTGTGGACAGGTGGCGGAACTGGTGTGGCAGCCATGAGTCGGCGGCCATGTTCGAAAGCACCTGCGGTCCACCGAGAAATCCGGTGTTCGCGGCGACGAATAGCAGCCCGGCTTCCGTCACCAACACGATCAGCAGCGCGATATGGTTGAAGCTCGACGGCAGGCCGAAGCTGTCGATAATGGTTCCGAAGACGACCGCGTTGAGCGTCTGCCCTTCGACCGGCCTGGCGTTCCACAGCAGATACAAAAGAACGATGCCGCCTGCCGTGAACGCGAGCGACACCGCCATGTAGAACATGGTGAGCTTGCCGGTGCGAACGCGCGGCTCGCGCAGCGTCTGTACGTTGTTGGAGACGGCTTCGATTCCGGTGTAGGTGCCGCCGCCGAGCGAATAGGCGCGAAGAAACAGAGACACCGCGGCGACCCAGCCGATGTCGTGGGCCAGCTGCCTGGTGTCCTCCATGGCGTCCGGGACGACCTGCATCAGGCCCGCCGAATGACCGAGGATGCCGTAGCTGATCAGGATGACATGCGTGATGACGAAGCCGAGGAAGATCGGGAGCAGCACCTGGATCGATTCCTTCATGCCTCGCAGATTGAGCCACAGCAGCACTGCGACCAAGGAGAGCTCGCTACCAAGCTTGAGCACTCCCGCCGACGCGGGAAGGAGACTGAACAAAGCGTCGAACCCGCTTGCCACCGAAATCGCGATGGTAAGAACATAGTCCACGATCAGGGCTGCGCCGGACACTAGGCCCGCGCGTGATCCGATGAGGCGCGTGGCGACGCGATAACCGCCGCCACCGGTTGGAAAGAGCTCGATTACCTGGTTGTAGGCGAGCGAGATGATGAAGACGGTCGCCGCGGTGGCCACCGCCATGTACAACCCGAGATGGGTATGCGCGCCAAGCGCTCGAAACGCTTCCTCCGGGCCGTAGGCAGACGACGAAAGCCCGTCCGCTCCCAATCCCACCCAAGCGAGAAAGGCAGCAAGCGCGATGTGCTGGCGGGTCTGCTGGCTTAGCGGATCGAGCGGCGCGCCAATGACCAGATGACGCAGCTTTTCGTAGGTGGTCATAGGCGCGTGATCGCGCGAGAGTCGGGTTTCCGCGCCTTGCGTCGACGCGTCGTCCGCTCCTTGGTCGGTGCGTGGTCCAAAACCCGAAGCATCGCACTCAAGGGCTCAAGCTCGCAGCGCTTAAGCCCGCATGGGGGTCAAGAGGGGGATTGGATCGGATGGACGCGCGTCACTTGGGTGTTGCGACGCAGCATCGCCGACTCTACTCTTGCCCCAATTGCTTGGCAAGCCGTCGCGCGAACACCTGCATCTCCTTCATGGCCTGCTTGTCGCCTTTTTTTTCCGAAGCCGCGATGCCTTGGCGATACGCTGCAAGCGCTTCGCCCTGTCGGCCAGCCGCGTCGAGCGCTTTGCCGAGCAGCTTCCACGCTGCTGAATATCCAGGGTCGAGCGTCACCGCGCGGCGCAGATGCTCCACGGCTTGTGGCGCGTCACCGGCATTGAGATATGCGCCACCGAGCCCGAAACGCAGCATCGCACCGTCCTTGCCGTCGGCAAGCAGCTTCTCGAACCTCACGATGGTGCCGGAGCTCGCGTCGCTCCCGGTCATGGTCACTTGGTGATCAGCTCGCTGCTGCGACAGTCGACCCGGCGCATCGGATAGATCACTTGCTTGGGCACACCGTTGAGCCTGCCTTCGACGTGCGCGTAGAGCCAACCCTCGGTTGCGCGCCGATAGATGATGCGTTGAGGGAACTCGTCGCGTGGATTGTCGAAGGTGAAAATCTCGTCGGCACCCTCTGCCTTGATTCCAGCAAGGCGAAATGCTTCCTCGTTCTTGCCCGACGGCGCGGCGACATAGTAGACGCCGTCAGAGCGTGGCTCGAGCCGTAGATATTCGAAGTCCTGCGTCCTGCCGCCCAAAGCGGTCTGACTGGCACCGATCATGATGTCGCCGCGCAGGGGCAGCCATTCCTCGCGGAAATCCCGGTCGTTGACCTTGCCCTCCCAGCAACCGGCAAGCCATGAGAGCGACGCGACCGATGGCGGCGCGGAAGAGGTCGCAGGCGCCGGCGTCGTCTGCGCGATGCCGCTCGCGCCACCGACAATGGCGAGGAGTCCGACAGCAAGCGAGCACAACCAGCGCGAAGGGGAGCTTTTCATTGTGGCTGGGCCAGAGGCAGGTTGAGAAGAAGATTCTGCGGCTTGAGACGCAGACGCCGATCCCGGTCCATCGCCATCGCCAGATACACTGGGCGGCCGGCGACGCTCGCGCGCATCGCTCCGGGATCGGAAAAGGTAAGCTCGAACAGGCATAGCAACCGTTCCATCCGTTCGTCGCTTACCTCGATCCGATTGTACAGGTCGTTCAGGAGCGCGCTTGCCTCGGCATCCAGTCCCACGTGCCATATCCAGCGCGCGTCCTTGATTTCGCGCTGGGGAACGATCGACACCTCGACCGACAGGAAGTGCGCGATCCATCGTTCGAGCACCCGGCACAACGCACTCAACGCGCGCTGCCCGCGGTTGAGGCTCACCGCAAAGTCGAACTGCTCGGAGCGGTCCCAGTAGTGCGACGCGTTGTGTTCTGACAGCACGTCGAGATCGATCGTTCGTGCAGCGGTGCGGTTCCTGGCCAGCAAGTCACCCAGGCTGCCGAATCCGCCCGTCGTTGCGTACAGCTCGACCGTGGTCTCGTCCGCAGCCACGACCGCACCGTCATCGGCGATGCTGACCTTCTGCGGCCGGAACAGCATCTCCGCGGCCCGCACTTCCAGTGCGTCGGCGTTAACGCCGAGGATATGGCGCAGCAGAATCTGCGTGAGCTCATGGACGAACTGCGGGGGAACGTTCACGCCTTCGCCGGCAAACAGTCCCGTGTAGGCCGCCTCAAGCGTTGGTGCGGCGAGCAACCGATCGCGATACCGCAGCCAGATTTCGTAGTTGCTGCGGGCGTCAGCATCGGCGACTCGAGCGATGTCCGCTTCGGAAACGCTGGCGCGCGGGTTGGAAAGCAGGCGCTCGTGCAGCGCGAGTTCTGCCGCGCACGAGTCACCGACCGGAGCAAGCTCTGGGCGAAGCAGAAAGCGGCTTAGAAACGTATCGGTAACGGCGAGACGACCGTCCGCGTCCGCCGCAAGCAAACCATAACCGCAGGACAACCAGTAGTCCGGCATTGACGTCGATCAGCGATTCTTGACGGGCAGCGGCATACAGCAAACGGGAGTCGAGGTTGCCCAGCGTCGAACGCCCGTCGGGTGGACTAGAGCGACTCGAAGATTCCTGCTGCGCCCATGCCGGTCCCGACGCACATGCTTACCATGCCGTATTTTTGCTTGCGGCGTTTTAGGCCGTGCACGATGGTGGCGGTGCGCACGGCGCCAGTGGCGCCAAGCGGGTGGCCCAGGGCGATGGCGCCTCCCAGCGGATTGACTCTCGCCGGATCGAAATCAAGCTCTTTGATGACGGCGAGGCTCTGCGCGGCAAAAGCCTCGTTGAGTTCGATCCAGTCGATCTCGTCTTGTCGAATGCCTGTGCGCTTGAGCAGCTTGGGGATGGCTGCGATCGGACCGACGCCCATGACTTCGGGTGCGACACCGGCGACGGCGTAGCCGACCCAACGAGCGAGCGGCGCGACATCTAGCTCCTTCAAGACCCGCTCGCTCACGAGAATGGCTGCGCCCGCTCCGTCCGACATCTGCGAGCTGTTGCCTGCCGTCACCGAGCCCTTCGCAGCGAACACCGGCTTTAACTTGGCCAGCCCCTCGGCGTTTGTGTCGGCCCGCGGTCCTTCGTCGCGTTCCACCGTACGCGAGCGCACAACGATTTTGCCGGTGGATAGATCCGGAGCGTTCTCCCGGATGGGATAAGGTGAAATCTCAGCCGAGAAGTCGCCGTTTTCCTGCGCAGCGAGCGCCTTGCGGTGACTGGCGAGTGCGAAAGCATCCTGCTCTTCGCGTGAGACTTTCCAAGACGTCGCCACGCGCTCCGCGGTGAGTCCCATGCCGTAGGCAATGCCGAGATTTTCGTCCTTGGCGAAGACCTCGGCGTTGAGCGCGAGCCGCCCGAGCATCGGGATCATGCTCATGCTTTCGGTCCCGGCGGCAATCATCACGTCGGACTCACCGGTGCGAATGCGATCGGCCGCCACTGAAACTGCGTTTAAGCCGGAAGAGCAGAAGCGATTGATAGTCATTCCAGCCACGCTGTTGGGCAAACCCGCCAGCAGCAACCCGATGCGCGCCACATTCATGCCCTGCTCGTACTCGGGCATGGCACAGCCGACGATAACGTCTTCAACCCGCGACGGCTCGAGTTGCGGGACCTGAGAGAGCACGCTCTTGAGCACGTGCGCAAGCAGCGAGTCTGGGCGGGTATGCTTGAACGCGCCGCGTGGCGCCTTGCCGACCGGCGTGCGCGTGGCGGCGACGATGTAGGCGTCCTGCAGCTCTCTATTCATGGCAGAAATTCCCTTCGAACCGAAATCAACGGCGAATTCGGATCATGCTTCGCCGCCGCTCATTGTTGTTCACGCCGGGTAATCAATTGCGCAAAGGTTTGCCCGTCTTGAGCGTGTGGGCAACGCGCTCCTGCGTCTTGGCGTTGTGCAATAGCGCCATGAACTCGCGACGCTCGAGATCGAGCAACCAGCGCTCGTCGACCAGGCTGCCCGGCTCGACCTCGCCGCCGCATAGAACCCGGGCGATGGCCAATCCGACGGTAAAGTCGTACGCCGAGATGAAGCCGCCGTCGCGCATGTTCACCAGCATCATTTCCAGCGTCGCGATGCCGGTCCTCCCTGCAACAGCGATGTTGCGCGGAGAAAGCGGCGGCCGATAGGCGCTCTCGGAAAACGCGCAAACCTGAGCCTTGGCGACCCACAACAACTCGTACGGGTTAAAAATCACCACGTCGGACGGCTTGAGATAGCCGAGCTCCTTCGCTTCGAGCGCGTTCTTTGACACCGTCGCCATCGCCACCTGCTGGAAGTAGGTCCGCAGGAACGGGAATTGATCAAGCTGGCCGCCGGGGCTTCCTCGAGCAGCCTCTCTTGCCGCGCGTACCGCCAGCTCCTTGCAGCCGCCACCCGCGGGAAGCAGCCCCACGCCAGCCTCGACCAAGCCGATGTACGACTCGAGCGCCACAACGGTGCGATCGCAGTGCAGTATGAACTCGCAGGAGCCGCCTAGTGCCATGCCGCGCACGGCGGCGACGGTGGGTACCAGGCTGTATTTGAGCCGCTGCGAGGTTTGTTGAAACTTGGCAACAACAGCGTCGACCTTTGCCCAATCGCCCGCCTGCACCGCAGGTGTGAGCGACGCAAGGTTGGCTCCGAAGGAGAAGGGTTCGCGCGTCTGCCAGATGACCAGTCCTCGCCAGCGCTGCTCGGCTTCGGCTATCGCGGCGAGTATGCCGTCCAGCACTTCCTCGCTTATCGTGTTTTGTTTGGTCTTGAACGACACGATGGCGATGTCGTCACCCAGGTGCCACATCCGAACAACATCGCTTTCGAAGATCGTGATGCCTTGATCCCAATGCTCGCTTAAGACCGGATCCGGGAAGTACTGCCGGCGGTACACGGGAAGCGACGACCGCGGCTGAAACGCGTTCGCAGACGCCGAATACGCTCCTTCTCGGGCGTGCACGCCGCTGGCCGCGGGCCCGCTGACTACCCAGGATGGAAGCGGCACCTGTGCGAGCGCCTTGCCTGCAGCGATGTCGGCGGTGATCGCCTGGGCCGTCTCGCGCCAACCGGCCGACTGCCAGGTTTCAAAGGGCCCTTGTTGCCAGCCAAAACCCCAGCGGATCGCCAGGTCGATGTCGCGCGCGTTATCGCCAATGGTCTGCAGGTGGAACGCGCAATAGTGAAACAGGTCGCGAAAGATCGCCCAGAGAAACTGCGCGTGGGGATGCGTGCTCGAGCGAAGCTTGGTGAACCTTTCCACTGGATCCTTCAGGGCGAGGATTTGAGCCACGGCGGGATCGACCGCGCCGGTCGCCGGCCGATAGACCTGCTGCGCCAGGTCGAGTACTTCGATTTCCTTGCCCACCTTCCTGAACACGCCCACCCGGGTTTTCTGGCCAAGCGCACCCTTTTCGATCAGCGACGAGAGCCACGCAGGCGAACGGTAGTAAGCGTGCCAGGGGTCGTCGCTCAGCGTCTCCTGCATGGTGCGGATCACGTGCGCCATGGTGTCCAGGCCGACGATATCGGCCGTGCGATAAGTTGCGCTCCGCGCGCGGCCGATCACGGGACCAGTGAGGGCATCGACCACGTCGAAGCTCAACCCCAGGCGTTCGGTGTGCACCATCGTCGACAGCATGGAGAAAATGCCGACGCGATTGGCTATGAAGTTCGGCGTATCCTTCGCGCGCACCACGCCCTTGCCCAGCGTGGTAACGAGAAATCCCTCCAATCGATCGAGGAGACCGCGCTCGGTCTCACGCTGCGCGATCAGCTCGACCAGGTGCATATAGCGCGGTGGGTTGAAAAAATGAATGCCGCAGAAGCGTGAGCGAAGCTCGGGCGGGCACGCGCTGGCGAGACCGTTGATCGAGAGTCCGGAGGTATTGCTAGCGAAGATGGCGTCCCCCCCGATGTGTGGCGCGACCTTCTGGTAGAGCGCCTTCTTCCAGTCCATGCGCTCGGAGATCGCCTCGATCACCAGGTCGCAGCCGCCGAGCAGCTCCAGGTGCTGGTCGTAGTTGGCCGCGTCGATGTACGCGACGCGATCCTTGGTTGCGAGCGGCGGCGGCTCGAGCTTTTTCAGGTTGTCGATGGCTTTGTCGACGATCCCGTTGGCATCGCCCTCTTTCGCAGCGAGATCGAACAGAACAACGGGGACTTCGGCGTTGGCGAGATGCGCGGCGATCTGCGCTCCCATGACGCCCGCGCCAAGCACTGCAGCCTTGCGGACGGGAAACGCAGAGTCGGTCATGGTGACAAAAAAGAGGTTCGGAGAAAAGCCGCGCCGCAGGCGGACCTGCGGCGCGGGACAGGAGACGAGGCGCGCTGCCTACTTAAAGGTGTAGGTGAACTGGATCCCCGCAAGGTTGACGTTGTTGTGATATTCACCACTGATCAGACCGTACTGCGGGGTGCTGCCCAGGTTCTGGTTGATGCTCGTGTTCGAGATGTAAATGTACGTATAGGCGAAATCGAGCCAAGCCTGCGGATTGAACTTGTACTGCGCGCCGACGGAGAACCAAGTCCGGTTGTTGTCGGGCAGGCGCGGCGTGCGGTCGGTGTTGTTCACCGGCGTCTGGTCGTAGGCGATACCGCCGCGGAACATCCACACGCTCGAGTAGTGATAGTTCGCGCCGATGGCACCGCGCCAGGTGTTGCGGAAGTTTTCCGGGACGGTCTGCAAAGTCTGCCCGGTGCTGCGAACAATGGTCAGGTTCTGGAAGCTGTTCCAGCCGGTGTACTGGAGGTCCGCCATCACGTCCCACATGCTGTCGATCTGCCTGAAGAACGAAACGTTGGCGGTCTCGGGCACTTTCAGCGACAGGCTTATGTTCTGGCTGCAGCTTCCGTTGGTCGGGGGAGTCGGCGGCACCGCTACCGGTGTCACGCCTGTGCAAATGCTAGTGTTGACGATGTTGGCCAGCGTGTTCGCTACCGGTACCAATGGCGCAGGCAACGTAGGCACGTCTGGATTGGTGAAGTTCACAGACCCACCGATGTTGAACTTGATCGGAGAGCGGTAAGCCACGCCGATGCGAGTCTGCTTGTCGGGCTCGATCAGCAGGCCGATATTCCAGCCCCACGCGCTGTCGTTGCCGCTGACATCGGCGAACGTTTCAGACCCAAAATATGCGCCGACGATGGGGGCCACGCTGGATGGGGGAATGAGGCCTGCGGCAGCAAGCTGTTGCGCTGCTTGAGCAATCGAGCCAGCGTAGTTCACCTGCGACGTCAGATTGGCCTTGTTGACCCTCGCCCAGCTCGCGCCGCCGCCGACAGTGAACATGTCGGAAACCTTCCACGACAGCGCAGGGTTGACGTTAATAATTTGCAGTTCGGACTTGACTGCCTGGAAGCGCCCAAGCCAGTCCGAGTCGTACTCGGTCTTCAACCCGAAGGGGATGCCCACACCCAGACCAAATGCCCATTGATTGTTGATCGGAACCGCGAGGTAGCCTGCGGGCGGAAACGCACAGCTCCCCGCATTACCTCCGTTTCCGCCGAGCGGCTGCAACGCCGCGGGCTGCGAACCGCTATCGCTGAACTTGTTGGACGGGCAGATCAGATTGCCCGCAATCACGCCCTGAATCCCGGGCAGACGCGACATTCCCGCGGGATTGAAGTAAATCGTGCTCGCATCCTCGGCGACGGCAGCTCCTCCAGCATATGCATTGCCGAGCCCGCTTCCGTTCTGTTCTTGCAAGGCAAACCCGGCGCCGAGCGCTTGACCCGCCGTCATGCTTAACAGTGCGGCTGCTACGGCTGTTTTCAATCGCGTGCTGCGGAATCCATGGGGTTTCATCTAGTTGATCCTCCTCGGTGGATGAGCAGTTGCGCTTCGCTTGCCTGCTTGCTAGGAATCGCTCGCGGCCATTTGTCGGGTCACGCGTGGCGGCTAACTATACACTCCCGTCCCGGAAAGGGTCACTCGGCCGGCAGCTCTCGCGGACGGCGATCAGGTCCGACTGCAACATAAGTGAGACTCGCTTCGGTCACCTTGACGCAGATCATCTTCCCTGGGTTGCGCTGTGCATAAACCTGAACGTCGACTGTGATCGACGTGCGGCCTATGCGCGTGATATCGGCGTAGAAGCTCACGACGTCCCCGACCAGGACAGGTTGCTTGAACAGGAAGGAATTGACCGCCACAGTGGCCACTCGCCCGCGCGCCCGCCGAGCCGCGGGCACCGCTCCCGCGATGTCCACCTGAGACATCACCCAGCCGCCGAAAATGTCGCCGTGCTGGTTGGAGTCGGCAGGCATCGGCACGACCCGCAGCGCGGGCTCCCTGTCGGGAAGTACCGCTTGCTCGTCGGCGTGGGCGCTCATGCGGCCTTCCTACGCGCTTCGTCACGCAGCTCGCGGCGCAAGATCTTGCCGACGTTCGACTTCGGCAGCTCGCTGCGGAACTCGACCTCGCGCGGGCACTTGTAGCCCGTCAAGTGCGCCCTGCAGTGCGCGAGCAACGATTCAGCGGTCAGCGCCGTGTCCTTCTTGACCACGAACAGCTTAACCGCTTCGCCCGATTTGGAGTCGGGAACTCCGATTGCCGCGCACTCGAGCACCCCCGGCTGCATCACGACGACTGCTTCGATCTCGTTCGGATAGACATTGAAGCCTGAGACGAGAATCATGTCTTTCTTGCGGTCGACAATGCGCACAAAGCCATGTTCGTCCATCGTAGCAATGTCGCCTGTCGCCAGCCAGCCCTCGTTGTCGATCACCTTCGCCGTTTCGTCGGGCCGCTGCCAATATCCCGCCATGACTTGCGGTCCTCTGATGCAGAGCTCGCCGGGGTGACCGAGCGCAACTTCGCGACCGGCGTCGTCGCGCAAGACGATGTCGGTCGAAGGTACGGGCAAGCCTATCGAGCCGTTGTACTCCGGCAGGTTCAGCGGATTAATCGTCGCCGCGGGTGAAGTCTCGGTCAAACCGTAGGCCTCAATCAGCGGCTTGCCGGTGACCTGCTTCCACCGCTGGGCCACTGCTTCCTGCACCGCCATTCCACCGCCGAGCGTCAGCTGCAGCGAGGAGAAATCAAGCTTGCCGAACTGCTCGTTATTGAGCAAGGCATTGAACAGCGTGTTGACCCCGGTTATTGCAGTAAACCGATGCCTTCCCAACTCTTTCACAAAGCCCTCGATGTCGCGCGGATTGGGAATCAACACGTTCTCCGCGCCCAGGGTCATGAAAGTGAGGCAATTCGCTGTCAACGAAAAGATGTGGTAGAGCGGCAGCGGCGTAATGATGACGTGCTGCTCGGCGCCAATAAACGGCTTGACCCATGCTCCCGCCTGCAGCAGGTTCGCAACGATGTTCCGGTGGAGCAGCATGGCCCCTTTTGCCACGCCGGTCGTGCCTCCGGTGTACTGAAGGAAAGCGATGTCGCCGTGACCGAGCGGGACGTGCTCCAGCGCTGCACGATTTCCTTCTGCGAGCGCTTCCGAGAGCCGTATTGCGCCGGGGATGTTCCAGGGCGGGATCATTTTTTTGACGCGGCGGAGCACGACGTCGACCAACAGGCCCTTCAAGCCCAGCATTTCGCCGATGCTGGTCACGATCACCTGCTTCACCTGAGTCTTGGGCAGGACTTCGGCAAGCGTGCGCGCGAAGTTCTCAACGACGACGATCATCTCCGCACCGCTGTCGGTGAGCTGGTGCTCGAGCTCGCGTGCAGTGTAGAGAGGATTGGTGTTGACCACTGTACAGCCGGCGCGCAAGGTCCCGAAAACGCATACCGGGTACTGCAGAATATTCGGCATCATCAGAGCGACGCGAGACCCTTTTTTCAATCCCCGCCCAAGGAGGAAGGCTCCGAACGAGCGCGACAGCTCATCGAGCTCGGCGAACGAGATCGCCTTGCCCATGCACGAGAAGGCGCGCCGCGGCGCAAACTTCGTGCAACTCTCGTTGAACACCTCGCGCACCGATGCGTAGGTGTTGACGTCGATTTCGGTCGCGACGCCTTTCGGATAGGACCTAAGCCAGATCTTTTCCACGTGTTCCTCCCCCTGCGATCACTGGCGGGCTCAACGCTGGCTTGCGAGCCCAATACATCTCACGGCCCCTTTCTCGATTCACCGTCAGGCAATCGTAGCAGAGGGCATCAGAGACCGGAATTGCGCGCCGTCAAATAGTGCAACGGTCCCCCCGTATAGGGTGCGAAACCGGTGCCGAATATAGCTCCTGCATCGACCAAGTCGGCGTCGTCGACGATGTGTTCGTCCAGCGCCGCCTTCGCCTCTGCAAGGATTGGGTCGATGAGTCTTCGTACCAGCCCATTGGGAATGCTGCCCGGCGTTCGCTTGTCTGCCTTGCCGTCCTTCCATTCATAGAAGCCACGTCCGCTCTTGCGGCCCAGATGGCCGGCAGCGATCAGCTCGCTTAATCGGCGCGGCTCCGGGTTCTCGCGGCCGAGCATCCTGCCCACGGCGAGGCAAATGTCGAGGCCGACGGTGTCAGCGAGCTCGATCGGTCCCATGGGCATGCCGAAGGCCAGTGCCGCCTCGTCAACGGCTTCGGGTGCGATTCCCTCGTCGACGCAGCCCATCGCTTCCATCAAATACGGCGCGAGGATGCGATTGACGAGGAAACCGGGTGCGCTCTTCACCGGCAGCGGCAGCTTGTCGATCTGCCTGGCGAACGCCGCCGCGCTCGCGACCAGCGCCGCGTCCGTGTCGGATGCAGTGACGATCTCCACCAGCATCATGCGCGCAACGGGATTGAAAAAGTGCAAGCCGATCAGGCGGCGGGGGTCCTTGAGCGGCGCGCGAATCTGTTCGAGTGGGATGCTAGAAGTGTTGGTAGCGAGCAGCGTGGTCGGCTTGGCCTTCGCCTCGAGCGCCACGAAAAGGCGCTGCTTGGCTTCGAGGTTTTCGAAGATCGCCTCGACGATCACATCGGCGTGTGCGACTCCATCGCCGGCGACGTCGGGAATCAATCGGTCCAGTGCATCGCGCACTCGTCGAGGATCCTTCAACCGGTCGGAAAAGAGCTTGGCGGCGCGCGCGAAAGCAGGAGAAAGGCGCTCGGCGTTCTGGTCTTGCAAGGTGACCGTGAGGCCGCGCAGCGCGCACCATGCGGCGATATCGCCGCCCATGGTTCCCGCTCCGACCACGTGAACACGCGACAAGGAGGCTTCGCCGTCACGCCCGAACGCTTTCAGACGTTCCTGCAGCTTGAATACTCGGATCAAGTTGCGCGCAGTCGGCGTCTGCAGCAGGTGCGGGATGGAAGCGCTGTCGGCCGCCGGCGCAGCGAGCGCATTACCATCGTACTTCACCCAGATGTCGAGAATGGCGTAGGGGGCCGGATAGTGTTCGGGCCGCGCTCGCGCGGCGACCTGCTTTCTCGCCCTGCCGGCGATCATCGGCCGCAGCAGAGGACTCAGCGTCAGGGCGAGTGGCAGCGGAAGCCGTCGTGGCGGCGGTGCCCTCAGCAGCACGCCACGCGCCGTGTTCATCATGATGCGCGCCGGCACGCATTCGTCGGCCGCGCCTAAGCGCTTGGCGCGCCGAGCGTCGATGGTTCTGCCGGTTAACAACATGTCGAGCGCCGCCGGAGCGCCGACGAGCCTGGGCAAGCGCCGGATGCCACCCCATCCGGGCACGATGCCTAGCATCACCTCGGGCAGACCCAGGCGCGTTCCGGGTTCGTCGACGACCACGCGATAGCGGCACGCGAGCGCCAGTTCCAGGCCACCGCCCAGACAGAACCCGCGCACCAGCGCCACGGTGGGATACGGCGCTTCGGCAAGCTGATTGAACACGTCCCATCCACGGCGCACCAGCGCAAGTGCATCGTCGATGCGCTCGATCTTGGTGAACTCGTCCACGTCGGCACCAGCGATGAAGCCATTGTCCTTGCCCGAGCGGATTACCAGCCCTTTGGGTGGCTGCGCGGAAAGCTCGTCGAGCACGATACCGAGCTCGGCAAGCACTTCCTGCGAAAGCGTGTTGGTGGATGCGCCGAGCTTGTCGAGGACGAGCCATGCCAGCTCATCGGCATCGCGTTCGACTTTCCAGTGCTGCAGGACGGGCACCGCGGCGGTCCTACGCTCGCTCGACCATCATCGCTCCGCCCAGCCCGCCGCCGATGCAGATCGCTGCAATGCCCCGCTTGCCGTCGGTCCGCTTGAGCACATTGAGTAGATGAAGGACGATGCGAGCCCCGGAAGCGCCGACGGGATGACCGAGCGCGATGGCGCCACCGTCGACGTTGAGCTTCGCCGGGTCGAGCATCCCTATCGCTGCGTCCAAGCCGAGCTCGTTCCGGCAATAGTCGTCGCTCGCCCATGCGCGCAGACACGCGAGGACCTGGGCAGCGAAGGCTTCGTTGATTTCCCACGCATCAAGGTCGTCGAGCTTGAGGCCGTGTCGCTTCAGGATGGGCGTGGCCGCATGCACCGGCCCGAGTCCCATCTCCGCGGGATCGAGGCCTGCCCACTCGCTGTCGGCGATGGTGCCCAGGACAGGCAGGCTGTGTCTGGTTACCGCTTCCTCGGATGCAAGAAGAAGCCATGCCGCACCATCGGTGATCTGCGAACTGTTGCCCGCCGTGACATTGCCGTACTTACGATCGAAAAAGGGCTTGAGCTTGGCCAGGTTCTCCGGCGTCGAATCTTCGCGTACCCCGTCGTCGGCGGCATAAAGCTTCCCGTCTGCGGCAAACAGCGCCGCGATCTCGGCATCGAAATAACCGGCTTTTTGCGCAGCAAGCACGCGGCGATGGCTCTCGGCTGCGAATTCGTCCATGTCGCGGCGGCTGATCCCGAAACGAAACGCCAGGTTCTCCGCGGTTTGTCCCATCAGCAGGCCCACCATCGGATCGGTGAGGCCCTTCATGATGCCGATGATGGGCTTGAGCGCCTGTGCCGGCTGGAGCTTCAGGAACGCGCCCACTCTGTCGCCGAGCGTTTTGGCACCGCTCAAATTGGCAAACCACAGCACCATCTTGTCGGAATAGAGCAATGGAGCGCGTGACAGCGCGTCGACACCACCGGCGAGCACGAGCTGCGATCTCCCGGTACGGATGTTGGCGATCGCCGAGTCAATCGCCTGCATTCCCGAAGCGCAATTGCGCATCACGGTCCAGCCAGGCACTTTGCGACCGCACCCCATGCGCAACGCAACCACGCGTCCGATGTTCACCTCGTCAGGCGAAGGGCTGGCGCAGCCGAGGATCACTTCGTCGAGCTCTTCCGGCGCGAAGGGCATGCGTTTGAGCAACGAGCGCCCCGCTTGCACCGCGAGATCGGAAGCGCTGAACGGGCCTGGGCGATTGCGCGCCTTCAAAAAAGGCGTGCGCGCGCCGTCGATGACAAAAATGGTCTCGGCCATGGTGTTGCCTTCCGTGTGAACTTCGAGCAGCGGTTTGAAACGGTTGCTAAGCAGCAGCCTTGCGCGAACGCGTGCTCTCGGGAACGGTCACCAGAGGAGGCCGCAGTTCCGAGGCGCCCAGATCCTGGGCAAAATCGTCGACGCGAATGACCTGATCGGTGAGCCGCTTCGCACGGCGCAGAACGCTCGCCTCGTCGGCGCTGATCAAGCCTGCAGCAAGCGCGGCCACAATGCGGTCCTCGTCGTGCTTTCTCGGGAAGGATCCCGCGCGCGCCGCGTCGCGCAGCTTTGCCTCGATCGGCTCGGCAGCGACGGTTGCTTCGACCGCGAGCTCGAGCGCTCGCACGATATCGTTCTCGTTCCCGGGCATGTAGATGCCCGCCGTCAAACGGTCGCGCGTCGCGGACGGGTCGATCAGCAGCCGCGCGGCTTCGTGTCCCAACTTGTCGGGCGGCACGACATAGGGACGTCCCAGCGGGAAAATGATCCGGCGGAGCACGGCCGCGATGACGCGATTCGGAAAATTGGAGACCACCCCCTCGATCGCGTTCTGCGCCTTGAACATCGCATCCCAGATCGCCCAGTGCATGAGTGGAGCGTCGTCGATCTGGCGGCCCTCGGACTCGTAGCGCTTAAGCGTCGCCGAGCACAAGTAGAGCATCGACAGGATGTCGCCCAGCCGTGCCGAGAGCTTCTCCTTGCGCTTGAGCGCACCGCCGAGGACGCCCATCGAAACGTCGGCGAGAAAGGCGAGCGCCGCGGAAAAGCGAGTGAGCTGCTGGTAGTAGCGCCGCGTCTCCGGTGCCACGCCTGGCGGCGCCGCTACGCAGTGCGAGCCGCACAGCCCCATCACCAACGCCCGCGCCATGTTGGCGAGCACAAAGCGAATGTGACCGAACAGCGCCTTGTCGAATGCAATCGAGGCAGCTTCAGCGTCGGGATCATTCGCCGCGGCGATCTCTTTGAGCACATAGGGATGGCAGCGTATCGCTCCCTGCCCGAAGATAATCAGGCTGCGAGTCAGGATATTGGCGCCTTCAACGGTGATCGATACCGGTATCTGCATGTAAGCGGCGCCGAGGAAGTTCGAGGGCCCCATGCATATGCCTTTGCCGCCGGCGATATCCATCGCGTCGTTGGCGATCTGTCTTCCCCGTTCGGTCAGGTGATACTTGGAAATGGCAGAGAGCACGGCTGGCTTTTCGCCGCGATCGATCGCGCCGGCGGTGAGGATGCGCGTGGCATCCATCGAGTACAAATAACCGCCCATGCGCGCCAGAGGCTCCTCGATCCCTTCGAACCTGCCGATCGGTGTCTTGAACTGACTGCGCACGCGCGCATACGCGCCGGTTGCGCGCGTAACGAGCTTCGCCATTCCCGTGTTCAGTGACGGCAGCGAAATCGAGCGCCCTGCTGCGAGGCACTCCATGAGCATCCGCCAGCCCTTGCCGACCATGGCCTCGTCGCCGATCACCCATTCCATGGGGATGAACACGTCGTTACCCCAGTTCGGACCGTTCTGGAATACCGCTGCAAGTGGCATGTGGCGCCGCCCGATGTGGACACCGGGATGATTCGTCGGAATCAGAGCACAGGTGATACCGAGGTCCTCTTTGTCGCCGATCATGTGCTCAGGATCGAAGGCGCGGAAAGCGAGCCCGAGCAGGGTAGCGACCGGCCCCAGCGTGATGTAGCGCTTCTCCCAGGTGAGTCTCAAGCCCAGCGTCTGCCTACCCTGGTACTCACCCATGCAGACGATCCCGCTATCGGGAATCGCCGCCGCGTCCGAGCCGGCGTGCGGATTTGTCAGCGCAAAGCAGGGGATCTCGAGACCCTTGGCGAGGCGTGGCAAGTAGTGGCGCTTTTGCTCCTCGGTACCGTAGTGCAACAGCAATTCGCCCGGACCGAGCGAATTCGGCACCATCACCGTGACAACCGCTGCGCTGCATCGCGAAGCGAGCTTAGCGACCACTTCGGAGTGCGCAAAGGCGGAGAAGCCGAGCCCGCCGTATTCCTTGGGGATGATCATGCCGAGGAATCCGCGATCCTTGATGTACTGCCACACATGCGGTGGAAGATCGCGATAGATATGCGTCGTCTCCCAGTCGGTGATCATCCCGCAAAGCTCTTCGCACTCGTTGTCGAGAAAGCGCTGCTCCTCGACAGTCAGCTTCGGTGGTGACGCCGCGAGCAGCTTGGCCCAGTCGGGACGGCCCGAGAACAGATCGGCGTCCCACCACACGGTTCCGGCCTCGATGGCCTCGCGCTCGGTTTGCGACATGGGAGGCAACACCTTGCGGAACGCGCCGAGGATGCCGTCGCTTACGAGCTTGCGGCGCAGCGTTGGCCAATTGAGCGGAATCGCCAATACCACCAGCGCAGCTGCCATGACCAGAACCGCGAACAGCGGCAGCAGACGCGCGTCCCAGGCGATACCCAGCGCAATCGCCAGCGCAACAGTCCATGCCCAGCCGTCCGCATCGAGATAGGCCAGTACAAAAAAGCCCACGATGATTGCGACAACCCACAGCAATGTCAGCATCGGTAGCCCCAGTCAGATTTTGGCGGCGTCCTCGCCGTCGAGTGCATCGACATCGGGCAACGGAGCCTTGAGCCCGGCGATCAAGAATGGCGCGAGGCGGCGCAGGAGCGCTTCGTCGTTGCCCGCATCGCGGGGATTGAGCGCGGCAATCAACTTAAGCGCATCGGTGCCTGCCAATGTGTACGACAGCGCCCCCATCACGAAGTGCAGGCGCCAGCCCAGCTCCTTCTTGGGCAAGTGCGGCAAGGCGCGTCCGAATGCGGCCTTGAAGCGGGCGATCATCAGCGCGTATTGCTCGGACAGAAAATGCCGGATGAACGGCGCAGGATCGGCATAGGCTCGGCCCAAAAGGCGCAGAAAATTCTTGCCTCCTCGCTGTGGGTCGCGTGCCAGTCGCAGCGCGGGAATGAACATGGCCGCCAGAATTCTTTCGCACGACAGCGGCTTCGGTGCCGCGTCATGCTCAAAGCGAGTGAGAAGCGCGAGGCGCTCCTGGTTCATCGGATCAAGGCGCCGCGTCAACACGGCTTGGAACAACTCCTCCTTGCTGCCGAAGTGGTAGTTGACGGCGGCCAGGTTGACTTTGGCCGCCGCGGTGATCTGGCGCAGCGACGTGGCCTCGAAGCCGTGCTCCATGAACAGCTCTTCGGCCGAATCCAGGATTTTCTCCTGCGTTGCCGAGCTGCGCGGTGCGTCGAAAGGGATAACTTTGCCACCCATCGTCGTGATCCTCCCTGCTGTCGCCGACCCGTCGTGGCGAATCGGTCAAACGTTTGTTTTAAATTTTAATTTGATGGCGGGTGAGTGTCAAATCAGTACGCGCCACCTCGCTACAGCCGGCGCTCGATCACGCGCTAGCGTAGGTTCCGTCCAGCGCCGCTTTGAACTTGGCGAGCACCAGCGGGCGCTTCAATTTCAGCGTTGGCGTAAGCAGTCCGTTGTCGATCGTCCAAGGCTCCGCCGTCGCGATCACGCGACGGATGCGCACCCAGCGGGGAAAGGCACTCAAGCGATCGTTGGCGCGCTTGAGCAGCTTCTGCTCGTCGGTATCCCGAGTAACCGCGAGCAAGGCCAGAAATGGCCGCGCTTCGCCGACCAGCATCACCTGCTCGAAGATCGCATCGTGCAGAAGAGCGAATTCGACATCCTGCGGCGAGAGCTTCTCCCCATTCGACATCACCAGGATGTCCTTGGCGCGGCCGCGAATGTAGATGCGGCCGTCCCGGATCTCGGCCAAGTCTCCCGTCGACAGCCAGCCGTCGACATCAATCGCCGCGCGCGTGGCCTCAGGATTGCGCCAGTATCCCAGCATGATATTGCCGCCGCGCGCCAGAAGCTCGCCGTCCTCGCCGAGCCTGATCTTGACCCCGGGAAGAGGCGGCCCGACCGAGTCGGGATCATTGTCATCTTCCCGATTCACGGAAATTACCGGCGACGCTTCGGTCATGCCGTAGCCCTGCAGCATGGGCAGTCCCAAGCCGATGAACGTGTGCGAAATCAGCGGGTCGAGCGCGGCGCCGCCGACCACGGTGAGGCGCATGCGACCGCCCAGACGGGACAGTATGGGCCTCGCAACCAGCGCTCTCAACAGCGGAGTCGACAGCGCGTCCAGCAGACTCGCCTTGCCCTGCGCGACGCGCCAACCGCGCTCGGCGCATTGACTGAACAGCCAGCGCTTGGCCGGCGCCTTGGCCAGCGATTCTTCGATGCGCGAGAGGAACTTCTCGAAGATCCGCGGCACCGCGAACATGACCGTCGGAGCCTGGCTCGCGAGATCGTCGGCCAGCTGGGCGACGCCGCGCGCGAAAACAATCTTGGCTCCGATGGCGAGCGGCAAATAATATCCGCCGGTGCGCTCGAACATATGCGACAGCGGCAGGATGGACAAGAATGTATCGTCCGGATGTGCCATGCCCGTCTTCCGGCACGACTCCACATTGGCGATGATGTTCGCGTGCGACAGCATTACGCCCTTCGGCCGCCCCGAGGTGCCGGAGGTGTAGCAGATCGTGGCCAGCGCGTCGGGGGACATCGGCCTGAACTCGGCTGCGGCTGCATTGGTGGGAAGCAACGCCGCGACCGAAGGAGCCGCGTCTCCCCCTTCCTGCCGCAACACATGAACAGGCGGCAACGCAGCGCTGGTCTTCTTAAGCGCCGCGGCCGTGCGTGAGGTTTCGACGATTACCAAACGCGCCTCGGCGTTGATCACGCACCAGGCGACGTTGTCGGGATTGTCGTCGGCGTAGAGCGGCACGACGACCAACCCGAGTCCCAAGGCGGCCAGGTCGAGCGCAACCCAGTCGACGTCGTTCTTGAGGCAGACGCCGACACGTTCGCCTTGGGTCAATCCAAACGAGCGAAACGCGGATTGCCAGCGGCCGATGAGCGAGGCGAGCTCGCTCGCTGTTACGTCGCGCCAGACTCCGCCGGAGAAGTGCCGATACAGCACCTTGTCCTCCGTCGCGAGATGCTGTCCGAAATAGTCCGCAATATTCACGCGTCATCGCTTCCGGCTTGCGAGCGGCAGGATTCTCGCGCCTTTGCGTGGGCGGGTCTACCGGCGCCTGCGGTCGATGCCGGCGCCGTCGCGGGCCGGTGAGACCACGAAAGTCTTTGGTTATACTGATGCATAAGCCTCGTCTGCCCCGCTCAAATGCCGTCGATTTCCATTACGCGCCGCCACAAGCTCGATCACAAGCAGGCGAAGGCCGCTGCCCGCAAGGTCGCCAAGGATCTGGACAAGCGTTTCGGTCTCGCGTGCCGGTGGGACGGAGACGAAGTGGCTTTCAATGGCGCCGGCGTATCAGGAACCATGCACGTGGGCAAATCGCAGATCCGGCTCGACGTCGAGCTTTCCTTCCTTCTCATCGCGCTCAAGGGAACGCTCGAGCGGCACATCAACAAGGAGCTCGACGCAGCCCTCAAGGACGAAGCTTAGGCTCGAGTACGATTCTTACGCGAGCGGGTCTGGAAACGGCGCGCGATCCCCGGCAAAGATCGCATCCATGAGCGCGGTTTCGCGCGCTTTGATGATCGCCAGAAACTGGTCGGCGCCGCGCATTCCGGCAAAGCTCGTGAACCCGCGCTCGAGAAAGTCCTGCAGCGCGCTCAAGCCGGCGACTTTTGCCGGCCCGCGCATCAGCCTCAAGGTCTGGCGCAGAAACGCCTTGTGGACATAGCGGTCGAGCGCTCGTCCGACGTCGACGATCAGTGCGATCTGACGCTTGCGGGCCGGCCGATTGGCGCACGCGCGGTAGGCGGCGCAGTACGTCGGAACCGAAAGCGTATCCTCGCCCAGCTCACGCAGCAGCGTACGGTCGAGCTCCTGCGACAGCGCGGACAGCTCCATAGCCATGGCCACCGTGGCGACCACCGCGTCGGGCAACATGCGGACCATGATCGGGACGACTCGTGCCAGTTCGGCGTCGCGCCGACTGAAGTCTCCGGGACCGTAGAGATCGGAGCCGAAGAAGGCAATCGCCTGCGTATACCGGGGATCGCGCGCCAGGTCGGCGTAGGTGGCGTTGAGCCTACGCGCTTGCCAGCGTGCAAGGCGATCCTGCACGGCAGCGAGTTCGGGAGTGCGCTGGCGTGTGTCGTGGAGCCGGCGCACACGCCCGAGCTCTTCGATGAGTCGTTTTTCAGACGAAGTGGTCATGCAAGAGCCAAGACCGGCCAAGCGCCGTCTTGCTGCCTTATCGCATCATGGGGCGGATCCAAGTGGCGCGCCGCAAGCGTAGTCAGCGGTTCCACGTACATCAGCAGCGCGCCCCTCCAATCCGACCACGGAGATTAGGTTGTCTGGTCTATTTTGCGGGTCTAGAGTGGGGTCAATCGTTGCGGCAGAAGCGCCGCGCGCATCCAAGCGTCGTGTCCCATTCCACCGACCGTTCTCCACGGCTGAGCCGCCGCACTCTGCTCAAGGCAGGAGTCGCCGGCGCTGCCGCACTGGTAGCTGCGCGATGGCTGTATACGCAAATGTCGCCGACGACGACCGGTCAGCGAGTCTCTGCGCTCGATGCATCTTCGCGTGCAGTTGTTGCGGCGATTGTACCGGTGATGCTCGAAGGCGCGCTGCCGCCGGGCGAGCCAGTACCTGCGGCGCGCGAGCGGGTCGTCGCTGGAGTCGATCTGGCAATCGCTGGTCTGCCGCCCGCCGTACGCAGCGAGATCGACGAGTTGTTTTCGCTTCTGGCTTTTGCGCCGACGCGGTGTCTGATCGTCGGCGTGTGGTCGCCATGGCCGGAAGCGTCGCACGATGCGATCGCAGGGTTTCTCGATCGCTGGCGCGACAGCCGCTTTGGGCTGCTACGCTCAGCCTACGACGCATTGCATCGCCTCATTTTGGCAGCGTGGTACGGTAACCCGGAGTCCTGGATGCAGATCGGGTACCCCGGTCCGCCGTCGCTCGAGACGGCCTCATGACAAGCGAAACGATACGGCGCTCGCTGCCGGATCCCGTCCGCGAAGGGCTAGCTTCGGGTTGGAAGGTCATCGACGCATCGTCGCTCGACTCTGATGCAACGTTCGACGCCGACGTTGCCATCGTCGGATCCGGCGCGGGCGGCGGCACAAGCGCGGAGATCCTAAGCGAAGCCGGCTTGCAGGTGATACTGATCGAGGAAGGCCCGCTGGCAACTTCCTCGGACTTCCACATGCTCGAGTCCGAGGCGTATCCGCAGCTCTATCAGGAGTCGGCAAGCCGCAAGACCAAAGACAAGGCGATCACCATCCTTCAAGGACGATGCGTCGGTGGCGGGACCACCGTCAACTGGACTTCGAGCTTTCGCACTCCGGTGGCCACGCTCGATTACTGGGCGCGCCAATTCGGCATCACGGGATTCGGGACGGCCGATCTTGCTCCCTGGTTCGAGCGGATGGAGAAGCGCCTAGGCATCGCGCCATGGATGGTAGCGCCCAATGCGAACAACGAGACACTTCGCCGCGGCGCGCAAGCGCTTGGCATCTCGGCAGGCGTGATCCGCCGCAATGTAAGAGGCTGCTGGAACATCGGCTACTGCGGCGTGGGGTGCCCGACCAACGCCAAGCAGTCGATGCTGGTGACGACGATTCCCGCGGCGCTTGCGCATGGCGCTACTTTGCTGACTCGCGCACGCGCCTGGAAGCTCGAACGCGTCGGCGATCGGATCGGGTCGCTTTCATGCATCGCGCTCGACAAACGTGGCATCGATCCCACCGCGCGCAGGATTAACGTGCGCGCAAAGACCTTCGTCGCATGCGCAGGATCGATCGGTACGCCGGCACTGCTGTTGCGAAGCGAGGCTCCGAACCCTCATGGTATGGTGGGCAAGCGCACCTTTCTGCATCCCACTGTCGTTTCCGCGGCACTGATGCCGGAGCGCGTTGACGGCTTTGCTGGTGCGCCGCAGACCATCTACTCCGATCATTTCCTCGACTCCCTTCCGCTCGACGGACCGATTGGCTACAAGCTCGAAGCGCCGCCGCTGCACCCGATTCTGGTAGCGACTACGCTGCCCGGGTTCGGAACCGCTCACGCTCGGTGGATGCGCGAATTCGCACATATGCAGGTCATCATCGCCTTGATGCGCGACGGATTCCACGCGCAAAGCGATGGCGGAGCGGTCGTACTGCGCAGCGACGGCACGCCGGTGCTCGATTACCCGCTCAACGACTATTTCTGGGACGGGGCTCGTCGCGCCCTTCTGACCATGGCGGAAATCCAGTTCGCTGCCGGAGCCAAAACGGTCATGCCATTACACTCGAACGCAGCGACATATTCGAGCTGGAATAGCGCCAAGAGCGGTATTAGCGCCCTGCCGCTCGCACCCCTGGTTGCGCCCGTGGTGAGCGCGCATGTGATGGGAGGATGTCCGCTGGGCACTGCGGCTCAAGACTCCGTGGTCGATCTGATGGGACGCTATCACCAGCTCGAGAATCTGTACGTTATCGATGGCTCGCTGTTTCCTACCAGCCTCGGCGCCAATCCTCAACTCTCGATCTACGCGGTAGCAGCGAAGCTCGCCTCGGGCCTGGCAGAAAGAGTGGGGCGGCGATTAGGGTGATTGCTCTAATCGGTTCGGCTACATTGGCTTCGATCGCTTAGAGATCGTAGCAATTGCTTTAACCACCAAGGAGCAACACCATGCAAAAGCAAGTGACTCTTGGCTTCAACAACAATCCGTTCGCCGACGCCGCGTTTGCTGCTTCGCGCCAGGTCTGGCTCGCCGGCCTGGGCGCTGCTGCTCTCACGCGCGACTGGGCGCGCCATGAAGCCGGCAAGACATTCCGTACGCTGGTCAAGGAAGGCTCGGTCGTCGAAAAACAGGCCATCCGCATGTTAAGCGACCGCGTCGAAACTTCGATCGCTACCGCGACTTCGCTGTGGAAGCAGACGAGGGCCACCGCGCTGACCACGGCCAACACGCTCGCCGAGACGGCGACATCCGCTCTGTCGAAGATCAGCCGCCCCGTGGTAACGACTAACTCACCCACGGTCAAGCCGGCCAAGCGTGCGCGCGGCAAGCAGGCTGCGCGTCGCGTCAAGCGCGCTTCGCGCAAGGCATAGTAGACTCGCGGCTGTGTTAAGCCGCTGCAGGGAGACCCATGTCTGGACGGGCAGGGGCCGCGCGTCAACCCGACGCGGGGAATAGCAGAACTGCCCGTCACGGCATAGGTCTCGCGCTTGCCGGCGGCGGGCCGTTGGGTGGGATCTACGAGGTGGGCGCGTTGCTTGCGCTCGCCGAATCGCTCGACGGCGTCGATTTCAACGACCTCGACGTGTATGTCGGGGTTTCATCCGGCGGATTTGTCGCCGCTGCGCTGGCGAACGGCATTTCTCCGGCGCAGATGTATCGGTTGTTCATCGACGACGGCGCCGATGCGGCGTTCGCGCCAGCACTGTTCCTGCGGCCGGCCTTCGAGGAGTTCGCACGGCGCGCGTTCTCCGTTCCGCGTCTGCTGGCGCTGGCGACGCTCGATTATTTCAGGCGGCCGAGCCATCGCAATCTGATAGGCTCGCTGTCCCTGCTTGGACGCGCGGTGCCGACGGGGCTTTTCGATCAACGCGCTGTCGACGCATTCTTACGAAGGCTGTTTGCGAGCGCCGGCCGCACCAACGACTTTCGTCTGCTCAAGCGTCGCCTCTTCCTGGTCGCCACAAACCTGGACACCGGCGCGTCGGTCACCTTCGGCGGGCCCGGTTCCGCACACATACCCATCACCAAGGCGATCGAGGCATCGGCGGCTCTTCCGGGCTTGTTCCCTCCCGTGGAGATCGAGGGCGAGCACTACGTCGACGGTGCGCTGAACAAGACGCTCCACGCATCGGTTGCCCTCGACGAGGGCGTGTCGCTACTTTTCTGCGTCAATCCGCTGGTTCCCTTCGACGCGAGCTCAGCCTCCCGCCGCGGCCGCATAACGGTAGAAAAACTCAATCACGGTGGACTTCCATTGGTGTTGGCGCAGACCTTCCGCGCCATCATCCATTCGCGGATGAAAGTCGGCATGGAAAAGTATCGCCGTCAGTACCCGAAAGCCGACATCCTGTTGTTCGAGCCGGACCGCGAGGACGCCGACATGTTCTTCGCGAACATCTTTAGCTACTCGCACCGTCGGCGCCTCTGCGATGCGGCATACCATAAAACGCGGCAGAGCCTGCTCTCGCGTCGAGCCACGCTCGAGCCGCTGCTCGCCAAGCACGGCATCAGGTTGAACCTCGCCAGGCTCGCCGACCCGCACCGCTCGGTGCGCGACACGCTGCACGATCCGCGGCCACTCATCAATCATCCTCCGAGCGCGCGGCGAACGGTGCAGGACCTCACTCACACCCTGAACGCCCTCGAGCGCTGCCTGCGTCACGCCCGCGCGTAACACCGTCGTTGCCAGCGGCAGGTTCGGCCCCTACACTGCCGGTCGTTCTCAAAGCGGGGAAACTAGATGGCGGAACGCAAACGTCCGCGGCGTACGCGCGAGCGCATCATCGAGACGGCGCTGGCGCTGTTCAATCGAGACGGCGAACCCAACGTCACCACCGCAGACATCGCGAGCGAGATGGGTATCAGCCCCGGCAATCTCTACTATCACTTCCGCAGTAAAGGAGAAATCGTCAGCGAGCTTTTCGCTGCCTTCGAGCGACGCCTCGACGCGCTGCTCGCTGCCCCCCAAGGGCGTCCCGGCGACGTCGAAGATCTCTGGCTGTTTCTGCATTTGCTCTTCGAAGCGATGTGGGAGTTTCGCTTCTTTTATCGCGACCTCGAGGAGATACTGTCGCGCGAGCGCCGACTCGGGTCTCGCTTTGCCGCCTTCACCGGCCGCGGCACGCTGACCATGATAGAGTTGTGCGACAGCATGGTCGCGAGCGGCGCGATGCAGGCGTCCGAACGGGAGATCGCCGCGCTCGCGGACAATGTCGTATTGGTCGCGACATACTGGATGTCGTATCAGAAGCTCTCCGAGGGACATCGGCAGAACGAAGGGATCAATCTGGACCGTGCGGCATACCAGGTGCTGTCGCTGATCGCGCCATTTCTGCGCGGCAGCGCGCGCACGTTGCTCGACAAACTCAGCCGCGACTATTTGTAGAACAACGGCAAAGGGGCTTTCATGGCCAAGAAGTGGACCAAGTTTCCCCATGCGGAGAAAGCTTACTTGTACGACAGCGCGGCGCTCAAAAAGCACTGGGAGCGGCTGCATCGCGGCGACAAGGAGCCCTTTCCCAAGGACGCCGAAGTCCAGGCCGCGTGGCGTCACTTTCACGCGGGCGACTTCGAACAAGCCGTCGAGCTGGGCACGGCGACCAGCGGAGCGGGCCTCAACGCCGCGGCCAAGGCGCAGGCGATCTACGCCAACTATCTCGAAAAGAACGAAAAAACCAAGCTCGCGCTGTTCGAGGAAGCTGCCGCGCTTGCCGACAAACGGCGCAAGGAGGCGTCTAAGGATGCCAACGCGCACTATCTCTACGCCTACGCACTGGGCCGCTACAGCCAGGGCATTTCGGTGGCGAAGGCGCTTGCTCAAGGATTTGGCGGCAAGATCCGTGACGCGCTTACCACTGCTTTGAAGTTAAGCCCCTCACATGCCGATGCGAACATCGCTTATGGAGCGTATCAGGCAGAGGTGATCGCCAAAGTAGGACGACTGGTGGCGGGGGTCACCTATGGCGCCAAGAAAGACTCGGCGCTGGAGCACTATCAAAAGGCGATCAAGCTCAATCCCGAGTCGCCGATCGCGCGCATCGAGTACGCGAACGGGTTGATCCTGCTTGGCGGCAAGGGAAAGCTCGACGAGGCGACCAAGCTGTACGAACAAGCGGCCAAGTGCAAGCCCATGGACGCGATGGAGCGGCTCGATGTCGAGCTGGCGCGGTCGGAGCTGGAGTAGTGCTGTTTTCGGCGTACCATCGGCTCCACTTCCAACGCGGAGAGTACCTATGGCCTGGGTGAGTCGTGCGATTGCCGGCGTCGCGCTCTGGATGTTCTCCGTGTTGGCTTCAGCACAACAGATCGAGGTGCTGTGGCTCGGCCACTCGGCGTTCCGCATCACCAGCACGACGGGCAAAGTGATCGTCATCGATCCGTTTCTCACGACGAATCCTCGCACGCCAGCCAAGTACAAGGATCTGGCGGCGCTCGGTAAGGTCGACCTGATTCTCGTAACGCACGGGCATCGCGATCACGTGCACGATCTGCGGGAGCTCGCGCAACTGACAGGCGCGATCGTGGTCGCGAACCAGGGCCTCACCAACAATCTCGTTGCGCTGGGTCTACTCGACGGCTCGAGGTCCATCGCGATGGACATGGGCGGGACGGTGTCGCCGCTCGGTCCTGCGATCAAGATACACATGGTGCCGGCCAAGCACACGTCGATGTTGGATATGAAAGACCTGAAGGCCGACTGGACGGGCGTGAGTTTCATCGATGTAGGGGCCGCAGTAGGCTACGTCATCGAGCTGGAGAACGGATTCAAGATCTACCATAGCGGTGACACCGACGTTTTCAGCGACATGGCGCTCATCGGCCGCCGCTACAAGCCGGATCTGGCGCTCGTGTGCATCGGCGGGCATTTCACGATGGATCCGGAGGGGGCCGCCTTCGCGCTGCGCGAATATATCCGCCCGAAGCAGGCGATCCCGATGCACTACGGGACGTTTCCAGTGATCAACCGCACGCCGGCGGAGCTCAAGGCGGCGCTTGGTAACGCACCGATCAAGATCATCGAGGTCAAGCCTGGCGAGCCGGTTCGCTTCTGATCCAATCGTGTCCCTCGCACACAAGTCGATCATCGTAGCTGCTGCAGCCGTCTTGTGGCTATCCGGGGCGATCGTCCGCGCAGCACAGATCGAGGTGCTCTGGCTCGGACATTCCACGTTCCGCATCACGAGCACGACGGGCAAGGTGATCGTCGTCGATCCCTACCTCAAGACCAATCCGCGCACTCCCGCGCAGTACAAGGATCTCACTGCGCTAGGCAGGGTCGATCTCATTCTCGTCACGCATGGCCATAACGATCACACGCGTGATCTCGTGGAGCTCGCGCGCCTGACCGGAGCGACCGTGGTTGCTCCGAATGATCTTGCGCAGAACTACATTGGACTGGGCTGGCTTGACGCAACGAAGACCATCCCCATGAACAAGGGCGGCACCGTATCCCCGTTGGGGCCTGACATCAAGGTGCGCATGGTTCCTGCCGTACACATCTCGCCGCTGTTCATCGAGTCCGACAAGCCTGGGTTGCGGTATTTCTACGGCGGAGAGCCTGTCGGTTACGTGATCGAATTCGAGAACGGCTTCAAGATTTACGACAGCGGCGATACCGACGTTTTCGGCGATATGGCGCTCATCGGCCGCCGCTTCAAGCCTGATCTCGCCCTTGTTTGCATCGGAGGGCACTACACGATGGATCCGGAGGGTGCCGCCTTCGCGTTGCGCGAATACATCCGTCCGAAGCAGGTGATTCCGCAGCACTATGGGACGTATCCGGTCATCAACCGTACTCCGGCCGAGCTCAGGGCGGCGCTCGGCGACGCGCCGATCAAGGTGCTCGACATGAAGCCCGGCGACGCATTGCGCTTCTGATCCGATGCTTTCGCTTGCTTCGCACCGCGACCTCCCTGTACCGGCACCGCGCAAGTGTCAGCGCGCCGTGTCGGCCGCCGCGGCGACTAACGGGCGCTCGCATCGCCGCGCTACGCGCGGGGCCCCTGCCTCGCTGCTCGCGACGCTAGTCGGGAACGCCCGCTTTAGCGAGCCCTGCCGCGAAGCGCTTGGCGTCGTCCGGCTTGGCGAACGGATACCAGTAGCTGACCGCCCGAATCGTCAGCGGATCCCAGGTTGCGCCCCTGCCGCGCCGGTCGTTGCTCTTGATTGTCTCGGTAAGCCGCCGCGCATCCTCGCGTTTTCCGGTAAGGCCGTAGATCGCAAGCAAGAGCCGCTGGGACCAGTAGTCGTCACGATTGAGCTCGATGGCTCGTTCGAGGGCCGCCGTCGCCTCGTCGAGCCGGTTGAGTCCGAACAGGGCCAGGCCGCGCTGGTAGGCATAGCTGGACGGGTAATGCGGATTCAAGCGCATCGCCTTCTCAACAGCATCGAGCGCTTCCGCTGGGCGCCCTGCGAAGCTCAAGGCACCCGCTAGAGCCACGTATCCATCGGCGTCGTTCGGGTCGCTCGCGACCGCGCGCTGCGCCTCGGCGATCGCTTCGGCGTGCTGCTGATTGTGCGCCAGCATCGCGCTGGCGACCTCGTGCGCGAGTGGAGTCGGGTCGCGCATCGCCTTTGCCAGGTATTGCTCGGCGTCGGCCTGCGTGTCGCGACCAAGACCAAGGGCCACTCCCCAATAGCGTGTATAGCTTTCCCAGTAGATCGTTGCCAGCGCCGCGTAAGCTCGACTGTACGTGGGGTCGAGCTCTGCAGCCTTCTTGAAGTCCACGATAGCAACGCGAAAGTCGTCGGGGGTCTGCTTCAGATAGTGTTCCCAGCCTTGCAGCAACACATCGTACGCCTGGATGTTGCCGGTTCCGCGCTTCGCAACCCGATCGCTCTCGTCCTTGGTCAGCTCGACCGACAGTGCCTTCACGACGTTTCGGGTGATCGTGTCCTGCAGGCCGAAGATGTTCTTCAGCTCGCCGTCGTAGCGTTCCGCCCAAATGTGGGCTCCGGACGGTGCGTCGATCAGCTGAGCATTGACGCGCACCGTGTCGCCGCTGCGACGGACGCTGCCTTCGAGAACGTAGCGCGCATTGAGCGCCTTGCCGATCTCGCGGACGTCGTGCGCCTTGCCCTTGTACTGAAATGTCGAGTTGCGAGCAATGACGACGAGGCCGGCCACCTTCGACAGGTCCGTGATCAGATCTTCGGTGATGCCATCAGAGAAATACGCACGGTCTGCGTCGCCGCTCATGTTGTCGAATGGCAGCACCGCGATCGACGGTTTGCCGGACGCGGCCCGCGGTGCCGGGGGTGCTTGCGCAGTCGTCTGGGCAGGTGCGTCACGGGCGGACGTCGGTCGTTGCCACCACGCGATTCCGCCAGCGATGAGCAACACAACCGCGGCGGCGGCGAACCACCCAACCCACTGAGGCGGCCCCTTCGATGCCGGGCGAGCTGGAGGCGCAGCAGGCTTCGGGGACCCTTCCTGGCGAACCGCGAATGCACGCACCGGATCGGCGATGTTCTTTACGGACTGCGTGCCGAGATCGTCGAAGGCCGCCGCGACACGGCTCTTGACCGCGCCCCGAACGGCTTCGGAAACGACGATCCCGCCGGGTTTGGCCAGTGCCTGCAACCGAGAAGCGATGTTGACGCCGTCGCCGTGAATGTCGCCGTCCGGATTTTCGATCACGTCGCCGAGATGCACGCCGATTCTGAAGCGCAATCGCGAATCGGGAGCTACATCGGCATTTGCCGCGTCGAGCGTGCGTTGAACCGCAAGCGCGGCGCTGACGGCACCTGAGGCCGTATCGAACACCGCGAGAACCGAGTCGCCGGGCATGTTGATGACGTGGCCATGGTGTGACTCGATCTCGGCGCGAAAGATGCTCCGCGCGCGTTCGAGCGCCGCCAGCGTCGCGGGTTCGTCCATCTCCATGAGGCGCGAATAGCCGGCGGCGTCGGCGGCGAGAATCGCCTCAAGCCGCTGTCGCTGACCACCCTCGTTCATCGGCGCTGTCTCTCCCCGGACCATCACGGCGGCAAATGGTACGCTTACCCCGGCAACGTGCCACTCCGAACGGCGCCGCTGAATGCGCTCTGCTCGACCTCCGCCGGCGTTGGCGGCTCGTCCCATGGCCACGGACTCAACAGCGTCGACAGCACAAGCTTTTCGAACTCCGCCGCGAAGCGTTCGATGACGCGATTGGGGTCCGGGCACAGGCCGCGATCGGTGACCAGTCCAAACTGGACTTGGCCGTTGTAAGACAGTATCGACACACCCATGCCGATGTCGCCGGACTGCGGAACCCAGAACATGATGCTGTCGATCGCCGCACCCGCAAAGTACAGTGGCAACTGTGGTCCGGGCACATTGGTCATCACTGCACTGGCGTTTTTCGCAAGCGTAGCGAGCAGCGTCTCCTGCAGCACTTTCGGCCCCGCACCCATCGCCGCCAGAATACCTAGCGCAAGAATGGGCTGATACGAGCCCTTGAGCTCGCGCATGTTGGCGCGCACTGCATAGAGCCGCTCGACGGGATTGTCGATGCCGAGCGGCAGGTCGAGAAAAACAAGGCCGAAGCGATTACCCAGCTTCCATGCTTTCTCCGGCGGACGCAGATTCACCGGGACCAGAGCGCGCAGGGTCACGCCTTCGACGGCATCGCCGTGACGCGCAAGATACGAGCCAAGCGCGCCGGCAACGGAGGAAAGCAGCACATCGTTGATCGAACAACCGAGCGCGCGGCCGATCGCTTTGACTTCAGAGAGCGCAATGGGATCGGCCCAGGCGACGCGCTTGACTAGGCCCGGCTTGCCCTTGAAGCGCGTGCGCGAGTCTTCGCCCATCAGGGCGAGTTTGGCGATCTCTGCGGTAAGCGCGGTGCCCTGTTCCGCCAGAGCAACGGCTTTGGCCGGGTCCTGCCAAAGCGCGACGCCTTTCTCGAGTACGGTCGAACCTGCCTTGAATCCAAGTTTCAAAGCACCGGCAACGGGCTCGAACAGTTGCGCGATCGGATCATCGGCGTCGGCATCGTGCTTTTTCGGCGGCGGCGTCGCCGCCCCCGAAGCGCGCCCTCTGCGATCAGTATCCGTCATCGACAGCGTTACCTGGATGAGAGCAATTCCGTCGGCGTAGCAGTGATGGATGCGCATGATCAGCGCACTGCCACCGTCGAAGCGCTCGACCAGATGGAATTGCCACAGCGGTCGCGCGTGATCGAGTGGCGCGCTCATCAACTTGCTCACCAGGGCTTGCAGTTGCGATCTGCCTGCTCGACGCCCAAGCGAGACACGCTCGACATGCGCCGAGATATCGAAATCTTCGTCAGTTTCCCAATAAGGGCCCACCGGAGATTCAACCACTCGCTGACGGAAGCGACTGAAGCAAAGGAAGCGCTGGTAAAGCATCGCCTTCAGGCGCGGGATTTCGATCCGCTCGCGGAGAAGAAGCACGCCGCAGATCATCATCAGATTGCTGGGGCGGTCCATGCGCAACCACGCCGTGTCAACGCTCGACATGCGCTCGCGCTTGAGTTCTGCCATTAGCCGGATTGCTCGGGGTCGAGGAGTCGGGCTAAAGTAGCACAGTCGATCGAGCCACGGAAAACGGAGGAATCATGGCCGCCGCGCCGAAGGATCTGAAGGCCAAGTTCGAAGCCGCTGCAGCGGCGGCGAAGCAGACCAAGAAAAAGCCCGATAACACGTCACTACTCAAGCTCTACTCGTACTACAAACAGGCGACCGAAGGCGACGTCCAGGGCCCGCGCCCGGGCGGGTTCGATTTCGTGGGCGCCGCGAAATACGATGCTTGGGCCAAGCTCAAGGGAACCAGTCGCGACGAAGCGATGCAGAACTACATCAAGCAGGTCGAGCGGCTAAATCGCGATTAGCGCCGGTTCGTATTCCTCAGATCACCAGCTTGCGCAGCACCTCCGGATTCTTGACCACCGCTTTCTGCCGCGCAGGTGGCGCGTCGTACAGGGCCGCCGGCGGATACGTTTCGAGCCGGGAGAGTACGGAAGACTCGCGACAGCGCTTGTCGAACACCACCGAGACCCTATCGCCGGTAACAGCTCCCAAGCTGAAGCATGTCTGTCCGAGCTTGCGGTTGAGCGGCTTTAACACGCCGTTGGCGACCATGTCGCCCGGCGAGCCGCTACCGCCAAGCTGCAATTCGAACGTGCCGGCTGCACCGGGCGCTCGCGGCGACAGTGTGATGACCTCAGGGAGTGCCACGAGCTCACGTGCCAACCACTCTTCTGACGAAGCGCTCGGCAGTCCTTCGACGTTCAAGGTGACTTTCTGCCCCGTGACGCTCACGTGTTGCAGAAAGAAATCGCGCGAGAATTCGTCGGCGATCTTGGTACCGATCGCCTTAAGCGCTTCCTCTTCGCTCCCCCAGCTGCCGAGCCCGGTGGGCAGCGTGTTGTTGTAATAGATCTCCTCGCCGGTTTCCACATCGACGCATTTCACCGTCCACGACGTCATCGCGTACTTGGTCATGGTCACACCGGAAGCCGCCAAGCGGAAGGGAAGTCTCTTGATCTTGGCCTCGCCGATGACCGCGAAGTCGGCCCCCTTGGCGGCGGCGTCGGGTGGTCCACCCTCCGCCCAGGTGCGAAATCCGAACGATTTGATCCGCTCCTTCAAGATGTTCTCGGCAATGGGCGAGGGCTGCGGCGGTGCATCGGGCATGTCGGCGTCACGCACCGACGTGCGCACCGAAACCTTGGGGTCGCCGCTCGCGCGGATGAACTCGATGCGATCGGCGCGCGACATCTCGTTGAGTGACTTCTGCACGGCTTTGACGTTGACAACGGCTTCGGTCGTCATCGACATCAGTCCATCCTTGCCCAATTGCGGCTCGCTTTCCTTGAGGACCGAAGGGATAAAGCTCGCGCTCTTGGACAAAAGCTTTTCCTTGAGAACGTCGTAATTCTTCGCCACCGAGTTGTTGTCGAGCAAGAGCCACAGCGCCTTCTCGACGAGTTGATTGCGCGAGTCGGCGCGCAGATCCGCCTGCAGCGCGGACTTGTCGCTCTGATAGCGCGGGTCGCTGGGATCGATCATTCCCACCGCGGAGATAACGATCGTGCCGGGCGCGGGCTTGGCCGCTGCCGCGACCGCGGGGGCCGCGCCTGCCGCAGGAGCGGCCGGCGGAGTCGCCGCAACCTTGGTCGCACCGGCGTCCTGTCTATCCTTGAGATACCACGCACCGGCGCCGATCGCGATGGCCGCCACCACGATGCCGATGATCAATGCCGGGCTCAACCTCTTAGCAGGTTGCGACGGCGGACTCGCAGGCGGAAGCGGCGCGCTGGGCGTGGGCGGCTCCACTCGGGGAGGCGGGGCTCCGCCGCCGCTCGCCATGGTCCGTTGTGACGGTTCGACCAGTGTCGCTTCTGACGAAGTCGCGGCCGGCGCCTGCGTCGCGCCGCGAATTGCGGCAGCGAACTCGGCAGCCGTCTGAAAGCGCTCATCCGGGCGCTTGGCCAGCGCCTTGCGCACGATCGCATCCATGCCCGCGGGGGCCTGAACATTGAGCGTTGAAGGCGGCAGAGGGTCTTCCTTGAGCACCTTCTGCATGGTCGTCGTTGCCGATCCGGCGAAGGGACGCTCGCCGGTGAGAAACTGGTAGAAGATCACCCCGGCCGAGAAAAGATCCGAGCGTCCGTCGACAGGGAGTCCCATGATCTGCTCGGGGGACATGTAGGAGGGCGTCCCCAGCACGGTGCCGACCTGGGTCATGCTCGAGGTTTCGATGTGCGCGATGCCGAAGTCGGCAACCTTCACGTTCCCGTCGGGAAGCACAAAGATGTTCGCCGGCTTGACGTCACGGTGGACCACGCCCTGGCTGTGCGACGCTCCCAGCGCGTCGAGGATCTGCGACATGATCCGCGCGGTGTCGGGAAGCGTGAAACGCTCATCACGGTCGAAGTAGTCCTTGAGCTCGCGTCCCTTGATAAATTCCATAGCGATGTACCAGACGCCGTTTTCTTCGCCGAAGTCGTAGATCGAGACGATGTTCGGGTGGCTGAGCCGCCCGGCCGCCTGAGCTTCGCGACGGAATCGAGCGATTACGGCCGATGATTCCTCGCCGGCGAGGCGGTCTCCTCGCACCGTCTTGATTGCCACGGTACGCTTGATCATGGGGTCGAAGCCCTCGTAGACCACCCCCATCGCGCCGCGCCCTATTTCGCGACGGATTTCATACTTGCCCAGGCTCTTAAGCTCCGCCATGCATCACTCCTCGCTGCACAAGAAACGGCGACGCCGGCGGTCAAGCCGGCGTCGCTCAAACCTTGGATAGTCTCCGCAAGATCACTTGTACTTGCTGTCGATCTCCCACACGCACTTTTGCACCAGTCGCTGCACCATCGTGTCGAGAGAGACTCCTCCCTGCTGCGATTGGGATACGCCGAGCACCGAACTCGACTTCGCACCGATCTCCATTTTTTCCTCGGTATAGCCCGTCGCGACCTGCTCGGTGGTTTCGGCGTTGATGATCTTATAGCGCATGCCGATGACCCAAACACCGGTCGACTCGCCGCTCTGGACTGATCCGACCGCAGTGCCGCCCAGCGCACCTGCTTCGGCGCCGCCGCGCGAGCCGCTGAAAGCGCCGATGATACCGATCATGTGGCCGACCGTCCGGCCGTCGAAACCCTGCTGCGCGGCCGCGACCTGTTCGGTCTTGAGCACATCGAACTTCACCACGTACTTGGTGGTCTTGAGCTTGCCCATGCGCAGGAACTTGCGAGCCTGGTCCGGATCGCCCAAGTTGTAAGCGAGTGTGAACTCATTGAGCACTGGACCCAGGTTCGAGCGCTCGAGCACTTGGAAGTTGGCGCTTGACATCTCGACTTCGCCAAAGTCCGCGATGTTGTTGGCGGTGAATTTCTGCAGGAAAGTAGCGTTGTTGCTCTTGATCTCTCCTGGAATCACGATCACCGCCGGACCCTTCTTGCTGGCGTTCTGATACTCGACGGGCTGGTACAGCGCCTGGTCCGCGGAGGCGTTCGCTTTTTGCGATGTCTCGCTTCCCGCGGTGGGTGACGGGTTTCCGAACTTCGGCTGCGCCGCAGCGCCGAGCGTCCAGGCCATCAGCAAAGCACCGAGCGCAAGGCTCGTAAACCGGATGGAGAATTGATTGCTCATTGCGAAGACCTCCATTTCAAACTCGACTCTGATTTTCCCAACAGCCCGTCACTTCGGCTGCGACCTGTTTCCCCCGGCAAATCCCGCGTTTCTGCAATAGTCGGAGTAAAGCTTGGCGACGACATCGTCGGCTTGCTCGTTCACGAGCGTCAGCGCCATGTGCTGGATATCGGCGCCCGCATAGGATCCGGAATTGGCGTGGGTATCTGAAATCACTCTGCCGTTTGCCCCTGTCAGTGTAAAGTCCATGTCGACCATAACCTGGTTCACTCGGATGATCGGATTCACGGTTGCCTGGGACGAAATCAATCCCTTAAGGATAAAGCTGGCGCCCAGCTTTTTCGAAGCGGAGAGCGCTGCATCGGGATCGTTACGGAAGTAGGCATCGATCTCCGCTTGCGCGATTTGCCTGCGGATCTCCTCGGCGGTGTAGGTCTTAAGCCCGAGAGCCCGAAGGCGCGTATTGATCGCTTGATAGTGCGGGCCATAGTCTTGCTGCTGCGCCACGATATAACCGTTGGACCGGCGCTCGCCGATAACCAGCATGATCTTGCGGTCCTTGAGTGAAGCTCGGCATGGCGTCGAAAGCTGTTCAGCAATCCTCGCCTGTTTCGCCTCGTTTTCGATTCGGTCTGAATCGTCGGGCTGGGAAAACTTGAAGCCCTGTGCCGCGGCAAGTCCTGCCATCGCAGCCGCCGCAGCAGCCAGCGAGAGTATCGAGCAGGCGTGGATGAATCGCATACCGCCTAGGCTGGATCGCGAACCGGAAAGCCTCCCGTGAGCCGTGAGAGGTTAGCCCAACGGGCCTGGGAAATCCAATGGAATATTCGCTTCCGCGAATGCTTACGCACAGCGCGTCAATTTGTGAGCGACAGCGGGCGTGCTGTCCTACAAGGGTTCTAAGCCTTGCTGCCCGCCGCTGCGGTCGCGCGATGGGCCGGAGTATCGCCGCCTAAGCTCCCCTGGAGGAGTGCGCTATTTGGCGGTCTTGGCGCCGGCCGATTTGCTCTTCACAGGAGCGGACTTGCGGGAGCGGCCTCGCGGCTTCGCGCGCGCCGGTGAGGCTTGGTCCCCCGCCTTGTGCGCGCTTCCTTGTGCCTTGAGGAGGGCGTTGACCGCTTCCGAAAGCTCGTTGACGCGCGCAGTCAACTGTTTGACATCGGCGGAAGTGTAGACGCCCAGGTGGCCGAGCGCTCGCGCCACCCGATCCTCGAACACCTGCTCGAGCTTATCCCAGGTTCCGCCTGCCATCGCCTGCATCTCCTTCGCTTTTGCCTTGGCCGCTTCCCGCGCCGCGTCCGCGGTCGATGCTGCAGCCTGGCGCGTTTTGGACTCCAGCGATTCGCCCTGCTTGACCAGAGTGTCGAACATTTTCATTCCTTCCTGCTGCGCCTTGGCGAACGCCCCGAGCCCCGCCAGCCAAATCTGATGCGACGACTTTAAAATCGCCTGCGACATGCTGGTTGCTTCGTCGCTTTTTCCGGTCTCCAGACCGGCTCTCGCCTTTTTCAGCATCGTTATCGCTCCTCAAAAATCCGGCCGCCACGAATCATTGTAAGCGACTGCTTTAGGGCAATCATACTAAAGAGAAGTCGAGCGTGGCTTCGTCAGCGCTGCCGTTCGCCGTCGGTATAATGGCCGCGTCCTGCCGCATCCCGCGGCGTCTTAGGATCGCAGCCAAGAGAGAGCGGCAACCGAAGGTCTGCGAGGAGGAATCGCAATGGCTTATTTTGTCACCGGAGGTACCGGTTTCATCGGTCGCTTTGTCGTCGCGAATCTGCTGAACCGCGGCGAACCGGTGTACGTGCTCGTACGCAAGGGGTCGCAGAAAAAGCTTGCTTCATTGCGCGAAATCTGGAACGCCGATGAAACTCGGGTTGTCGCCGTCACGGGCGATCTCGCGAAGCCCAACCTCGGCGTGGCGGAAGCCGAGATCGCCAAGCTCAAGGGAAAGATCAAGCACATCTTTCACCTTGCCGCGCTCTACGACATCAACGCCAGCGCCGAAGCTCAGGAGCTCGCCAACATCGAGGGCACTCGGCACGCGATCGGCTTCGCCGAGGCGGTGAACGCCGGTTGTTTTCATCACGTGAGTTCGATCGCGGCGGCCGGCCTCTACGACGGCACCTTCCGCGAAGACATGTTCGAAGAAGCCGAAGAGCTCGACCATCCGTATTTTCGGACCAAGCACCTTGCCGAAGGCGTGGTCCGCAACGAATGCAAGCGGCCTTGGCGCGTTTACCGGCCCGGATTCGTCGTCGGGCACTCGCAGACCGGCTACATCGACAAGATCGACGGGCCTTATTATTTTTTCAAGCTCATCCAGCGCATGCGCAAAGTGCTGCCGCCATGGGTGCCTACCATCGGCATCGAAGGCGGACGCATCAACATCGTCCCCGTCGATTTCGTCGCCGACGCCCTGGATTATCTCGCGCACAAGAGAGGTCTGGACCGCCGCTGTTTCCATTTGACCGATCCGGCGCCGCACCGTATCGGCGAGGTACTCAACATCTTTGCCAAGGCGGCGCACGCCCCCCAGATGAGCATGCGCATCAACGCCCGCATGTTCGGCTTCATTCCGGCGCCGATCCTCTACGGCATCGGTTCGCTTGCTCCCATCAAGCGCATGATTCGCGCGGTGCTCAAGGACCTGGGCATTCCCAAGGACGTCTTCCAGTTCATCAACTGGCCCACCCGCTACGACAACCGCGAAGCGACTAAAGCGCTCAAAGGCTCCGGCATCGCGGTGCCGCACTTGGAAACATACGCGGCGAAGCTGTGGGATTACTGGGAACGCAATCTCGATCCGGATCTCTTCATCGACCGCAGCCTGGCAGGTCGCGTAAAGGACAAGGTGATTGTCGTAACCGGCGCGTCATCGGGGATCGGCAGGGCCGCCGCATTGAAGCTCGCCTCGGCCGGCGCCAAGGTGATGCTGGTCGCCCGCGGGGAGGAAAAGCTCGTCGACACCAAGAAGGAAATCGAAGCTGCAGGCGGTAAGGCATGGATATACACCTGCGACGTTTCCGACATCTCTTCCTGCGACGCGATGGTGGCCAAGGTACTCAAGGATCACGGAGCTTGCGACTTCCTGATAAACAACGCCGGGCGGTCGATTCGTCGGGGCATCATCAATTCGCTCGATCGCTTTCACGACTTCGAGCGCACCATGCAGCTCAACTATTTCGGGGCCCTGAGGCTCATCATGGGTTTCCTGCCGCGGATGATCGAACAAAAGGACGGCCAGATCATCAACATTTCCTCGATCGGTGTGCTTTCGAACGCACCGAGATTCTCCGCCTACGTCGCCTCGAAGGCGGCTCTGGATTCTTTCTCGGCTTGCGCGGCCTCCGAGTTCCTCGACAAAGGCATCAGTTTCACAACCATCAACATGCCACTGGTGCGCACGCCGATGATCGCGCCCACCAAGATGTACGAAAGCGTTCCGACGCTATCACCGGAGGAAGCCGCCGATCTCGTGGTCGAAGCCATCGTCTACAAGCCGGTGCGCATCGCGACGCGGCTGGGCATTTTCGGAGCGGTGGCTCATGCAGTTGCGCCCAAGCTCACACAGATCCTCCTCAATACGGCTTTCAACATGTTCCCCGATTCGGCTGCCGCTGCCGGCAAGAAGGAAGGCGAGGCGCAGCCGCTTACCGCTGAGCAGATGGCGTTCGCGCAGCTCACGCAGGGGATTCACTGGTAGGACGGGCCGCGCGCGGCTTCGATCGGGGGGGACTGCTCCGAACGCTTCTCATTCAACCCATAGGCAGGGAAAGTGGTGCACGGCCGACCGCTAACGTAGAGTACTGTTGGTCGCTCGCCAAACGGGAGCTCTGGCGTGAACGTTCCGTCCACCATCACGACTTATCTGTTCACCGACATCGAGGGCAGCACGCGCCTCTGGGAGCAGGAGCCGGAGCGGATGCGGCTGGCGCTGAAGCGCCACGACGCAATCGCACGGCGGGCAGTCGAAGAGCACGCCGGGACGGTCGTAAAGACGATGGGCGACGGCCTTCACGCGACGTTCGACGACCCGCTCGACGCGGTAAGCGCCGCGATGGAGCTCCAGCAGGCGCTTTCCGATGCGAACGAAACGGAGGGCATCGCACTCCGGGTGCGCTGCGGGTTGCATGCCGGGGTTGACGAGCGCCGCGACCGCGACTTCTTCGGCCGCGCCGTCAACCGCGCCGCACGCATCATGAGCGCCGCTCACGGGGGCCAGGTGCTGTTGTCGGAGGCAGTGGCAATCCTGGTGAGCGGCCGCTTGCCGGCGGGCGTGGCGTTGCGCGAGCTCGGGGCGGTCAGGCTGCGTGATCTTGCGAGTCCGGACCGCATCTATCAGATCGTGCACCCCAAGCTGCGCCAGGATTTTCCGGCGTTGCGCTCGCTGGAGGTAACTCCCAACAACTTGCCGGTGCAGCTGACCTCGTTCATCGGTCGCGAAAAAGAAGTCGAAGAGGTCGAGAAATTGCTCGACCAAAATCGTCTGGTGACGCTACTTGGAGTTGGCGGCATCGGAAAGACGCGGCTCTCGCTTCAGCTTGCGGCCGGCCTCATGGAGGACTATCCAGACGGCGTGTGGTTCGTCGAGCTGGCGCCGGTGACCGACGATGCTCTGGTGGCGCAGGCCGTGGCATCTGTAGTTGGAGTGAAAGAGGAAGCCGGGCGCCCCGTGGTCGAGGCGTTGGTCAAGTGTGTCCAGGATCGGCGCCTTCTCATCATTCTCGACAATTGTGAACATCTGATCGCGTCGTGCGCTGAGCTCGCCAAGCAAATCTTGCGGGCGGGCAGGCAGTTGAAAGTTCTTGCATCGAGCCGCGAAGCCCTGCATGTGGCCGGCGAAGCGATCTATGCCGTCCCGGCGCTGGCCGTTCCCGACCCGTATCACAAATTCATTCATACGGCGCTCACGCAGTACGCGGCTGCGCGTCTTTTTATCGATCGGGCTGTCGCCGCGCAGCCTGCGTTCGCGCTGTCGGAACGCAACGCGACCGCCGTGGCCGACGTCTGCCAGCGACTCGATGGCATCCCGCTGGCGATCGAGCTCGCGGCCGCGAGGGTCCGCGCAATGTCGGTTGAAGAGATCGCCACGCGACTCACTGATCGCTTTCGGCTACTCGCGCGTGGCGATCGAACCGCATTGCCGCGCCAACAAACGCTTCGCGCATTGATCGACTGGAGCTATGACCTGCTTACGGAATCGGAGCGCACGCTCTTTCAGCGTCTTTCAGTGTTTGCCGGCGGTTGGACGCTCGAGGCCGCTGAGGCCGTGGGAGCAGGTGGCAACCTCGGTGCTGAGAGTGTGTTGGAGCTTCTCACGAACCTGGTGGAGAAGTCGCTGGCGATGTTGGACCCCGATCGCGGCCGCTACCGAATGCTCGAAACCGTGCGCGAGTATGCACAGGATAGGTTCTCCAAAACGGGTGAGGGGCCCGAAGTGCGTACCCGGCATCTCGATTTCTATCTGGCACTCGCCGAAAAGGCGAGGCCGGAACTTATGGGACCCCAACAAGCAACATGGCTCGCGACGCTCGATCTGGAGCGCGAGAATCTCTTATCGGCGCACACCTGGTGCAGCAGTGCTGAATCGGGAGCCGAACGAGGACTGAGACTGACTGGCGCAACGAAGCAATATTGGATAACGCGCGGACTCCTCGGTCTTGGTCATCGCTTGTGCGTCGAGGCCCTCGCGAGAACCGCCTCGCAGGACCGAACGATCGAGCGCTGTCTTGGCCTTTTTCACGCCGGGCAGGTGTCCTCTTTCATGGGCAGCTACGAGGAAGCGTGCGAGTATCTTGAGGAGAGTCTGGCGATCGCCAGGGAGTTAGGCGACAAGCGTCGCATCGCAGGCGCACTGCAGCCGTTAGGGATGGCAACGCTCGGCTTGGGCAAGCTGACCACAGCACGAGCCTATTTTGAGGAAGCGCTTGTCCTGGCGAACGAACAAAATAACGCGCGTCAGCTCGCAGGGGCAATAAACGCCCTGGCACAGCTTCATCGCGTAGAAGGCAACCTCGATTCGGCCGTGAAGCTCTACGAGAAGGTCATCGCCATAGGCAATGAACTCGGTGACCATGAGACGACCGCGATCGGGTTACTCAACGTCGCCATAGTTGCGGTTAGCCGCGGGGCACGCGATGAAGCGCGAAAGCTGCTGCTTGATGCGCTCGCGATCGCCAGCAAGATCGGATCGAAGCCTGCGGGCCAGAGCGTGGTTGAGGTTTGCGCCGGGCTCGCAGTCTTGCGCGACGACTGCGAGCAAGCCGCCCGTTTTTTTGGCTCTGCGGAAACGCAGGTATCCCAGACGGGGCTTCATCGGGATCCTGCGGACGAAGCGTTCCTGTCGCCGTTGATTGCAAGAGCTCGCGACCGGATCAGCGCGGCCGCTTTCGCTGCGGCCGAGTCGGCTGGCCGTGAGCTTTCATACGACGAAGCCATCGAAGAGGCGCGTTCGTGGCTGGAGGGCATCTCTCGATCTAAAGCGAAGAATCGCACCGCGTCCCCGTAAGCGCGTGTGCCACCGAGCGCGCTCGGTCCCAGCCATCGAGCGAACCCCAATCGCTCGCCAGCGCAGCAGCGCACAGCTCTAGCTAGTCATTGACGATACTTGGATCGAGCGGAGCAAGGGGAGTCGCTCCCTTCATCACGTTTACCGTGTACTTGTACGTCTTTTGAAAGGAGTTCTTGTCATTCACTTGGAATTTCCTTCCCTGCTCTGCGGAATGGCCGCCGTCAAACTCGCCGGCGTCATCGCCGTGGATAACGATGCCGTTGCTAGCAAACGAGTATCCGGGAGTCTTTATCTCCCAGTGAATTACGTGCCCGCGGCCGGCGATGCGGACTGGGTCTGGGCTGGGCGCATCGATCTTGTCGTTCGTGACGGTAATGGAGACAAAGTGGTCTGTTTGACCCAGAACCTCGAAACACGCGCCTAGCCCAAGAACCAGGACTGTCGCGGTAAGAATGGCTGTTCTCATTGGATGCGTCCCCTTGATTACGTTTGTTAGGAGCCCGATGACGCTAAGGATTCACGATGCTTGGATCGGATGTGACGGTATGGATTCCATCGGTCACCGTAATCGAGTAGATGTATTTCTTCTTGTGCTCTTTATCATATGTGCAGGTGATCAGCTTGGCCGGGGTTCCGATGGTTTGGCACTGAAAGCGATTAGGTCTAGGCGGATTTGGAATCGATACTGCGTTGTTATTTGCGAAGTAGTAGCTTGAATTGTCGGCGAGCGCCCAAGTGATTGAAGCGGGGTCTGCGGCTACGTAGATCGGATCCTGATCCACGATGATGTACGCATCGTCCTTGATGAAGAGATTCGGTCGATTGCCATCGGGAGGGGTTACTAGGACCGGGCTGAAACCCTTGTCGCCTATTCTGCCGGCACTGCATGCAGTCAGTGCCATCGCTAGTGCAGTTACGATGAAAACGGACTTGTTCATTTAATGACTCCCCTTGTTTTGACCGACATCCCGCCAACGTCGGTCCAATTCTGATCGGCCTCTTAGCGGGTGCCTAAGCTGCGAAGCTCCCTGAGTCGATTTCGCTTCTTCTTTAACACACGGCCGCCGATTATGCGCGAAGTCACCTTCAAGTCACAAGCCGGGTCAAGAGACCCTCGCGAAGGCTGGCGTTTCATGCATGCGCTTCCCTTACGATCTCGACGACGCGCGGATCTATCAGCAGGGCGTTGTGCCCGACGCCGGCGAGAGGGACGTTGTGTGCACCGCCAAGTACCGCGCTGGCCTGGGGAATCACCATGCTGTCGTGGCGCGACCAGATCGAGATGATGGGCACTGGCGCGGGCCGGTGCTCTTCGATGTTGAGCTTGGCTAGCCAGGGATTACCCGGGTGCATCTGGGCGAGCGATTCTCCCGGGAAACTCCAGGCAAGAACGCTTCCGTGGTGCGGCGTTCCGATGGTGATTATTCGCCCGACGCGCTCGCTGCCGAAATGTCGAAGATATGCACGGGCGACGAGTCCGCCCATGCTGTGGCCGATCAGAAGGACCTGCGTGGCACTCGTCGCTGCGCATATAGCATCGATTTTTTTACCGAGCTGCCGCGCAAAGCGCTCGATGCCTGCGTGAGGCGGTCCGTAGCTCAACGTGTAGACTGGACCAATGCCCAGTTTCTGCAGGCGGTGTTTGAACCAGAGCCACATGCCGTCGTTCACCAGAACGCCATGCACCAGAAGGACCGGCTGCGGAGCGGGTGCGGGAGGCGGATCGTGAATCAGCAATCGGTGCAGCGCCAGGCATGGCCAGGAGAGCGCCAGCGCGAGTACCTCAGTCAAATAAAGACGGATGCTTCCGGCGACGTTAAGTCGCGCTTCGACGGGGCGCGGCGTTCTCCACAACCAGGCGACCGCGAACCAGATCGCGACCAGGATCATGGCCGGCGCAAAGTACGCGACCGGGGCGGCTGCAATAAACCACCCGACGGATGCGCCGCGCGCTACCCAGTGCGCCGCCCAGGTTGCATATGCCCAAGTTCCAGCAGCCAGCAAAACGAGCATGGTAAGCGCCGTCATCGCCGCACTATCATAGCTGGATAGATCGTTGCGGCGTGTCGCGTTTCGCCGTGGAGTGAGCGTTAGTGCCCTCCGTCCCCTTCCGAACGGCGCCCTTTCAAAGCAGAGAGCGCGTCGCCAAGGTCGGGCATCAGCAAGACTCCGGGAAGCGACTTCCGAACCCGCCGGGTCATCTCACCGCCGGCCCAGAGCGCCACCGGCGCGGGCAACTGGCGCCGTAACGCTGCGAGTCCTTCGCCAGCCTGTCTCAACGGAAAGGCCTCGGAGAACGACAGCGCAACCACGTTCACCTTGTGCGCGAGCGCCGCTCGGTGGATGTCGTCGATCGGGGTCTGGGTCCCGAGCGAGATGCACTGCGCCCCCTCTGGAACCAGCACCGCTTCGACCATGAGCAAACCGAGCCCGTGCTGCTCGCCCGGAAACGTGGTCAGCAGGACCCTGGGCAGGCCGGACTGCCTCGGAAATGCGTTGATCGCAGTGCGCAGCGCAACCTGTAACTGCTCAGCATAGAGATGCTCTTCGAAGACCTTGAGCTCGCCGCGCATCCACGCTTCGCCGACCGCGCGGTTGAGCGAGCCGACCGTCTCAGTCACGAATCGCTGCACGCCCTGACGCATCAGCGCATTCGCCAATGCGTGCTGGAGTCCGGCAACATTGTGACCGGTGAGTAAGCCGAGTACCTCGCGCTCGAGCGCGGGCGTGGGCGCTTCGCGTCGCGGACCCGAGCGATTCTCGGCCAGCGTGTTCAGTTCGGCGAGAGAGCGCCGCATCAGCTTGCCGGGCCGCATCCCGGTATCCATCAGCCGCTTGATGATGCGGAGCTTGGCCACCTGCTCAGGCGGATACTGACGTTCCGCGTTGTCGTCGCGCGCGGGCTCGGGAAACCCGTAGCGGCGCTCCCACATGCGAAGTACGTCCTTAGACAACCCTGTTTCCCGCTCGACCGCACTTATGTTGAGGATGAGGGTCGAACTCTGCATATGATGTCCAGGACAATCGGTTGACGGGCGCGGCGGCGGGACGTACGCTAGCATTGCATCGCTGGGTTGTCTATGACAATAACGTTCCTATTGCTCACGTTGTCGAGGCGGCTTCCGACCATGCTCAAACCGGTTCTCGGCGCCGCGCTATGCGTCGCGTGCGTGTCGCTCGCCTCCGGACCTGCCGTCGGCGCCGAAGCGTGCCCGGCGGTTCTGGATTACACCTTCAACAGTCTGCAGACCGGCAAGTCTGAGTCGTTGTGCGAGTACCGCGGCAAGGTGCTTCTGATCGTCAACACCGCGAGTTACTGCGGCTACACCCATCAGTACGAGGGCCTGGAAGCGCTGTATCGCAAATACAAGGATCGCGGGCTGGTCGTGCTGGGCTTCCCGACCAACGATTTCGGCGAACAGGAGCCGGGCACCAATAAGGAGATCGCAGAGTTCTGCCGCTTGACCTATGGGGTTGAGTTTCCGATGTTCGAAAAATCGAGCATCAAAAGCATCAAGACCAATCCGTTGTTCGCCGAGCTCGTTTCTCGCACCGGGGAGGCGCCGAAGTGGAACTTCCACAAATATCTGGTCGATCGCGACGGCAATCGCGTTACCAGCTTCGGGACCCGTGTCGAACCGCAAAGCCGCGAGCTCGTGACGGCCGTCGAGCGCCTGCTCGATGAGAAGCCGGTATCGTCGAAGAGCTGACGCGCGACCGCGCACGGCAGCGTTCGCACGCGAAGACGTGCGTCGCGCTCTTCCCTTGGGGTGCGTTAGCTTCGCCGAAGCGCAACAACGAAGCGATGCTATTTCCGAGCGGCAATCGTTTTGACACCGTCGCGCTCGATCGCCGATAATATTGCCCCTTCGGCGAGCTAGCTCAGCTGGTTAGAGCAGAGGAATCATAATCCTTTGGTCGGGGGTTCGAGTCCCTCGCTCGCTACCAATACACATGCGGGTCGCGGCGGGTTTGGTGGTTCGTTCTCGTTCCGCAAAACCGGCCGCGTTCCGCAATTCAGTGGATTATTTGGTCGGCGTGACCTTGTCGCCAGCCCGGGCACGCAGGTAGATCTCGGTCGTTTTGACGCTCTTGTGCCCGAGCTGTTGCTGTGCTTTACGCAGGTCAGTCGAATCCGCTTTGTCCGTGCCCGCTTTAGCCCTTAGATCGCGGAATTGAAAGCCTCTGACAGAGACTGCGGCCTCGGTCTTGCCGGCGACGTCGAGGGCATTGGCCGCCCTTTTGCGCGCTTCCTCGAACCGGTTCCAAAGCGCGTGGTAGGAAAGCTGCCGTCCACGTTCGCTGCGGATCAGCGCCAAGCTTGTCACCTTATAACCCCGGCCTTGAATGCGCTCGATCAGTGCGGCGAGCTCACCCGCGACTGCGATGCGCAACTTGATCCGCGTCTTTGTCTGGGTAAGCCATAGATAGCCATCCCGGATATCGTTGAGCCGCATCTTAAGCACGTCTGCCGGACGCTGCCCCGTGAGGTACGCAAGGTCCATCGCGTCTCGCGTCGGCCAGTCCGCAGCGTCCCACACGGACTTGTAGGTCGCGTCTTCGATGTACGTGTCCCGCCCATGCTCGGCGAACCCCTTGATACCTGCGCATGGATTTGACGCTGCGGTGTAGCCCCATTCTCGCGCTTTGTTGAAGATGTGGGAGAAGAGGGCCTTCTCACGGTTGGCACGCACCGGCGCAGCTTTGCGCCAGTCAAGGTACTGACGGACGTGTTGCGGCGTGATTTGCTCGAGCGGTGCTGGCGGTGCGTCAAAGAATTTGTAGAGCTGTGCCAGTTGGATCAGGTTATCGCGCTGCGTGAGCGGTGCCTTCGTTGGCAGCACCTCGCGCTGGTACCGCTCCGCTACGTAGCGAAACGTAACGATCTCTGGGTGCCGCGGTCGCGCATCGATCTCGAGCTCCGCCCATTTCTTGACCGCCAGCGCGTAGTCGTTGCCAAGAGGGATCTCGCGCCGCGGCTTCCGGCCTGTGTCGTAGTAGTAATAAGTCTTACCGCTCGGCAATGTCCGCGCGCGCAGACGCGACGGCAGGTTGAAATGCTTGGTTGGTCGGCGGCCCACGGCAACCAAATCTACGCTCCCACGGCCAGTTTGGCCACCGACGGGGTCCACGTACGGGGCGAGGCTTCTGTTGCACTTCCTTCGATCGATCTGCGCGCGACGACTGGCCGGCCACAACCGTTGACGTAAAAGGCGATGCCCATGCGCCGCAATTGCTCAACCTGCCGGCCCTTCCGGTGGAACCCCGTGAGCACGACAAGTTCGTCAGGAGTGAGGAATGCCCCAGTTGTCACCTGAGCCACGCTCCGCAACATTGCGCGATCTCGCATCTACCTTTGCACCGGGCGGCCATGCTCTAGATAGGACGGCGTGTATTGGAAGCGGATGAACGATCGTGCAATCATGGACTCTGCCGACGTTCGGTTACCCCTTCTTGGAAGGCGCGCTCGACCTAGTCCGCATTCGTTCCAGGATTTCCTGGAGCTGAGTCGGAATCTCTCGCGGTTCGGATTTCGTCGCGATCACCACCGTCTTCTCGATCCGCGCGAGCTCAGTCCGAAGAGCAACCTGGGCCCGTCGCTCATCCTCCACCTTAAGCCCCAACTCTGGCGAGAATTCGCCGCGTCGCATGGATCCGATCAGTGCCGCGCAGTACCGGATCGGATTCTTGACCTGCGCGATCGCCATGCGCCCTGAAAGTTCATCGAGGACTTGCTGCGCTTGATCCTGATTCAGGACAACCAAGCGATTCTGCAGCGCGTGGCGTTGCGCCCGTGTCAGGTTCTTCGGATAAACAAGATCATCACCACCACCCGACGCTGACGATCCTCGATCGGCGGGTAGTGGTAGTGATGGTTCAAAAGACGGTTCAGTAGTGGTTAGTAGGACAGCATTGTCCGGGGCCCCTGGACAACCATGACCAGGTCCCTCTACCACTCTTGTCCGGGCCCCCCGGACAAATTGTCCTGGGGGGTGGAGATTGCCAACCGATAACGATTACTCGTCTGCGATCCATTGGTTTTGAACCGCGGTTCGACGACAACCAGGTCTTGTGCCTGCAACAACGTTAAGACTCGTCGCACGGAGCGATCGGTGAGGGAGCATTTTGCCGCGAGGATTGGGTGGCTGGGCCAGCAGACACCCTGGTCATCGGCGATATCGGCGAGCGCCATGAGCACAAGCTTAGACGTCGGCGGCAGTGTAATAGACCAAGCCCAAGTCATCGTTCGAATGCTCATTTCAAGTCGTTTGTAAGTCGATGCGTTGTTCGACGCCCGATGCGTAGCTGCGGGCGTCAGATCTTGGTCTCCCGCCGCGTTCCTGACGCGAGGTAGCGCTTGCAATCGACCGCCTTGTAGAAGATTCGTCGGCCGCGCAGCACCGGTCGAGGCCACAGCGGATCGATGCGCTCGAGCCGGTAGGCGGTGATGCGCGAACGCGCGGTCAATTGGCAGAAGAAGCTGCGCGAGACCTCCGCATCGGGGTGGTCCAGCGGGTTGACATTGGCAGGCATCTTCGTCTCCTCAGCGTTCGGTCATCTCCGTTGACGCTCGGGAGTATGTGTAACGCGAACCGAATCGGAAACCCAGCGCAGCGTAGAACAGCGCACTCGGGCGTAGCGGCACTGCTGCAAAGCCAGCGCTGGCGCGGCTTCGCGCGAGTCGCGGCACCATCGCAAAAGCCGGGAGTGCCGCGCTAAACCCTGTGCAGACGGGCGTCTCGGCCTCGAAGAGTGCCGTTTCCTTTTATCTTGCTGTCGGACGTTGCCGTTCTTTCCGGTCGCGTGCTAGCTGAAATTGCCAGCAACGGTCTGCACAAGCGCCTGAGTGCGCGTGCATGATCGGTGCCCTACGCACGCCCAAAGTGAGACGCGAATGGACTTGGCCTGAGTGAGCGGCTCCTGTTCGAGCACCGATTCGCGGAGCGCGTCCACTACTTCGCACGACGCACTCCGCGCATCCGCTGGCTCGACGGGGTGTCGCCGAACTGCCGTCGATACCATTGCGAGAACGAGCTCGGCGCGGAAAAGCCGAGCAGTGCCGCAACGTCAGCGACCGCGCGTCGCCTGCTTTTCAAGTAGCGGGACGCAAGCTCGCGTCGGACGGCATCGACGATGCCGGAAAAGGTCTCCCCTTCGCTTGAAAGTCGGCGGTGAACCGTGCGGCGATCGACGCCCAGATGTTGCGCCACGCGCTCGATGCTGCAGCTCCCAGTACTGAGCAGCGCGATAACAAGTTCACGTACCTGGGTGACCATGTCCTGCTCCGGAGCCTCGGGATCGGCATCAAGCATCTGCCGCGCGAGTTGCGCGAGTTTCGGATCCGCGTTCGGGTTTGGCAGTTCGAGATCACTGCGCGCACAGACGATACCGTTGAAGTCGTGACCGAATTCCACGTTTCGTCCGAAGACCCGCTGGTGCACGGAACGATCCGCGGGGGCATCGTGGGCGAAGCAGATGCGGCGCGGGCGCCAATCGGGGCCGAAGAACGTTCGTAGCATCCGAAACGCCACTCCGATGGCGAGCTCGGTGGTTTGACGAACGGTTCCTGAATGCCCCATGACAAGCTCTTCACG
>Ga0126381_100000151_pt1 | contig 76598 bp, 72 predicted proteins | sample PanSoiMetPlot_28_FD_96465 | JGI IMG/M metagenome (GOLD analysis project Ga0126381, IMG submission 96465) | Tropical forest soil microbial communities from Panama - MetaG Plot_28 | ecosystem: Environmental > Terrestrial > Soil > Tropical forest > Bulk soil | place: Panama | collected 2016-02-17 | reverse complement strand
CGGCACGCGCCCGCAGATCGACGCCCCGATGCCCAACCCCCAGTAGGCGTCCTGGTCGAAGCGCAGCACCTGCCCCGTGAAGGCCATGCCCAGCGTCATCAGCAGCAGAAAGACGCCGATGATCCACGTCAGCTCGCGCGGAAACTTGTACGCCCCGAAGAGCGCCACCTGCACCATGTGGATGAGCACGATGGCGACCATGAAGTTCGATCCCCATCCGTGCACCGCGCGCAAGAACCATCCCAGGGTGACGCCGTGATTCAGATATTGCAGGCTATTCCAGGCTTCGCCGGCAGAGGGCACATAGATCAGCGCCAGCATGATGCCGGTGAAGATCTGCAGCGCAAAGACGGTGAGCGCTGCGCTCCCGAAGACGTAGAACCAGCTAGCCGACTTCCGCGGTACCGGGTGCTCCATTGTGTCGCGGAGCGCGACGCCGATCTTCAGCCGCTGGTCGAACCAGTCGCCGATCTTCTTCAGCCCTGACATCCCTTGCTCCTCTTGTAAAGGCTGGCGCTGGTGGACAGCGTCGGTAGCTGTCCGGCTTCAATAAACAAGTGACCGCGTTCAACCTTGTAGGGATATTCGAACAACCCGCGAGGTGGCGGTCCCGAGGCACGCGAGCCGTCGCGGTAATATACGCCTCCGTGGCAGGGGCACATGAACAGCCCCGACTGCGGGAACCAACGCACCGGGCATCCCAGATGCGCGCAATTGATGGCGAAGACCTGGAACTGCTCTCCCCGCATGCGCCGCACCCAGCACGGGATATCGTCCGTCTCGCCGTCCCAGGCGTTGGAGATCGGGTTCTTGTACTTCGCCAGCCGCGTCTGCTCCTCGGGAAATTCGTCGAGCTCGCCCAGATCGATCCATTTGAAGTAGCGGTTGTCCTGGCCGCGAAGAATCGGCGCTAGCAGATAGCCCACCACCGGCGTCGCCAGCACAACCGCGGCCACACCGTTGAACAGCATTCCCAGCTTCACGAAGAACTGCCGTCTCGAGACATCGCGCTCGCTCATTGCTGTCCTCCGTGCGAGGAAGTCGCCGCTTCCGCCGGCCGCTGCGCTGCCAGCCATGCCACAACGTCAGAGATCTGCTGATCGCTCATCGGCCGCCCTGGCACATTATTCCGCCAATCCGGCGCGTTGAAATCCGGCCGCCCGATAATCACGATCGTCCGCAGCCCCTGGTCCGTAATGAGGCTGAGATAGAAAGGATCGACGATGGAGCCGACCTTCGACGTCCCTTTTCCATCCGAACCATGACACGACGAGCAGAACGTATCGAACACCGCGGCTCCCTGCTGCGCATTGCCCAGCGCATTCGCAGCGTAAGGAGGCGCTGTCACCCCCTGTAGAACTTGCGCCTGGCCCCAGCGCTGGCGAATCCCCTTCACGATCGCGTCCACCTGCTGGGCGGTCAGCATCCCGCCTTCACTCTGCGCGAACGCCGACATCGCCGTCCCCGGCCTGCCCTTCGAGATCGTGTTCCGCAGCGTGTCATCGTCGACGATTGCAAGATACACCGGATCACCGATCGGTGGCGCCGGCCCTAACTTGCCGTCGGCTCCATGACATCCGGCACAGTTCTGGTTGTAGAGCACGACGGGATCCAGAATGTCGGTAGGCCGCTTCACAACACTGGCTGGAGTGGGCTTTCCGGGCAGGCTATTGCAGCCGGCGAGGGCCAACATTGCGCCCATCGACATTGTCCCCAGCGCGAGAGAAAGCTTCATCGCTTACCCTCGTCGTCGCGTTCTTCCATCAGTCCTGGCGCCTCAATGCCGGCCCGCATAGCCAAAGGTATGTTCTCCGCGGTCCAAACCTGGTGATGCCGGCTCACCACCAGTCCCGCCACGATTCCGAAGGCGGCCTGCGACACCGCAAACCACCACCAGTTAATGCGCTGGTCCAGCAGTGGGTTGACATATCCAATGACGTGATAGAGCAGCCCTGTCCACAGCAACGGTCCGATAATTCCACCCAGCACAATCGGCCGCCGCGGCAGCAAAGGAAGCATTGCTCCGTACAGAAGTCCTACAAGCAGGCACATGGTCACGTGCATGGCCGTCGCAAACAGCAGCCATCCCATGTGGAATTGCCGCATCTCTTCGATTGAGGGTGTCGCTGATGGCGCATATAAGCTTCCCGCCAACAGATTGATGGGATACCAGACACTGTGCTGCGCAACGATGCCATAGATGACAGCGAAGATGGCCATCGCGACTCCGCCGGCCAGTCCGCCCTTCACTCCCGCTGACACCGGATAGATCCGCAGCGGCAGCCACGCGCGCTCCACCTGGGCGGCGGACGGCAGCCGCTTGACCTCGCGCGTGGGCAGCACGGGTGGTGGTGCTTCTGCCTGGACGGGCAGCGCCTCCTCCACTTCATGCGGCAACACCTGCCGGAACCATCCCACCGCGCCGCTGATCCAGAAGATCGCTCCCAGGATGCTGACCGACACATCCGTCAACAGGCCGGTTAACATCAGCGCCGTTCCCATCGCCATGCAGAACGGCCACGCCGTCGGCGCCGGCATCAGCACGCTCTTCGGCTTACCAGGGCCCGTTCCGACTTGTGTCTCTTCACTCATCAATCTCTTCGCTGGAAAAGCCGGCCTTCAGGTCGACGCTAATGACAGCCCACATCCCAGGTCGGCTTTAGCCGACGACACATTACCGCGCGATGAAATACACCACCGAAAGCACCACCACCCAAATCGCGTCCACAAAGTGCCAATACATTGCAAACACGCCGATGCGCCCCGCGTGTTCCATCTTCACCGCACCGAATAGCGTGAACAGCAAAATGATCGTCAACCCAATCGCGCCCACGGTCACGTGAAACGCATGCAGCCCAACCAGCGAATAGTACGTCGTCCCAAACAGGTTGGTGCTGATCGTCAGCCCTTCGTTATAGATCAACCGGTGCCACTCAATCCCGGTTTCCACCAGGAAGATCACGCCCAGCGCCAGCGTCAGAAACCAGAAGATCCCGAACTGCTTGATGTTCCCGCGATGGATCGCCTTCTCCGACAGCACGATCGTGAGGCTGCTGGAGAACAGGCAAATCGAAGCGAAGATAGGGACGTGCAGCACCTGCGCTGGAGTGGGGCCGCTGACACTCTTGCCCGCGTAGTACAGGTAAGCAACGACGAAGATGCAGAAGATCGACGACTCAGCGACGATCAGGCACCACATGCCGACTTTACCGCGCATCGCCGGCGACAACGGCATCTCAGCTTGTGGCACGGTTACCGATGCTGCAGCCAAACCTGCTCTCCTTTACTCGTATTTCCAATCCGGATCTTCGGGATGTTTCAAATCCCATAAGGGCCGCCTGCTCCTCACTACCGGCAGCTCCGCATAGTTGTAATCCGGAGGCGGCGAGGTGGTCGACCACTCCAGAGTCCAGGCGTCCCACGGATCGTTACCCGCGATCTTGCCCTTGAAATACGACTTCAGCACGTTGAACACCCAGAACAGCACGCCCAGCGCCTGGAAGATCACGCCAATAGAGACAATCAGGTTCCAGCCTTCCCATCCTCGGCTGGCCTCATAGGTATAAATGCGGCGCGGCATTCCCAGCAGTCCGGGAACATGCATGAAGTCGAACGTCACATGAAAGCCGATCAGGAACAGCCAGAAATGGCACTTGCCGAGCGTTTCGCTCATCATCCGCCCGGTCACTTTTGGATACCAGTAGTAAGAGGCGGCAAACACGCCAAAGACGATCACACCCAGAATCACATAGTGGAAATGTGCGATTACAAAATAAGAGTTGCCAAGCTGCCAATCGAACGGTGCGGAGGCCAACATGATGCCCGTCAAACCCGCAATCAGCATTTGGGCAACAGCCGCCACGCTGAATAGCATCGGGGTTGTGAAGGTGATCTTCCCTCCCCACATCGTGCCGATCCAATTAAAGATCTTAATTCCCGTGGGCACCGCGATGGCTGCGGTGGAGGCAACGAAAAACGCGTTGGCATAGGACGTCATGCCCACGGTAAACATGTGGTGGGCCCAGACGCTCAAGCTGATGAAGCCGATGGCGATCGTGGCTGCAACCATGATGTTGTAGCCGAAGATCGGCTTGCGCGAAAAGACCGGAATCACTTCGGAGAGGATTCCGAAAGCGGGCAGCACGAGGATATAGACCTCAGGATGACCGAATATCCAGAAGAAGTGCATCCAGATGACAGCTGAGCCACCGGCCTGCGTGTCGAAGAAATGCCCACCCAGGTAGCGGTCGATCAAAAGCATCAGCTGCGCAGCGGTCAATGGTCCGATCGCCACCAACACCAGAAATGCCATCACGGAGTTCAGCCAAACCAGCATCGGCATGCGGCCCAACTTCATGCCGGGGCCGCGCATGCACAGAACCGTGGTCATGATGTTCAAGCCGGTGGCTATGCTGCCAAACCCGCTGATTAGTAGTCCGATGGTCCAATAGTCTGTGCTGTGTCCGACCGAAAAAGCGGGTGACGTAAGCGGCGCATAGGCGAACCAGCCGACATCCGGAGCACTGCCGGCGCCATAAAGTCCAAAGCCGCCCACAAAACTGAAGTACAGGATGATACCGCCCAGCGCGGTCATCCAGAAGCCCCAGGCATTCAGGCGGGGGAACGCCATGTCGCGCGCGCCGATCATTAGCGGAGTCAGGTAATTGGCAATACCGAATACGATGGGCATGGCAGCGAAGAAGATCATCGTGGTGCCATGCATCGTGAACATCTGGTTAAATGTCTCGGGCGAAACCAGGTGATTGTTCGCGACCGCAAGTTGCGCCCGCATGATGGAAGCTTCAATGCCGCCGATCACCAGGGCGAGAATGCCGTAGCAGAAGTACATTATCCCGAGCCGCTTGTGATCGACGGTGACGATCCAGTCGTGCAGTACCTGCACGATGGGGCGCGAGCCCTCGCGCTCCGGCGTGATCACCAGCGGGGGAACAATTGGTTGGGCTTCAGCCATCAGCTTCTCCGTCAGTGCAGGCTCATCAGGTAAGCCACCAGCGACTTCACGTCCTGATCATCCAGTTGCATCGCCGGCATCAGGCAGCCGGGCTTGATCGCATCCGGGCCTTTGATCCACAAGGTCAGGTTCTCTTCCGTATTCGGCGCCGCACCCGCGGCAATCGTCGTGCGACTCATCAGGTGCGTCAGGTCGGGGCCAAACCTCCCATTCGCAAGAGGTGTGCCTGCGATGGTGTGGCAGTTCATGCAGGCATTCGCTTCGAACACCTTGCGTCCGGCCGCCACCTGCTCGGACGTCACCGCCGGCGCTTCCTGATCCTGCACCCATTTTTGGAAATCGGCTTGCGAATCGACCATGACATTCAGCAGCATCTTTGCGTGCTGGATTCCGCAGTACTGCGCGCACTGCCCGACGTAGTGTCCTAATGCATGCGGTTCGATCCACATTTCGTTTCTGCGATTGGGAATCAGGTCCGTCTTCCCCGCCAGCTGCGGCACCCAGAAGCTGTGATCGGTGTCGGCGGACAGCAGCGTGATATGCATGGGTTTGTCTATGGGAGCGTGCAGCTCGTTCGCGGTAACAAACCCATATGCCGGGTACTGGAACTCCCACCAGAACTGATGGCCGGTGGCCGTCACCTCGATCGCATCGGGAGGAAACGTCGCGTCTTCGATAGCATGGATCACACGCGCGGCGGCCAGAAACAGCACCACCACAATCAGGATTGGAATGACCGTCCACGCCAGCTCAACCTGGTTGCTGCCGTAAATCTGCGGTGGCTCGTGGCCGTCGTCTTGATCTCGCCTGCGAAACTTCACCACCGCATACACGATCAGGCTGAATACCACGATGAAGATCGCCAGGCAGATCGCCAGCACGAAGAGCGACAGGTGATAGATATCGTGCGCTGGTGTGGAATCCGGGCTGAACAGAGATGGGACAGGAGAGGGTCCGAAGGTGGCGGCCGCGGCGGAACTTCCGCACGCCAAAAAGAGCAATGCTAATCGTGCGACCTGGCGCGATGAGCGCCTGGCTCGGCCTTCGCATGGCATCGAACTGTTGCTTTCGCAATTCGCGGATCGCGGGTACATGACACCGGCAACGTATCGAAGGCTAAAAGTAATTAGGTTTTTATTCCCGAGCGTGCCTGCAGATGCTTCAGCGGAGTTCGCCATCTGCACCACCGCAGATCATTACGCCTTTCGGGTAAAATCCACGGCAAGCAGGCAGGCCCTAAATTTCTTGTTCGTCAGTGCCAGAAAGCGACCAGAGAGAATGTCTCGCTTTATACCTGCAAATGGAGAGTTTTGCAATATCGATTGCGTCGGTCGTGGTGGTCAGAACTCTTATAAACAAATTTGCCGGTACACTAGCAAACTTACGATTGCGAGCGCCCTTCAAGTGTGGTGCAGAAATACCGCTGATTAGCGCTATTTTGCTAGACAAGAAGACCGAAGAGAAGGCGAGTTTAACCTGGTACGCAACCCCCTGTTGAATAGCGCAAACAGGTCCAGAAATCTTTTGCACATTTCACCGCTACGCGCTACCGTTTTGCACATCTCACTACGTGGCGGCGATGCGCTTTCCCGATCCATCACGGAGGATATTTCTCACCTGCCGGGCGCTGATATGGCTGGCGAGCGGGCTGGCGCCTTCCCAGAACCGCCGACGCTGGCGGGACAACTGGACGAGGCAGGTGTGGCACTGGTGTCAGTTTCTTGCGGAATCGCGCCAGTTCACCAGGGATAAGAAGCTTCAACTTGCCCGTTTCTGCTGGAGCGCATTCCCCGCCGCCTTCTGGCTGCGCTTCGATCGCGACCGATTTCTATCGGGTTGCGAGCAGGTGCGCCGTTCGCCTTCGGGATGCCTCGGCGCCATCGGCCTCGTGCTCATCCTGGTCACACTATTCAGCGGAACCATTCCTGTAATGCGGTCCTTCATTTCTTCTCCTATTCCACAACCCGACCGCGTCTGTGTAATCAGCCTGAACGGGAAGTTCCGCCGCGTTCGATCGGAAACGCTCTTTGATCTCGCTTCGGCCTGGAAGAGCAGCAAGCTGCTGGAAGACGTTGCGCCCTACTCCTGGGGCCCTGCGACCCTCGACAGTTCGCGGCGTAGCATTCCGATTCTGTCCGCGCGCGTTGCTCCGGAGTTCTTTCAGGTGCTGGGACTACACGCAGCCAGTGGACGAATCCTGCAACCCGGGGACGCCGGCCCTTGTAGCACCTGCGTCGTTCTCAGCAATGATATTTGGCGGCTGCAGTTCCGCTCCAACCCTTCCCTTGTTGGCCAGCCCGTTGTGCTGGACGGCGTCGAACATACGGTCATCGGCATCCTGCCTCGCAATTTCCATCTTTTTTCACCCGATATCGGAGTGTGGACTCTGCTCGACTCGCGCTCGCCCCCCTTCAGCAACTTCGTCGAGCGGATTGGCGCGGTGGCTCGAATGAGGCCGGCGGCGACCGAGCGGAAGCTCGAAGCCGACCTTGCCGACCTCACTGAGAACGCGGGTTATGTCTTTCCCGCCTCGATGCTGATGGTCACGTCAGGAGCGGTGGAAATGCACCGCTACGTGCTTTTCTATTGGCTCGCGGTCTTGGTGGCCGTCGCCTCTGCCACACTCATCGTCTACGCCCGCTCCGGATCTTCCTTCGGTCGTGCTCCCCTGTCGCTTCGCGACCGTATGCGCTGGTGGTCGTTTTTCATTACCAAGGCTGTGCTGCTCCTAATGCTTACCGGTGTGCTGGCTTGGACCGCCGTTCGCTGGGGCTCGATCTACCTGGTTGGGTCGATTCATCCCATGACAAATGCCATAGCACTTTGGCTTTTTCTGGCGATCTCCGTCGCGCCCTTGTCGTGGGCCATCTACGATCAACAGAGGCGCTGTCGTGTCTGCCTCCAGCGTCTCGGGACCCCCATCCAGATTGGCGCTCCAGGTTACGTCTTGCTGGATTGGTCAGGCACGGAGATGGTCTGTCCCGATGGGCATGGCGTCCTCTATCTGCCCGATTCGCAGGCGAATTGGCTGGAGCGCGATCGTTGGGACAATCTCGACGACTCCTGGGCCGACCTCTTCCGCGAGAACTGATCGCCTTATTTCACGGGATCGACCGCTCGCGCTCGCCCGTGCTCGGCGATCAGGTTCGCAATCAAGCCCGTCCAGCCGGTCTGATGATTGGCGCCTAATCCGCGACCGGTGTCGCCATCGAAATACTCATAAAACTGCAGGTGATCACGAAAATTGGCGTCACTTTGCACTTTCGGGTTGGCACCCAGCGACGGTCGGCGGCCATTCTCGTCTCGCAGGCATAGCTTCATAAGCCGCCCCGCGATCTCTTCCGACACATCCCACAATGTCAGATATTTACCCGAGCCCGTAGGGCATTCCACCTTGAAACCGTCCCCATAGTAGTCATAGAAGCGGCGCAGGCTCTCGACAATGATGTAATTCGCCGGCATCCAGATCGGTCCACGCCAGTTGGAATTGCCACCGTACATGCGCGACGTCGAGTCCGCCGGGTCGTAGTGAACCTCATAGTTCTTATCATGAATGTCGATGACGTAAGGATGTTCCAGGTGATATCGGGAGACGGAGCGAATGCCGTATGGCGAGAGGAATTCGTTTTCGTCCAACATCCGCGCCAGGATGGCCTTCATTCGGAATGCGCGGGCCAACGACAGCAGGCGCCGACTTTTTGATCCCGGCTCGTGCCAGCGCGAAACAAGCGCTGCCAGGTCGGGCCTCTTCTTCAGGAACCACTTCAGGCGCTCTTTGAAATGCGGCATTGCGTCCAGCAGTTCCTGCTCGATCACCTCTACCGCAAACAGAGGGATCAACCCCACCATGGACCGCACGCGTAATGGAACGCCCTGGCCGTTAGGCAAACTGAGAACGCTGTAATAGAAGTTGTCCTCTTCGTCCCATAGTCCGATTCCCTGTCCCGCAATGTCGGACATTGCCCGCGCGATATAGAGGAAGTGCTCGAAGAACTTGCTGGCGACATCTTCATAGATGTAGTCCTCCCGCGCCAGCTCCAGCGCGATGCGCATCAGGTTGAGTGCGTACATTGCCATCCAAGCCGTACCGTCGGACTGGTTGACCGTGCCGCCGGTTGGCAGCGGCTCTGAGCGGTCGAAGACACCGATGTTGTCCAGCCCGAGGAACCCGCCCTGGAATATGTTCCTGCCCTGCTCATCTTCACGGTTGACCCACCATGCAAAGTTAATGATGAGCTTGTGAAACATGCGCTCCAGGAAGGTGCGGTCGCCCTTGCCCGTGCGAAGTTGCTCTAGCCGATAAATGAGCCACGCCGCGATCGCGTGCACCGGCGGATTCACATCGCCAAAGTTCCACTCATACGCCGGGTACTGCCCGTTGGGATGCATGTACCACTCGCGCCCGAGCAGCACCAGCTGGTGTTTGGCAGATTCAGGATCAATTAGCGATGAGGTAACGCAGTGAAAGCCCAGGTCCCACGCGGCAAACCAGGGATACTCCCACTTGTCTGGCATAGTCAGCACCTCGTCGCCGTTCAGGTGCTGCCAGTCCTGGTTTCGACCTTGTAATCGCTGATCGGGAGGAGGAGGCTGGCCTGGATCGCCCTGGAGCCAATCAAATATGTTGTAGTGATAACACTGGCGATTCCATAACATTCCGGCCAGCGCCTGACGCTGGACGAGCCGGGCGTCTTCATCATCGATGCCGGAGTGAACGTCGGAGTAGAACTCGTCGGCTTCCCGAATGCGATCGGTAAAAACCTGGTCGTAGTCGGCCCACGGGTCGCTTTTGACCACCGCCGGTTGTAATCGCAGGCGTATGGTCGCGCTCGCGCCTGGCGCGAGCTTGAGCCGGTACAGCGCCCCAGCTTTTGTTCCTTGCTGCTGGGGATTGACTACGTCCTTTGCCCCTTGGACCACGTATTCGTGGAATGCGTCCTTGAAGAAACCCTTGCCGTCGCCGGATCCGAAGACCCGCGAGGCATTGGTTTCGTTTTCGGTAAAGAGAAGCCGCTCCGGAGGGTCAAGGTTAAGGTGGTACTCCCCCAGTGTGGGATGTGACGCCAAAAGCAGCGTGGCACCGGCTTGCGACAACCGCGGCTTCAGCGGATCGCGCCCCCAGCTCCACGTATTGCGAAACCAAACCTGTGGGAGGAGCGCCAGCCCAGCGGTTTCAGGTCCGCGATTGTAGAGCGTGATACGCATGAGCACATCGTCAACATCCGCCTTCGCGTACTCGACGAACATATCGAAGTAACGGTCGCCGTCAAAAATGCCTGTGTCAATCAGCTCATACTCAGGATCGTTCAGTCCACGGTGGCGATTCTCCTCGATAAGTTGCTGGTACGGGAATTCGGCTTGCGGGTACTTGTAGAGCATGCGCGCGTACGAGCAAGTCGGCGTCGCATCGAGGTAGTAATAGAGCTCTTTAACGTCTTCACCATGATTTCCCTGGCCGTTGGTCAAGCCGAAGAGCCGCTCTTTGAGAATGGGATCTTTACCGTTCCACAGCGCGACTGCGAGGCAGAGCGTTTCTTTTTCGTCGCAGAAGCCGGCGATGCCGTCTTCGCCCCAGCGATACGCGCGGCTGCGCGCATGATCGTGCGAGAAGTAGTCCCAGGCTGAGCCGTCGGCGCTGTAATCCTCGCGAACCGTTCCCCATTGCCGCTCGCTGAGGTACGTGCCCCACCGGCGCCATAGTTTGGTACGCTGGGCCGCCTCATTCAGGCGATTCTGCTCCGCGCTTGTGGGTGGCTTCGTCTTGCTCGCTTGCGTGGACGGTGGCATCGTTCGTCGGAGAACTTAATTTAAACAGACAGGAGAAAGCAGATCCTTACCTGGGTTTGACCTCGCGAACCCCACTCGCGCCGCTGACTACTAATACGCTGGTCAGGCCGAGAAACAATCCGTGCTCCACGATTCCCGCACGTGACTCTAGCTTTCGCGCAAGCGCGGCGGCATCTGCGATCGGGCCAAAGTCGCAGTCCAGTATCAAATTGCCCTGATCGGTGCGGTACTCCCTACCGTCAACCGTTTGGCGAATTTTGTACTTTGCGCCCAACGATTCCAGAAAACGCGCCTGCGAGCGCCAGCCGAAGGGAAGAACCTCGATCGGCAGAACGTGCAACGTTCCGAGCCGTTCGGACAATTTGCTCTCATCGACGACAATGATCTCGCGCGCCGAGGCTTGGGCCACAAGTTTTTCCCGCAGCAGGGCGCCGCCGCCGCCCTTAATCAGGTTAAGCTGGGGGTCGACTTCGTCAGCGCCATCGATTGTCACGTCGATGTTCTTAGGCAGATCTTCCGTGAGCATGGGAATGCGCAGCTCCACCGCTGCGTCCCACGACGCCCGCGAGGTGGCAAAGCAAACGATGTTCTTGAGCTCCCCGCTTTGCAGCATTGCGCCGATGTGGCGAATGGCAAAGATCGCTGTCGATCCAGTGCCCAGACCCACCGTCATGCCCGATTCGACGTAGCGCAGAGCATGCTCCGCCGCCGCTTTCTTCAGTGCGGCATGTGGGTCGGTGGATCCGGTCGCTGCGTTCAATTCTTCCTTCCCAGCGCCTTGCGGTAGCGGGTGATCAGATTGTTGGTCGAGCTGTCATGCTTCAGCTGCGGCGCCGATGAACTCTCCAACTCTGGAATGATCCGCTTGGCCAGCACTTTGCCCAGTTCGACTCCCCACTGATCGAAGGAATCGATGTTCCACACCGCACCCTGGGTGAAGACATTGTGCTCGTAGAGCGCAACCAACGTTCCCAACGCGCGTGGCGTGAGCTTGTCTACAAGGATCATGTTTGTCGGACGATTCCCTTCGCACACCCGAAACGGTGTCTGAAAATCCGGCGAGCCTTCGGCTTTCAGTTCTTCGGCAGTCTTTCCGAACGCCAGCGCTTCCGCCTGAGCGAAGACATTCGCGATCAGATAATCGTGTTGCACCGTCAGCGGGCTCAGCGGCTGGAGAAAAGCGATGAAGTCGCATGGGATGAGCTTCGTCCCCTGGTGAATCAGCTGATAGAACGAATGCTGTCCGTCGGTCCCCGGCTCGCCCCAGATGATCGGTCCGGTCTGCCAGTCAACGTGATTGCCATCAAGGTCGACATGTTTGCCGTTGCTCTCCATCTGCAATTGCTGCAAGTAAGCGGGGAAGCGCTTCATGTTGTCCGAGTACGGCATGATGCCGATGGTTTGCGACCCGAAAAAGTTGTTGTACCACACGGTAAGAAGTCCCATCAGCGCCGGCAGGTTCTTCTCCAGCGGAGTCGTGCGGAAGTGCTCGTCCATGTCGTGGAAGCCGGCCAGCAGCTCTGAGAAACCTTCCGGACCGACGGCGATCATGGTTGACAGACCGATCGCCGAATCCATCGAGTAGCGGCCGCCAACCCAGTCCCAGAAACCGAACATGTTGGCGGTGTCGATGCCGAACTTCGATACCCCTTCGGCATTCGTCGAGACCGCCACGAAATGCTTGGCCACAGCAGATTCGCTCTTCAGCGAATCGACGATCCACTTGCGCGCGGTCGCCGCGTTGGTCATCGTTTCCAGAGTGGTGAAGGTCTTTGAGGAGAGAACGAAGAGCGTCTCTTCCGCGTTGAGATCGTGCGTTGCATCCGTAAATGCGGCCCCGTCGACATTGGCGACGAAGCGAAATTTCATGGATGGGTCGGTGAAATCGCGCAACGCGTCGTAGGCCATCTCCGGCCCCAGGTAGGAGCCGCCGATGCCGATGTTGATGACGTTCTTGATCGGTTTGCCCGTGTGACCCTTCCACTCGCCACTGCGAAGGCGCTTGGAAAACGCCGCCATCTTGTCCAGCACGGCATGGACATCGCCGACAACGTCCTTTCCGTCCACTTCGATCTTCGTGCCCCTGGGAGCGCGCAAGGCTACGTGCAAGACGGCGCGCTTCTCTGTAATGTTAATTTTTTCCCCACGGAACATGGCATCGCGGCGAGCTTCGACTCCACGCTCCCGAGCCAGTTGCAGCAGCAGACTTACAGTCTCTTGAGTAATTCGGTTTTTGGAATAGTCCAGGTAGAGACCGGCGCCCTCTGTCGTGAAACGGGTTCCACGTTGTGGATCGTCGGCGAACATCTGCCGCAGCTGTATGTTCTTGATCTTCTCGTAATGCGCCTGAAGAGCTTTCCATGCTGGCGTATCGATTGGTTTCTGTGCAGTCATCTTTGGCTCTGCCATGAATCGCTCCTATGCTGCCGGTGAAAGCTGCTTGTAAATGAGGAACTCCTAGTCTCTTTGCTCGCAGCGCGCTACTTCAATGCCTTGCTCTTGTTCTCAATCGAGTCCAGCAGGTCCTTCCACGACTCGTCGAACGACTGCGCGCCCTCCGACTGGAGATCCGCGGCGAGCTTTTTCAAGTCCACGCCGGCCTTGGTAAAGGCCGCTAACGTCTGCTCGCAGTCGCCGCCGTCGCGCGGAAGTACCTTGCCCACCTTGCCGTGCTCGCCGAATGCGAGCAGTGTCTCCTCCGGCATGGTGTCGATCGTATTGGGAGCAGCCAGCGCGGCGATGTAAAGCACGTCGGAAGCCTTCGGGTCTTTCGTTCCCGTGCTGGCAAAGAGCAGTCGCTGCGCGCGTGCACCCACGTTCACCAGCCGCTGCCAGCGGTCGGAGTCCAACACGTCGCGGTATGCCTTGTAGGCCTGCTGACCGATTGCTGGGCCGAGCTTGTCCCGCAATTCGCCCGGGACTTTGTCCATAGTCGCCTTATCCCAGCGGCTGACAAAGAGCGACGCCACCGAGCGGACATCCGGGCTCAAGCCGGCCTGCACACGGCGCTCCAGGCCGCGCATATAAGCCTCCGCCGCGCCAACGTAATGGTCGCGATCAAAGAGCAGCGTCACGTTTACCGATACGCCGGAGAAAATTGCCTCCTCAATTGCCGCCCTGCCTTCCGGCGTGCCGGGAATCTTGATGAACAGGTTGGGACGCGCCGCCTTCTCATGCAGCGCCTTCGCCACCTGCACCGTTGTCTTGGCATCGTAGGCCAGCAGCGGCGAGACCTCCAGTGAGACCCATCCATCCACGTTCGCGGTTCGATCGTGAATGGGCGCAAACAGGTCGGCGGCGCGACGAAGGTCGTCGATGGCCATCTCGAAGAACGCGTCTTCCGCGGACAGGCCGCTCGACATCAGCTTGCCAATCTGGTCGTCGTAGGCCCTACCGTGGGTCATCGCATGATCGAAGATCGTCGGGTTCGAGGTCAGCCCAGTCACAGACAGCTCGTCGATGTAGCGCTTCAGGGTGCCGCTGTTCAGCATCTCGCGCGTGATGTTATCGAGCCAGAGGCTCTGGCCGATGTCATGCAATTGCTGTGTCGCTTTCATCGGAATCTCTCCTTACGCACCGGGAAAGACCGTGCGCTGCATCTGGAGCAGGTCGCCGATCCTCCGGACGCTGATGTCGGCCGGGCGGTAGTTCGCAATCGCCTTCTTATCGCGGGCATAGTGGCCCTGCCGCACAAATACCGTGGTGACGCGATGCTGCCACACGTCCTTGATTGCCTGCAGGAGGCGCAGCTTGTCATCCACCATCACGTAATGCTTTGCCGGATAAAAGCGCTCCACCGCCGCCAGCTCCTGCTCTTTGTGAATGAAGATGAGCACGTGCCCACCGAATGCCCTCCATAGCCCCGAACGTTCCACCTTGCGCGGCTGGAAGACCGCGTCGCCGTCGGAGAGGATTGCGACCTGTCCCCATCGCTTTATTCGTTGGATGACGTCGAGTGCGCCAGGATACAGTCGCGCCGCGAAAGGATAATCGACCAGCCAGTTGGCGACTCGGAGCAACCGAGGATCGTGCAAGTTTTCGACACGATAGCGCTCCAGCGCACCCAGATAATCCGCGTATCCTAACTCGTCGCGCAGCTGCTCGAAGATGGCCAGGTAACGGTCACGCGCAGCTTTGCCGAATTCGCGCTGCATGTGACGAAACAGCTCATTCTGCAATCGATCATTGTCGAGCAGCGTGTTATCCACATCAAACAGGAACACCAGTTCCTTCATGCGGCTTCGAGAAGCAGCGCGCCCTGCTTTCGTAGGTGAGCCTCTTTCTGCGCTCATTTACGTCTTACTCGCTGCTTGGGACCGGAAATCTTCCTGTGCCGGCTTGGGATCGATCCAGGGACCGTCAACACCAATCAATTGCATGGCCTCATCAGGCCCCCATGTCCCTGGCTCGTAAACGTAGACCGGCGTAACGTTATCTAGGATCGGCTGCACCACGCGCCACTGCGCTTCCACCAGGTCCTGACGGGCGAAGAGTTCGCCATTGCCGCGCATTGCATCTCCCAAAAGCCGCTGGTAGGGCGGCATCTCATCCGTGGCATGGCTCTTGAGATTGAGTTCCAAGTCCTGCCCGACCATGCGCTCGCCGGGAACCTTAATGCGAACCCCCAGTCCGATGCTGATGTCGGGACTGACGCGCATCCTCATGTGCGAAGAGCGCAATGGCACAACTTCTTGGAAGGTTTCCCGCGGAGGACGCTTAAACTCGACGATCGCTTCCATGCAGGTGACCGGCATTAATTTGCCGGCACGGATGTAGATTGGCACACCCGCCCAGCGCCAGCTATCGATGTAGAGCTTGATGGCGATGAAGGTTTCGACCGTAGAGCCCGGCGCGACGCCGGGTACTTTCTTGTAGCCGCTGTATTGACCGCGAACCACGTTCTCGGGCTTGAGCGGGACCACTGCTTTCAGCAGCGCGGCTTTGGAGTCGCGCTCGGCTTCATGGTCTTCGCCCGTGGGCGGATCCATGGTGAGATTGCCGAGCACCTGCAGCATGTGATTCTGCACGACGTCGCGCAGCGCGCCGGTCTCGTCGTAGAACTTGCCGCGGTCGCTCACGCCGAAGCTCTCTGCCATGGTGATCTGAATACTGCGAACGTATTCGCGGTTCCAGATGGGTTCGAAGATAGGATTTGCAAACCGCGTGTAGAGAATGTTCTGCACCGGCTCTTTGCCGAGATAGTGATCGATGCGGTAGATATTCTCTTCGGGAAAATACTTGTGCAGCGTACGATTCAGCTCCTGCGCGGTAGGGAGGTTGTGACCGAAGGGCTTCTCGATCACTACGCGCGCATTCGTAGCGCAGCCTGACTTCGCGAGTCCAGCTGCAACCGCTTCGAAAAGGCTCGGCGGAACGGCGAGATAGTGCAGCTGAGCCTTGGCGTTGCCCAATTGCTTGCGCAGTTCGGTAAAGGTCTTGTCGTCGGCATAGTCGCCGTCGACGTAGCGCAGAAGGCTGCACATCTTCTCGAAGGGCGCCTGCTCGAGGCCGCCGTGGTTTTCGAGACTGTCCTTGGCGCGTTCCTTCAGTTGATCGAGGTTCCAGCCGGCTTTCGCTACGCCGATGATGGGGAGATTGAACCCCTCATCGCGAATGAGATCCTGTAGCGAGGGGAAGATCTGCTTATAGGCAAGATCGCCTGTCGCTCCGAAAAAGACAAAAGCATCCGACATCCCATTTGCCATATTGGCCTCTTTTGGTGCCGCCGCTCCGCGGCCTGCTCACTCTTCAGAATTGAAGCCGCGGCTTTACGCCGACGGCGAACTCAAATGACGCCGGCTCCGCGGCTTGAACGCCTGTCTGTTGGCGTATACCCGGCCCGGTCCACAGAATCGCTGGTCCAGAACGAACGGCAAAGAGCGAAAAGCGTTCACCGCTGCTTGGAGTTCGCGATCGCTTCCTTCGCCGCCGCAACAACGTGCTCGACTGTGAATCCGAAATGCTCCATGACAACCTTCATAGGAGCAGACATTCCGAATGTCCGCATACCCAGCACAACTCCCGTCCGGCCGGCGTAGCGGTCCCAACCGATCGGCGAAGCTTCCTCCACCGTTACGCGCGCTGCAATGGCCGGGGGCAACACGCTGTCACGATATGCCTGATCCTGATGATCGAATAGCGCCCAGCTCGGCATGCTGACGACGCGGGTCTTGATGCCTTCAGCCGTGAGTTTCTCCGCTGCCTGCACGCAGAGCGCGACCTCGCTACCGCAGCCGATCAGGATCACGTCGGGCTTGCCGTCGGGAGCGTCGAGCATTATGTATGCGCCCTTCGCCAGTCCATTTGCCGGTGCGAATTTCGCGCGATCGTAGATGGGCAAGGCCTGACGGCTGCAGATGATTTCGCAAGGATGGTCCTTGATTGACAACGCTACGCGATAAGCTTCCACCATCTCATTCGCATCGGCCGGACGGATGACGATCATGCCGGGTATGGCGCGTAGCGAGACCAGTTGCTCGATCGGCTGATGCGTGGGGCCATCCTCGCCCAGGCTGATCGTGTCGTGCGTCCAGATGTGCAGCGCGGGAATGTCCATGAGCGACGACAAGCGGATAGAGCCGCGCGCATAGTCGGTGAAGATAAGGAAGCCGGAACCAAAGGCGCGCAACCCTGTCAAGACCATGCCATTCACGATGGCGCACATGGCGTGCTCGCGAATGCCGAAGTGGAAGTTGCGGCCTTTGTGATTTCCAAGGTCATTGCTCTGGAAGTCGCCGGCGAATTCGAACTCCAGGCGCGTTTTGGTGCTCGGATACAGGTCCGCCGCACCGCCCAGCAGCCACGGAACCTTCTGCGCAATCGCGTTCAGCACCTTGCCGGAAGCGTCGCGCGTGGACATGCCACTCGCGCTCGGCGCGAACGTAGGCAGGGCCTTCTGCCAATCCGGCGGAAGATCGCGTTGGTTCATGCGCTCGATGTTGTCCGCCAGGTCGGGATATTGCGCTTTGTAGCGTGCGAACAGGTCATCCCATCCGGCACGAAGTTTTGCGCCGCGCGCGCCCATGTTCGCTGCGAAGTGCTCGCGCACGCCGTCGGGAACCACAAAGGATTCGTCGGGCGAGAAGCCAAAGAACTCCTTCGTCAGACGGACCTCTTCGGGACCGAGGGGCTCTCCGTGAGCCGCCGCCGTGTCCTGCTTATGGGGCGCGCCGTAGCCGATGTGGCTATGCACGATGATCAGCGTCGGACGGTCCTTCGTCGCCTGAAATTTCTTCAATGCTCGCTCAACCAGTTCGATGTCATTGGGATCGCTGACCCGGACGACCTCCCAGCCGTAGCCCATGAAGCGCGTGGCCACATCTTCCGTGAAAGCGAGGTCGGTATGCCCTTCGATCGTGACGTGATTGCAGTCGTAGATCCAGCAAAGGTTCGACAGTTTAAGATGGCCGGCAACTGACGCGGCCTCACTCGCAACTCCTTCCATGAGGCAGCCGTCGCCACAGAGCGCGTACACGTTGAAGTCGAACAACTCGTAGCCTGGGCGGTTGTAGGTTGCCGCCAGCCACGAGCGGGCGATGGCCATTCCAACACTGTCCGAGACGCCTTGCCCGAGCGGGCCAGTGGTAGCTTCCACTCCCGTGGTCCAACCGTATTCAGGATGTCCGGGACAGCGGCTGCCTGCCTGGCGAAAGGTCTTAAGGTCGTCAATCGTGACCGCTGGACGGTCCAGCTTTTCGTAACTGGCGTTCGAAGCCTTGATGCCCGCCAGATGAATCAGCGTATACAGCAGCATCGAGGCGTGTCCCGCGGAGAGCACGAAGCGATCGCGATTGGGCCACCAGGGATTCGCGGGATCGTAGCGAAGCACGCGCTGCCACAGCGCGTAGGCCGTGGGTGCGGCACCCAGCGGCGTTCCGGGATGTCCTGAATTGGCTTTTTGCACACCGTCGATGGCGAGCGTGCGAATCGTGTTGACGGCCAGCTGATCGAGTTCGCTGGCGGAAACTTCAATCGCCTCTTGGGGAATCATGGCGGGACCTCAATTCTATGAAGCTTCTTTCAATTGTTACGCTCCGCCTTGTTGCGGCGGTGAATGCAGAGCGACCTTGTTGTGCCGTCCGGAGAGATCGTTGGAGCAGTAAAAAACGGCGCAGAAACGAAGTGGGGCACATTCTAACGCAAACCGATTAATAAGCAAACAATGCGGGGACTTATGCTGTGTGAGGCGGGACTTGGGAACCGGGAATTAGGACGGGCTCGCCGCGGTCTACGCGTGCCAGGAAAGCAATCGCCTGCCGCTCCGCCCAGCGCCCGTCGTATCCCCGTGCTGCGGCGAGGAATGCGCAGTGGCCGCCATGCTTCGTTTCAACATATCTAATGTGCGGGTTGTGCAGGAGCTTCTCGCGAGTATCGGGGAGAACGCGAATAAAGGGGTCATCCAAAGCATGCACAACTAATGTGGGTATGGAGATTCGATCGATCACGCGTGCCGCAGCGGCACGACTGTAGTAATCATCGGCGTTGAGAAATTCGGAGTATCGGGCCGTGATTTGGTCGTCGAAATCACGCAGGCTGCGCATCCCACGGAGATAGCGGACATCGAAGCGATCGGGATAGAGGATGGCCTTGCGCAACATGCGACGCCGCAGCCCGAGCAGGAACTTCCATTCGTAAACACGATTGGCGCGATTGTGCAGCGCGTCAGCGGACGGCGCCAAATCCATCGCCGGCGAGACGCCGACGCCCGCCTTGACCTGCGGCGGCGCGCCCTTCCCCCATTCGCCAAGCAGCTTCAGTACAAGGTTGCCGCCCATGGAGTAACCCACAAAGGCGAGCTTCTCCAGCCGGTCTCGGGCGATCAGAGTCTCGGCGATCGCGCCGACATCTCCTGACATGCTGGAGTTGTAAAGCGTAGGACCGAGGTGTTCGGTGTTGCCGCAGTTGCGCATGTTCATACGAACCACATTCATGCCGGAGGCCCATGCCTTGCTGCCGGTGCCGATGACGTACTGCGATTCGCTTGAACCCTCCAATCCATGGACGATAATCACCGTCATCGCCGTCTTCCGCTCGCGCTGCCAATGACAGTGGCACAGCACCTGGACTTCAGGTTCGACCTGGAAGAGGCGCTCCTCGGGCTGAGGAAGCAAGTTCCGGCGAGGCAGAAAGTTGCCGGCGATCGTCTGCGCATGTCCGCTGATGAACGGACGTCGCGGGTGGAAAGGCTCGCCCATGAACTCACGAACGTCCGTACCCTCGAAAGCACGGTCGAGGTCAGGCTGCGGTTGAGGCTTTGGGAGGATGGTAGCGCGCTCCTGCATCTATAATAAGACTTCAGTCATCCATCTTCGGCGGCGCTAGATCGCGCCACGATCGGATTCGGAGTAGTCGATGCCAATTTTTGAATATCGCTGTGAGTCCTGCGGTCACAAATTCGAAGCGATCCTGTTCGGTGACCAGTCGCCGGAGTGTCCCAAGTGCCACACGGAAAAGCTGGAGAAGCAGCTCTCGACATTTGCCGTCAGCAAGCGCGGTGCGGCGGCGCCGGAGATGGGCTGCGGACAGGCCAACTGCTGCCGCATGACCGGCGGCTGCGACGTGAACTGACCCCGCAGGCAGCGTGCAAGGCTGAGTGAGCCCGGTCCTCTGAGACGTAAGGACTGGCATTAGACTTTGCTGACTTTGCACCCTCACCGCACCCGCGCAGAGTTGCGCGCGTGCCAAGACAGTTACCTCCCCCACCTGCGATTCTTCTTTGAAGCAGCTTTGGAAGCAATCACAATCGAGCTCAGGGTAACGGCCTCAGCGCCGGGAGGAACGATTATGCGCGAGCCTGCTGCCGCTCTTGGGCGGTTTTTCGGTGTATCGGTTCGAAGACTCGCCTTGTCCGCACTGAAAACGGCTTCCAAGCGTGGATCGCGTAAACGCCGCCACCACCACGATGAAGGCGGCGACTCGGTGAAAGGAACCTTCATGTCTTCCGATTTCTCGTCCGCGTTGGCCAATCTTGACAGCAGTATTGAGGCCTTGCAGTCGCAACTGGACTGCTTGCGAGCGGCATTGGACTTCAATGATCAACAGGTCTCCACCAGCCTGGCCAATGCCGATCATCACGCCGCGATGCTGCGTGACATGGTCCGCGCCAAGAGGCCCGACGCCGATTGGATGGACCGGGGTGGCCTCGATCAGCTAATCGATGGCATTGGAGATCCAAGGCCGACGGAGCCACAACCCGCGGTCGCGAACTAATACCCAGCGATCGTAGCTAGCCTGACTTCTCAGCATCTGGCACAAGCCGGAACAACTACTGTTGCAAGCCACGTGTCCAGTGCCGCCAGCGCCCGTTGGCAGACAAGGGCGTGACGCTGTTTTTTGTCCCGGATGCGGCGGCGGTCTTCCTCATCCAGCGGCTGGAGAAGGTCGAAGGTGATATTCGCCGGCTGGAAGTTCCTGGCATCAGCGTGGCAGATGTAGTTGATTAGCGCTCCCAAGGCTGTCGCACGTGGCGGAGGCGTCGGCTCGGCGCTGCAAGCTAATCCGGCAGCGTTCATTCCGGCGAGCAAGCCGGTGGCGATGGATTCCACGTAGCCTTCCACCCCGGAGATTTGTCCTGCAAACAGAACATTGGAATGGTGTTTCATCTGCAGGGTTTCAGTTAAGAGCGCGGGACCGTTGATGTACGTATTGCGATGGATCTGGCCGTAGCGCAGAAATCTGGCATTTTCCAGGCCCGGGATGAGCCGCAAAATTCGCGCCTGCTCGCCGAATTTAAGGTGGTTTTGGAACCCTACCACATTGTAGGAGTCTGCACGTAGGTTCTCTTGCCGTAGCTGTACCACAGCGTAGGGTATTTGTCCGGTATGGGGATTTCGTAACCCGACCGGCTTCATGGGGCCGAAGCGCAAGGTGTCGCGGCCACGGCGGGCAATTTCCTCGATGGGCAGGCACGCTTCGAAGTAGTTCAGGTTCTCCCAATCTTTGCCGTCAACCGATTGAGCTTCCAGTAACGCATCGAGAAAGCGATCGTATTCCTCGTTCGTCATAGGGCAGTTGATATAGTCGGCGCTGCCCTTGTCGTAACGCGCGGCCATGTAGACGCGGGACATGTCGATGGAGTCCGCTTCTACGATGGGGCTGATGGAGTCGTAGAAATACAGTTGATCGCTGCCGCCCAGGCGGAGGACTTCGCGCGAGAGGCGGTCGGAAGTCAGCGGACCAGTGGCGACGATGGTGATTGCGCCGCTTTCGTCGATCTGCGTAACTTCTTCGCGGACGACCTCGATGAGCGGTTGGCGTTCAATGGCGGCGGTTACGGCCTGGGAAAAGTAGTGGCGATCGACGGCAAGCGCGTGTCCGGCAGGAACGGCCGTCTCGCGCGCAATCTGCATCAGCAGAGAACCTGCTCGACGCATCTCTTCTTTCAGCAGCCAGGGCGCGGTGTTTTCCGTGTCCGATTTTAGCGAATTGGAGCAGACAAGCTCGGCGAAGTTTGCGGTCTGATGCGCGGGGGTTGAGTGCACCGGGCGCATCTCGAACAGCTGCACGGGAACCCCGCGCCGGACGCATTGCCATGCGGCTTCCGAACCGGAGAGGCCGGCGCCGATGATGCGAATCCGTTTGTGCATGGGAAGAATGCGACCAGAAACCACAACTATTATACGGTTCTGCGAGAGGAGAGTCCGATGGCAAGACTGTCATACGTGGAAATGGACACGGCCCCGCCCGAGATGGGCGAGGTATATGAGAAGACGCTTGGCGGCAAGCCGAGAAACGTGCAGAAGCTGCTGGCACACCGGCCGGAGGTCTTGAAGAATTTCATCGCGTTCTATGGAAGCGTAGGGCGCGCTCTGGACCGGCGGTTGTACGAGCTGGTGTATATACGAGTGTCGATGCTGAACCGCTGCCATTATTGAATGCAGCATCACATCGCTTCGTCGAAGCGAGCCGGGTTGACGGCGCAAGATTGGCAGTCACTGAAGACCGGGGACTACAGCGGTTTCAACGCGAAGGAGCAGGCAGCACTTAATTTCGCGGATAAGCTGACGCGTGAGCTGCACAACATCAAGGACGGAGACATTGAGGGGTTGAAGCAGCATTTCTCGCAAGAGCAGATTTTGGATTTGGACGTGCTGGTCGGATTGATTAACCTGACGAACCGCTTGACCGATCCATTGGGCGTGGAGCTGGAATTTCCTCCGCAGGAGACTTGAGCAATCAACGACGGGCCGGACCTGCATGACGGGCAAGTAACGCGCCTGACTGCTTCTGTCCATGGCGGCCCATTGCAGTCCTGTCTTCTGTTCCACGCGCTGAATTAGACTGCAACAAAACTGGCCGCCCGCCCCCGTCTAGCAATGGACGGCCAGTTTCTCCGTGCCTTTGTCGAGATTAGACTTCGGTAGTCGTCTACTAGGTGACATAGTATTTCGGTGTGGTACTACTTTTATTCGCAAGCCATTTATTTGCATATACTTGCCTGTCACCCACAGGAGAACATTTTAGCGGAATTAACCGGCACCCTCAGAGAATTACACGTTCGTCGCCGACGCGCCGGGTGATTCGCTCGCGATCAAGGTACTCAAGTAGCGGGATCGCATACTTTCTAGTAATGCCGAAGAGGTTTTTGAAATTGCCGACGTTCAGCTTAGGCGTCCTGGCCTTCTGCGCGGACACCTGGCGGCGCAGGGATTCCAAAGCGTCGCGGTGAAAGACCAGCTCGTCGGCAAGCTTGACGAGCACACGGTCGCGCAGGAGGAGAGTGACGATCTTCTGCGCACGAGGTCGGTCGACCGGCAACGAACTCAGCACTTCCTTCAGCAGTGGAACCTTCAGGCCGGCTTGAGCAAAGGTGCGCTCGATCAGCGCCTTCGATTCGGCTTCCTCGTCGCGGAGAACCACACCCTTGCCCGCCGCGTGCACAAGCTCGCCGCTGATGAGCAGCTTCTTGTCTCGAACGAGCGACTCCAGCACGGCACGAAACACAACGGCGTTTAGGCCGAGCGTTTCGCGCAGCTCCTCTTTACTGATCCCCTGAACCAATGGATTCTTTTTGTGAAATTCATCAACGGATGCGGACATTGCTGCACGCAGCGACTCGACGACAGAAGACGAGACGAGGATGTCGTCGAAGCGTGCAACCTGATGCGAAGCGGCGAGGCACTTCGCCAGCTCGTCCACGCGGACGGGCAGCCATCCGCTTTCGGACACTGCATCGGTGAGCGAGAGTCCGTCCTCACGGCGGCGTGCGATCCGCGACAGCAAAGCTTGTTCAGGAATCGCGTTCGCGATGGAACGCAAAAACTGCAGGCGCTCCTCGGCCCTTGCACGGCGAGGCGGCTCGGTAGCATCGAGCACTCGGCCGCCACCGATCGTAATCACAGGCGAGAACTGGCGAATGATGAAGCGGTCGCCGGGCAGAAGCAGCTGCGGATGGTCGAGCTTCAGACGCGCCAGGCCGGATTCACCCGGCCGCAACTGCTTCCCGTCGAGGAACGTGATCTCCGCGATGGTCTCTGCCGTGAAGGCGTGGAAGTGCACGCGCGTGCGGTCGCGCAACGGCTTGGCCGAGCGCAGGAGTTCCAGCACAACGCTGGTCCGGCGCGTGGGGCGGAACATCTGCGCAGGCGTGAGCATCATGCCGCGTGTCAGCTCCGCGGTCTCGACCGCAGCGAGGTTCAGGGCGGTGCGCTGTCCAGCGATAGCTTCGGCGGCGGCAGCACCGTGGACTTGCACGCCTCGAACGCGTACGCGCTTGCCGCCGGGATGAACCTCGAGCTCCTGATCTTTATGCACCGTCCCGGAGATCAGGGTGCCGGTCACGACAGTGCCAAAGCCTTTCATGCTGAAGACGCGGTCGACAGGCAACCGAAAAACTGCGCTCGAATCTTTTGCTGGAATCTCAGCGGCAAGTCTCGCGAGCTCGCTTTGCAGCTGATTGAGTCCTGCGCCGGTTCGCGAACTTACGGCGACAATGGGTGAATGCCCAGGATCTAGAAACGACCCTTTGAGGAAGTCGGCCACTTCCAGCGTCACGACGTCGAGCGTTTCGGCGTCGACAAGATCCGACTTGGTCAGAACCGTTATCCCACGCTGTAAGCCAAGCAGGCGGCAGATGTCAAAGTGCTCGCGGGTTTGCGGCTTGATGGATTCGTCAGCCGCAATGATGAGGAGCAGCAGGTCGATACCTCCGACCCCGGCGAGCATGTTGCGCACAAAACGCTCGTGGCCGGGAACGTCGACGAAGCCGAGGCGAATGGGCTCACCTGCGGGGCCGGTCAGATCGAGATTGGCAAAGCCGAGATCGATGGTGATACCGCGCCGTTTTTCTTCAGCCAGGCGGTCGGGATCGGTGCCGGTCAGCGCGCGTACAAGCGCACTCTTGCCGTGATCGATATGACCCGCCGTGCCCACAATAACGGCCTTCATGCACATCAGTTTACCCAAGACTTAATGGAACTCCGCGCCGACTGGGGAGGAATGACTTAAGGGAACGCCTATGCGAAAATAGAAGGCAGAAACTAGCCAGAGGCTCCCGGGTTAACTAACGGTTGCGCCATCCCTTTACGGAAGTTTTGCTTCCCATGGGTCGAGAGGCGTCTAATGTATGTAAAGTCCAGGCGTACTTGATCCATAGCAGATGTCTTCAATCCTTACACCACCAGACAGACCGGCAGCCAGCCCTTCTCGCGACAGCCAGCTTGCGCTTTGGGATACGCAAGGTCAGCTTGATGCAGAACTGACACCGCACCTGCTGATTCAGCTGGAAGATGATCTGGAACGCGCGCGGATGCGCGAGGCCTTTTGGATTTCAGTTGTCGTCCACCTCATGGTGGTGCTGTTCCTGTTCTTCTCGCCGAAGATGTTTCCCTGGACGAAGGGCGTGGTGCTGATCTCGCCGCAGGACCTGATGCGGAACCAGCAGATGACTTATCTGGATCTGCCGCCGGATATGCAGAAGGAGCCGAAGGTCGCGCCGAAGACGGACGTGCTGTCGGACAAGAACCGCACCGCCGAGAGCCGGCATCCCACGCTCGACAAAAAGACGCTGGAGGAGTTGAAGCGCGCGGGCCCGCCGAAGATTCCCGCGGCTCCTGCACAGCAGGCGCAAGTTGCGCCACCTCCGCAGCCTGCGCAACAGGCGGCCCCACAGCAACAGCAGAATCAGTCGCAGAACCAGCAGATGGCGCAGCTGCAGCCGGCCCTTCCCCAGAACAATCCGCGTCTGCCGTCCCAGCAGCAGCAAGGTACCCCGAAGTTCCCTAATCTTGGCGGCATGATGTCGCCGGGATCGTCAATTGAGCAGGCGGCCCGGGCTGTCGCCTCACGTCGCGGTGGGGGCACCTATGGTACCGGCGGCGATTACGGTGTCGGTCCAGGTGGCACTGCCGCTCGCGTGCAGGGGAATCTGGAAGTTCTGAGCGATACCCAAGGCGTCGACTTCGGCCCCTACCTGTCGCGCGTTCTGCAAGCGGTGCGAATGAACTGGTACAACCTGATTCCTGAAGAAGCCCGGCCACCGCTGCTGAAGAAGGGCAAGGTCTCGATCGAGTTCGTGATTCTGAAGGACGGCAAGGTCGCGGGTATGAGGATCGTCGGGCCGTCAGGAGATGTGCCGCTGGATCGCGCGGCGTGGGGAGGCATCACCGCGTCCGTACCGTTTGCGCCGCTGCCCAGCGAGTTCCATGGGCCGTATCTAGCGCTGCGGTTCCACTTCTATTACAACCCGGGCAAGGGCGATATCGAGTAAGCAAGCAATTAGCACTTAGCTTCCAACCACTGTGAGATCCACGCTTGTTTCACATCCAGGCTTGAGACTGTTGTAACCGCGATCCTTTGGACCGGACGTTTGCGTGGCCTTTCCTGAGCAAGCACTAACCTGCGCCTATAGACAGGTGCGCTGGAGCTCGGGGGTACGTAGCTGTGTTCACGTCGTAGAATGTGGTTGTGAACGAATCACCGCAGCGCGCCGAGGCTTTGCGCTCCAAAGATCGCGAGCTTGAATTGCAGGAGCGTCAGCGTGCTCGCGATCAGCGCAAGGTGATTGGGCTTCTGATCATCGCATTGCTTATTCTCGCACTGGCTTTCTTCCGGTTTGGCAGCCATATTCCCTGGGGCGCGCGATGAAACGTTCCTTTCGGCAATGACCCAATCTGCGCAGACTGAGCCGCTTCTTGTCGTCATTCTGGGGCCGACGGCATCGGGAAAGTCCGCCTTGGCAATCGCGCTCGCGCAGCGCTCGTCGGGGGAGATCGTTAGCTGCGATTCGGTCGCCGTTTACCGGCATTTCGAAATCGGCACAGCCAAACCCACTCGCGAGGAGCGGGCGATCGTTCCTCATCATCTGATCGATGTTGTCGAACCCGGCGAGCCATTCACAGCGGGCGACTACTCACGACGAGCGCGGGCCGCGATCAATAACATCGCAGTTCGCGGGCATCTGCCGATCGTGGTGGGCGGGACGGGCTTGTATCTGCGCGCGCTGCTGGAGGGGCTGTTCCCCGGCCCAAAGCGCTCAGAAGAACTGCGCATGCGGCTGCGGGAGCGAGCGGCCGAGCGCGGTTCAGAGTATCTGCACCAGATCCTGCGAAGGTTGGACCCTGCCGCCGCGGGCAAGATCCATGCAAACGACGCACCGAAGTTGATTCGCGCGATCGAAATATGTCTGGCCACGCGCGCACGGATGAGCGAGTTGTGGCAACAGCGTGGCCGCGATCCGCTGCGTGGTTTTCGCATCCTGCGAATTGGGCTGAAGCCGGCACGTGAGAAGCTGTACGCGCGCATCAACCTCCGCGCACAGCAGATGTTCGAGCACGGCTTAGTAGAGGAGGCGAAGTCGCTGCTCAGCCGCTACGGCAATGCCGGAGCTGTGACGCCCCTTGAGTCACTGGGATACAAGCAGGCCGCGGCATTTCTTCGCTCGGAGATGACGTGGGAGCAAGCTATCGCCGCGGCGCAGCAGGGGCATCGGAATTACGCAAAACGGCAGATGACCTGGTTTCGCCGTGAGCCCGACGTCACCTGGCTCGAAGGCCTCGGGCACGATCCCGACATCGTTCAGCAGGCTGGCGAACTGGTTTCCTCGCACCTGGCCGCGCACATTTCTTCTACGCGGTTCTGATATCGTCGATTCGAATGACTCGCCTGTCCGTACTCCTGGTATGTGTCGCTATGGTCGTCGCATCTCAGCCCGTTTCCGCAAAAGAGCGGTACCAGCGACCCGCCCCGGTGCGCCTCGACAAGAAAGGCGAGAAATGGGCACGTGAGTCGCTGAAGAGAATGTCTCTGGAGCAGAAGATCGGGCAGATGTTCATGATCTGGGCGCAGGCGCAGTTCATGAACATCAACAGCCCGGAATACGCCATCCTCCGCGACACCATGCGCAAGTATCACCTTGGAGGATTCGGGGTAACGGTTTCTTTCGAGAATGGACTTCTGTCGAAGACTCCGCCGCTCGAAACCGCTATGCTGACCAATCAGCTACAGCGCGATTCTGAGTTTCCGCTGCTGTTTGCCGCCGATTTCGAGCGCGGGCTCGCATTCCGGCTGGGCGAGGTGACGAATTTTCCTCATGCTATGGCATTCGGCGCGACGGGCGATCCTGATTTCGCCCGCAAGTCAGGAGAGATCACAGCGCTGGAGGCGCGCGCCATCGGTGTGCAGTGGAACTGGTTTCCGGATAGCGACGTCAACTCCAATCCGGAAAATCCGGTGATCAATACCCGTTCTTTTGGCGAGGATCCAAGGGCCGTGAGCGCGATGGTGACGGCTTATATTCGGGGCGCGCATACGTTCGGCATGCTGACTACGGCCAAGCATTTCCCTGGACACGGCGACACGGATACCGATTCGCATCTTGCCGTGCCTTCGGTCAGGGGGGATAAGGAGCATCTGGAGAGCGTTGAGCTGACACCGTTTCGTGCGGCCATTCAGGCGGGAGTGGACGCGGTGATGGTGGCGCACGTATCGGTTACGGCGCTCGATCCGGATCCCAATCACGTTGCGACGATCTCGCCGGCGATCGTGAACGGGTTGCTGAAGCAGCAAATGGGTTTCAACGGGCTAGTCGTCACCGACGCCATGAACATGCGCGGACTGACGAACTTGTTTTCTCAGCCGGCGAGCGGTGCCGCCATGCCACCGATGCAAGGCGCCAGTGCCGCGTCTGTCTCCAGCCGCATTGCTGTAGCGGCGGTGAAGGCAGGCGACGACGTGCTGATTCTGCCCCCGGACCTGGATGGCGCTTACAATGGGCTGCTGCAGGCGGTCCGTTCGGGTGAGATTCCGGAATCGCGCATTGATCAGTCGGTCTTTAAGATCTTGTGCGCAAAGGCGTCTGTCGGCTTGAACAAGGCGACGCTAGTCGACATTAACGCGGTCAATCACATCGTCGCTTCTCCCGCCAGCCAGGCCAGTGCCCAGGAAATTGCGGACGACGCCGTTGTCCTTGTCCGCGACAACCATCGTATTCTCCCGATGAAGGCGATACCTAAGGGAACCAGTCCGCCCCAGAATTCGTATCCATCGATAGCGGAGAACCGCGATTCGCCCCTGGTTTTAATCTTTACTCCCGACGTCCGTACCGATGCGGGATTGACATTCGAGAAGGAGTTTCGGGCAAGAAGCCCATGGGTGAAGGTGATTTACATCGATCCGCACAACGCGGAGGCCTGGAAGCAGCCGGTGTTGGATGCGGTAGAGCGGGCAAGAACTGTGATCGCCGCCGCTTACCTGGCTCCGCAAGCTGGATCGCCCACCAACACGGCCGTTCTGCAGAACGAGCAGGCTCAGCTGTTGCGTACGGTTGTACAGAACGCGCCGGAGAAGACGGTGGTTATCGCGATGGGTAACCCGTACGTTGCTGCACAACTTCCAGAAGTGCAGACCTATATTTGCACCTTTTCGGACGCAGAAGTTTCTGAGCTGAGCGCGGTGAAGGCGGCTTTTGGGGAGATTCCAATGTCGGGCCGTTTGCCGGTGACGATTCCGAATATCGCGAGTCGCGGCAGCGGCCTGGGCGCGCGACGTGCCGATGGAGCGCAAGCATTGAATTCGAGAGGTCCACAATGAGCATGGTGGCGAAAAGACGATTGTTTGCACTTTTGATTGCAGGTCTGGTGCTGAGTCTTGCAGGATGCAGCATCGACGTGAACGACAAGGACAAGAAGAACGAGAAGGTCGACATCAAGACACCCTTCGCCAATCTCAAGGTCGACAGCAGCGAGAAGGCCGCCGAAAACGGCATCCCGGTCTATCCGGGCGCCCACCTGCGGCCTGCGGAGAAGGATGGAGACAATCACTCCGCCAACATCAACATAGGCGCGATGGGATTTGGGCTGAAGGTCATTGCCGCGGAATACGAGACGAATGACTCGCCGGAAAAGGTGAAGGCCTTTTACGAAGACAAGATGAAGCGCTTTGGAAACGTCCTGGTGTGCAACGGGCACAGCGGTGGATCAGACGTGCACATGTCGATGCATGGCGACGATAAAGACAAGGACAAGAAGCTCAGCTGTAGCGATACGCACGGTGACGGTTGGGAAATCAAGACCGGCACCGACGACAATCAGCACTTGGTTTCTATTGAGCCAAACGGTGCTGGCACGCGATTCGGTACGGTGCTGGTGCAGACTCGCGGTAGCGATCACGACACCCTGTAAGCTGTTGGCTTCGAGTTGCTGCTTTGAGCCTTTGACTATCGCGTGACATCCGACAAGTCGCTCACTGGCGATCACCCTGCGCACGCAATGCCCTCTAGTCGCGGCTCGCAGCTAGTTGCTAATTGCTGCTTTCTTCCTGTAACGTTCGCACGTGGATCATCCCTGCTATCGATGTCAAACCGAAATCCAGGAAGGTGTGGCCTTCTGCCCACACTGCGGCGCCCCACAGATACGCGTCGCCCCGCCTGAGAATCCTGCGGAGCCTGCCCAATCCGGAGTTCCCGAAGCTGTGAGCAACATGGTTACACCTCCCCACCAGGTTGCTCCCCCAACGCCGGGTTGGCCGCAGGCTTCCGGCACATATCCACCGCCGCCTGCTGCCATTCACTGGGATCTGGTGTGGAAAGGAGTGTTGTTATCGGGAATTGCCGCGGCGCTTCTCACTGCCACTCCGATCATCTCGGTTGGCTGCTGCTTATGGATGCTCGGCGCGGGAGCACTTTCTGTTTCGATGTATCAGAAGCGTGTGCCCGGGACGCTGATCACTCCAGGGATGGGAATGAAGATTGGCGCGCTCGCCGGTCTGATTGGCTTTGCGGTCAATGCTGTCTTAACAACTGCTTCCTTCATTGCTTTTCGCGCGCGCGGCGACTTCCGTCAGGCCATGGAAGAGCAGATGCAGCGGCAGATGTCCAGTAATAACGATCCCAAAGTGCAGGAGATGATGCAGCGTTTGGTCGAGTGGATGGGAACGCCCCAGGGGACGGCGACCCTGATCGTCGCTTCGCTGCTGGTCCTGGCGGCGATGTTTGTTCTGTTCTGCGCCGCAGGCGGCGCGCTCGGAGCGTCGATGTTTGGCCGCCGGCGAGAGTTTCGCTGAGGTAAGCAATTAGCAAAAAACACTGACCGCATGCCCGGTGGGCACCAACTAAGAACCTGCGATTCGTGCCCTGAAAGATTGAACACTCGCTTCCAAAATGCGGATGGCTGACTGCGGATGGCTGAGCGCTGAGTGCTAATTGGTTCCCTTCTCATTTGCTCCATCCCTCTCCCATTGCGTATCATTCGAGCGGAATGGTGAAAGCCTCCACGCACGCTCCTAACCTGCGCGAGAAATCGCAAATTCTTTCCGGATCTGAAATTGAGCGCACGCTGGTGCGGCTGGCGCACGAGATCGTTGAGAAGAACAATGGCGTCGCCAACCTGGGATTAGTCGGGATCATGCGGCGCGGGGTGCCTCTTGCCCAACGACTGGCGAAGATCCTGGGACGCATCGAGAAGACACAAGTGCCGGTCGGGACGCTCGACATCACGCTGTATCGCGACGACCTCTCGACCGTCGGGCATCGTCCCGAGGTGAAGAAGAGCAAGATGGAGTTCGACATTCAGGACAGAGACATTGTCCTGGTCGATGATGTTCTCTACACCGGCCGCACGGCGCGCGCCGCGCTGGACGCGCTTTTCGATCACGGGCGCCCGCAGCGCATTCAGCTCTGTGTGCTGATCGACCGCGGCCATCGCGAGCTCCCCATCGAGGCCAGCTTCGTGGGTCGCAAAATCCAGACCACACCCAATGAGACGATTGAAGTCCGGCTGCAGGAGAGCGACGACGCCGACAAGGTGCTGCTAATGGAGCAGGTGTCGCAAGGACAATGACGCCACTGGGTTCGCTGCTAAGCATCAACCAGCTTACGACCGAGCAGATTGAAGCCATCCTGTCGCTGGCCCGGCGCATGAATCCGGACCGTCCCACACGATTGCTGCATGGCAAGCGCGTGGTGTTGCTGTTCTACGAGGCTTCCACCCGCACGCGGGCGTCGTTTGAATTCGCCGCCAAAGCCCTGGGTGCGGTGACGACACTTGTCACGGCGACTTCCTCCAGCATCGAGAAGGGTGAGTCGCTGATCGACACAGGCTGGACCGTGCAGTGCATCGGCGCTGATGTGATCGTGATGCGCCATCCCAACAGCGGCTCGGCGCACCTGCTCGCGCGCTACATGTCAGTGCCCATCGTGAATGCCGGCGATGGCATGCATCAACACCCCTCGCAAGCGCTGCTCGATGCGGTGACGATTCTGAATCACAAGAAACGGCTGCGCGGGCTACGCGTGGTGATCGTAGGAGATGTGTACCACAGCCGTGTGGCGCGCTCGAATGCGGAATTGCTGTCGCGATTTGGCGCCGATGTAGTCTTCTGCGGACCGCGAGATTTTGTGCCCGAGGTTGCCGCAACGCTGGCGCCGGGAGTCACCGTCAACCACGACCTGAACGCCGCGCTGCAGGGTGCCGACGTGGTCATGGCTCTGCGCGTTCAGAAAGAGCGGCTGCAGGGGCGGCATCACAGCGTCGAGGACTACATTTTGCACTATCAAGTGACGCCGCAGCGCATGATGCTGGCCAAGCCGGACGCTATCCTGATGCATCCCGGGCCGGTGATTCGCGGGATGGAGTTGGCAAGCGAAGTCGCCGACGGGCCGCAGTCCTGTATTCACGAGCAGGTGCGGAATGGCGTGAAGACGCGCATGGCGATTCTGGCGATGGTGCTGGCGGGTAGAGCTGGCCTTTAAGCCAGCGGCTTGGTGGCTTTAGTTGCAGCAGAGCAAGTTTTCGCTTGCGACACTGCGATTCTTACAAAACTGACATGGACTCATTGCTCATCCAACGCGGACATGTAATCGATCCAGCCAGCGGTGTCGATGGCGAGATGGATGTGCTCCTGCGTGAAGGGCGCGTGGCCGCGGTTGCCTCGCCGGGCAAGCTGCGCGGCCAAGCCAAGCAGACACTGGACGCACATGGCGCGATCGTTGCGCCGGGTCTCATCGATCTGCACGTGCACCTCCGTGAGCCCGGGCAGCAGCACAAGGAGACCATCGCCACTGGAACAGCGGCGGCCGCGGCCGGGGGCTTTACGTCGGTCTGCGCGATGCCGAACACAGTGCCGGTAAACCACTCAGCTGAAATCACGCGCTGGATGCAGTCGCTGCAGCGCGGGGCTCTGGTGAATGTGTTTCCCATCGCCGCAGCGACGATTGGCAGCGCAGGCGAGAAGCTGACGAACTTCGCTGCTCTCAAGAAAGCAGGCGCTGTAGCCGTAACCGATGATGGCAAGCCGATCCTCGAGGATCGCGTCATGCGCGAGGCGCTCCGTACCGCGGCGCGGCTTCGTATTCCGGTGGTGCAGCACGCAGAAGACACGCGCGTTACGGTCGGCTGTTCGATGAACTACGGCCCGACCTCGTTTCGCCTGGGCGTGCACGGAATGCCGAACTCTGCTGAGTCCAGCGTAGTGGAGCGAGACATCGCGGGGTGCCGTGAGACCCGCGCCCATCTCCACGTGGCTCACCTTTCAACACGAGAAGCCCTCGAAGCAGTACGTGCTGCGAAGAAAGCCAAACTGCGCGTCACCGCTGAAGTCACGCCGCATCACTTCGCGCTGATCGATGAGAACGTAGGTGAGTTCAATACGCATTACAAGATGAATCCACCCCTGCGCTCGGCGGCAGACCGCGAAGCGCTCATTGCCGGCATTCTCGACGGAACCATTGACGCGATTGCCAGCGATCACGCGCCGCATGCTTTCCACGAGAAGCAAGTTGAGTTCGAGCGCGCGGCCTTCGGCATCACCGGACTGGAAACCACGCTGCCGATTGCGCTCACGGTATTGCATCATCATTTCAAGCTGCCACTGTGGCGGCTCGTTGAACTGCTGGCGACAAATCCGGCGAAGATCTTTGGCCTGACCGGTCGCGGCACCCTCGCGAAAGGCGCTCACGCCGATGTGACAATCTTCGATCCCAAAAAGAAGTGGACCTTCGATGCATCGAAATCGCGGTCAAAGTCGAGGAACACGCCGTTCGACGGGTGGAGTTTCACAGGATGCGCAGTGATGACGATTGTCGGTGGGAAAGTAGTCTACGAGTCGTGATTTAGCGCTCTTCTCATGGGTAATGACTTCCGCGCGAGGCGCGGGTGAGCGGTTCTGATCCGCGGCATCTTAAGGGGTCGGGTGGGCTTGAGGTTGAGGGCAGGACGACGAAATCAGCAACGCTCCCGCACTTCCCAGGAGTAATCCCAGTACAAAACGGACATCCAGCCAATTGCCGTGTACCCCGGCGAGCTCGGTTGCTGCGTCGAGCGCATTGAGCGCCGCAGCCCCGATCAACAGACGTAACGCAATCTGACGCGACGTGTGCAGCAATAAACTGACCGCCGCTCCGAGGTAGATTCCAAGGCATCTGGCGCAGACCGCTACAGGCGCACCGAAGAGCCAAAAGCAACGATCGGGGTGTTGGTGGCAGACAAGCGAGAATCCGCGTTGCAGCGCGAAGGCAACCAGCATAGGCCCGTGCATGAAGCAATAAGGAACAATGACGGCTGAGGCGAGCAACGCCAGAGGAAGGAACGTCCAGGCACCAGCATGGAAAGGCGAGCTGTGGCGAAGGCTTATCACGCTAATCTACGTGCGACCCCTAGCCAAACGAAGGCTAGAACTGGGCATCCATATCTCAAAAATTAACGCAGTGTGCTCCCCCGCGGCGCTTCATGCCAGGATCCCCATCCTCTTTCCAACTCGTTTCAGCGTTTCGAGCGCCTGGTCCAACTCGTCTTTGGTGTGCGTCGCGGTCATGATGGTGCGGATGCGGGCCTTGCCTTCCGGTACTGTTGGAAACGCGATGCCGGTGCCCATCACGCCTTCCTTGAACAGCTCGCGCGAGAGGTTCATCGTCAGTGCGCCATCACCGATGATGATGGGCGTGATCGGCGTCTCGCTGGCGGGCGTGTTTACGCCACCGATGTTGAAACCCAGCCCGCCGAGTTCTTTCTTCCAGTAGCGCGTGTTTTCCCAGAGCTTCTCGATGCGCTCGGGCTCCTGCTCCAGCACATCGAAGGCCGCGATGCAGGTGGCCGCGACGGACGGCGGATGTGAGGTCGAGAAGAGGAACGGACGCCCGCGATGGTAGAGGAACTCGATGAGGTCGCGGGTGCCACAAACGTAGCCTCCGAGCGCGCCGATTGCCTTCGACAGTGTGCCGACCTGGACGTCGACGCGCCCGTGCAGATTGAAGTGGTCGATGGTGCCGCGCCCGTTGCGGCCCAGCACGCCGGAGGAGTGCGCGTCATCGACCATCATGATTGCGCCGTACTTCTCGGCCAGCTCAGTCAGTTGGGGCAACGCGCCGATGTCGCCATCCATGGAGAAGACGCCGTCGGTGATGACCAGCTTGTGGCCAGGCTCGTTCTTTACTTCGTTCAGCAGCTCTTCGGCGTGCGCGGCGTCCTTGTGGCGGAAGACCTTGATCTTGGCACGCGAGAGGCGTGCGCCGTCGATGATCGAGGCATGGTTCAGCTCGTCGGAGATGATGAAATCTTCTTTGCCGAGGATCGCCGACACGGTGCCGGCGTTGGCCGTGAAGCCCGATTGGAAGACGACACAGGCTTCGACGTTTTTGAAGCGCGCGATCTTTTCCTCCAGCTCCATGTGGATCTTCATGGTGCCGGCGATGGTTCGCACCGCCCCCGATCCCACGCCGTATTCCTTCGTGGCCTTCAACGCCGCTTCGCGCAGCTTCGGATGGGTGGTCAGCCCGAGATAATTGTTGGACGCGAGGTTGATGACCTTCTTGCCGTCGAAGGTGCAGACCGGCGCCTGCTCGTCGTCCAGCACGCGCAGCTTGAAGTAGGTGCCCTTCTGCTTCAGGTCGTTGAGCTGGTCGGTAAGGAAGGAAAGCGGATCGGTGCGAGTAGCAGATGTAGCCATGAATCAGTATCTCCAAATGCGACTCAACATTCTAGCGCGGCGCGAGCAGATTCGCTTTTGAGCAGGCAAGGGGATTACCCACAGGTGAGTCACCACCCATGCTCAAGACGACGGAAATAAATGAGGTTGCTACCGCGTTCCGTTGGGATACACCAGGATCTTGCTGGCTTCTCCCGTTTTCAAGCGCTCCATGCCGGAGGCGAAATCGCTCATCGCGATTCGGTCGGTGATCACCGGATGCAGGTCAAGCTTGCCGGCCTTGAGCAGCGCGGTCATCTGATACCAGGTCTGGTACATGCGTCGGCCGTTGATGCCTTGCACCGTCGCGCCCTTGAAGATGACTTCTTCGGCGAGGTTGAGTTCGATCAGCTTCGAAGGAATTCCCAGCAGCGACATGCGTCCGCCGAGGCGCAGGATCTTAAAGCCCAGGCGGATGGCCTCGGTGCGGCCTGCCATCTCCAGCACGACGTCCACGCCTGTCCCGCCCGTGTTATCCATCACGATGCCGTAGACGTCGTCCTTCGTCGGATCGAGCACGAAGTCCGGGCCCATCTGCTTGGCGATCTTACGGCGATGCTCGTTGACCTCCAGCGCAAAGATCTGTGTCGCGCCGCAAGCGCGCGCAACGGCAATGGAGAAGAGCCCGATCGGTCCGCAACCGGTGATGGCAACGCTCTTGGCCGCGATGTCTCCGGCGAGTACGGTATGCACCGCATTGCCGAGCGGGTCGAGGATGGACGCGTACTCCTGCGGGATGGAGGCGTCGAGCTTCCAGATGTTCGATTCGGGGATGACAACATATTCGGCGAATGCGCCGTTGGCGTCGACACCGATGATCTTTACGTTCTGGCAGATGTGAGCTTCGGCGGTGCGGCACTGCAGGCACTTGCCACAAGCCACGTGCATCTCGGCAGAGACGAAGTCGCCTTCCTTCACGCTGGTGACCTCATCGCCGACGGCCTCCACTGTGCCGCAGAACTCGTGGCCGGGGATCAGCGGCGGATGAATGCGGCGCTGCGCCCACTGGTCCCATTGGTAAATGTGCAGGTCGGTGCCGCAGATGGATGCGACTTTGACTTTGACCAGGACGTCTGTAGGTCCGAACTTTGGCTTGGGAACTTCGCGGATTTCTGTGCCCGGCGCGGGCTCCGGCTTTACAACAGCAAGCATGGTATCAGGCATGAGGATGGCTCTTTATCCCCCGGTCTCGCCAATCGTCGGCTAGAACGGGGCGCTCGCCGCTTGAATGGGGCGAGTGTCGCCCAATATGAACGGGAAACGGTGGGCAAACAGACAAGTTTAACATGCAGCGTTTTGCCTCATCCGGCGCCTACGCCAAGGCAATTACGTCAATTTCCACCAGCACATCCTTTGGCAGGCGAGCGACCTCGACTGTGGCACGCGCAGGCGGCGCCTGCGTGAAGTAGCGCCCGTACACCTCGTTCATGGCTGCGAAGTCGGAGATGTTCTTCAAGAAAACGCCGACCTTTACGGCCTTGTCGAGCGAACTTCCCGCGGCCTTGAGAATGCCCGACAAGTTCTGAAGGACGCGCTCCGTTTGCGCGGCGATGTCCCCCACCACGAGCTCTTGCGTCGCCGGGTCGAAGGGCACCTGTCCCGAGACAAATACGAATCCGTTCGCCTTGATGGCCTGTGAGTATGGTCCGATCGCCTTCGGGCCTGCATCAGTGCTGATGACCTCGCGCATGCTTCCTCCATGAAGATTGTGAATCTCGATTTTCGCACACGCATGCCGTGAGTCATTCATCGTGAAGTTTGCGGCCGTCGCCATGTCGAGTACTGGCCACTATACAGCTTTGTGCTGAATCGCTCGAAAACGAAGGTCAACCGTCACCCTCCAGCTTCCTCGCAAGATGAAAGCGGTGTTACTATCCGGCTTCGTCTCTTACTGCGCATTGAGGTGCTGAATGCATCGACAAATATTCGCCGCAGTCGCGCTGTTCCTGGTAGCTCCGTTATCGATCGCCCAGTCTCCCGAAAAGAGCGCTTCCAGCGGCACCGGCGGGGACCTGCCGAAGCTGGAGAAGTTCGACCCCGTGTGGATCGACAAGTCGAAGGACGCCTGCGTCGATTTCTACGAATACACCTGCTCAAAGTGGCTGACGGCGCATCCAATTTCACCCGACCTGCCGACTACCGGCACAGCGCTGCCTCTGTTCCTCTACAACCAGACGATTCTCCGCAATACGCTGGAGGCGGCAGCGGCCGATAAACAGGCAACCGGCAGCGAGCGGCAGATCGGCGATTATTGGCAGAGCTGCATGGACGTGAAGGTCCGCGACGCTAACGGCAAGAGCTGGCTTCAGCCCAGTATGTCGACGATCGCCTCTCTTAAGTCGAGCCAGGACTGCCACGTGTCATTGCCTACCTACATCTCAATTTTCCATCGGCATGGGCGATGTGGAACGACGACGATAACTTCGCCAAGGCGCCACTGTTCGGATTCGGCCAGGCGCAGGACTTGGCGGACGCGAGCTTGATTGTGGCCGGAATCGATCAAGGTGGCATGGCACTGCCCTCCCTCGACTACTATCTTGACGGCTCGGATCACTTCAAGGAGATCCGCGGCAAATACGTGCAGCACATTCAGAAAATGTTCGAGCTGGCGGGCGATCCCCCCGCCAAATCTGCCTCTGAAGCCGCCACGGTGATGGAGATCGAGACTGTACTGGCCAAAGCTTCCATGGACAACGTCAGCCGCCGCGATCCGAAGAAGATCTACAACAAGATGACACTAGCGCAAGTGAAGGCGGTTGTCCCCGGCTTCGGCTGGGATGAATATCTGCAGCGCGTGGGCGCGCCCTCGGTGCCGTTCTACATTGTCAGCTCGCCTGGGTTTGTTGCCGCCGTGGAGCAGCAGATCAAAACGCGCACACCGCAGGAGTGGCAGGCTTACTTACGCTGGTGGGCTATTCATCGCGGTGCGGCTTACATGAGCAGTGACTTCGAGCAGGAGAACTTCAACTTCTTCGGAACAACGTTGTTCGGAGTACCGCAGATGCTGCCGTCATGGCGGCGCTGTGTCGCTACCACAGATCAGAAGTTAGGCGAAGCGTTGGGACAGGCGTATGTAAACGCCGCATTCTCTCCTGAGGCGAAGCAACAGGCGAACGCGCTGGTGATGCAGATCCGGCAGTCACTCGTGGGTGAGATCAAGCAGCTGGACTGGATGAGCGAAGGCACCAAGCAGCAGGCGCTGGTTAAGCAGGCGGCGACCTTGCAGAAGATCGGATATCCGGACGCCTGGCGCGAATACAGCTCGGTGAAGATCGTCTCCGACAATTACCTGGCGAACCTGAACGCAGCAACGGCGTTCGAGATGCATCGGCAACTGAACAAGATCGGTAAGCCAGTGAACCGCCTGGGGCGGACCATGACACCGGCCACCGTGGACGCCTACGAAGATCCGCAGATGAACACCATCAACTTTCCTGCGGGAATTCTCCAGTTGCCGATGTTCAACCTGCAGCAAGACCAGTCTCGCAATTTCGGCGCGGTGGGAATGATCATGGGACATGAAGCCATTCACGGCTTCGACGATCAGGGCCGCAAGTTCGATGCGCAGGGGAATCTGCGCGATTGGTGGACCGCCGAAGACGCCAAACGATACGACGAAAAAGACAAGTGCATCGTCGAACAATATTCGCAGGAGATTCCCGAATACAACGTGAAGCAGAATGGAAACCTCACCGCCGGCGAGGACACGGCCGACAACGGAGGCATTCACCTGGCCATGTTGGCCCTGGAGGCCAGCTATAAGGAGCAGGGCAAGACGCTCGACACTCCCGAAGAAGACGGATTGACGGCGCGCCAGCGATTCTTCCTCGCCTACGCCTTCAGTTGGTGTCGCGACGTGCGGCCCGAGGCTGCGCGGACGCTGGTGCTGAGCAATCCGCACTCGTTGCCGCACTTCCGCGTGAATCGGCCGCTCTCGAATATGCCGGAGTTCCAACAGGCGTTCGGCTGCAAGCAAGGGCAGCCGATGGTGCATACGCCTGCGTGCCGCGTGTGGTGATCAGAGGTGGCTGTGCGCTGGTTACTAACTGTGCTCGCGGTGGCTACGAGGCGATTCTGAGTAATTACATCGCCGGACGAGTTCGTCTTTTTTCCAATCGTGCCGAGTCCGGATTGAGCTACGCAGCCGATTCCACCCGGAACAATTTGCACAATTCTGGAAAATACCGTCACACCACGTTTGTCGCCCCTGGCCGACAACCCACGCTGCTACAAGCATTTACCTTTCGCCGCGCATTGGAATGATGCTTGCTCATTAGAAAGCGGACGTCACGCCCTCACGAAATTCAGGAGACATCATGGAGTACAGCAACGAGGCATCCCCAATCTCGCGTATTTCAAAGCGCGCGGTGGCGTATGTTGCCGGCGTCATTATCGCTGGCGGAGCGCTGGGCGGTTATGCAGTGCATGAACATTCGATGGCGCGCAATCTCGCGGTGCAGAACCAGCAGACCGATGCCGCACTCGACGCAACGCGCAACCAGGTCAGCGACCTCACCGCAAAGGTGAATGCAATGGCGGCGCAACAGGCACAAGCGCAGGCCCAGGCAGCTCAGCCCACGCAGGCAAGCGCCCAGTCGGCTCGGCGCGTAACAACGACAGCTCATCGCGCGGACAGCGCCCGCTGGAAGAAGATGCAAGCGCAACTAGACGCGCAGGGCAAAGCCATTGAGGCGACGCAAGCCGGTCTGGCAACGACGCAGGGCGACCTGAGCAATACGCGCACTGAGCTGACCGGATCAATCGCCCGCACCCATGATGAGCTGGTGCTCCTGCAAAAGAAGGGCGAGCGCAATTACTACGAGTTCGATATCGATAAGTCGAAACAGTTCCAGCACGACGGTCCCTTTGGCGTACGTCTGCGGAAGGCCAACACCAAGCATCAGTATGCCGATCTCGAGTTGATGGTCGACGATCGCAACCTTACACAGAAGCACGTCAACCTTTACCAGCCGGTAATGTTCTATACCCCTGACAATCCCCAACCCGTGGAGCTGGTGATCAACGCCATCAGCAAAGATCACATCCATGGCTACGTGAGCGCGCCGAAGTACCGGCAGTCGGAGTTGGCGTCCATGCAGAACGCCAACGCGAACGCCGCCGCGAACGCCGCGGCCACGACGAATCAGACACCGAGCTCGGATACGGCGACATCATCGACTCGACAGAAGCTGCCTGCTCCGCAGTAACGGGGGATAGCGTCAGGCAGCGCCGGGAGATGTACTCGTCTATCGAGGGTGCCCCACTCAAGTTGATTGCTTGCGTGGGGCTTTCTGCGTGATCGCTGTTTTATACTGAGATCACTGCGAACGGCTGCTCAGCCGTTCAACTCCACAGGGATGGCAACGACTAGCCCTCAACCCGCCGACTCGCCCGAAGTACGTCGCTATAACCGCATGCATCGCTGGTTGAGCATGGCCGATACCGTTATTGGCTTCGTGCTGCTGATTGTCCTGCTGGCGACCGGCTGGACGGGCAAGCTGCGTGATTGGTCTTATCTCGGGGCGCATCAGTACTACTTCTTCGCGGTTTTCCTGTATGTGCTGATGTTCTCAATCATTGCTAAGGCGCTCAGCGCTCCCTTTGATGTCTTCGGCTTTCGGCTGGAGCATCAGTACCACCTTTCCAACCAGAAGGTGCGCAGCTGGCTGTGGGACGAGTGCAAGGGCTGGCTGGTCTCGCTGGTACTGGGCACGATCATGGTCGAGCTGGTCTACGGCATCATCCGCATCGCGCCGCAGCGCTGGTGGATCATCGCCTGGGCGGTGTTCATTGGATTGTTCCTGCTGATGGCGCAGCTCGCACCTGTCGTCCTGATGCCGATCTTCTACAAGTTCGAACCGCTGAATAACGATGCGCTGCGCGAGCGGCTCACGAAACTGGGCGAGCGGGCGGGCACGCGCGTGCGCGGCGTGTACGAGTGGAAGCTGTCGGAGAAGTCGAACAAGGCGAACGCGGCGCTCGCCGGCATCGGATCGACACGGCGCATCATCCTCTCCGACACCTTGCTGCAGCACTACAGCGATGACGAGATTGAAGCCATCCTGGCGCACGAGCTCGGGCATCATGTGCACAAGCACATCCTGAAGAGCATCCTGACGCAGGTGGGGATTACGTTCTTCGCATTCTGGCTGATCAATTTCGTGCTGCGGTTCGTGATTGCGAAGAACTGGTTTCCGGTACTCGACCCGCGACTGTACGATTTTGCCAACCTGCCGCTGATCGTGCTGGTGGCGACGGTGCTCGGCTTTCTTCTAATGCCGGCGCTGAATGCGATCTCGCGCCATCATGAGCGCCAGGCCGACCGTTACGCGTGGGAGAACACACCGGCGATCGAGCCTTTCATTACATCCATGCAGAAGCTCGCCGATCAGAACCTCGCCGAGCGGCAGCCGAACAAAGTCATTGAATGGCTGTTCCATTCGCATCCATCGATCGGGAAGCGAGTGTCGGCTGCGGAGGCGTGGGCCAGTAAGCGCCAGGTTGAGCAGACGGCATAGAAGCAGCCAGCCCGCCGACGCTGTAGCGCCGATTTCCAGATCGGCTGTAGTGCGGGTCTCCCGACCCGCGCTTTTCCCAAGCTCCAATCATCTCCATGCGGCTATAAACGGCGGGGACGTCCACGTCCCCGCTACAGCCGGTCTGGAGAGCGGCGCTACATTGCAAGCGTCATGCGGAATAAAACGGGTAGCTTCGTGGAGAGCTCGATTACTTAGGCTTTTCGCTGCAGAATCTCTTCCACTCGTCTCAAATCCTCTTCGGTATCCACTCCCACAGTGTCATACAGCGTCTCAATCACGTGAATCGCGACACCGTTCGCCAGAAAACGCAACTGCTCCAAACGCTCGGTTCGTTCGAGGCGTGACTCCGGCCACTTGCAGAATCTTTCCAGAGCGCTCTTGCGATAAGCATAGAAGCCGAGGTGCTTGTAGTACGGCACGGTCCCGGCGCGGTCGCGATCGAAGGGAATAGTCGCGCGCGAAAAGTATAGGGCGCGGCCATCCAAAGCCGTGATTACCTTGACGGAGTTTGGATTGTCGACTTCCTCCACCGCGCACAAGGTCTTCAGCGTGCCGACTTCAACGGCTTCATCCTGCATCAGCTTGAGCAGGGTATCGACGTGTTCGCGGCGAGCGAGCGGCTCGTCGCCCTGGATGTTGACGTAGACATCGGCTTCGATCGTCTGCGCGACTTCATTAACACGGTCCGTCCCGCTGCGGAGATCGGGGGACGTCATACGGTAATTCCATCCGCTCTCCTCGCACACGGCGGCCACGCTTTCCGAGTCGGTCGCGACAACGACATCGTCAAGCGTGGCACAAGCGCGCGCGGCCTCGTAGACGTAGGCGAGCATCGGCCGGCCCGCGATTTTGCGCAGCACCTTGCCAGGCAGGCGAGTCGAGCCCAGACGCGCCGGGATGATAGCGATGGCTTTCATCGGATTAGTTTCAACGGAAAAAGCGACACTGGCAACAACTCAAACAGCAGGTCCCTCCGCTCGGGCTAAAGCCTCGGTCGGGATGACACCTCAATTCAAAGGAACTGTGGTTCGATCAAAAAGCAGCGAAGAGCGAAAGGCGAACAGTGCCCTCGTTTGACCGCAACTAATCACGAAAAATAGAATCAATAAGTTAGACAGATTGTGGGGAACTGGCCGTGCCTCTCTACGAATACCAGTGCAAAAAGTGCCATAGCCTGACGGAACGAATCCAGAAGTTTTCCGATCCGCCATTGACTACCTGCCCGCACTGCGGCGGCGAACTGGAGCAATTGCTTTCGGCGCCCGCGGTGCAGTTCAAGGGCTCCGGGTGGTATGTCACCGATTACGCCAGGGGATCGTCGAAGGGCAAGAGTAAGGACGGTAACGGGTCGGTCTCGGCATCCTCCTCGGAAGGGGAGGGCAAAAGTGCCGGATCGAGTACAACAGAGAAGACCAAGTCCGGCTCCGACAAGTCCGCGGACAAAAAGTAACGTGAGGGCCGCCTGGCGGGTATCCCACAGCCATGTTCAACCGTCACAGATGCATGTGATTTCTGTCGCTTATGCCTGTGTTGAGGCTAGGATTCGCCGGCAGCGAGAATTAGAATAAACTTCATTCGAACATTCGTTCGTATATAGGCTCTTTTCGAATTCATACCCTCAGTTTCTGACAGGAGGTACCGGTCATGTCGAAGGATGCTTTGACAATCACCGACCAACGCAACGATAAGACATACGAAACACCGGTCGAGCTCGGCACGATCCGCGCGATGGATCTGCGGAAGATCAAGACCTCTCCCGACGATTTCGGTCTTATGACCTACGATCCCGCATTTATGAATACGGCATCGTGCAAGAGCAGTATCACTTATATCGACGGCGACAAAGGCATCCTTCGCTATCGCGGCTACGACATCGAGACCCTGGCCGAGCACTGCACTTACCTGCAAGTTGCGTATCTGCTGCTGTTCGGCGAGCTGCCGAACGCGCAGCAGGACAAGGACTGGACGTGGGAAATCACACATCACACGATGCTGCATGAGACCACGAAGCAGTTCATCGACGGCTTCCGCTATGACGCCCACCCCATGGGCATCCTCGTGAGCACACTGGCGGCGCTGTCAACGGTTTATCCCGAGGCGAAGAATATTCACGACCCGGTAAACCGCCAGAAGCAGATCGTTCGTCTCATCGCGAAGATGGCAACGCTGGCGGCGTACTCCTATCGCCACCGCCGCGGCCATCCCTACGTCTATCCGGACAACGATCTCAGCTACCCCGAGAATTTCATGAATATGCTGTGGCGCATGACCGAGCCGAAATACGTAGCCAGCCCGGTCATCGCCCGTGCGTTGGATGTCCTGTTCATCCTGCACGCCGACCACGAGCAGAACTGCAGCTCGACCACGATGCGAGTCATCGGCAGCGCACAGACTGATCCTTATCTCTCGATGGCAGGTGCCGCGGCGGCGCTGGCCGGTCCTCTGCATGGCGGCGCGAACGAAGAAGTGCTGCGCATGCTGGATGAGATCGGCTCCGTGAAGAACATTCCCGCCTACATTAAGCGCGTGAAGGCAGGCGAGATCAAGCTGATGGGCTTCGGCCATCGTGTCTACAAGAACTACGATCCGCGCGCCCGCATCATCAAGGCGGTCGCCAACGAGGTCTTCGAGGTGACGGGCCGCAACGACAAGCTCGACATCGCGCTGGAGTTGGAACGCATCGCGCTGCAGGACGATTACTTCGTCACTCGCAAGCTCTATCCCAATGTCGACTTCTACTCGGGCATCATCTACCAGGCCATGGGCTTCCAGCCTGACATGTTCACCGTGCTGTTCGCAATTCCGCGAGCAGCCGGCTGGCTGGCACAGTGGAACGAAATGGTGCAGGATCCCGAGCAGAAGATTGCCCGTCCACGCCAGATCTACACCGGCATCGATCATCGGAAGTATCCGGTGAAGCAGAAAGAGTCGAGATCAGAGGTGAAGGTAGGCTAAGCCGGCCACGACAACTCTCAGAGAGCGGGCCCTCGGGTCCGCTCTTCTTCTTTTTAGGAAGCTTTCACCAGGCGCGGGTCGGTCCGCGCAACAGTCGCGCCGGAAGCAGGATGATGGCGCGCAGTAGCTCCAGCACGCCTTCCACGGCGATACCCAGAATGCGGAACGGCAACAGCAACAGCCAGACAATGGGATAAAGCACCAGGAAGGCCAGAGCCAAAGGCCAACAGAAGATCAGCAGCACACACCACAGCAGGAAACTGAGCATAAATCTAACCTGGTTGGTGATACGTAAACCGCTCGCTCGAAGTTCCGATCGCGGCCTGGAAACCAGCCGGGACGCCCGTTTCCCGGGGCCCCTGTTTTTTCCACAGCGCCTCTACTCACTTATTTCTTGACAGACGCCCTGCTTCACAAGTAAATACTCGCTTCACATCCAACAAAACAGGCTGGCGAGGAGCGAGTATGAACAAAGCAGACTTGATCGAGAAGATTGCGGCCGCTCACGGTGTCAGCAAGACCGCAGCTGGGGGCGCTATCGACACGATTATCGATTCGGTGACTACGACGTTAAAGAAGGGTGGCCGCGTGACGCTGGTTGGCTTCGGCACGTTTTCCGTTTACCAGCGCAAACCGCGCAACGGGCGCAATCCGCAGACCGGTGGCGTTATCAAGATTGCCGGGCGGCGCGCAGCCAAGTTCACTCCCGGCCTTGAGCTCAGGAAGGCGGTCGCAAAGAAGTAGAAGGTTGCCCACCACTCGAGCGGGCGGCTCAAGGCTGATATAACCACACGTTGGCGACGGCCCCGGCCATGGGATCGTCGCCGTACCCTCCAGTAATCAGGACGCGGCCATCGTTGAGCACGGTGGCAGTAGAGAAATATCGTCCCTCACCGACCGTGCCCTTTACCGGCCGGAAGGTTTTCGTCGCGGGATTATAGATCTCCGGGCGCTCAGCGCCGCCGGCAATCAGTACTCGGCCGTCAGGCAGTCGTACCGCGGCGTGCATGAGCTTGAAGCGCTTAAAGCTCATGTCGGCGATGCCGTTGAAAGATCCTGCGGCCGGATCGTAGACTTCCGCCGAGGCGTATTGACCGCGCCAGTCGCGATTGTCCGAACCGCCCACCACCAACACTCGCCCATCTTCGAGGAGCACAGCAGCCAGCTTGTAACGCGACGAGTGCATGCTGCCGGTCAGCGTAAAGCGACCGGTCGGCGGATCATAGATCTCCGCGCTCGCCTCGATATGCGAGTTGGGATAACTGCCCGCGCTGGAGCCACCAATTACCAACACACGGCCGTCCTTCAAGAGGACAGCTGTGTGCATAGTGCGCGGCACATGCATGGTACCGGTCGAGGTGAAGAGGCCAGTGGCCGGATCGTACAACTCGGCTGAGCTCAGACGTTGGTCTTCATGCGCCCCATCGCCACCGGCTATCAGGACCTTTCCACTTTTCAAGAGCACTGCCGTAGCACCGCATCGCGGCCCGCTCATGTTGCCGGTGCGGCGGAAAGTTCCGGTCGAGGGATCGTAGAGTTCGGCAGTGGAAAGATGCTCGTCGGCATCCGCTGATCCGCCGGCCATGAGGACAGTTCCATTCGGCAGGAGGGTTGCGGTATGGCAGGAGCGGGCGGTACTCATGTTGCCGGCAGTGACGAATGTCGAGTTTCGTGGATCATAGATCTCAGCGGATGCGTCGTACTTCCCGTTGCGCTCCATACCTCCGGTGATCAGCACCTTGCCACCCGGCAACAACGTCGCAGTCTGCGAGAAACGCCGCACCAAGAGCTTCCCAGCAGGCTTCACTTCACCTGGGTTGCCGTCGGCTCTGGAAGCGGGGTGCGTACTTACGAGAGTTGGAAGGGAGATCAAGATCAGAGCGGATGCGAAGAGTGCGGGCCGAGAGCGTCGCATGGTGCCTCCCGTTAATCAAAATGACGGCTGAGACGCAGAATGGTGAGGCAGCGAAGGAGATTTTGCGACCGAGGCGCAACGCGCGAGTTCAGCTCAGACCTGAAGAAACTCTTGCACCCAGCTCTACCCAACCGGTTCGTCACCCGTTGGACGGTATCCGTTGATGAAGTCACGCGCGCTCATGCGCTTCTTGCCTTCCATCTGCAGCTCGTGAACTTCGAGCGCCGTCTCGTGCGCAAACCCCAGCAGTAAGCAATCATTTTCGATGGCAAAATGCGCGGCAGGAGCCGCATCCTGCGGAGCCGGCATTGCTTCATGAATTTGCAGCGCCCTTCCTCGAAATTTGGTGAAAGCGCCGGGCCAGGGCTGGAATCCGCGTAGCCGGTTCCATGCGTCGGTGGCTGTACGCGAGAAGTCGATCTGCCCGTCTTCACGTTTCAGGATGGGCGCGAGCGTAGCTTGTGAGTTGTCCTGCGGACGTGGAGAGATGGTGCTGTTCTTCAGGCCGGCGAGTGTCGCAATCATCAGTTCCGCGCCGCTCTGCGCCAGACGCGGCGCCAGCGTAAGCGCAGTGTCTTCCGGTTTGATGCGTTCTTCGGCCTGTAGCAGGATGTCACCGGTGTCGAGACCGGCATCGATCCTCATCGTTGTAACACCTGTGACTTGCTCGCCATTGGCGATTGCCCACTGAATCGGCGCGGCCCCGCGGTATTTCGGCAACAGCGAAGCGTGCAGGTTGATATTGCCAAACGGCGGCAGGTCGATCATCCATTGCGGGATGATGCGGCCGTAGCCGACGACGATGATCGCCTCTGGCGCGATCTGTTGCAGCCGGCTGCGGAACTCCTCGTTGTTCTTGATCTTGTCGGGCTGCATGAGGGGGAGGTCGAGAGCGAGGGCAGACTGCTTCACGGGAGACGCGGCGAGTTCCATGCCGCGGCCGCTGGGGCGATCCGGCTGCGTCACAACCAGCTTGACTCCAAAGCCGGCGGCGACCAGCTTTTCGAGCGTGGGAACTGCAAACGCCGGAGTGCCGCAAAAGACGAGGTCGAACATAAGCGATTAGCGATTAGCAACTAGCAATTAGCCGAACCCATTCGAGGCCCTCTTGGCCAAAGCGCTTAATTCAGGAACCGTGTCAGACAACGCCTGGTGAACTCCACAACCAGTATCTATTTGAAACCCAAGCTAATTGCTAATTGCCAGTTGCTAATTGTTATCGTTCTACCACTCCCCTTGCTTCATCAACTTGCGGACTTTGCGCTTGATCATGTCGCGCTTTAGCGCGCTGATATGACTGATGTAGAGTCTGCCGTTGAGGTGGTCGGTCTCGTGTACCAGGGCGCGGGCAAGCAGCTCTTCGCCGGTGACCTCGATCGTCTTGCCCGTGACATCTTGTGCGCGCGCGGTCGCTTTCATCGGGCGCGTCACGTTTTCGCGGAATTCCGGCAGGCTCAGGCAGCCTTCCGTGGAGGTCTGTTTGCCCTCGGTGTGGACGATCTCGGGGTTTATCAGCACGATCTTCGCGTCGGGGTCTTCTTTGAACGTGACGTCGATGACCGCGATGCGCTTGCTGATGCCAATCTGCGGCGCGGCCAGGCCGACGCCGTGCGCGGCGTACATGCTCTCGAACATGTCGTCGACCAGTTTGCGCAACTCGCCGTCGAAGTTGGTAATGGCGGCGGCCGGCTTCTCCAACACCGGGTCGCCGTACTTCACGATGGGATAGATCATTTAGAAGCTTCGCAGTTGTTGGCAGTAGCCCTCGAAGTTCCGCCGCACTTCCAGCAGAGAATCGCCTCCAAACTTCTCCAGCGCACAGCGCGCTATGGTGAGCGCGACCATGGCTTCAGCCGCCACGCCCGCCGCCGGAACCACGCAGACATCGGAGCGCTCGTAAGCTGCCTTCACCGGCTCGCGAGTGGCGAAGTCGACCGATCCCAGCGGACGCCGCAGCGTCGAGATAGGCTTCAGGTAACCGCGCACGCGGATGTCCTCGCCGTTAGAGACACCACCTTCCAGGCCCCCGGCATGATTCGAGCGACGCGTGAATCCGGTGAACGAATTCGTGCTGTCCCGCTCGTATCCTATTTCATCATGCACTGTCGAGCCGAGTGAAGCTGCAGCTTGCACCGCGTCGCCGATTTCGACAGCCTTCACCGCCTGCAACGACATCACCGCTGCCGCCAGCTGCGCGTCCAATCGCTCATCCCAATTGGCATAGGTGCCGAGTCCGGGCGGGACGTTATGCGCGATGACCTCGAAGATGCCTCCGACCGAGTCGCCCGTGCGCAGGGCGAGATCCACCTGCTCCTTCATGCGCGCTTCACTGTCGGGATCCGCACAACTGAGGAGAACTTCATCCTTCGCGGACACGGCTTTGATCGCGTCCCAGTCGACCTGCTTGTCCAGGCGCGCATTGCCGACGGCGATAACATGGCTGAGGACTTCGATCCCGAGCTCGCGCAGCAGCAGCTTTGCGATCGCGCCGGCTGCAACCCGTGCTGCAGACTCGCGCGCTGAGGCCCGCTCCAACACGTAGCGCGCTTCGGGGAAGTTGTACTTCACCGCTCCGGCGAGATCGGCGTGGCCAGGGCGTGGTGAAGCGACGCGCTTGTGCTTCGTTGGATCGCCCTCTTCGACGGGAAGCGCTTCGGTCCAGTTCTGCCAATCTTTGTTGGCCAGCAGCAACGCAATCGGCGAACCGATCGTCTTGCCATGACGCACCCCGCTGAGAATGTGGGCCGTGTCGCGTTCGATCTTCATGCGCCCGCCGCGGCCGTAGCCTTGCTGGCGTCGCCAGAGCTCGCGATTGACGAACTCGATGTCGACGGCCACACCAGCAGGCATGCCCGAGAGCGTTGCTATGAGCGCCTCACCGTGTGACTCACCGGCTGTGGAAAAGCGAAGCATGAGGAAGGGAGATTGTAGATAGAGTGATTAGCAATTAGCAATTAGCAATTGGGCCCCGGCACGGGAATGCGCCTCGTTTTAACGCTGGTTGCCTGGTTCGACCACCAGGCGCTCCTCGGCAAACGCTTTATCTTCTTCCATCGTGCCGGCGAGTGCGAACGAATTCGTCTGCATGGCCTTGCCGTTCTCGACCGCGGTGATTACGTACGAGCAGCCGATCCAGTGGGCTTCTTCGAGATCTGTGCGCGACCAAACCGCGGCGTGGTCAGGATGCGAGTGGTAGAAGCCGACCACCTCGAGGTCACGCTCACGGGCGTCGCGTTGGGCGCGTATCAGTTCGCGAGGATCGATTTCGTAATGGGTTTGCGGCGCGTCCTCGCGAGCGTTTGTGCACCGGATGACCGCGTGAACGAAGCGGCTGTCGCCTTCGACCCTACCGAGCAGGATGCCGCAGCATTCGTGCGGATAGGACTCTTCCCCGTGGCGGCGTAGAGCGTCGTAATCGGAAAACGCGATCTTCAGCATGCTCGTGGCGAACCGCAGATCCCTCGGTTCCGGCCCCACAACAAGGCCGTCCCTTCGGAATGAAAATGTCATTCTAGTCATGGTTGTGTCCGCTGTGATGGCAATTTGATTCCAGCTAGTGCTGTGCGTCCACCAGGGGCGTCGCACTGCACGTCGGGCCTGCGGGCGTGTAGTTGGACTTGTTCTGCTGGAAACACCAGTTCACCAGTTCGCGCGAGAATTCATTCACCACGCTGGGCGCAACATCCGATTCCTTGATGTCTTTGAACTGGAAAGTAACCGTGCCATCGGGTTCGACTGTCGCCAGCAGATAGCCATAGACGTCGGTTCTCGCAATTCTTGATTGATCAAGATTCAACGGCAACCGATAGCGCACGGCGCCTGCGCTGCCCATGATCCAGCCGTCGAGGAGATCGTCTTTGTGGCAGGCGGTGTTGTACACGTTGCTCATCACGAAATGCGAATGGCTGGCGAGCACATAAACCTTCTTCCCAGTGTTCTTACGGAAGGCGGAGAACTGCGCGTAGACCTTGCGCCCGGTGAGTTGTTCTTGCGCCGAATCGTTCATGCTGTGTCCGGCGGAGGAGCTGTCGGGCAGCGCGGCGTGCATGCCGAGAACGACGGCCTTGACTGCATCATTCTTCGCGTCATCCGCCAGAACCTTCTTGAACCAGGACATTTGCGCGTCGTCGAACATGTCGGCCGAAGCATTATCCATGCTGATGAAGTCGACGCCGTGCTGGATCCAGTGAGAATAGGTTTTCAACTCGTGATCGGCGGGATTATCTGCAAGACGCTGGCGGTGCAGGACGGGCTGGTCGAGCCAGTCGGCAAATTGCGCGATGTAGCGCCGGCGAGTCATGGGCTTCACCAGTTCGTGATTACCGATTGCCAGAAAAACCGGAAGATCGCCAAAGGGCACAAGCTGATGCTGGATGAAGTCGGGCCAGGCGTCGGTGTAATAGCGTGTGATGCTGGCTTGCGGATGAGTCTTGCGATAGTCCTCATCGAAGTTGGACATGGCACGATAGTCGCCCAGATGCCAGTAGAACTCCGCGTCGTCCGCACGAACGCCGGCGGCGATGGCGGGCATGACGATATCGCCGCAGTTGCGTGAGTCTCCGGAGATGGCAAACTTCCATGTGCCGCCCGGAGATGAGGGTTTCTCGCCTGCGATCGCCGATATCGAGAGGATGAGGATGACTGCTGGAATGACTATGCGGCGCAGATTTCGCGCAGCACTAAGAATCGTCGACATGAGCTCCCCAGATGCCTGATCATAATGGACTCGTTCGGGCGGGGCAATGCGTCGCCTCCAGGTCGCAAAAAAGGCGAGAGTGCGGGCACGCGTGGATCCGGGTCAGTCCAAAAGATGGCCGAACCCCGGGGCAAAGTCTTGTTGTGTAGCGCCGACTTCCAGATCGTCGCTGCATTGCTATTACAGCGCTAAGTGGATAAGCTGCTGCCTAGTTGTCCGAGCCCTCGGAGGTCGTAATGTCGCGGTCTGCTCGTCTTCTCGCGTTCTGCCTGGTGGTCTTCTGCGCGTTGTCTGTTCTTGCTTCCGCCAAGCAGGAGGCGGCGAAGGGCGACGAGGCGCGGTTGAAGGGCGCGTATCGCTTCGCGCGGGGCGGATGGGTGTACGTGCACCTGGAAGGAGCGCCTGCCGACATCGGCTATCAGCACGGCTACCTGCTCGCGCCGGAGATCGAAGAGGGCTTCCGCGTGGTGCAGTTCAAAGACGTCCATCGCACACAGCGCGACTGGGCCTTCTATCGCGCAACTGCGCAAAACGTCCTCTGGCCGCATATCGATCAGGAATATCAGCAGGAACTGCAAGGCATCGCCGACGGCCTGAAGGCACGCGGCTCCTCGATAGACGTGTGGGACGTGGTCGCGCTCAACGCGATGGAGGAAGTTCCCGACTATTACGTTCCCATGCTTGACAAGCAGCAGAAGAGCGCGAGCGCTCCCAACCTGAAACCTCCGGGCAATTGCAGCGCCTTCGTGGCTACAGGATCGTGGACCAAAGATCACAAGCCTGTCATCGCGCACAGTAACTGGACCGACTACGCGACTGGCAAGCGCTGGACCATCATCTTCGACATCGTTCCCACCCACGGCTATCACATGCTGACCGACGGCTTTCCGGGAATCATCGTCAGCGATGATGATTTCGCCATAAACTCGGCGGGCCTGATGGTGACAGAGACCACGATCGCCGGCTTCTATGGCTTCGATCCCAACGGCAAGCCCGAGTTCGTGCGTGCGCGCAAGGCGATTCAGTATGCGAACTCGATCGATCAGTACGTCAAGATCATGAGCGAAGCCGACAACGGCGGCTATGCCAACGATTGGCTGCTGGCTGACAATAAGACGGGAGAGGTTGCGCGCTTCGAGGACGGGCTCAAGGTGCATCGCGTGTGGCGAACCGAAGACGGCTACTACGTGGGCGCGAACTTTCCCAGCGATCCGGAGCTGACCAAAAGCGAGACCGACTTCGATCCCGCGGACATGTCCAGTTCACCGAACGCGCGGCATAACCGCTGGAAGCAGCTGATGCCTGCTAACAAGGGGCGGATCGACGTCGCGCTGGGCGAGACGTTTCTTGCCGATCATTGGGACACGTACGAAAGCAAAGAAACGCCGGACCGTCGTACGCTGTGCGGGCACGGCGACACCTCGCCATTCAGCGAGCGAGTGTGGGACGATCCGCCATACAACCCCGGCGGAGCGGTCACCGCGCAGGCCGCCGATAGCACCATGGCGAAGAACATGATGCTCCAGGCGCGAGCGGGACATCCCTGCGGCGAGGACTTCATCGCCGATACTTTCCTCAAGCAGCATCCGGAATACGACTGGCAGCGGCCCATCCTTGTCGACATGAAAGGCAACCCCTGGACCGGCTTCAAGTCCGGGGATAAGCAGTAACGCGGCGCCACAAAGCCGTCGAAGAATATTTCGCAACTTACGTGTTACAACACGCATCCATTGTAGCCGAGCGGGGCGGCGACCGCCGGCCGCTCAGGAGGCACGCGTTGCGCAAGATACTTTCCACTCCAAACGATTTCCTGCTCACGCTGGTAAGGCTGGTGCTGGGCGCGGTTTTCTTCGCCCACGGCGCGCAGAAGATGCTGGGCTGGTTCGGCGGCTACGGCTTTCACGGCACCATGAATGCATTCACCCAATTCATGCACATTCCTGCTCCGCTGGCGTTCCTGGCCATTTGCGCGGAGTTCTTCGGCGGGCTAGGCCTGTTAGTCGGCCTGCTCAGCCGGATTGCGGCGTTCGGCATCATGTGCAACATGGTAGTCGCGATCGCCACCGTCCACCGTTTCAACGGCCTCTTCATGAATTGGACTGGCCAGCAGAAAGGCGAGGGCTTCGAGTATCACCTGCTGGCGCTTGCCATGTGCGTGGTGATCCTGATTCGGGGCGCGGGCGCGCTCTCGGTCGATCACGCCCTCAGCGGGTCCAAGCAATAAAAAGCCTCCGCCGTCAGCGGAGGCTTAAGATTCTTCCGCGGCGAAGTTACTTCTTCGCCGTCTCGGCTTTCGCGTACTTGCGGCGGAAGCGCTCGACACGTCCGGCCGTATCCACCAGCTTCTGCTTACCAGTAAAGAACGGGTGACAAGCGGAGCAGATTTCCACGTTGATGTCGCCCTTGTGGGTGGAACGGGTGAGAAACGTATTGCCGCACGCGCAATGCACGCGCACTTCATCGTAAGCGGGATGGATCGCTGCCTTCACGGAGACTCCTAACTCGTTAATTGCAAGCCCTTATCTTACCGGATTGCACGCTATCGCGGCAAACCGGAGGCGCTGGTGATTGATGCTGCCAACCCGCTGGAGGATTCATCGCCCGCCAGGAACTCGTCCGCCGGGGCGTAGTCAATAATTGTCAAAACTTTGTTGCAAGCCAATTTCACCATCCTGCAAGATTTCTTCTCCGGTCTATAATGTTTCGACTTTTGACTCGGGAGTACGCGGCCAGTTCCACCTTCCTGATGTCGTAGCCCGCCCTCCGTCCGAGCATTTCACGAGGAGAACGATGAAGTTTCTGCGAACCTTCGCTTTCGCGGCTTTGTGCGCCGCGGCAACCCTGGCTAGCGCGCAATCCTGGCAGCCGTTGACACACCAGCCCAGCTTCACCGCCGGTCACGCCATGCTGCTCACTGACGGCACCGTCCTGGTGCATCACGAGGACCCGAACGACGGCTTCTCCGACTGGTGGAAACTTACGCCAGACATCAATGGCAGCTACGTGAACGGCACCTGGTCGCAAGTGGCCTCATTGGCGTCGAACTACGGCCCGCTGTTCTTCGGCTCGGCGGTGCTGGCCGATGGCCGCGTCATCGTCGAAGGCGGCGAGCAGAACTTCAGCCAGTACGTGTGGACGAACATGGGCGCCCTCTACGATCCCATCGCCAACACCTGGACCAGTATGACTCCGCCGGCGGGATGGAGCAGGATCGGCGATGCGTCGAGCGTGGTGTTTTTCAACAAAAAATTCATGCTGGCCAATTGCTGCACCCGCCAGCAGGCTATTCTCGATCCCACGACGCTGACGTGGAGCTCGACCGGCACGAACAAATTCGACTCTAACGACGAGGAGGGCTGGACGCTGCTGCCCAGCGGCAAAGTGCTGACCGTAGACGCCTACGTCGACATGAATAATCCCAACGGGACCAACTCCGAACTCTACGATCCCGCCAGCGGCTCGTGGTCGAGCGCCGGCAGCACCATCGTTCAGCTGTGGGATTCGCACGGCTCCTACGAAGTAGGACCAGCCATGTTGCGGCCTGACGGCACCGTGTTTGCCACGGGAGCGAACGGCGCGGGCGCCGGTCACACGGCGACCTACACCCCGAGCACGGGCACCTGGACGCCAGGTCCGGATTTTCCCAATGGTCTCGACATCGCCGACGGTCCTGCTGCGCTGCTTCCGGACGGGAATGTGCTTCTCAGCGCCAGCCCGGGCATCTTTCAGAACAACACGTTCTTCTTCGAGTGGGACGGCAGCCAGCTGACCTCAGTTCCTCGCACGCCGAATTCGCCCAATAACTCGTCCTGGTATGGTCGCATGCTGGTGTTGCCGACGGGCCAGGTGCTCTACACCGACGGGAGCAATGACGTCGAGATCTATACGCCCACCGGAAGCCCGTACCCTGGGCTGACTCCCACGGCCATGCTGACCAATGCCGTAATCACGCGCGGCAGCTCCATCGTGCTCTTCGGCTTCAAGTTCAACGGCGCTTCACAGGCCAACGCCTACGGTGACGACGCGCAGGCCGCGACCAACTATCCCATCGTGCGCATTACTAACGTCGCGACGGGACATGTCTTCTATAGCCGCACGCACGATCACAGCACCATGGCGGTCGGATATTCCGGGCCGACCTACACCCACGTTGACATCCCGGCAAACATGGAAAGCGGGCAGAGTTATCTTGAGGTCGTAGTAAACGGGATTGCATCGCAACACTACAACATCGGCGTGAACTAGAAGCCTCCAGAGATCACTGGTAGCCTTGGATCAGTATGAGCAATACTCTGTCCGATTTTGGCGCTCCATACCTTGACGAAGTCTTCCGTGGGATGCGCGGGCACAAGCGACTGGCGGACGACGCCATCGCGCAGCTTACGGACGAGCAGTTCTTCGCCCAACCCGACCCGGAGTCGAATAGCGTCGCCGTGATTGTGAAGCACTTGGCCGGCAACTTCCGCTCGCGCTTCACGGACTTCCTCACCACCGACGGCGAGAAGCCCGACCGTCATCGCGACCAGGAGTTCGAGCTGACGCCGCAGAGCACGCGGAGCGAGCTGCTTGGCTGGTGGGAGCAGAATTGGCAGCTGCTGTTCGATACACTCCAGTCGCTTCGGCCTGAGGACCTCGAGCGGACCATTACCATCCGCGCGCAGCCGCATTCGGTGTTGCAGGCGCTGAACCGCGCAGCCGGGCACTGCGCTTATCACGTCGGGCAGATCACCTTCCTGGCTAAACACTGGAAAGGCGAAGAGTGGAAGTCGTTGAGCATTCCCAAGGGCCAGAGCGAGCAGGTGAACGCTGCAATGCGCGAGAAGTTTACGAAGGAATCGCGGTAAAGGAAAGCCCGCAGAAGCTGCGGGCTTTGCGGCGCTCGAGAGAACGGAGCCTTATTGCACCGGAATCGCGATCTCAGCGCGAATCATCATTTGCGTTCCGAGGTCCAGCTTGACTTCTTTTCCGGTGCTGGTCAGCACTGAGTCTTTGTCCATTTGCAGGTTGCGGATGCCGAGCACTCCCACGGATTGGGAGTTCAGCATGGGATGACTCCCCGTATCGCCAATCTGCATGCCCGGCCCCGACGCTGGCGCACCCATGGTGGACGATCCGCCGTGACCTGCCATCATTCCGGCGCCGCCTCCAACGCTGGTTTCCGGTCCCGAGCTTCCCAGGCTCGGACCCACCGCCTGCAGTACGCCCTTGAAGGGAATTTCTTTTTCCTTCGATACTTCGATCTTGTCGAACACGATACCGAGGGTCGAATCGGAATCACCCTTAGAGCGGGCTTTGGCCTGCGTGATATGTCCAATGACTTTGGTGCCGCTGGTAATCAGCAAACCGCTACGCGAGCGCATGGTGCCGCTGGTCTGGCAGATCACCTGGTCGCCATCCTTCATCTTCTTACTGTCCAGAGGTTTGATCAGCGAGACGCCGAAGGAGCCGCGAATCTCCGGTTCCGCCGCGGATGCGCTGGCACCCTGGGTCGAAGCTGACGCTGCGGGCGAACTCATTTGCGTGGAAGGCGCCGTGCCTTGAGCAAGACACACTGCCATGGTTAGCAGAATAAATACTACGAGCGTGCCTATCTCCCCAACTTTTCTCATACTCTCCTTCGCTTTCCTTGCCCCTTCCGGATGCAGTGCAAAAGCGTCCGATGAAGGAGCCAAAATACCATAACTCAAGTCACCAACCCTGTCAGTGACTACACCCGTGGAACAACAGTGCTGTTGAGCTTCGGGGACAATCCGCAGCTCGCAGTTCGACTTTCAGCCGGGGAGCGACGGCGCAGTGTTCCGGTAGTTCCTTGTTCCAAGATACGCTTAATTGCAGAACACTGACAAAGCTATGCTGAATCAGCAATGGAACTTGGGATAGCACGATTGTTCTCTTGCACAAAACTGTAAGTCAATAGTGGCCATGGCAAGACAAGGTATTTTTGTGCCGAATTACGATAAAGCTGGAGGCGCCGATAAGCTTCCTGGTTGCTGTTTCTTCGGCAATTCCGCTGCGAGTGCGATACCATAGGCGCTCAGCCTGCATTGTGGCGCTCCGATGCGGCTCACCAGGGCCCGATGAAGGATTTCTACATTTGCGATTGCGCGCGCGTCGAGAACCAGACCATCACCTCTTTCTTTGTCGTCGCCGTCAAGCAGGTGAAGTCGAAGAAAAGCGGCGAACTGTATCTGTCCCTTGTACTTGCCGATCGCAGCGGCCAGCTTCAGGCCAACATGTGGGACAACGTGAACGATGCCATCTCCGCCTTCGAGCAGGATGACTTTGTCAAAGTTAAAGGCGTCGTGCACAAGTACAACGGACGTTGGCAACTTACCGTCCACAAAATGCGCAAGCTGGGTGAGTCGGAGATCGACTACTCCGACTACCTCCCTAAAACTCCCAAGGACGTTGAGCAGCTCTGGCAGACCCTGTGTGGTTACATCGATAACCTTGAGAATCCCTGGTTGAAGTCGCTGCTGAAGGAGTTTTGCGCGGACGAAAAGCTGGTCTCGGCATATAAGAAAGCGCCCGCGGCCAAGACGCTGCATCATGCCTTCGTCGGCGGTTTGCTGGACCACGTAGTGTCGCTGTTCACGGTGTGCGATCTGGCTTCGCGAAACTACCCACAGGTCAATCGCGATCTGCTGCTCACGGGCGCGTTTCTGCACGACATCGGCAAGCTGCACGAGCTTACGTATCAGCGCTCTATTGCCTATACGACCAAGGGACAGCTTCTTGGCCACATGATCATCGAGCTGGAGATGTTGCACGACAAGATCAAACTCGTACCTGGCTTTCCGGAGGAGCTGAAGGTCCTGCTTGAACACCTCATCATCAGCCATCACGGCGAGTATGAGTTCGGTTCGCCCAAGCTGCCAATGTTCCCCGAGGCGCTGATGCTGCACTATCTCGACGATCTCGACTCCAAGATGGAAAGCATGCGCGCGCAGTTCGAGCGCGAAGCTGAGCTGGATACTCCGTGGACCAGCTACAATGCCTCACTCGCGCGGCCGCTGCTGAACACCAAAAAGTTTCTGGAGAAGGGGCTGGCGGGGTCGCGACTCGTAGAGGTGAGCAAGGCTACAGCCGCCGTCGCCGCCGCGAGTTCCTCAGCGCCACCGCAAACGGAAGATCAACCTGGCGAAGACTCGAGCAACGGCGACCTCTCGCCGGAGCAGCCCCAGGCTTCGGGCGCCGACGAGAAATCCGTATCCTCCCCGTTTGAAGCTCTGCAGCGCAAATTCGAGTCGCACAAGGTCACGCCCATCGCTGACAAGCCGCACTAGATCTCGCTCTCCAGCAGGGCGTCAACATTCGCTTCCGGCAAACGAGGTCTCCTCCAGGACATCTCTATAGCCACAGCAGGACGCTGGCCGACGTACTCTGACACAATCGTCTCATGCTCGATGCGACGAAATTTGAGTGGTTGTCTTTCGACTGTTACGGCACGCTCATCGATTGGGAATCCGGCATTGTCAGCTATCTTCTGCCGCTTCTACATGCTAAGGGTCGGAAACTTAGTGACACCGACGTTCTCCGGCTCTACTCGGAGTTCGAACCACAGGAGCAGGCCGGGAACTATCGTGCCTATCGCGATGTTCTCGCGAGCGTGGTCCGGGATTTCGCGCGCGAGCTGCGTTTCGATGTAACCGCTTCCGAGGCAGGTGGACTGGCTGACTCCATTCGCAACTGGCTGCCCTTTGCCGACACTGTCTCGGGCTTGCGCCGCCTGCATTCGAAATACAAGCTGGCGATCCTGTCGAATATTGACGACGACCTGTTCGCGTACTCAGCGGCCAGGCTACAGTTGACCTTCGATTGTGTCGTGACTGCACAGCAGGCGAGGAGCTATAAGCCTTCGCTGCGGAATTTCGAACTGCTGCTGGAGCGCGTCGGGGCGTCGCAGGATCGCCTTCTTCATGTCGCCGAAAGCTTGTACCACGATGTAGCGCCCGCCCGCTCCCTGGGCATCGCAACAGCATGGGTGAATCGGAGGCAAGGAAAAGCCGCGGCCGCGAGCAGGTTGGCCGACACGCATCCGGATCTGGAAGTTCCGGATATCGCGGCCCTGGCTGAGCTTACCGGTTGTTAAAGTGTCGGAACTTTGTTTAAACAGAGCACGCTACTCTTCGCGCGTGCAAATAGTAACGGTTCACCCTAAGATCCTTGAAGCTACGGCGACGCGCGACTCTCGTATATTCAGGACAGTTCTCTTATGATGATCGTCGTTGTCTTCTCTTGATGCGAACATCGAAACGCAAGCCGAATAAGCTTTCCCACTACGACAGCGCGGGACGCGCTTCCATGGTTGACATCTCTGCCAAGCAGCCGACGGTGCGCGAAGCTCGCGCGAGCGCTTTCGTAGCTATGCGCGGTGAGGTCATCCGGGCCCTGCCGCAAAATCCAAAAGGCGATCCATTGGAGGTTGCGCGGGTAGCGGGAATCTTGGCGGCGAAGCGCACGGCCGAGATCATCCCGATGTGCCATCCCATTCCGCTTAGCAAAGTTGAGGTCGAAGCCGAAGTGCAAAAGGATGGAGTGGCCATCCGTACGCTGGCGCGAACCACGGCGCCTACCGGAGTGGAGATGGAAGCCCTCGTGGCGGCTTCCGTCGCAGCTCTCACGGTGTATGACATGTGCAAAGCGCTCGATAAAGCTATCGAGATCCGGGAAGTTGTTTTGCTCAGCAAATCCGGTGGCAAGAGCGGCGATTACAAAAGGCCGCAGCGATGAAAACTGCGGCAGTCCTCACCATCAGCGATTCCTCCTCGCGCGGCGAGCGCGTCGACCGCTCCGGCCCGGCCACCGCCGAACTGCTGCGCCAGTACGGCTTTGACGTGAAGCACCAGGAGATTGTTCCCGACGATCAATCAACGATCGAGTCGGCACTAGTCCGCATCGCAGGACAAGTGCGGCTGGTAGTCACAACCGGCGGCACCGGCCTCGCCGAGCGCGATGTGACACCGGAAGCAACGCGCGCTGTCTGCTCGAAACTGATCGATGGCATACCCGAACGAATGCGCTCTGCTGGTCTGGCGTACACCCGCTTTTCTCTTCTAAGCCGCGGCGTCTGCGGCGTGCGAGGCGGCACGCTCATCCTGAATCTCCCTGGCAGCCCTAGTGCCGCGGTCGAATCCTTGCAGGCCGTCATCGATGTCCTGCCCCACGCGTTGGAACTCCTCGCGGGCAAGACCGAGCATGGAGATTAAGGGAAGGGCTTAAAACTGTCCGGATTAGTTATGTTCACGTCTGTTCACAACGGTAATCACAGACTTCTCTAGTGAATGCTGGTAGATTATGGCCGAAGTCCCGATGAATGAAGCAGATACACAGGTGAAAGCGCAGAGAAGCTGGTTGCGAAAGAATTGGAAGCCAGCACTCGTTATTTGGCTCGCAGTATGTGCCTCCGGCGCAGTCTTAGGATTCGCCGTTGCGTTCTTCGAGTCGAGTAGTTCCGAAATAACCAGCAAGGCACTTGCAACAGCAGAGCGAAATCCACTGCTTTCAGATCGGCTTGGGTCACCGTTGCATAAAGGCTGGTTGTTGTCTGGAAGCGTTGAAACAACACCAGCCTCCGGACACGCCGAATTGGCAATCCCTGTATCTGGACCAAAAGGAAGTGGCACCCTGTACGTTGAGGCGCACAAACAAGCTGGGCTTTGGAAGATTGACCTGCTTCAATTCGGGGCCAAAGAAAGCGATGAACGAACTGACCTCCTTTCGACGACGCCACATGCTTCCCAAGCCCCCTGAATACTCACTTGTTGTAACAGCGCGATGTCGAAACTAACCGCTCGCCCAGCTCCCAATCATTTACGATAGCCACTTGGATCCCGTCACTCATCTGCTGACCGGCGCGTGCATGGGGCGCGCCGGATTCAACCGCAAAAGTGCGCTGGCCACCGTGACCATGGTGCTTGCCGCCGAGGCTGCGGACATTGACGTTGTCTGGGGACTGAAAGGCTCCATCCCGGCGCTGCAGCATCATCGCGGTATTACTCACAGCTTCGTTGGCGTGCCGTTCATAGCGGCCGCGATAGTGGGAGCTGTATATCTGGGACACCGTATTCGCTGGCACCGAAGCGCGAAATCGGTCAGCTCTCCGGGGGACCCCCCGATTCGTTGGGGCTTTCTATACTTCTGCGCGCTGCTGGCCGCCCTCAGCCATCTTCTCCTCGATTACACCACTGCGTACGGCATCCGCCTCTTCGAGCCGTTTGACTACCGCTGGTATTCATGGGACATCGTCTCGATCATCGAGCCGTTAATGTTGCTGGCCCTGATCGGAGGTTTGACGGTGCCGGCCTTCCTGGGCCTGATCAGCCGCGAGGTTGGGGCGCGCAGCAAGGGGCCACGTGGTCGCGCTGCCGCCATCATTGCGCTGATCATGGTGGCGGTGATCTGGGGTGTGCGCGATTACCAGCATCGCCGCGCGCTGAATGCGATGAACTCTTTCCTCTACAACAACACCGACCCGATTCGTCTCGCCGCCTACCCCTACATGATCAATCCATTTCGCTGGCATGGCGTGGTCGAGACGCGGGACTTCTTCGAGAGCGTTCCCGTGAACTCACTCACTCCCGATGTAGACTCCGAGCACGGCATTCTGTACTACAAGCCTGTAGAGACGCCAGCGATCAGCGCGGCAAAGGCGTCCTATCTCGGACGTGTGTATCTCGACTGGGCGGCATTCCCGTTTGTCCGCCAGCAAAATCTGACAAGCGATCCCGCTGGCTACCTGGAGGAGTTTCAGGACCTTCGCTACACGTATCCCTCGACCGTAGGGAAGCCACCACTCAGCGGCTTTGTCCTGCTCAACGACGAGCTGCGCATTCTCGAACAAGGTATGAACTCCAGCCGCTCAGCTGCGGTGCGGCGGATGCAAGATGCCTTCGGCAGGCGCTAGGCTCGCCTTTTTTGAGCTTGGCGCTCGATGGCTGTCTGCGTATCATCGTTGCCAATCATGACGGAGATCGACCTAAACCAGCAGTGGCGCGAACTGCAGGAGTCTTACTCTGCAATGAGCGATGAGGAGCTGCAGACTATCGCCGACGACAGCTACGATCTGACCGACGTTGCGAAACAGGCCCTGCAAGCGGAAATCTCCCGCCGTCATTTGAAGATTGAATTGCAGCAGCGGGCGCCGGAAGCGGAAGAAGAAGAAAAGCCGCCGGAGGGATATCCGCCAGGATTCAATCCCGAGGACTGGGGCCTGACCAACTTCTCATACGTGAATGACCCAGAGCGGGCGCGCAAGATCAAAGAATGCTTCGATGAAGCCGGCATCCCCTCGTATTTCGGACCCGACCTTGTGGACGACGTCCGGCTGCTGCCTTCGTCCTTCCAAGGTTCGCTGCAGGTGAAGGTCAGAGAGGTCGACTTGAACCGCGCTCGCGCCGTCATGAAAAACTGCTCCCCTGAACCTGAGGACGATGACGTAGAGATACCCGACTACAGTGGGCACTGTCCAAAATGCCACTCGACAGAGATCGTCCTCCAGGGGCTCGACGAGCCGGTTGAGGGGTCTGCAACAGCGCCAAAGTTCACCTGGAGTTGCGATGCTTGCGGCCATCAGTGGAAAGACGACGGGATCGAGTCGGAAACGTAGCGCCCTTGAGCTTTGTTTTACCTATGCCGGCGATACGGATCTCCGGCTTGAGCGTTTTGCGCGTAGCCGCCATATCCACCAGCCGATCAGCGCGGCTGCGGCAACTGACGCGATCACATAGCGGATGTGATGGTGAATGAGGCCGCCGGCGAAGCCGATAATTTGCGGACCGTAGCGGATCACGATCAGCGACACAACGCTGAACCGCAGCAGCCTGCCTAAGAAGATCGCGCCCAGAAAATGCCAGAAGTTCATCTCTGCCACGCCGGCCGAGAGCACAAAAAGCTTAAACGGCGTCGGCGGCGGCAGCATGGAAGGAAGCATGACCGCCCAGAATTCGTGGCGCTCGAACGATGCTTTGATCTTGTTAAAGCGCTTCTCCCCGATCCTCTTGACGACCAGCACCTCTCCGCCCTTGTAGCCGATGACGTAGATCACGATGCTACCCAGGGCCGAGCCCGCAGCTCCCATCGCCGCATATAAAAGAAACCACTTGGGCTGGCTGTAGGAATAGCCCGCGACAATGGCGTCCAGCGGCATGCCCAGGAATGCCGCGTCCACAGCGGCAAATGCCATCACGCCCCAGACGCCGAGCGGCTTCAGCACCCCGAGTATCAGCAGACTCCATTTGTTGAGGAGATGTTTCAAGCAGTGGCTAGTGATTAGTGGCTAGTGGCCAGTCCCATTCGTGTGATGGCAACTCATGATTGTACGCGAGATGCGACGGGCGAGGAGATGCTCAGCTGTCAGGCAGGGGTTTCCCTTCGATGCGAGCCGTCTCTGCTAGCCACTAGCCACTAGCCACTGGCCACTAGCCACTAGCCACTTGCATAATTGTTCCATGCCTTCCGGCAGCAAAGACTTGCCCCACAAAATCGAAGCCCTGCGCGAAAAAATCCGCCATCACGAGCACCGCTACTACGTTCTAGACGATCCCGAGATCAGCGATGCCGAATTCGATCGCCTGATGGACGAGCTGATCGAGCTGGAGTCGAAGCACCCCGAGCTGATCACGCCCGACTCTCCCACCCAGCGCGTTGGCGGTCAGGTCAGCGGCCAGTTCGCCAGCGTGCGCCATTCGACTGCCATGCTCTCGCTCGCCAAGACCACCAGCGAAGCCGAGCTTCGCGACTGGGAACGCCGCATCCATACTCTTACCGGCGAGACCAAGGTCGATTACGTCTGCGAGCTCAAGCTCGACGGCATGTCGATGGCCCTGCGCTTCGACGCCGGACAGCTCTCGCTGGGCATCACCCGCGGCAACGGCACGGAAGGCGAGGATGTCACCGCCAACGTCCGCACCATCCGCAGCATTCCCCTCAACATCTCCGCGCAGAAGCTGAAAAGCGCGGGCCTTCCAAAGGCCTTCGAAGTGCGCGGCGAACTGCTGATGCCTACCACATCGTTCGCGCGCATGAACGACGAGCAGGAGCAGAAGGGCCTTGCCAAGTTTGCCAATCCGCGCAACGCCACCGCCGGCACCGTCAGGCAACTCGACCCGCGCATCACCGCCTCGCGTCGCCTTGACTTCTTTGCCTATGGCCTGCTCGTCGGCGGCCACACCATCTTCGACCGCCACTCCGCCGCGCTGAAGACGCTCGAAGCCGCCGGCTTCAAGGTCAATCCCAATCACCGGCTGGTGCACAGCATCGACGAAGTCTGGAAGTTCATCTCCGAGTGGGAAGCCGAGCGCGACTCGCTGCCTTACGAGACAGACGGCATCGTCGTCAAAGTCGACCGTATCGCCTTGCAGCAGGAACTCGGCTTCACCGGCAAAGCCCCGCGCTGGGCCATCGCCTTCAAGTATGCCGCTCACTCCGCCGAGACGCAGATCGAAGACATCCAGGTGCAGGTCGGCCGCACCGGCAAGCTCACCCCCGTCGCCTGGCTCAAGCCCGTGCCCATCGGCGGCACCACCGTCAGCCGGGCCACGCTGCACAACATGGACGAGATCGAGCGTCTAGGTGTCCGCATCGGCGACTGGGTGCTGGTGGAACGAGGCGGCGACGTCATCCCCAAAGTTGTAGAGGTGTTGAAGGACCGCCGGCCGCGCAATACTCGGGAGTTCCACATGCCCGAGCGCTGTCCCGTCTGTGGCGGCCACGTCGTCCGCGCCGAGGGCGAGGCCGATCACCGCTGCGTCAATGCGAATTGTCCTGCGAAGCTGCGCGAAACGATTCGCCACTTCGCCTCGCGCGGCGTGCTCGACATCGAAGGCATGGGCGACTCGCTGGTCAACCAGCTGGTCGAGACTGGCATGGTCAAAGATGTCGCCGACATCTACGGCCTCACGGAAGAAAAGCTGCTGAAGCTCGAGCGCATGGGCAAGAAGTCGGCCGACAACGTCCTCAATGAGATCGCAAGGTCTAAGACCGCTCCGCTGGACCGCGTGATCTACGGCCTTGGGATTCGCTTCGTCGGCGAGCGAACCGCACAATTTCTCGCCGAGCACTTCGGCTCTATCGACGCCCTCATGAAGGCCAGCGAGACGGAGCTGCAAGAGGTAAACGAGATCGGTCCGCGCGTCTCGGCGGCCATCCGCGAATTCTTTGACGAGCCCAAGAATGTCGCGCTTGTAAAGCGGCTGAAGGAAGCAAAGCTGCAGTTCACCGGCGAGAAGCGACAGCGCGGTACCACGCTCGCCGGTAAGACCTTCGTGCTCACCGGAACTTTGGCAAACTACACGCGCGACGAAGCCAAGAAACTGATCGAGGACGCGGGAGGAAAAGTCGCCGGCTCGGTCAGCAAGAAGACGGACTACGTCGTTGCAGGAGCCGAGGCCGGCTCCAAGCTGGACAAGGCGCGCGAACTCGGCGTCAGCGTGGTCGGCGAAAAAGAAATGGAACAATTAGTGAAAAGTTAGTGCATACCGGCTGCGAATTGAGCTATCATCTTTCGGTCTCTCAGTTGTAGGGCCCTAATGTCGACGAGCCACTTCGGAACAGCATCAATTGTAGTCACTCAAGATGGGATCACGTCCTTTGCATCAGCGCTTTTGAATGCACAGGAATACGAGATCTTTGTGGACGACCAGAGAATCGGCGTCCTGAACGGCTATCACTCACGTAGAACCTGCAGCGTCTCGCCAGGGACGCACGCGATTTACGTGCGAGCTTACGCGCGCAACAGCACCAGCCTGGTCCGCCCTTTCGGTTACAGTCAAAACATCGCTGTAGATCTCTATCCCGGGGAAACCAAGCATTTTTCCTGCGGCATAGCGAAAGGCTCTGCGTTACGTAGAATGCTGATCTTTGCGGGTGCTCTGATCACCATTTTGCTTTTCGCCGGGTTTGGTCCGGTTACTGACATACCGAGCCATATGCGCCATGAATACAGTGCCATCGCCGCGTTTCTGACTCTGGCGACCGCCTGGATCGGCCGTTCCCCTATTCCCGGAGCAAGCATTTATCTTCGGGAGGACGGGGGAGGAGAGTTGTTGAGCAAGGCGGCGTAAGCCTGGCGTGGCAGGTTGTATTGATCGTTGCGTGCAGTCAGCACGCCTCGAACAGATACAGCTGCGTCAAAGCCGCAGGTAGGAGTTTGGCTCTTTCTCGCGAGCGCTGATTCCTTCCGGCAACCGGCCGCCATTGTAGTCAGCCATGCGGTTCTTCCACTTCAGAAATTCGGTGATGGTCTGAGGCTCAATCCTCACCTCGACGCGTCGCAGGCTGGCGAGTAGCAGGTTCATCTCTTTCATCAGGCCGAGACCCGTCCGGAGATCAGCTCTTCCCGGCTTCACAATGAGCTGCACCTCGCGGCCTCTGCATTCCAACAAGCCCCAATGCTTCGGCAGTTCGTCGGCTGAAATCATCCCCGCAGGCGCCATGTACAGCCGCTTGCTCCCCAGGCCTTCCTGCGGCCGGAGGCGACAGGGTTTATTGGCGTCGGTCAGGAAATCGGCACGCGAGACTTTGCACTCCACCAGCACCGACTGGCAAGATGCCTTCCAGCCAATTACGTCGGGCACTTCCCCAGTCGCGCAATACTGCTCGGAGAGAACGATGCCGCATCCATACTTGTGGCGCAGCCATTCGGCAGCACGAGCGACCAGCTGAGCATGTTTTTTCTCCGAAGAAATTGGCGGCACGATTTGGTTGTAACTCGAAATCATCGCCGGCGGGAGTGCCTGAGGAGTGGCCGCCCCAGCATTTCGTGTAATATCGAAGATTCGCATGGGATGGATGATCGAGGCTGAGAACGTCCGCAAGACCTACCGCATCGGCAAAGTCGACGTGCAGGCGCTCCGCGGTGTATCCCTTCAAGTAGGCAAAGGAGAGTTCGTCACCATCGTCGGCCCCTCCGGGAGCGGCAAGTCGACGCTCTTCTACATCCTGGGCGGCCTTACGCACGCCGATTCGGGCAGTGTGATCATTGATGGGGTCAACTTTACGGCGATGGCGGATTCCGATCGTACCCGCCTGCGCCGCAGCAAAATCGGTTTTGTCTTCCAGAAGTTTAATCTCCTGCCGACGCTTTCGGCCGAAGGTAACATCGAGATTGCACGGGACATTTCCGGACATCGCGACGGCGGCGCCGATCGTGAGCGCATCGAGCGCGTCACGAGTCTGCTGGGGATCAATAAGCGTCTGGAGCACCGCCCGGCCGAATTGAGCGGCGGCGAGCAGCAGCGAGTGGCCCTCGCCCGCGCCCTCATCAATCAGCCTGCCATCGTGCTGGCCGATGAGCCTACCGGCAATCTCGACTCGGAGAATTCGGAGATCGTCCTGAACATGCTTCGCCAGTCCAACAAAGAGCTGGGTCAGACGGTGCTGATGATTACCCACAATCCCGAGGCGGCCACATACGGCGACCGCATCATCCACATGCGCGATGGGTCGATCGTGCCTCCGGAAAAGGACCCGCAATGGAGCCACGCTCATGACTGAAGACATGCGCACGCCGATTCTGCCCGGCAAGGGCGCATCCGATTACGAGCGCTATCTGCGCACAGACGAGTTGCTCGCTTTGCAGAAGCCGCCGGAAGAAATGCTGCATCCCGACGAGCTGACGTTTCAGGTGACACATCAGGCTTCCGAGCTGCTGATGAAAGGCGCGGCATGGGAGCTGGATCGCGCACGGCAATGCATCATCGAGGGCGATTTCAAGAATGCTGCGCGCCTGCTGCGACGAGCAAACAAGATGCTGGTGCATCCGCTGCGTATGCTGTCGATCTTGGAGACGATCACGCCCTACGAGTATCACGTCATCCGCGCGGGACTGGGACACGGCAGCGGCTTGGATTCTCCGGGGTTCCTCGCGCTCTTGCACATCTCGCCGCGGCTGGGCGAAGCCTTTTTTGACCAAGTCAGCAAGGCCGGCCTTAGCCTTGAAGATCTATACCGTCGTCATAAAGAATTCTTCGAACTGCATGAGATTGCCGAAGAGCTGCTCGACTACGATGAGCAGGTTCAGCTCTTTCGTTATGCCCATTTGAAGCTCGCCCAACGCATCATTGGCGGCGGCGTAGTTGGGACGATGGGCACCCCCGTCGAGGTCCTCAAGCAGCGCATGGAATTTCCGCTCTATCGCGCGCTATGGGACGTGCGCAACGAGATCACCTCGCGCGTGAACGCCGATCACGCCACCGGCCACGGCGGCGTGTACTAGTTGCCGATCTCGCCTGCGAGTGTCGTGCTAGTCTGACGCGGTGAAGATTCGCTTGGACAAACTGCTCGTTGAGCGCGAACTGGTGCCCTCTCGCGAGCGCGCCCAAGCGCTGATCCTCGCCGGCCGCGTCCTGGTCAACGAGCAGAAACAAGCAAAATCCGGCGCACCCATCGACAGCGACGCCAGCGTCCGCATTCTCGGCGATGATCTACCCTTCGTCAGCCGAGGCGGCCTCAAACTGGCGCACGCTCTGAAACATTGGAAGATCCATGTGGACGGCACAACCTGTCTCGACATCGGCGCGTCGACGGGCGGATTTACCGACTGCCTCTTGCAGGCCGGCGCTGCGCAGGTAATCGCGATCGATACCGGCTACGGCCAGATCGACGCGAAGCTCCGTAATGATCCTCGCGTGCGCCTGCTGGAAAAAACCAACGCGCGCTATCTCACTGCTGAGCAGATGTGGGCGGGTACAACGCCCGCGCCGATTAGTTTTGTGGCAATGGATGTCTCGTTTATCTCGGCGACCATCGTCCTGCCTGCGGTCCTGGACGCGGTTCGCGCGTCATCGGATGACTTCGAGCTTGTCGTGCTTGTAAAGCCTCAATTCGAAGTCGGCCGCGAGCATGTGGGCAAAGGCGGCATCGTGCGAGATCAAGCGCTACAGCAGCAAGCAGTCACGAAAGTCCTCCGTGCAGTCGAGCAGCTGGGAGGCTCCGAAATCGAGGTCACCGAATCGCCGATCCTCGGCACAGAAGGCAATCGCGAATTCCTGCTGCGCGCCCACTTTTCGCCTCTACAGCCACAGCAATGATCGCCGCGTTACACTAATTGTTCGTCATCTCATGAAATCGGCCGCCATTATCTCGAAACCCTCGAAGCCTGAGTTAGCCGGCATGTTGCCGGAGTTGCTGCAGTGGTTCCGGCAGCGTGAATACAAGCTCTACCTCGATCAGGAAACGGCGCAGTACGTCGATGGTGAGCAAGTGGTTGCACGCAGCAACATGGGCGAGAAGCATCCGGACTTCGCTCTTGTGCTGGGCGGCGATGGAACGTTGCTGTCAGCTGCCCGCGCCGTCGCGCATGAAGGCGTTCCCATCCTGGCGGTGAATTTGGGTTCGCTCGGATTCCTGACCGAAGTGCCTCTCAACGAGATGTATTCCACGCTGGAAGCGGTCGACGCAGGCGACTGCCCGGTGGAGGAGCGTGCCGTCCTGGACTGCACAGCGTATCGCGGCAATGACATTCTCGCCCACCACTTCGCATTGAATGACGTGGTGGTGAACAAGAGCGCCATCTCGCGCCTGGTGGATTTCGATTTGCTGATCGACGGCGCGTTTGTTTTTAATTACAAGGCTGATGGCGTGATCGTTGCCACGCCGACGGGATCGACAGCATATTCACTTGCTGCCGGCGGTCCCGTGCTGATGCCCAGCGTCACTTCCTTCGTGGTGACACCGGTTTGCCCGCATGCGCTCACCCATCGTCCGCTGGTGGTTACCGATAAGGCGCAGATTGAATTGCGCGTAGAAACCGGCGCGGAAGAGGCCTACCTCAGCATCGACGGTCAGGTCGGAGTACCCGTCGCACAGGGCGATCGCATATTGTGCAAGCGTGCGGCACACACGGTAAAGCTCATGCGCGTACGGCGTACGTTCTTCGAAGTGCTGCGCAATAAGCTGAAATGGGGCCAGAGGTAGATTGAGACGCCAGTCCGTAGCCAGTGCGCCCAATCGCCCAGGCTGGTCGTCGATTGCATCCGGTAGGTAAGCGAAGTGGCCGATCAGCGCTCTAGGGGCAACAGATATGCAGGGTTGTTCCTGAACGCGGAGCCAAACGCTTGCTCGTCCACCTGGCGCATGTCCCACGCGATCACGGAATTTGGCCTTAGCTGGAGCGTGATGTCATCCCATGCGGCGAAAACCGGGCCGACCCTTGGATCTGCCAGCGCCGCGTCGCTCAGGTATTTGCGATGAATCTCCGCATTGTATTTCTTAGATGACTCGCCGGTGAGGTTCTGGACCGTGCCCGCCACGGTGACTCCATAGGACGCAGCAGCGTCGCGAGAGTCGATCATCAGCGATGCGCGCGGACTGACCTGCACGTTTCGGGCTTTACGGCTGCTGGAAGCGGTGGCGACAAAGATGTCGGAGCCATCGAACCAATACCAGACCGCAACCATGTGGATGGAGGAGTCCGGATTGTTCGTGGCAAGAGAGGCGATATATCTGCCGGACAACAACTGTTTGATCAGTGGATCGGTTAGCGAAGCCATGCTAGAACCTCGGCAACTGCAACCCCATTTATGCCAACGGTCGGGCGAGTGTTGTTCGGATGCGCGCCAGGTGGGAAAAAAGGCGCGGCGGAATGCCGCGCCTGGTTATTCGCTTTCGGACTCTAAGCTCTGATGCAGCCAGAAGCGCGCTTCATATTCGCACTTTTTGGAGCAAAAGCTATGTCCGTCACGAGCCCGGCTTGTGCTTGTTAGATATTGGGAATAACACCAGAGGCAGACTGCAGTGGAAGTGGCTGCGTCATATCGATTTGGTTGCATAGTCTCCCCAGTGGAATGCGAGCATAGGCTAAGTTGCCGTTAAAGGCAATCCTCAAAATCACTGAATACTCAAGAGAGTTAATTTAAGGACGGGTGCCCTGCCAGAATCGCAGGGAGCTTTACAGGCGCTCCGCAGCCGCTAGATCGCTCATCGATTCCCGGCGACGGATCAGGCGCGCACGTCTTCCCGCAACCAGCACTTCAGCGGGCCGTGGGCGACTGTTGTAGTTGGACGCGAGCGACATTCCATACGCGCCCGCGTCCAGGATGGCGAGGAGATCGCCTGCCCGCATCGAGCCGATCTTGCGATCGCGCGCAAAGAAGTCACCTGTTTCGCACACTGGGCCTACAATGTCGGCTTTCTCGGCGGTGGGACGGTCGCCGACCGTAACCGGCACAATCTCGTGGTAGGCACGGTAGAGCGCCGGCCGGATCAGGTCATTCATCGCAGCGTCGACCACGACGAAGCGTTTGCCATTATTCTGCTTGCGGTAGATCACCCTGGTGAGCAACACACCGGCGGGAGCGATCACAGCACGCCCGGGTTCGAGCAGCAGATGGATTCCCAGATCCTTCAGGGGATTCATCAACGCCTTGGAATAGTGCTGAACATAATCGGGAAAATTTGGCGTGCCGCGATTTTCGTATGCGATGCCAAGCCCGCCTCCCGCATCTACAAACCGAATGTTGAGGCCGCTCTCCCTCAAGGACCGGACGAGCGACGCGATTCGCTCCATGGTCGCGCGGAACGGAGATGCGTCCGTGATCTGGGAACCGATGTGCACGCTGACACCGGCGGCGTCCAGCCAGCGTTCTCGTGCGCTACGCTGATACAGACTGGGCGCATCTCGCCAGGGGACGCCGAACTTATGCTTGTGCAGTCCGGTCGAGATGTAGGGATGGGTTTTCGCTGCCACATGCGGGTTCACTCGGATTGCGAACTGTGCACGCCTGCGAAGATGCGCCGCGCGTGCTGCCAGCAACTCCAGTTCGCTCGGGCTCTCCACATTGAAAAGCAGGATTTCAGCCTGAAGTGCCTGGTCGATCTCCTCCCTTAACTTACCGACCCCGGAGAACACAATTTTCGCCAACTGGGCGCCCCGATCTATCCCCCTTTTGGCCGGCGCGGGGCTGCTATGTAGAGCCTCAAGAACTCGCTGGAGTTCGCCACCCGAGACAATATCGAAACCTGCTCCAAGACCCGCCAGTAGCCGCAGAACCGAAAGGTTCGAATTTGCTTTTACCGAGTAGCAAACCGTGTGTTCACAGTTTTGGAAGGCTTCATTGAACTGCCGATAACGTTCACGAATCGTCGTCTCTGAATAGACGTACAACGGTGTGCCAAATCGTTGCGCCAAACGGCTCAACGGAACTGCGTCAGCATGAAGCTCGCGATGACCCTGTCTTTTGGAAAGGTAAGTGAAGCCCGGCGGGCGCTGCTGCGGGTCTTTGGCGCTCACTTCTTAGAGGAAGGTCCTTTCACTTTGATGGCCAACAGAGTCTGATCATCAAACGCCTCTACGCCCTCAGCATGAATCGAGACGGCGGTGAAGATGGCGTCCACGAACTCCTCGGCGCTGCGATGCGCGTTCGCCTGCGCAATTTCTTCCAGGCGATGCCGCCCGAACATCTGGCCCTTCGCGCTGGTCGCATCAAGTATGCCGTCGCTGAAGAACAGGAACATGTCGCCACGCCGGCCGCGCAGGTGTAACTCATCGTATGTCGCGTTGCTGAACAGACCTATCGGCAGGCCGGTTGCCTGGATCTCCTCGACCTTTCCATCGTGGCAGTGGATAGGCCGCGGCAATCCGGAATTTGCCAGCTGTAACTGCTGCTGGTTGTCATCCCAGACGGCATAAATCATCGAGATGTACTGGCCTTCGATTTGCCGCTCCGTCAGTGAAAGGTTGATCGCCTCCAGCATTCCGGCAGCGCTTGGCTCCTCCATCGCGTGCGAGCGGGCGATGCCGCTGACGAGTGCTGCATAGATCGCAGCCGGCGTCCCTTTGCCGCTGACGTCGCCCACCGCAATGCCGGTGACACCCTGGCCGCTGTACTTCAGGAAATCGTAGAGGTCACCGCCGATCTGGCGCGCGGGAGCGAAGCGCGCAGCAATCTCGGCGTGCCTGAAGACCGGCAGCTTCTGCGGCAGCAGGCGAAACTGCAGCTCGCGCGCCAGCGCCAGGTCCTGCTCCAGCCGCTTCTCCTGCCGGGCGATGCGCTCGTACAGCGTCGCGTTCTCAATCGCAATGGCGACCTGCGCGGCCATTGTCGTCATGATGCGGACATGGTCGTCGTTGAAATAGCCGCGGCGGGTGTGCTCGATGTCGAGCACGCCAATAACTTTGTCCTTGTATATCAGGGGAATGCAAAGCTCCGAGCGTGTCTCCGGATTTGCCGAAATATAGCGCGGGTCCTTGCTGACGTCCGGGGCCAGCACCGGTTCCCCGTGCTCCGCGGCATATCCCACGAGCCCGCGTCCCAGAGGGATATCATGCTTGAGCTTGACGTTCTCTTTGAAACGCAGGGAGAAGCGGTGCTGCAAAACGGTCCCGGTAGGATCCAGAAGCAGGATGGAAAACATCTGGTAGTCGATGATGCGGGTCAGCAGATCGGCAATGCGCTTCAGCAGTTGATCGACATTGAGGATCGATGTAAGTTCGCGGCTGATCTCGGTCAGCAAGGTCAGCTGTCGCGCCTGGCGCGAGACTCGCGTGTAGAGCCGAGCGTTTTCGATACCGATGGCGATGCGCGACGCAAACAGCGTCAGCAGACGCTTGTGCTCTTCCGTGAAGGCATCAGGCTGGTCGGCTTCAACGTCGATCACGCCGATGACCTTGTTCTTGGCGATGAGCGGAACCGCCAGCTCGGAGCGCACGCCGGGCGCGGAGTTGATGAAGTTCTCTTCCCCAGCCACATCATTCACCAGCACGGCTTCGCGACGCTGCACCGCCTGACCGGTCACTCCCTGGCCGACCTTGATGCGAATGCGCTCGGCAACTTCGGGCGGGTGCCCGACCTGAAAGCGAACCCGTAGCTCCTGGGTCTTTTCGTTTAAGAGCAGAATGGCGAAGATTTCATAGTCGATGAAGCGCTTCAGCATCTCCGCGACACGCTGCAGAAGGGTGTTCAGGTCCAGCGTGGTGTTGACGGCATCGGCAACCTCGAGAAGGTAGGCGTCGAGCGTCGCTGGGACCAATGGCTGTTGCATCGTGGATGACATTACGCTGGAACTCGGTCTGTTCATGATAGCAGCCGATTTAAGACATCCCGGGGCAGGTCGAGTTGCGGCCTCGCTGCCACAGCCTCTAGAATTCTTCCCTGTCACGGAGGTATACGGTGCCCCTGCCGGAGTTCAAGCAATTGGTCGACGAGGCCAGGTCGCAGATCAAGGAAATCAGTGCCGACGAGCTGCGGCGTATGCAGCAATCGGGCGAAGACTTTACGTTGATCGATGTGCGCGAGCCCGAGGAGCAGGCGAAGGGAACCATCGCTGGTGCTGTCAACCTGCCGCGTGGCGTTCTCGAGGTGAACATCGACCAGATTACGACCGACAAAGACCGCAAGCTGGTGCTGTATTGCGGTGGTGGCAGTCGCTCGGCCCTGGCCGCTGTCAACCTCAAGAAAATGGGCTTTCGCAATGCAATATCGCTGGCCGGCGGGTATCGCGGCTGGCGTGATGACGAAACCCGTTAGCCGATCTGCATACTCCAACCCCTGCGAGGCGCACATGAATCTGCAAGGAAACCGGCTGACTTGGCTTGGACACGCGACCTTCCGTATCGAAACGAAAGATGGCGCAACGGCCTATGTCGATCCGTGGCTCGGTAATCCGCTTTGCCCCGAGGATGAGAAGCAGCCGAAGAAGTGTGACGTGATGCTCTGCACGCACGGACATGGCGACCACATCGGTGATGCAGTAAATATCGCCAGGAAACACAATCCGATGACCGTCGGCATTTTTGAGCTTTGTGGCTGGTTGGAGAAGAAGGGCGCGAAGCGGACTTCTGCCATGAACAAGGGCGGGACGCAGGAGGTCGGCGGCATCAAGATCACCATGGTGCACGCGGTGCACTCATGCGGCATTCAGGACGACGAGGGCAGCATCGTATACGGCGGCGAGGCGTGCGGCTACGTGCTGGAGTTGCCCGGGGGCGTAAGACTCTACCATGCCGGCGATACGGCTGTTTTTGGAGATATGCAGATCATTCGCGAGCTCTACGCGCCGGAGATCGTCTTGCTGCCCATCGGCGATCACTTCACCATGGGCCCGCGCGAGGCCGCGTACGCATGCAAACTGCTCCAGCCGAAGACGGTCATCCCCATGAACTTCGGGACATTTCCAATGCTGACAGGCACGCCGGCTGCATTGAAACAGCTGCTCGGATCGGGAGGTCCGGAGGTCATGGAGATGAAGCCGGGACAGACGATATGAAGAAGTAATTAGTAATCAGTAATTAGTAATCAGTAATTAGCATTAATTAGCATTCGGCTTGCTGTTGACTATGTGATGTAAGCAAGGTGGGCTGATTACTGAGAACTAATCACTAATCACTAATCACTAATCACTAAT
>Ga0126381_100000150_pt1 | contig 76802 bp, 58 predicted proteins | sample PanSoiMetPlot_28_FD_96465 | JGI IMG/M metagenome (GOLD analysis project Ga0126381, IMG submission 96465) | Tropical forest soil microbial communities from Panama - MetaG Plot_28 | ecosystem: Environmental > Terrestrial > Soil > Tropical forest > Bulk soil | place: Panama | collected 2016-02-17 | reverse complement strand
TGTGTGACGTGCAAACGCGCCCGTCCCGCAACGCGGGACGGCTCAGCTTAGCCCAGGACGAAGTCCTGGGTTACGTGCAATTTAGATTTGGAAGTCCCGGCAGGGACCGCTCGCTCCTTCTCGCTGTCACGTTGCGCGCGCCAACGCCCCGCGGGAACGCAAATCCCGACTCGAATGCGCGACGCGGCCACGCCCCCGTCCCGCGCAATGCTGCCAACGCTCCACGAAAATGTAAATCGCGACTCGGACGCGCGAACTTGCAAACGCGCCCGTCCCGCGCCAACGCCCGCGTGGAATGTAAATCCCGGCTCGAATGTGCAACGTGCAAACGCGCCCGTCCCGCCAGGGACCGCACGCTCCTTCTTGCAATCGCGTCGAACGCCAATGCTGCCAAACCCTGCGGGAACGCAAATCCCGACTCGAATGTGCGACGTGCAAACGCGCCCGTCCCGCGCCAACGTGCCACGAAAATGTAAATCCCGGCTCGAATGTGCGATGTGGCAATGCTCCCGTCCCGTCAGGGACGGCTCAGCTTAGCCCAGGACGAAGTCCTGGGTACGCATCTCCCCAAATCCCTCCGGTCCCGGCAGGGACCGCACGCTCCTTCTTGCAATCGGGTCGAACGCCAATGCTGCCAAACCCCTGCGGGAACGCAAATCCCGACTCGAATGCGCGACGTGCAAACGCGCCCGTCCCGCGCAATGCTGCCAACGCTCCACGAAAATGTAAATCGCGACTCGGACGCGCGAACTTGCAACGCACCCGTCCCGCCAGGGACGGCTCAGCTTAGCCCAGGACGAAGTCCTGGGTACGCATCTCCCCAAATCCCTCCGGTCCCGGCAGGGACGGCACGCTCCTTCTTGCAATCGCGTCGAACGCCAATGCTGCCAAACCCCTGCGGGAACGCAAATCCGGGCTCGAATGTGCGACGTGCAAACGCGCCCGTCCCGCGCCAACGCTCCACGAAAATGTAAATCCCGACTCGAATGTGCGACGTGCCAACGCGCCCGTCCCGCCAGGGACGGCTCAGCTTAGCCCAGGACGAAGTCCTGGGTACGCATCTCCCCAAATCCCTCCGGTCCCGGCAGGGACCGCACGCGGTCGTGTATCACACATCACGGAAAATAATCCCGCCCGCCCCATAGGGTCTAACCATGTCCCACACCCATGCTTCGGTCCTCGTACACTCCGTCTTCAGCACGAAAAACCGCGCCAACATCATTCCGGATTGCAATGCGCTCTGGCGCTACATCGCCGTGCTTGCCCGTGACAACAAAATCACGCTCTTGAATTCCGGTGGAACGAAAAACCACGTGCATCTGTTGATCGCCGTCCCGCCCGTCCTGGCCCTGGCAAAGGTGATGAAAGAACTCAAGGGCAGCAGCTCGCGATGGCTTCATGAACATGGACAGCGCTTTGCCTGGCAGGAGGGTTATGGCGCCTTTAGCGTCAGCCAAACCCAGAAACAAACCGTCATGGATTACATCGATGGACAGGCGGAGCACCACAGGAAATGGACCTTCGAGCAGGAGTTCATGACGCTGCTAAAAAAATCAGGCATCGAATACGACCCGCGGTTTGTTTTCGGGTAGGGTCCCTAACGGGACCGGGGGGATTTTGGGGGATGCGTACCCAGGACTTCGTCCTGGGCTAAGCTGAGCCGTCCCTGGCGGGACGGGTGCATTGCCACGTCACACATTCAAGTCGGGATTTACATTTCCGTGGAGCGTTGCAGCATTGCGCGGGACAGGTGCGTGGCCGCGTCGCGCATTCAAGTCGGGATTTACATTTCCGTGCCGATGAGTGTTGCCGTTACTGCTTCAAAACGACCATCCCTAGCGGCGGCAGGTTCAGCAGCAGCGAGTTGTCGAAGCCATGGCAGGGGAAGGCGTCGGTCATTTTGCCGCCGAAGTTGCCTTCGTCGGTGCCGCCGTAGATGGCTGCGTTGCTGTTCAGCATCTCTCGCCAATGACCCGCGTGGGGCACGCCAACGCGATAGCCGCGGCGCGGTATGGGCGTGAAGTTGCAGGCAACGACAATCGGATCGCTGCCGCCCTGGCGCAGCCGCATGTAGGTGAGCACGCTGTGGTCGGAGTCGTCGGCGTCGATCCAGCGCCAGCCGTCGGGATTGAAATCGGCTTCGTGGAGCGAAGGCTCAGCGCGATAAAACGTGTTCAGATCGCGCACCCAGCGCTGGATTCCCTGATGGTTTCCGTAGCCGAGCGAGTGCCAGTCGACGCTGCCGTCGTGGTTCCACTCGCTCCATTGCGCGATCTCGCCGCCCATGAATAACAGCTTCTTGCCTGGTTGCGTAAACATGTAGCCGAAGAGCAGGCGGAGGTTGGCGTACTTCTGCCACTCGTCACCGGCCATCTTGCCGAACAGCGAGCCTTTGCCGTGCACGACCTCGTCATGCGAGAGCGGCAGCACGAAATTCTCCGTGAACATGTAGAGGCCGCGGAAGCTCAGCTTGTTGTGGTGATACTTGCGATGGATGGGGTCCTTGGACATGTAAGCCAGCGTGTCGTGCATCCAGCCCATGTCCCACTTCATGCCGAAGCCGAGGCCGCCGATGTACGGCGGGCGTGACACCATCGGCCATGCGGTCGACTCTTCCGCGATGGTCTGGATGTCGGGAAACGTCTGGTAGGCCTCGCGATTCACCGCCTTCAGGAACGAGACCGCGCCGAGGTTCTCGCGACCGCCAAACTGGTTGGGAATCCACTCGCCGGCTTTGCGCGAGTAGTCGAGATAGAGCATGGAGGCGATGGCGTCCATGCGCAGGCCGTCGGCGTGGTAGCGATCGAGCCAGAAGATCGCGTTGCTGATGAGGAAGGCGCGAACCTCGTTGCGATCGTAGTTGAAGATGGCCGATTTCCAGTCGGGATGAAAGCCTTTACGTGGATCGGCATGCTCGTACAGGTGTGTGCCGTCGAAGTAGCTGAGGCCGTGCTCGTCGTTGGGAAAGTGCGAAGGCACCCAGTCGAGGATGACGCCGATGCCGCGCTGGTGCAGGTGGTCGATCAGGTACATGAAATCTTGCGGGGTGCCGAAGCGCGCGCTGGGCGCGTAATAGCTGGTGATCTGATAGCCCCACGAACCGAAGAAGGGGTGCTCCATTACGGGCAGAAGCTCAACGTGCGTGAAGCCCATGTCGCAGACGTAGTCGGCCAGCTTCACCGCGAGCTCGCGATAGGTGAGCGAGCGATTGCCTTCTTCGGGCACGCGCATCCAGGAGCCGAGGTGCACTTCGTAGATCGAGATGGGCGCCTCGAATTTGTTGCAATCGTGGCGAGTGCGCATCCAGTCATGGTCCTGCCATTCGTACCAGGTGTCCCAGACAATGGATGCGGTGCGCGGCGGAACTTCGTTGTAGAAGGCGTAGGGATCGGCCTTGTCGACGCGGTACATGTGATAGCGCGAGCGAATGTGGTACTTGTACACGGTGCCGCGGCCGAGGTCGGGAACGAAGGCCTCCCAGACGCCCGAGCTGCCTTGCGGGTTCATGGGCGTGTAGTCGGGATTCCAGTTGTTGAAGTCGCCGACGATGGAGACGCGCTCGGCGTTGGGCGCCCAGACGGCGAAATGCGTGCCGCGGCGTCCGTCGAGCTCACCAGGGTGGGAACCGAGTTTTTCGAAGAGGCGCGAGTGCTTGCCTTCATTGAACAGATGCAAGTCGTAAGGCGAGAGCAACGTGGTCTGTTCCTGGGACGCCAGAGGTGCCATTCAATGGTTCTCCTGAAGGCTTGGATGATGATTCGGCCGATCGCGATGGAGCAAGCGGCGAATCATTAGGTTGCAGCGCAGAGGCGCGCGGAAAGCGCTCGCGAAATCATATATTCTCTTCTGATTCTACCCACAATACCCGGGCTTGATGGCGCATTTGCGAGCGAGAGATCGTCCTGATTTAAAGATTGTGCGTGAGGATCGTGCCGTCCCTACGGGACTCGGCAATCTATTTACGACTGACCCAGGACTCCGGCCCGCCGCGGCGGCCTCCGTCCTGGGCTAAGCTGTTCGCCGCGCCCTACGGCGCTCGTTTGTCGACGCTCGCAATTCACTGCCGAACTCGCTAGCTGGTTCCCACGCAGATCTTAAGGCCTCATCCTTTCGTACCGGGAGCGGCGGTACGGCTGAAGCCATGCCCTTTCAAAACGCCCTCCGCACAGGCGAGTCAAGCCCATGCGCATAAACCCCTCTTACGCCGATACGGCTGCCTTCTTCTCCTGCTTCGCCTGCTTCTGCGCGGCAACAAGTTGCTTGCGCAGAGTTCTCATGCCGCTGTCGACGTGCTTTTCTTCCAGCAAGTATGGCGTGAGGAAGCGGAGTACGTTCTCCTGCGTCACGCTGATCAGCAGACCGTTCTCGAGCGCGCCGTCCATGATCGGCTTGCCGGGAATGTTCAGCTGCAAAGCCTGGATTGCTCCGACGCCGCGCGCTTCGACGGCGATGTCGAACTTGTCGACAAATTCCCGGAGTTTCTGCGAGAGGTAGGCGCCGACGCGGCGCACCCGCTCCAGCAGGTTCTCGTCTTCGATGATCGCGAGATATTCCAGAGCGACGCGGCAGGTGAGCGGGCCTCCGCCGAACGTTGTCCCGTGCTTGCCGGGCGTGATGTGCTGCGCGAAATGCTCTTTCGCGAGAAAGGCGCCCAGCGGCAGTCCTGCGGCGAGAGGCTTGGCGATGCACAGGACATCGGGCTTGACGCCGAAGTGTTCGAAGGCGAAGAGGCGGCCGGTGCGGCCGAGGCCGCATTGGATCTCGTCGAAGATGAGCGCGGCCTGGTGCTGGTCGGCGAGCTCGCGGCAGGCGCGCAGGAATTCCGGCGTCGTCTCCTGGATGCCGCCTTCACCCTGGATCGGTTCGAGGACGATGGCGCAGATCCTTTCGTCCATGGCTGCGCGCAATGCGTCAACGTCATTGCGCGGCACGAAGCGCACCCCTTCCAGCATGGGATCGAAGTCCTTGCGGTATTTTGGCTGGCCGGTGAGGGCGAGCGCGCCCATGGTGCGGCCGTGAAAAGAATTGTCCAGCGCGATGACAACCGACTTCTCCGGCGAAATCGTGTGGCCGGCGGCGCGGACGAGTTTGAGGGCGCCTTCGATTGCCTCGGTGCCGCTGTTGCAGAAGAAGGCGCGATCGAGACCGGAGGCGGTGCAGAGTTTTTCCGCGAGCAGGCCCTGGTACTCGTTGTAGTAGAGGTTGGAGACGTGGATGACCTTGGCGGCCTGGTCGCGTATGGCCTTCACGATGCGTGGATGCGCGTGACCGAGGGCGTTCACGCCGAGTCCGGTGAGGAAGTCGAGATAGCGGCGGCCTTCGACATCGTAGACGTAGACGCCTTTGCCGCGCGCGATGGCCAGCGGGTAACGCGAATAGGTGTTGAGGAGGAATTTCTGTTCGCGGGCGACGATCTCCTGATAAGTGGACACGATGATGACCTCGCAAAAGTTTCATTGTAGCGTGCGGGGCGCGTGGCGGAACGAGATGAATTGACGGGCTACAGGCGGTCCCTGCCGGGACCGGTAGATTTTGTGGCGGCGTACCCAGGACTGCGTCCTGGGCTAAGCTGAGTCGTCCCGCAGTCGCGGGACGGGGGCGTTAGTGATAGGGATGATCGTTTTGCAGTCGGGGATGGCGGCGTTGATGATCGAGACGATCGTTTCGCAGTCGGGGGATGGGGGCGTCGGTGATCGAGACGATCGTTTCGCAGTCGCGGGACGGGGGCGTTGATGATCGAGACGATCGTTTCGCAGTCGGGGGATGGGGGCGTCGGTGATCGAGACGATTGCTTCATAGTCGCGAGGCGGAAGCGTTCGCGAAAGATTTCGATGCCCCTGCGGCGGTATAGCCGAAGGTCGTCGCTGATGACCGTCGTGACCAATCACCAACACGGCGTGACGCAGATCACAGCTTGATGTTTTCCGACGCCGATAGACTTTTCCCATGTTGAGCGAAAAACAGTTTCGTGAGCGCGCCAAGACCGAGCTGCGCGAGATCGGCAATCAGGTGCTGGCGCTAACCAGCGATCGCGATATCTATTGGAAATTTGAGATCGAGATTGTGCAGACCAACCCGCAGCTGGCGGAGGGGCGCAGTGAGTTCCTCGATATGCTGCGCGGCTGTTACGTCGACGCGATGACGGTGCGCGTGCTTCGCGTGCTGGATGGCGACGAAGGCGGCGTGTCGTTGCCGCGCGTGCTGGCGCAGCTGGCGGAATACCCCGAGATGTTGCACGACAAGATCACAGAGAGCGAGTTCGCTGACGACCGCGGCGCGCTGGAGCGCTCGGCGGCGAACCTGCGAAAGCTGACCACGCCGCACGTTGGACATCATGAGCGAACGCTGCCGGCGCTGGGGTCGGTCCATCGCGAGCTGGATACCGCAATCGCCACGATGATCGAGGCGGTCGAGACCTACTACTGGATCATCACCGAGAGCTACATCGATCTCGAGGTGAAGTACACCGGCAATCCGCTGGCGATTTTTCAGCAGCCGTGGGTGGTCCCGGTCCTGAGCTGAGGTGTGTGTCAAGGGTGACACACTGTTTCAAATTTGACACGGTCGGCTAGCGGGCTGAGATCAGGGCGACCGAGGCGAGCGCTCCGACGATCCCGGCGGTCTGGCTTCGGGAGATTCGCTCCTTCAGCAAAACCCAGGCAAGGATGACGGTGCTGGCCGGGTAAAGCGACGACAGCACGACGGCGACGTCGAGCCGGCCATGACGGGTGGCGGCGAGGAACAACGCGTTGGCGCCGGAATCGCAAATTCCTGACAGCAAAATCGGAACCAGCGCCGGGCGAAGCGAGCGCGGATCGCGCGGCGAAAACGCAACGATGATCAGCATCAGCAAGGTCGAGGCGGCGCGCGCCGCCACCAGCGGCCAGAAAACTCCATGAACTCCCGCCTGCTTCCCCGACACCAGGAATAGCCCAAACATCACGCCGGCAAGGATCGCCAGCCCTAAGCCGCGATGCGAATCGATCTGGTCGTCGGGCCGCGCCACCAGCCAGATGCTGATCAGCGCCAGCGCAAAGCCTGCCAGCTGAAAGCGATCCGGCATGCCCTCGGTGCGAAAGCCAAACATCACCGGCAGAATCGCGGTGACGACCGAGGCGACGGGAGCAACGACGCCCATTCGTCCGACCGCCAAGCCCTTGTAAAGCGCCGCGATGCCGAAGGCGCCTGTCACGCCCGCCACCACTCCCCAGCCGAGCGAGGATGCCGGTGGCATGGGCTCGCGGGTCAGCCACGCCAGCAGCAACATCATGACGAAGCCGCAGGCGTGCGCCCCGGCCACCACTCTGAAAACATTGGCGCGTTTGACGGCGATGCCGCCGGAAAAATCGCCGCCGCCCCAGATTGCCGCGGCGCTCAAGCTCAGTAGGGCTCCAGTAACGGTTCCGGCAGTCACGCGAACCAGAGTACATTGCCGGAAGCCGCTCTGGCGATCACCTCCGCTGCGCTATCGCTGATCCCGTTCGAGAAGCGCTGCATCCAAACCCCAGCAACTACTTTCCGCTGCTTGGGTTACTGAAATCTGGAAGCAAGGCTTCCATCGTAATCCGGTACATGTTCCACAATTCACATAGAAATTCCAAAAAACGTATTTTTCGTACCAACGCCAATTTATAATTTGGAAAGCCATTCAGTGTCTGGGGTTTAACGGCGAGGCAGAAAGTTTTTCGTGGCATCGAAGTTGCTCACTGAAGACAAGCTAGCGGGAGTGTTACTACCCGTGCGCCCCGACCACCAGCCGATGAATCGAGAACTCCAGACTCGCTTCTTCGCCGTTTTCCTTGCGCTGCTCAGCGTCGCAGCCATCGTCTTCGCCTGGATAAATTTCCAGAAGGACCGTGAATATTCTTCTCCCTACGATGGGGTCTGGTGGGTCGAAGATGGGGGACACCTACGCGCTCAGCGCGTTGACGTAGACGGGCCAGGCGAAAAGGCGGGCATCAAGCCCGGCGACATCCTGGTCGCGGTTCAGGACCACAAAGTCACCAACGTTGGGAGCGTAGAGCGCCAACTCTACGCCGTCGGCATCTGGACCAAGGCCAACTACTCGCTTCTCCGCCAGGGCGTCCCGCTGGAAGCGCCTCTGATTCTCGTTCCCGCCGACCGCTCGCTCTATAGCGCCTTGCGCCTCATCGCGCTTGTCTATCTCGGCATCGGCATGTATGTCCTGCTCAGGCGCTGGACGGCCCCAAAGAGCACGCACTTTTACATCTTCTGCCTCGTCTCGTTCATCTTCTACGCCTTTCATTACACCGGGAAGCTGAACGACTTCGACTGGGTCATCTACTGGTCAAACGTGGTCGCCTGGCTCTTGCAGCCGGCGCTGTTCCTGCACTTCTCGCTAACCTTCCCGGAGCGCAAAGGCCTGGTCAACCGGCGGCGCTGGATTATCCCAAGCGTCTACATTCCGGGCGCGCTCCTGCTGGCGTTGCACATCAGCGTGATCTACTTCCTCCAGCCGAGCGAACTGCTGCGCTGGAACCTCGATCGTGTCGAGTGGATCTACCTCGCCGCTTACTTCGTGATGGCGACGGTCACGCTCTGGCACAGCTACCGACATGCTGAGTCGGCAATCCTGCGCCTGCAATTGAAGTGGGTGACGCGCGGCACGATTCTCTCGGTTGCGCCCTTCACGCTCTTCTACATCGTCCCGTACCTGTTCGGAGTTCTGCCCGGCGTGGGGATGAAGGTCTCTGTCCTCTCGCTGGTCTTCCTGCCGCTGACCTTCGGTTACGCCATCTTCCGCTACCGCCTGATGGACGTCGACCTCATCTTCAAGCGCGGCATGGCTTACACCATCGCGGCCGGTGCGATCACCGCCGCCTACTTCGCCGCTGTCGGCCTGGCGTCGGTGCTGTTCCATCAGAACTTCCCGAACATCGGGCCGATCGGCCTGGTTGTCGCCATCGCGGTTACCGCCATACTGTTCGACCCCTTCAAGAAGTGGGTGCAGGAGAGCCTGGACAAGTTCTTCTACCGCAAACGTTACGACTACCGGCGCACGCTCATCGAGTTCGGCCGCGATCTCAACTCCGAGACCGATCTCGACAAGATGCTCACGTCCATCGTCGACCGCCTCTCGCGCACCTTGCTGGTCGACCGGCTGGCCATCTTCCTCTCGGAACCCGAAAGTCCGGAGCAGTTCTATCTCGCGAAATCGTACGGCATCGCCAACACCAGCGGCCTCAGCCTCGATTTTCTGCACGTTGAGCGTCCCGAGTGGCAGGCCGGACACCTGTTCTTCGACAACACGAATCAGGCCGTCCGCGAAACTCCATCAGCGCGGCAGGCGATTCGCCGCCTCGAGCTGAATTACTATATCCCATGCACGGTGATGAATCGCATGATTGCCGTGCTCGGCCTCGGAAAGACGGTCGAGGGCGACTTCCTCTCCAGCGAAGACGTGCAGCTGCTGGAAACTCTCGCCGGCTACATCGGTATCGCCTTCCAGAACGCGCGCCTCTACCAGTCGCTGGAGGAAAAAGCCGGCCAGTACGAGCGTCTCAAGGAGTTCAGCGAGAACATCGTGGAGTCGATCAGCGTCGGCGTGATGGCCGTCGATCTCGAAGACCGCATCGAGTCCTGGAATTCGCAGATGGAAGTCATGTTCGCGCTGCCGCGCGCTCAGGCCATCGGACGGCAACTAGCCGAGGTGCTGCCGGCTGCTTTCGCGGAAGAGTATTATCGCGTGCGCCAGAGCCAGGGCATTCACAACCTCTACAAGTTCCGCCTCAACACAGCCGGCGAGGCGCGCGTCGCCAACATCGCCATCGCCCCGCTGGTCAGCAAGGATTTCAGTGTCATCGGCCGCCTGCTCATCGTCGACGACATCACCGAGCGCATCGAGCTGGAGTCGCAGCTCTCGCAGGCGGAAAAGCTTTCGTCCATCGGCTTGCTCGCCGCGGGTGTCGCGCACGAGGTCAATACGCCGCTGGCCGTCATCTCCTCCTATGCGCAGATGCTCGCCAAGCAGGTGCACCACGACGACAAGCAATCGGTCCTGCTCGACAAGATCACCAAGCAGACCTTCCGCGCCTCGGAGATCGTCAACAGCCTGCTGAACTTCTCGCGCACTTCCAGCAGCGAATTTACCGACGTCGACCTCAATCGCGTCATCAAAGATACGTTGACCCTACTCGAGCACCAGTTCAAGACCGCGCGCATTACCGTGCAGCACGACCTCTATCCCGACCTGCCGACCATCCATGGCAATACCGGGAAGCTGCAACAGGTCTTCCTCAACCTCTTCCTGAACGCCAAGGACGCCATGCCCGGCGGCGGCACGCTGAGTATCAGCACCAACAATGGCCAGCATATTCAGGTGAAGGTCTCCGACACGGGCACAGGCATCGCGCAGGAACACATTCATCGCATTTACGATCCGTTCTTCACCACCAAGAGCAAGCCGACGACCGGCCACACCGGCGGCACGGGACTTGGCCTCTCGGTTACGTACGGCATCATCCAGGAGCACGCCGGGAAGATTCGCGTCGACAGCGCGCCCGGGCGCGGCACCACATTCATCATGGAGTTTCCGCTAGTCAGAAAGGCTGTCAGTGCCTGAAGCGACCATCATTCGAGACACTGCCGGCCGCGATGAGTTCGCCTCCGCCGGTTCGGTACTGATCGTCGACGACGAAGCCGCGATCCGAGAATCACTGCAAACCCTGCTGGAGTTTGAAGGCTATTCCGTGGAAGTGGCGAATGACGGCGACGAAGGCCTGACACGCATCGCCGAGCGCCCCTTCGATCTCATCCTCCTCGATTTCGCCTTGCCCGAGCGCAATGGCATCGAGGTCCTGCGCGATATCCGCGAGCGCGACTCCGAGCTTCCGGTCATCATGATCACCGCCTACGGCACGGTTGAAAACGCGGTAAACGCGATGCAGGCCGGAGCAACCAACTTCATCCAGAAGCCGTGGGACAACGAGAAGCTGCTTGCCGACGTGCGTACCGCCGTCGGCCGCCGTCGCGCCGAGGAAGAAGTCGTCCAGCTCAAGCGCGCCCTGAAGCAGCGCTACAACTTCGAGCACATCATCGGCAAGAGCGAGCCCATGCTGCGCATCTTCGATCTGGTTGCGCAGGTCGCGCCCAGCCGCTCGACCGTGCTCCTGCAAGGCGAGAGCGGAACGGGCAAGGAAGTGATCGCGAAAGCGATCCACATGAACTCGCCGCGCAGCAATCGCGCCTTCGTGCCGGTCAACACCGGCTCGATGCCTGCCGATCTGCTCGAGTCGACACTCTTCGGCCACGTCAAAGGCGCCTTCACCAGCGCGGTCGTAAGCAAGAAGGGACTCTTCGAGGTCGCCGACCGCGGCACAATCTTCCTCGACGAGATCGGCACCATGAGCCTGGAGACGCAAGCCAAGATTCTGCGCGTGCTTCAGGACAAGAAGTTCATGCACCTTGGCGGCGTCAACGAAATTCTGGTCGACGCGCGCATCATCGCCGCGACCAACGTCGATTTGAAGCAGCAGGTAAAAGAAGGCAAGTTCCGCGAAGACCTCTTCTATCGCCTCAACGTGATCACAATCGACCTGCCGCCGCTGCGTCAGCGCAAGAACGACATTCCTCTGCTGGCTGAGCACTTCATGGAAAAGTTCTCGCTGGAGAATGACAAGCCCCGCCTGCGCCTCACGCCGGAAGCCCTGCGTCCGCTGATGGACCACGACTGGCCGGGCAACGTCCGCGAACTGGAAAACGTGATCGAGCGCGCCGTAGTGCTCGCGACAGGCACATCCCTGACGCCCGACCTGCTGCCCGAAAACTTGACCGGCCGTGGCAGCGCCTTTGCCCTCATCGACCATCGCCCCGACGCCTCGCTCTTCGAGATCATCGAAGAATGCGAGCGGCGTGTCATAGGCGACATGCTGGAAAAGTGCGGCTGGAACCAGACCGAAGCCGCCGATCGCTTCCGCATCCCTCTCTCGACGCTGAACCAGAAGATCAAGCGCCTGAACATCGAAATCAAGAAACGCGGGCGGGAGAACGGAAGCAATTAGCAATTAGCAATTAGTAATTAGCAATTAGCAATTAGGAATTAGCTCTGCGCCTTCGCCGCCAGAGTGCTTGAATCACCTACGAATCCGTCCCGCTAGGGACGACTCAGCTTAGCCCAGGACGAAGTCCTGGGGGCCCTTCCATAAAATGATCCCCCGGTCCCGGCAGGGACCGCACATCTTCATTTCACCTGCGTCGTCCTGCGCAATATCACCCCGACCAAAACCAGCACCAGGACCGCAGCCCCAACCAAGCGTGGTCCCCACGGCCCACCCCTCGTCATCCAAAACGTGGCGACCAACCAGAGAAGAAGTAAAGTAACCAGAATGTACTTAGGCCTCTCGCCACCCTGAACTTTGCCGTCGGCGTTCGTGTCGATCTCGTCGCTGCCTCCGCGGCTACGCTTCAACAGAATGGACCGGGCGATGGCCCCTACGACCATTACCCCCAAACCTGCCAACGCAAAACGTTGAGGGGTCAGAAAGCCCGTGACGACAAGCAATGTGAGCGCCGCCACAACGACTACGATGACGGCCGAGACTGCTAATCCGCTGCCTTTTACGTTCATGATGCGCCGCTCTCTCGCTTGAACTCGAAATTGAACCTCCCTGGTCACCTCTTTTCCACCGAATTCTGCACCCAAACGCCTCCCCGCTCCATCAAAACATGACACACTGATTCATATCCAAACGCTATGAAACTCATTTCAAACGCATAATTCGAACTGCACCCGGAATCCGAAGATTCAACCCGTTTTTCATCATTCTGCAACCAACCTTGAGCATACTGGAGACAACGAAACGTCTTTACTCCAGAAACTATTTGCGCTTCCCTGACGTATTTCAGGGATAGGAGCTTTTGCGGAACTTATGTTGAGAATCGATATACAAAGCTCACCGCCCGTCGTGACACTCCTGTGCTCCGGACGCATTGTGCTGGGGGTGGAAGCCGAGACACTGCGCTGCATGGCCGAAGGGCGGCCGGAACGCCGCGTTGTGCTCGATCTACACCAAGTGCATGCCCTCGACGCCGCCGGCCTCGGCCTGCTGGTCGACCTTCATTGCCGCGCACAGCAGGGGGACCGCAGCGTCAGGGTGGCGAATCCTTCGCCGCGAGTTCGCCGGCTTCTTTCGCTCACGAACCTGAACTCGCTGCTCCAGTTCTCTGACCTTGACGCGCTGGAACTTGCGCTAGCCGGCGAACGGGCCATGAGCGCCTGAGGACGATACGTTTGCCCGTGACCAGCGAATCCGTGGAGCCGCGAACTCTCGCCCGGGAGTTCGTCTTCCCCGGCACGCTGGGAGCCATGAATGCGGCCCGCGACTGCATCATGGATTTTATCCACGAACAAAAAATTGCCGAGCAGGACGAGACCGACATTCTCATCGCACTGCAGGAAGCGCTGGCGAATGCCGTCCTGCACGGCGCCCGCAATCATCCGGAGAAACTGATCCGCTGTAGCGTCGAGTTCAATCCCTCCGCGATCACCATCACTGTCAAAGATCCCGGCGAAGGCTTCGACACCTCCGCGTCTACAACCACCGACGTCGCCATCAACTTGACGGAGCACGGCCGCGGCATGCACCTCATGCGCAGCCTTGTCGACGAGGTGACCTACGCCGATCACGGCTCCGAAGTCCGCCTGAAAAAGCTGCTTGCCCGGTAGACACTCGTCCCGCAGGGACGACTCAGCTGGCTCAGGACGACTCAGCTTAGCCCAGGACGAAGTCCTGGGTAGGCCTCAATAAAAATGATCCCGGTCCCGGTGGGACCGCACGCTTCTGATTTCCCCCCACCGGCGCTATAGTTAGCTCTGCATGTTCCGGGGCGCACGAAAATTCCTCATCCTCGGCCTCTCGCTCCTGGTGATCGCGGCCCTCGTCGCCCTGGTCATCACCCAGGACAACGGCGCCTCCAAACTACGCCGCCACATCAAGACGCCTGCCAAGAAAACCATTGTCGATCGGACTCCCTACCGTACGGCCATCGCCATGCAATCCATCGCCAGTACCGCCGAGGAACAGGAGCTCGCAACCCAGGCGATCCAGCTCTCCGATCGCGAAATCGACATCGCCTTCGCCAGCGCCCTGCGGAAAGCAAAAGAAACGCCGCCGCCGCAGAGCAAAGAAATTTCCGACATCAATCAACGCGTCAAAAGCCTCCAGGCTCATCTGCAGACCGAGCAGGCCGAGGTCGACAAGCTCACGCAGCTTGCCGCCAAGCCCGGCAAGTACGACGCCGGCATCCTTCAACAGCAATTGGAAATCGGCAAGGCGCAGGTCGCGCTCTTACAGGACGCTCTCGAAGACGCCAAGGAGGACTTGATCCGCGCGGGCGGCGATCCCGAAGCGCTGGTGCAGCAGGAGCTCAAGGAGCATGAGAGCAGCATCCAGCACGGCAACACGAACGCGGTAACTCCGAGCAAGCCGCAGAACTTCGGCGTTGGAGGAAATCTTCTTTCTGAATTCCGCACCTGGACGCGCCTGCGCCAGAACCATCAGCGCCTGCTCGATGCGCAACAGCAAGCCACAAACCTGGCCGCGACCCTGGCCAACAAACACGATGCACTGCAAAAAGGCATCGGCGACAGCGACGAGTGGACCGACATCGCTTCCGACACAACTCCCGCTCCCAGCGCGGCTGACAACTCCGCGCAACCGACCGGCAAGCTGGCCAAGTTGCAAAGCCTCTCGCAGAACACGAAGACGCTCGCGTCCTATGACAAGCGCATCGATCTCGAAAAGCAGCTGGCGGCGGTTTACGGCGACTGGGCCGCCATCGTCGCCGAACAAATCCGCGCCGCCCTGCACGCGATCCTGCGGTCGCTGCTCTGGATCGTGCTCGCACTGCTCTGCCTGGTGATTGCCGAAGGCGCCATCGAGCGCTTCTACGTCCGCCTCGGTCCCGACCGTCGCCGCCTCAGCACCGCGCGCCTGACCATGCGTTTCATCGCGCAGACGTTGGGCGTGCTCGTCATCCTGCTCGTGCTCTTTGGCCCGCCCAGTCAGCTCTCGACCGTACTGGCGCTTGCCGGCGCGGGACTCACGGTCGCGCTCAAAGACTTCATCGTCGCCTTCTTCGGCTGGTTCATCCTAATGGGAAAGAACGGCATTCGTGTCGGCGACTGGGTGGAGATTAACGGCATCGGCGGCGAAGTGCTCGACGTCGGCCTGCTGCGTACCATCCTGCTGGAAACCGGCAACTGGAATGACGCCGGACATCCCACCGGCCGCCGCGTCTCCTTCGTTAACAGCTTTGCGATCGAGGGCCACTACTTCAACTTCACTACGACCGGACAATGGCTCTGGGACGAGCTGAACATCCTCATCCCCGCCGGCGAAGATCCATACGAGCTGACCAAATCGGTGCTGAAGCTGGTGAGGGAGAACACGCAAAACGACGCGCAGTTGGCCGAGCAGGAGTGGCGACGTGTAACGCACAGCTCGGCGATACAGACCTTCTCAGCCGTTCCGGCCATCGAAGTCCGCCCCACGAACCTCGGGGTCAACCTCGTCGTGCGCTATATCGCCCGCGCTCACGAGCGCCACGAGGTACGAACAAAGTTGTATCAGGCGATCGTTGAGTTGCTGCACACCAAACGAGTGGAAAATGCGGGAAGGGTGACTGCGCAATAGGTTCAACCGGCAGATTTTTTCTCCGTCAACTCGCGCGCCACGCTATCCAGCACGCCGTTCACGAACTGTACCGACTCCGGCGTCGAAAATCGCCGCGCAATCTCAATCGCTTCGTTGATGACCACCGCCGGCGGCGTCTTGGGGAAGCCAAGAAATTCCGCCACTCCCACGCGCAACAGATTGCGATCGACCGCTGCCATGCGATCCATGCGCCAGTGCTCGGCGTTGCGCTCGATGATCTGCCCGATTTCCTCCTGCCGCTCGCAGGCCACGCGAAACAGCGCATCGGCAAAGTCGCGAACCTTGGCGTCGAGATCTTTGCGCTCGCTCCAGAATGTGCGCCGCACTTCGTCAGGCTGCTGACGGCCAAGATCGAGCTGAAACAGCATCTGCAGCGCCAACTCGCGCGACTTGCGCCGGGTCCCGGACTTGGTGGTCATCGCTTACCGTCCGGTGCGCCCGCGGAATTCGTAACCATTCCCCGCAACGATGCCATCTCCACCGCCGCCAGCCCCGCTTCAAATCCCTTATTGCCCGCCTTCAGTCCAGCGCGGTCGATCGCCTGCTGCAGCGTATCGCAAGTGAGCACGGCAAACGCGTGCGGCACGCCTGTCTCCTGCGCCGATTGCCCCACCCCGCGCGTAACTTCGTTGGCAATCACTTCATAATGCAGCGTATCGCCGCGCAGCAGGCAACCGATGCAGATAATCGCATCGTACTTACCTGTCTCGGCGAGGCTTCGCGCAGCTGACGGAATCTCAAACGCCCCCGGCACATGTGCGATCGTCATATCGGAGCCCGCTGTCCCACATTGTCGGAGCGCCTGCAACGCCCCATCCAGCAGCCTCTCCGTGACGAACGAATTGAAGCGGCTGACGACCAGTGCAAATCGCTTCCCGCGCCCGTCGAGTCGGCCCTCCACCCCGCCGCCCTCTCCGGGCTTCCTGGCATACGTGAGAAATCCCATCCGCAAACCGCCGACCTCGACCTCAAACAACCGCGCCCCATAAGGCGTGTCTCCAATCTCCCGTCGAATCTTCACGCCCCGTTTCTTCGCGATCTCCCAAGCGGCATCCGCATCGGAAACCTCAACCATCGCGTCGACGCTGGGCGCATCTGGAGCGGCAATGAACTCGATTCCGCCACTCGGCGCGAGCATCTCGATACCGTGGCTGCCGCCCTCGTGCCACTCGTTGCCGGGAGCGAATCCCAGCGCCCGCAAAAGATCGAGCGCCGGCTGCAACTCCTCCAGCGATTTTCCGAGAACGCGGGGAAAGATGATTGAGCGAATCATGAGGGCTTATTGTACATTCCCACTGAGGAGGTTTATATTGTAGCTATGTTGCTACATTGAGAGGTGTCCAGCATGAGCGTCACAAAATTTTCGAGCCGGGAGTTCAATCAAGATACAAGCAAGGCAAAAAGGGCCGCCAGGAGAGGGCCTGTCTTCATCACGAACCGTGGCCGTTTGTCCCATGTACTCCTCACGGCTGAGGAGTATGAAAGGCTCACGCATGGCGAGGAGAATGCCGCCGACTTATTGGCGATGCCGGAAGCCGCCGAAATTCAATTTGAGCCGCCTCGCTTAACGGGCAGGCTTCACAAGCGGGCGGATTTGTCCTGATGTACATCCTCGATACGAACGTAGTCTCCGAGCTAAGGAAGGGCAGAAAGGCGCAGCGCAGTGTCAGAACCTGGGCGCAAGCGCTTCCTGCGGCGAGCCTTTACTTGTCCGCAATCTCAATTCTGGAGTTGGAAATAGGCATCCTTCTCATCGAGCGACGGGACCGGAATCAGGCTGACATACTGCGAACATGGATGGACAGACACGTGTTGCCTACATTCAATGGTCGGATTCTGCCGATTGATACTGCTGTTGCCCGGCGTTGCGCCACCCTGCATGTGCCAAATCGACGTTCGGATCGTGACGCTCTCATCGCGGCCACGGCGCTCGTGCACGGCCTTACCATCGTGACCCGTAACGTCAGCGATTTTCAAAACACAGGAACCACAGTCCTCAATCCATGGCAATCTTGACCAGCCAAAACCTGGACAAATCCTTCAACGAGATTTCAGCGGGCAACAAATCAGGCAATAAATTCTTACTGGACGAAGCTGAAAGACGTAGCTCGCTAAAAGCTAATGGCCGCCGCCCTTACCTCACCGCCGACAACTGGGCGATCGCCGCAGCCGCTGTCAACTTCACCTCTTCCTGCTGGTCGGTCGGCCCATAGTCCCTGCCGGGACCGGGGATTTTGATGGTGAGCGTACCCAGGACTGCGTCCTGGGCTAAGCTGAGCCGTCCCTGGCGGGACGCGTGCATAGGTGATTCGTGCGCAATTGTTCGGCTCTTCCACCGGCAGTCCCTGCCGGGACCGGGGATTTTGATGGTGAGCGTACCCAGGACTTTGTCCTGGGCTAAGCTGAGCCGTCCCTGGCGGGACGGATGTTACGCGCCGCGGCCGGCGTCGCGACGCTCCTGGATAGGCTTCCATAAATTGATTCACGGTCCCGGCAGGGACCGCACGTGGCCTTCACTCGGCGGGCTCATTTCCCAACCGGGCTGCTGCAGGGGCGGCACGGTTTGCGGCCGCCACTTCTGCAGCGCTCCCTTCCCCAGGCAGGATCCCAGCCAACAACAACGCACTTCCGCTGAACACAATCGTGTCGGCAAAATAATTCAAGCCTTTGCTGATGTCCCCAATGTTGGCAATCAAGATCGGCAGGTACACCGCCATAACAACCCAGAAGACGAAAATCCCCAACCACGCCGCTGCCGACCGGGCATGCCAGTTCACCATCAACGCGAGCCCGCAGGCGATGAGCACGCCGCCCGTGATATACGCCAAAAGCAAATGCCCCGGAAACCACGCCGGCATCGGCATCCGCAGCGGGATCACAGGAACGTACTGGGGATGGAGAAAATGTTCCACGCCGTAGATCACCGCCGCAATCGCAATAACGTAGCGCAGCAGGAGAATCATCGGTCGCGAACCGCGCAGCGGATGCTGCGCTTGAGCCAGGGCAAGGGCCAGCGCGCCCGCCCCGAACGAGCTGTCCCTCAGCAAGATTGCCAGCGCAAAGCGGTCCTTCGGGGTCGCCAGCAAACCGGGGATATGTATCATCGCCACGAAGCAGAACAGCATGAAGCCCAGCAGGGTTGCCGATAACGTGGAGTATCTTCGGAGCGCGATGCTGAAAGCCGCCGCAATCAACGCCGTCCCCACAAAGTAGGTCCAAAACATGTGCCACGGCATCCATGGCGGCACGATGGTCGCTATTTCGGTAGCAAAAACAAAATGGTCCGCGCCAAAGACTCCCATGGGGAAGGCGATAAACAGCGGGCCAAAGACTATCGCCCGGTCGATGCCGTGCTTTTGCCGAAGATCACTTCTGAGAATTGTCGCGAGACCGACTACCAGCACGCAAATTCCCGCGAAGTACGGCCAGAAAACTTGAGTAGGAGGGAGCGGCATAGCCGCAGACAACAATCTGAACGCACAAGAAACCATAGGGACACACCACTGCTGCTTCTAATTTCGCCGATTGTGGTGGTTGGCTCAATAACCGCTTTGGGCGATTTGTGTATTACCACTTTGAAAGCACCCCGGGACCCTTGCCGTTTTTCGCCAATACAGCCGGAGATTTCACCAGGGAAGCACGGAAGGCACGGAATTATTTGGTAGTGTCTCAGTTTGAATTTCTGAGCGCAGTCCGTGGGGCGAGTCGCGCGATTAAGCAGGAACGTACGTCAACCGAATCAGGTCCTGGGCGATTAAGTCGCTGGCCACCAGGTGGAGCGGCGGCCGGGGGCCCGCGAAGAATGGCTGGCCACCACCAAGCACGACGGGGCGGAGGTAGAGTCGATACTCATCGACAAGACCGGCCTCGGTCAGGCTTTGCGCCAGGACTGGTCCGGCAACGTGAATCTCGCCAGCCATCTCGGCCTTCATCCTGCGGATCACCTTCTCGAAGTCATCCGCGACAAGCTTCGAGTTGGGGCCAACTGACTTGAGGGAACGCGACACGACCCACTTCTGCCGGCTCCGCCACACCGCCGCAAACTCGCGATCCTCCGCGTCCCAATCAGGAAGATCTTCCTCCCAATAACGCATGATCTCGTACGTGCGGCGACCGTAAATGAGGCCCGTCGCGCCGCGCACCAGCTCGATGAAGTGACGGAAGGCCGCGGGTGCAGGCGGCCCAAGCTTCATGTGGTCGACGTAGCCATCAAGGGACTGGCTCAATCCGTAGACAAGTTTTGCCACGCTGTAAATCTCCCTCTCACGTTTTTTCACAATAGCATGAGCCGGCGTCACGCTGAGGTGAGGTTGAACACTACCTGTGCGCCGCATTGTCGATGTGACCAATAACCACAGGTCCACTTCTCAATCCCGAGATTCAAACTGAGACACTACGAATCATTTTTGCTGATTTTTTTTCGTGGCTTCCGTGCTCCCGTGGTGGATAGAAGTCAATTTCGGTCGATGACGCCGACTCTACTGGTCCAGGATATTTTTCAGGTGACGCACCGCGTGAGGCATCTCCGCCACGGTCGTACCGGCAAAGCCGAGAATGAATCCCTGGCGCGCAGGCTTTTCCAGATAGGTGGACGACAGGGGAACCAGCCAGAGCTTCTCGTGCGCCGCGCGCTCGGCAATTTCCGTGTCGCGAACTCGCCCGGGCAACGCCACCGCCAGATGCATGCCGGCTTCGACGCCCAGGATCTCCAGCCGGGAATCGAAGTGCTCGCCCAGTCTTTCAACCAGCGCGGTTCGACGCTCTTCGTACAGCAGCCGCATGCGGCGAATGTGGCGCGCATAATGGCCTTCGTTGAGGAAATCCGTGAGCACAGCCTGGTATAGGTGCGCCGGCCCCAGGTCCATGGCGTTGCGAATGCCGGCAAAGCGGTCGACCAGGTCCGGCGGGATCACCAGATAGCCGACGCGCAAGGCGGGAAACAGCGTCTTACTGAAGGTCCCAATGTAGAGGACGCGGGCGTTGCGATCGAGTCCCTGGAGCGAGGCAATGGGCATGCTGCCGTAGCGATACTCGCTGTCATAGTCATCCTCGACAATCCATGCGCCGCTGCGTTCCGCCCAATCCAGCACTTGCAGGCGGCGGCCGGCGCTCATCGTCGCCCCCAGCGGGAACTGATGCGATGGCGTGATGTATATCGCCTTCGCGCTTCGGCACTGGCGAATGCCTGCCGCGACGTTCAGGCCATCATTGTCGACGGGAACTGGAATCGACCTGCATCCTGCCGCGCGAAGCACCTGTCGCGTCAGCCAATAGCCGGGCTCTTCCACCCAGGCCGGATCACCGGCATCGAGCAGCACACGCGCAGTGAGCTCCAGCGCCTGCTGCGAGCCGGAGACGATCATGACCTGCGACGGCTCGCAGCGCACTGCGCGGGCGGTGCGGAGATAGGTGCAGATTGCCTCGCGCAATTCTTCCGATCCGAGCGGCCCTCCGTAGTGCAGTGCTCGCGCACGCGGATTGCGGGAGTGCCGCACCACCAGGCTCGTCCACACACGGAAGGGAAAGTAATCGTAGGCCGGCTGGCTGAGGTTGAAGGCGCCCAGCCCGCGCAGCCATGGCACGGTCTTATACGGCGCAAGCAGGCAAGCGCGCCGCGAAACCCGTCGCGATGAGCTACGGCTCGGCGTCGACGCGCCGGGGCGACGCGCGGGAGGCGTCGCCTGGTCCGGCAACGACGCGCTGACGAATGTACCCGCGCCGTTCCGCGTCTCACAGTAGCCTTCGGCCAGCAACTGCGCGTACGCCGTGAGCACAGGAATGCGCGAAGCTTTCAGCTCAAGAGCCTGCGCCCGGCTCGAGGGTATCTGCTGACCCGGCCGCAGGCTGCCGGAGCTGATCAGCGAACGATACGCATCGTAGATTTGCTTATGTAAAGGCTGGGAAGATTTCCGGTTGACCGAGATCACCGGCACCAGGACGCTGGAGGCTTTCCTCATCCCTCTAACATAGTGGTCATATCAAGAGCTGATCAAGAGGCCAGCCGCACCGACCACCGCAAACGAGTGATTCATTAGGGCGCGAATTTGTCGACGAGTCACTTCTTCTTCTTTTTCCGCGAAGGAAACCACGAGCGCCCGACCCAGCCCAGCAGGGCCACGTTCCCTGCCCCAAACAGCGCCGAGAGCAGTGGGTTCTTATTCAACACTTGCAGGACATCGGTCTTGGTTATCACGGTCCCGTTCTTGAGGACTCGTCCCGTGCCGGACGCGGTGATCGCCAGATTGTCTTTGTCAATGGCAAAGGAGTCGATCGTCAGAGCCGTCTTGCGGTCAGCAATCGCTTCCAGCGCAGCGGGCTTCGACGATTCGCTCTTCAGGCTGCCGATTTGAACGGCGCCGGCGCTGAACTCGTCGCCTCCCGAACCGAACTGTAACAACGGCAGGGCCGCGCTCTTGTTGTCCCAGGTATTCGTCGCTTCCTTCAAATGCTGCCAGCGGAAGCGAAAATTGGCGCCCGCCGGAACGCGAATCTTGATGGGGAAGAATCCTCCCGTGGTTTGCTTCCAGTCGCCAATCGACAACTCCACCTTGCACGGGGAAAGCAGGTTCTGCATCGCGCCCGCCGATGTCAGAGTCACCTCGGCATCGCTGCCCAGAATCGAGATCCCGAGATTGCGAAATCCAGCGAGCGACTCGCCTTCGGTCTGCGAGAAGCGCACGCTCGCCGGCGGCGATACGGGTTTCACTTCGAATTTCGTGGCGCACGCGCCATTTTTCACCGCGCTGGTTGCATAGATGATGCCGGCGGCAGAGGAAGGCGCGGCAACCTGAAGCGAGTGGAAGGCCTGCAGCGTCTCCGGCGAAAGCTGGGCGTTGTCAAAGTAAGCGTCCACCGTCACCGGATCGGCTTCTGTCGAGGGACTGTATTCGAAGGCGAAATTCCCCGAGTCGTCCACTTCGGGCTTCTGGAAGGCGACCGCCTGAAGTCCCGCCTTCGCGATCGCCGGATGAAACTGTCCGCCGACCTCCTGGGCGATGGGCAGGTTTACAAGGAAGTACTCCAACACCACCGCGGCGGCTAAACACAGCAGCGACGCCACTCTTGCGCCCGTCTGCCCTCGCCAGAACGCGCGGCGGCCTGCGGACGACTCGCTCCCTTTTGCTGCGCTGTCGTGCGCTTGGGCGGCTTCCGGCATGGTTCCTATTGCACCGTCACTTGAGTATCGGAGGACGCAAACACCCAGTCCCCGCCCTCATTCACGCCAAACCACGCGCGCACCTGCAGAACGTGCACGCCCGTCGGCTCCTGAAGCCATCGTTGCTGCTCGGGCGGATATTGCTTCACCGCATCCTTCGGCGGCTTCGGAGTTCCGTCCCAATCGCCGTTTTTCGCTGCGTCGCGAATCACCGATCCCACATTCTTCTCGCCGACATCGGCGGCAATGATCTCGCCTGAGTTCGACTTAACCAGGCGAATGAACGTTACGCCGCTCTTCTTGAAGTCTTTGATCGCGTGGAAGCTGTACTGCGCCTTCTGATGATGCGCGATCTGTATGCTGTTCGGGCCGAAGCTCACCTGATCGATCCCCATCGAACCAACCGCCTGCGGTCCTGCCGAGATTCCCAGAACATGCAGTCCCAGGTTCTTTCCCAGCGGCAGAATCAGATATTGCGAGACACGCAGGTCGTCTCCCATATTCGCCGGAAGCTGAAAGCGGGCATTGGTATGTCCCGCTTCGCTGTTGGTGAGAAAAACGTGCGGAGACCTGCCGTCAGGCGCAATCACGACCAGCAGCGTTCCCGGATGCTCCAGAACATAGTCGATGAAGATCGGCCAGTTTCCCTTCGAGAACCCCATGATGGAAAACTGCGAAGCGTTCCAAACGTAGATGGGCGGCATCTGCGGCCCATTCTTGTCCAGCGCTTCCGCTCGCCGCTCATAATCGCCGGGGCTATTGCCGGCACACTCGGGATGCAGGTCCGGCAGTGGCGGGGTCCAGACCGGCACGTATACCGTGCCCCGGTTGCCGGAGTTTCCCTCCGTTTGGTTGCCACGCTGCCCGTCACTAGGCGTGGACGGGGCTGTCGGGACGCCGTCCGAAGTGCCGCCGCTCTGTCCGGCCGCGCGTGCAACCGGCAGCACGAGCAGCATCGCCGCGACCAGGCAACTTGCGCTGCCCGTCACTCGTCGCCTGGAGAAAAACCCGCATAGTGCTCGCCGAAAGAAGAAGTTACAACCCTGTGCCAGGGGCATCATACTTCACCTCCTGATGGTGACTTGGTCGGCTAAAGGCGGGAGCTTGCGCTAAGCATAGTACGATTTTGCGCCAGGAAAACAAAAAAATCTGCGCCCGATAATCGAGCAGGTGCGGCTGCCTGTTCCGGAGACAGCCCAGCGCCAATCGAATCCGCAGCTTAGCGAATGACGCAGCCTGAAGTGACAAGCTCCGCGCCACCAGCTAGCATTAAAGATTCGGACTTATCTTCAGGAGGCAGTCATCATGGCGACCATGGAGCAGAAGGCGCCCAGCATTCGCACCGGCGCGCAGCCGCGTACTTATAAGAACTTCATTGGCGGCGAGTGGGTGGAGAGCCGCACCGGCCGCACCTTCGAGAACCTTAACCCCGCCGACACCCGCGAGGTAGTCGGCGTCTTCCAGAAATCCGACAAGCGCGACGTCGATGTCGCGATCGACGCCGCCAAGCTGGCCTTCAAGAAGTGGCGTCTCGTCCCCGCGCCCCGTCGCGCCGAGATGCTTTACAAGGCCTCCGAAATTCTCATCCAGCGCAAGGAAGAATACGCGCAGCTGATGACGCGCGAGATGGGCAAGGTCATCAAGGAGACTCGCGGCGACGTGCAGGAGGCCATCGATTGCGGCTACTACACTGCCGGCGAAGGCCGCCGCCTCTTCGGGCCGACCGTACCGTCGGAGCTGCCCAACAAGTTCGCCATGGCCGTGCGCCAGCCGCTCGGCGTCTGCTGCATGATTACGCCGTGGAACTTCCCGATGGCGATTCCCTCGTGGAAGCTCTTCCCGGCGCTGGTCGCAGGCAACACCGCGGTCATCAAGCCCGCGCAGGACACGCCGCTCTCCACCTTCAACTTCGTGCAGGCGCTCGCCGACGCCGGAATTCCGGCAGGCGTCGTCAACGTCGTTAGCGGCTTCGGCAGCGAAGTCGGCACCCCGATGGTCGAGCATGCCGACGTGCGCGCGGTCTCGCTCACCGGCTCCACCGCGGTCGGCCGCGTCGTCGGACAGGAAGCTGCGAAGACCTTCAAGCACTGCTCGCTCGAGCTCGGCGGAAAGAACCCGATGATCGTCCTCGACGATGCGAATCTCGACCTGGCGCTGGATGGCGCACTGTGGGGCGCCTTCGGGACCACGGGCCAGCGCTGCACCGCCACCAGCCGCATCATTATCCAGAAGGGCGTCTACAAGAAGTTCGCCGACGAGCTGGTCGCGCGCGCGCAGAAGCTGAAGGTCGGCAACGGCCTCGACGAGAGCGTCGACATGGGCCCGGCCGTCAACTCCTCGCAGATGGAGACCGACCTGAAGTACATCAAGATCGGCAAGGACGAAGGCGCGAAGATGCTCTGCGGCGGACATCGCCTGGAAGGCGAGGCGTACAACCACGGCTGGTTCGTCGCTCCCACCGTCTTCAGCGACGTCGATCCCAAAATGCGCATTGCCCAGGAAGAAATCTTTGGGCCGGTCGTCTCACTGATCCCGTGCGACGGGCTGGAGCAGGCCATCGAAATCGCCAATGACATCGAGTACGGTCTCTCGTCCTCGATCTACACCAAGGACGTGAACAAGGCGTTCACCGCGATGCGCGATCTGTACGCCGGCATCACCTACATCAACGCCCCGACGATCGGCGCCGAGGTGCATTTGCCATTCGGCGGCGTGAAGGCCACGGGCAACGGCCATCGTGAAGGCGGAATCGGCGCCATCGACTTCTACACCGAGTGGAAGTCGGTCTACGTCGATTACTCCGACAAATTGCAGAAGGCCCAGATCGACCGTCCGGAATAGTTTTTCCGGGTTGCTGCTGTCCGAAACAGCTCGCAGCTGAGCGTAGCAACGACACGGCTTGTTCTCAGATGTCCGAAGTTGGTCTCATTCCGCTCGTCCGGTCTGATTGCACGCGTCCCATTGCAGCCGTCCCGGCAGGGACGGCCCGCGGGCCCTTCGGAAATCCGCATCTGTCCTCCGCACCGTCCCTCATGCCACAATGGATCTTTAGCTGACGGCCGATAGCCGACAGCCCTAAGGACGCACTTATGGTCACCAAAGCCGTTGCCGAAGTCATGGCCGCCAGCCGCATGATGAACGTGCGCTATGCCATCCGCGATCTGGCCGTCGCCGCTGAAGAGGTGGCGCGCGAAGGCCACCAGATCCTCTATCTCAACATCGGCGACCCCTGCAAGTTTGACTTCCACACACCGCCGCACATGATCGAAGCGGTGCTGAAGGCGATGGTCGATGGCCACAACGGCTACGCCGAATCGCTCGGCATCAAGCCCGCGGTGGAAGCCATTCGCAATCAGGCCGAGAGTAACGGCTTCAGCGAGATTCAGAGCATCTTTATCGGCATCGGCAGCGGTGAGGTCATCGACACCTGCCTGACCGCGCTGCTCAACCCGGGCGACAACGTGCTCACCCCCAGTCCCGAATACCCGCTCTACGGCGCCATCATGGCCAAGCTGGATTGTCCTGCCAATCCGTACGAGCTCGACGAAGACAACGGATGGGAGCCCGACGTCGACGACATCGCACGCAAGATCAACTCGCGCACGCGCGCTATCCTGCTGATCACCCCCAACAACCCCACGGGCGCAGTCTACTCAAAACGTACGCTGGAGAAGATCCTGGAGCTGGCGCGCCGGCACAACCTCATCATCTTTGCCGACGAGATCTACGACAAGCTGATCTTCGATCCCAAGGAAAAGCACATTTCGATCGCGACCCTCGCTACCGACGTCCCGATGGTCACCTTCAACGGACTGTCCAAGGCGTATCTGGTACCCGGCTGGCGTATCGGCTGGGCGATTGCCACCGGGCCGCGACGGGTCGTTCGCCCTTACATGGAAGCCGTGCACCGCCTGCTGCGCGCGAGACTCTCAGCGCCGCACCCTTTCCAGCACGCCATCAAGCCCGCGCTGGAGGGTCCCCAGGACCATCTGGAAGAAGTGCTGCGCAAACTCAAACGCCGCGCCGATCTCACCGTGCAATGGGCGAAACGCACCCCGCACGTCAAGCTGGTTGCGCCAAAAGGGGCGTTCTACGCGCATCCTTCACTGGAGATCCCGGAAGACGACCTGACGTTCGTCACCGACCTGCTCAAGCAGAAACATGTCCTGGTGGTGCACGGCTCCGGCTTCGGCGAAAAGCCGGGCACGCGTCACATGCGCATCGTCTTTCTGCCCCCGGAGCCGGTGCTCAGCGAGGCCTACGACAAAATCACGGAGTTCATGCGCGAGCGGTATCAGTAGCCTGTTTCGACGCCGCTTCATAGGCAGCTCACCAATCGGAAGCTGACTAGAGGCCAGCCTATTCGCGGCTGTTCCTTCTTTGAACGGCATCTGGTCCCTCGCGGCACGCGTTATACCGCTTTGTCGAGTTCACTGGTGATTTGTGATCGAAGCTGCGCCACCCCGGATCTGGCTACACGACTTGCGCCATATGCTCCTATGGTACGAACAGAATCTGTGCGCGCCGGTCTTTAATGATTTCCGCGGGCATCGTGTGCAATTCAGGCCGGAGAGCTTCGCGCATCTGATTAAGCTCTTTCAGAAGGGCGCAACAATCGAAATTACCAAACCACAGAAGCACATCGAGCGCATCAGGAATGGCCAGAGCACAAACGCGGGTTTTGGTGGATACGAAGCCTACCGATTTCAACGCTTTCGTTCTCTTCCCCTCATCATCGCCCGTCCCAATGTCGTTTTGGAATTGATCGCCCAGCCGGTGGTTGGAAAGAAGCGTACGGGCGACACGCTTTACATCAAAGAATTTCTCAACGTACCAGCATCATGTAAATTTGAAATCTTGGTATGCAGGCGCGTAGCTCAGGCCCGACTGGAAGTGGTGACATGCCATCCGCAGAATCACGGCAATTATTCTCGCTCGCAGTATCGGCAAATTTATCCCTGAAACGGCAAAGGCCGCCTTTCGGCGACCTTTCGCCCCCTCATTAAGCCCAGGGGCTGCGGGCAGAGCCGGTAGCGAGCCGGCAAGTACTTATGTTGCTTTCTTCCAAATGGACGCTGACGGCCCAAAAGGCAGACCGCCAGCTCTATTATGATGCTTCCGTGTATAGAAACGAGTCAAGAATAATCTGGAGTGCGATATCAAAATGATAGACCAGAATTGCCAGACTGGAACCAATGATTTCAATGGTTTACGAAGTATCAAAACTGCCCGCCACCAGCGCCCGATTATCCCTTCTCCCCTAGCGGACTTCCAATGCTGGGTAGCGTTGAGTTTGCATCGTGGTTAACCTGAAACTTATAACTACTTAGTACTCTCTTGTGTCAGCTGGAGTATCCGGTTGAAGCCTGCGGCCGACCGGCAAATCGCAACCGCCGAAACCGTTAAACCGAGGCATCTGACGAACCATGGTTGATATCCACTGCCACATCCTGCCGGGAATCGATGACGGCTCCAAATCATGGGAGATGACGGCCCAGATGTGCCGCATCGCCGCCGAAGACGGCATCACCCACATCGTCGCCACCCCGCACAGCAATGACGCCTACGAATACAATCGCGAGCGCTATACCGAAATGCTTGGCCAGCTCAGCGATGTTGCCGATGGCAGGCTGACCTTCAGCCTGGGCTGCGACTTCCACTTCTCACGCGACAACATTGAAGACGCGCTCGAACATCCGCAGCGCTATACCATCGGCGACTCGCAATACCTGCTGGTCGAGTTCAGTGACGAGAGCGTTCCCCCAAGCGTCAAGCGTGATCTCTTCGCCTTCTCCAGCCGCGGCCTGGTCCCCATCATCACCCATCCCGAGCGCAACCCGGTGCTGCTGAAGAGCGCCGAGATGGTGATGGATTTCGTCGAGCAGGGCTGCCTGGTGCAGGTCACCGCGAATGCCGTCACCGGCACCTGGGGCGGCCGTTCGCAGAAGATGCTGGAGTGGCTTCTGCATCGCGAAGCCGTACACGTCATCGCCAGCGACGCGCATGATCCTGTCTATCGCCAGCCCGTGCTCTCCGCCGCACGCGATATCGTTTCGCAACTGGCCGGCTCATCGGTTGCCGATGCCCTGGTCAACCGTAATCCCGCTGCAATCATCGAAGGCAGGCCTGTGCCTTATCAGCCGATGTTGCGATAAACTCCCGCCAGGATTTTCTGCCGCAGCTCAGAACAAAAACAGAACGGCCGGTACCTTGCGATACCGGCCGTTGCAGGACAGAGGAGAAAGCCTACCGTCCCAGGCTCGTCAGTCTGGGATTCGGGTCAGCCGTTCCGTCATACAGGCCCACGTTCAAATAAAGCAGCCCTGTTTTGCCTCCCGTCGCTCCGGCAGAGCCTGTGCCGGCAATGTAAAGAATCAACACCGGCTGCCCTCCCGTAGTGGCGACGGTGAATCTGCCGAAGGCAGGTCCGTAAGTTGTATCGAACGTGTATGGGCCCATGAACGGCATGTTGTTCATCTGGTAGCCTCCGGGGCCGTTGGTCTGGTAGGTAACAGCCCACGTTCCACCCGGCGGCGGCGTTCCAGCTACGTCGAGTTCGTTCGTAACGCTGGAAGTCGTCGGCGTGATCGTGCCGCCCAGATACGAGCCCAGGAGCTGAGCCACGGTGAAGGGTGCTCCCGATTGCGGCACCAACCTTCCTGAGGTGACCGCGGGATCGGTGCCGACAATGAAGCCGCTATTCTTCGTCACCAGATACCACACCGGAGGATTCGCTACCGGGTTACCTCCTGAATCGGTCAACGTAACCGTAACGCGTCCGGTGGTGTCCACGTTGTAAGTACACGGACTAGGATCGTCAGACGTACAGTAGCTGAGCTGCGACACCGTGCCGCCAACGCTCTGGTCCATGAAGAAACCGGGCAACATGTCAATGCCCGAGCGCGTGATAGTTCCCATGCCGTCGAAGGTCGCCGTCCCGATCCCGGCCTGCGGCACCGCCGAACCCGTGGCCCCGTTGACGCTCATAACCGAGCACGCCCCCGGCCCCTGGCAAGTGAGTGTGGAATTGGAGAAGTTGCCGGTCACGCCACCCGCGGCCTGCGGCAGCAGGTCGACGATCGTGAACGGGCCACCGGTGTCCGTCGCCAGTGCTACGAGTTCGTTCGTCAATATCGAACTCGTGTAATAGGCGTAGTGGTAGTCGGTCCCACCGATCGTTAATGTGAGTGTGCCGCGTCCCGTCATCCCATCAGGATTGGCCAGCGTCCCGCCGCTGATGGTGAGCTGGCCTGAGGCGGTACCGTTATCGTTGGTGTCCTCCTCGCCGCCCGTGACGTTCAGCATGGTGTCGAGCAGGAACGCTCCCGCTCCCGCATAACGATTCCCGCTGCTGTCGGCGCCGAACAGTCCGAATGCATACGACGACGCACTGACCGGCAGCGCGGTGGTTGATTGCTTCTTCACCAGGCCGGAGCCGTAGACATTCATGTCGGTTTCGATCAGTTGCGAATCGCTTGTGGTGGAAACCGTGATGCTGTAGTTGCTCATCCCCAGCGACGAAGTGATCGTGATCGTGCCCGTGGTGCTGCCCACCGGGAGGTTATAGGTTCCGGTGAACGCAACGTTGCTATTGACTCCGCTCGGACTCGCTTGATCGAAGACCCCGCTGGTTATGCCTCCGTTACCGTCGGCAATGAAACTGCCCACCATATAGAACGGCTGTCCCAGGTTCTGGTTAAAGCCGTTGAAGGTGAAGGCATACGGTCCCTGCAGCCTTCCCGTCACGGTAATGGAGAAGGTCGCCGTCGCCACTTCGCCCAGCGCGTCGGTCGCCTGGATGGTGAAGTCGTATACGCCCGCATCGCTCAGCGTGCTCAGCATCATTCCGTCGCTCGGAGTTTTGATGGTCCCCGTGTTCGGCCCTCCTCCCATCGGCGGCATGTCCGTCGTGAGCGTCATGGTTCCATCGGTGCACGGCGGGTTCGGAGCGCACGGCGGCAGGCTGCCGAACACCAGCGTATACGCGTAGGGGGCAACACCGTTGCTCGCCTGCACTGTGGTCAGGTATGTGTTGCCTACGATCCCATTGGGAAGGGCCATCGAGGCCAGCGACAGCGGTGGGTTGATCATGATGCTGAAATTCTGCATCGTGACCGCCTGCACCGGGGTCTGTGAGTCCACCACTTTTGCCGTGAAACTGAACGTCCCGGTCGTCGTGGGAGTACCGCTGATAATTCCGTCACTGGTCAGATTCAGTCCCGGAGGTAGCGATCCTGAACTGATCGACCAGGTATAAGGTTGCGTACCTCCCGAAGCGATCAGCAACTGCCGATACGATATGCCCGGAACGCCTTGCGACAGGGTGAACTGCGCGATATTCAGTGCTCCCGGGCCGTTCGCCGGGGCCTTGGCGGCACAGCCGCTTATGATGACACACACCACGATTCCCAACAGCAAGTACAGAAAAGGTTTTGCCCCTTTCATGAATCTCCTTGTCGAGCGGTAGAAGCTGGGTTTCGACGCTACTCCGGGGGATCGGCCCGCCAAGCCGGGTTGGCCTTTGCACCTCCAACCGCTGACGAGGCCACGAAGCATGGGCGACCGCAAAGTGCGTACGCGTATAGGTCTAGCAGAGTAACTGAATCGTCACTAAATGCAAGCTCTTTTTTGGCTTCTCAAACTCACCAACGCGACTTTGGGAAAACTGTTCCCTTTTCAGGAGAAAGCTCCTGTTGCTGGCCACATCCATCGCTCCTCTCGGCCCCGCCTGCTTCGAATCGCTCCCCTGCTCTGCTATCCTCATCGGTTACCTGGAGAACATCATGCGCTTCAGAGCACTCCTATCAATCCTGTGTCTTCTTCTTGCCGCCGGCGCCGGCGCCAGCGCGCAGCAATCCCAGACTTCCTCTTCCGCCGCACCGCAAACCAACATGTACGTTGAGCCGACGCTCGCCTACACGCCCAGCCTCGACGTCCCCTCCATGGATCGCTCCGTCGATCCTTGCGTCGATTTCTATCACTATTCCTGCGGCGGCTGGGAGAAGAACAATCCTATCCCACCCGACCAGACTTCGTGGAGCGTTTACGGCAAGCTCTATGAAGACAATCTCGCCTACCTGCGCGCGATTCTCGAGCAGGCATCTATGGCGAAGGACCGGGACGAGGTCACGCAGAAGATTGGCGACTACTACGCCGCCTGCATGGACGAGTCGGCGGTCGAGAAGCTCGGCGGTCAGCCGATGCAGCCGGCCTTGAAGCAGATCCAGGCGCTGCAGAACGTCCGCGATATGGCGCCGCTGGTCGCCAGGCTGCACCTGGCGGGCGACACTATGCTCTTCGGCAGCGGCTCTGAGCCTGATCCCGACAACTCCGACATGATGATTGCCGCCGTCGCTCAGGGCGGCCTCGGTCTTCCCGATCGCGATTACTACACCAAGGACGATCCGAAATCCAAGGAGATCCGCGAGCGTTACGTGCAGCACGTGCAGCAGATGTTCGAGCTTCTGGGTGACCCTGCCAATGTTGCGCAGCAGGAAGCTGCGACCGTCATGCGCATCGAGACCGCTCTCGCCAAGGCCTCCCTCACCCGTGTTGAGCGCCGCGATCCGTACAAGGTCACGCATAAGATGAAGACGGCCGACCTCCAGAAGCTGGCGCCCGACTTCGACTGGACAAACTATTTCTCGGCCAGCCGGGTTCCTCCCTTTGAAACTCTCAATGTCGAATCTCCGGACTTCATGAAAGGCCTGAACGCGCAGCTGACATCGGTCCCACTCGACGACTGGAAAGTCTACCTGCGCTGGCACCTCGCTCATTCCAACGCCCCGTATCTCTCCTCTGCCTTCGTCAATGCGAACTTCGACTTCTACCGTAAGTATCTGCACGGCGCCAAGGAACTCCAGCCTCGCTGGAAGCGCTGCGTGCAATACGTCGACGACCAGCTTGGCGAAGCGCTCGGCCAGGCGTACGTGCGCAAGACCTTCCCGCCGCAGTTGAAAGCGGACACGGTGCACATGACGCAGCTGGTTGAAGACGCAATGGCCGCGCGCATCCAGCAGCTCGACTGGATGAGTCCCGCGACCAAGCAGCAGGCCCTCAACAAGCTCCACGCCATCCGCAACAAGGTCGGATACCCCGACAAATGGCGCGACTACAGCTCAGTCGTGATTGCACGCGACGACTTCTACGGCAATGCCGAGCGCGCCACCGAGTTCGAGAACCATCGCGAGTTCAACAAAGTCGGCAAGCCCACCGATCGCAGCGAATGGGACATGACGCCGCCGACCGTCAACGCCTACTACAGCGGCCAGATGAACGACATCAACTTCCCCGCCGGCGTTCTCCAGCCGCCGCTCTACGACGCGAAGATGGACGACGCGCCCAACTACGGCAACACCGGCTCAACCATCGGCCATGAGCTGACCCACGGCTTCGATGACGAAGGCCGACAGTACGACGCGAAGGGCAATCTGAAAGATTGGTGGACGACAAAAGATGCCGAGCAGTTCGTAAAACATGCCGACTGCGTGGTCGATCAGTATGCGAAGTACATCATTGTCGACGACATCCACATCAACTCGAAGCTGACCGAGGGTGAAGACGTCGCCGACCTGGGCGGGACCATCCTCGCTTACATCGCGTGGCAGGACGCCGACAAGAACATGAAGCTGACGGACCGTGATGGGCTGACTCCCGACCAGCGCTTCTTTGTCGGCTTCGCGCAATGGGCCTGCGAAAACGATCGCCCGGAGGACTTGCGTGCGCGAGCCATCACCGACCCGCACTCGCCCGCGAAGTACCGCATCAACGGCGTCGTCGTAAACATGCCGGAGTTCGGCGCAGCCTTCTCCTGCAAACCGGGCTCTCCAATGGTCAAGCCCGCAGATCAGGTCTGCAAAGTCTGGTGAGACGATGAACGGTAGAGTTGGTAAAGCCAAAAGCTGAGAGCTAACAGCCGACAGCTAAAAGCGTGCCGTCATTTGCCTGGTCAACGAGTCTTGTCCTACAATCACGTCCGTTTTCATAAGGAGCACCCCATGCCGCCGACTTTCTCCAACGGAAAAATCTGCTACCTCGAAATGCCCGCTACCGACGTGGCGCGTTCCTCGGACTTCTATCAGAAGACCTTCGGCTGGAACATTCGCAAGCGCAACGACGGCAGCATCGCCTTCGACGACGGCGTCGGCGAAGTCAGCGGCACCTGGATCGTCGGCCGCCCGCCCATGACCACCGCCGGTCTTCTTTTCTACATCATGGTCGACAGCGTCAAAGACACGGTGAAAAAGGTCGAGGCCAACGGCGGCAAGATCGTGCAGCCCATCGGCGCCGACGCCCCGGAGATCACAGCGCGCTTCACCGATCCCGGGGGCAACCTGATCGGCCTCTACCAGCAGCCGCACTAGCCGCGCAGCGGCGCTATTTGTGTTAGCCGCGGGCGTAAGCCCGCGGTCCACATTTGGTCTCCCGTCGTCTATTCCGATAAAGTATTACCCGCATTCGCAAGAGGTGATTCATGCGCTGCCTGCAATCTTCCGTATGTCTCCTGGTCTGCCTGTGCCTCCTGACCGCCGCACCCATCATGGCGCAGGAAGACGAAATGCACCACCATCACGACGCCACCGAGCAACTCGGCAAGGTCTCCTTCCCGGTTTCCTGCGCGCCGGCCTCGCAGAAATCTTTCGAGCGCGGCGTCGCCCTCCTCCACTCCTTCGGATACGAGGACGCCGAGCAGCAATTTGTCGAGATCACCAAGACCGATCCCGGCTGCGCGATGGCTCACTGGGGCATCGCCATGAGCCAGTATCACCAGATCTGGGAGCGCCCCGACACGAAGGCGATGGAACGCGGTCACGACGAGATCGCCACCGCGCAGAAGATCGGCGCGAAGACTCCACGCGAGCAGGCCTACATCGCCGCGATCGCGCTCTTCTACAACGATCCCAAGGATGACTATCTCAAGCGCGCCGCAGCTTACTCCGACGCAATGGGAAAGCTCTATCAGCAGTATCCGAACGATCTGGAAGCCGGCGCGTTCTATGCGCTCTCTCTGCTGGCCGCCGACCCTCCCGGCGACACGCAGCACACGGCTGACAAGAAGGCGGTTGCGGTATTGATGCCGCTCTTCGAGAAGGAGCCCGCGCATCCCGGCCTGGCGCACTACATCATCCACTCCTGCGACTCGCCGGAAATGGCTCCCGAGGCGCTCGATGCCGCCCGTCGATACGCGGAGATCGCTCCGTCATCCGCACACGCTGTCCATATGCCATCGCACATCTTCGCGCGGCTCGGCCTCTGGCAGGAGGACATCCAGGCCAATCAAAAGTCGGTGGCCATCATCGGCCAGTCGAGTGCGATGTACATGCAGGGCCACGAGCTGCATGCCATGCACTTCCTGCTCTACGCCTATCTCCAGACGGGCCAGGACCAGCCCGCACAGCAGATACTCGCGAAAGAAAAACAAATCGTCTCCATGCCGATGAAGGACGGTGACTCGGGAATGCTGCAGTACTTTGGCTTTGCCCGGGCCGATTTCCCCGCCCTGTACGCTCTGGAGATGCACGACTGGAAAGCAGCGGCAGCGCTCCAGCCTGCGCCGGATGCGCCGCCATATGTGCAAACCATCACCTACTGGGCGCAGACCATTGGCGCCGCTCGCACCGGCGATGTGGCGGCAGCCCGCAGCAGCGCGAAGAAGTTTGCCGATGCCGAAGATGCCATCCGCAAATCGAAGTACGCTTACATGCTCGACGGCCCTAACTTCGATCGCAGTGAAGTGCAGGCGTGGCTCGCCTTCGCCGAAAAGCAGAATGACAAGGCGATACAGTTGATGACTGAAGTGGCGGACAAACAGGACAAGTTAGGCAAAGGGGAAGTCGCGATTCCTGCGCGCGAGATGCTCGCCGATATGCTGCTCGCCCTCAATCAGCCCGACAAAGCGCTGGCCGAATACGAGCAGTCGATGAAGATCGATCCCAATCGCTTCAATGGCCTCGCCGGCGCTGCCCAGGCGGCAGAACTGACGCATCAGCCGCAAAAAGCCAACTCGTACTACGCCCAGCTGCTGAAGAACTGCGACGGCGGAACCCACTCCGATCGCCCCGAACTGCAAAGCGCCAAAACCCAGCTGGCCAAGAACGGCAATGGCCTGTAACGCCGCGGCTCTTTTGCAAGACGCGTTGGATGCTGGTCGGCGGATCAGGATTTCCGCGGCGTCGCGAAATTTGCAGGATCGGTGACGTAGAGTGTGAACTAAGGCCTGCAGACGGCCGAACCCCGTAGGGGTGGTGTTCAGCCTGGCCCAGGACGCCAATAGATTAGTCGAGTCCCGTAGGGACGGCACGGTTTTCACGCCCCGGAGCGGCGGCACATTCGGTGGAGCACCGCTGAAGCGGTGCAGTTACGCGGTATCTCTTGAAGCGGCCTTTAGCCGCAGTGCTGAGGGCCTACGACTGCCGGCAGTGCATCCTCTCCACATCCCGCCCATTCACCGACACGATACCGGTGCGTCCTGACGCCGGTTGCGGCCTCTCCGGCTCCTCCTCGGGACCAGGGTGCGCTGAGCTGGGCTGGCTCTTCCTCTTGCGAGCGCTAAGGCCTGCCTTCGTCACATCAGCAGAAATGCGCTTTCTCTTGCGATCCGCATGCCGACCCGTACTGTTCCAGCCCATGACTCCCTCCACTGTACTGGGAAAGATGCTACTAGCATGAAATTGGAAACCCGCTATAGCAAGAAATCAAGTACGGATGTCACTGGCGTATCCGGGGATTGAACGCCGAGTACAACACGTCCGTCACAAAATTCACCAGCACATACGTTAACCCGATCATCAGGATGCAACCCTGGACCAGGTAGTAATCGCGATTCGAGATGGCAGTGATCGTCAACCGCCCGATGCCGGGCCAGGAAAAGATCGTCTCGGTAACAATCGCGCCTGCCAGCAGCGCGCCGAATTGCAAGCCAACCACCGTCAGGATGGGAATCATGGCATTACGCAACGCATGCCGGTACACCACCGTCCTCTCCGGCAAGCCCTTGGCGCGCGCCGTGCGAATGTAATCCTGCCCCAGCTCCTCCAGCATCGATGTCCGCACCATGCGGGTGAGGATCGCCGCCAGCGCCCCGCCCATCGTGATTGCCGGCAGCACCAGATGCGCCAGCGATCCCGAGCCCGACACCGGCAACCATCCCAGCTCGATCGCGAAGAACAAGATCAGGATCGGCCCCAGCGCGAAATTTGGAAACGACAGGCCCAGCAGCGAAACGATGCTGAGCACGCGATCGTCCCAGCGATTGCGCCGCAGGGCCGACCGCACTCCGGCAGGAATCGACAACCCCAGCGCCACAATCAGCGCCGCGACCGTCAACTCCATGGTCGCCGGGTACGCCTGCGCGATGATGTGGCCCACGTTCTGATTCAGCCGCAGCGACTTTCCCAGGTCGCCGTGCACAATGCCGCGCCAGTAGTTCACGTACTGCTGCCCGAGGGGCACATCCAGCCCGTAGGCATGACGTGCGGCCGCTACGTCCGTTGCGGCGGCGCCCTCGCCAAGCATCTGTTGAATCGGATCGCCCGGCACCAGATGGATCAGCAGAAAAACCACCGACACCACCACCCATACCACGGGCAGCATATACAGCAGTCGTGAGAAGAGATAGCGCAGCATCAGTGAACGGTTGGCACAGCCGAAGGAGTTTGCGGCGATTGCGCCGCCTGCGCATTTTCGATCTTTACGCTTTCCACACGCAATCCATCCATCGCAGCCACGGCGTAACGGCGTCCTTCATACTCGAAACTGTCGCCTGCCTTCGGGATGCGCTGCAGCTGCCCCAGAATAAATCCCGCCAGCGTCTCGAATCCCTCATCACGCGGCAGAGAAATCTGGTATTGCGATTCCAGGTCGCGAATATTCACCGCCCCGTCCAGCACCATCGAGGTGGCGCCCGGCAGCAAAGGCCTTCCACTCACGTCAAATTCGTCTTCGATCTCGCCGACCAGTTGCTCCAGGACATCTTCCACCGTCACCAGCCCAGCCGTCGAGCCGAACTCATCCACTACTACCGCCAGATGACGTTTGCGTGTCTTGAATTCGATCAGCAAGTCGGTCAACTGCTTGGTCTCCGGAACCACCAGCACCTCGCGCATAATGTGCCGTACCTCAAGCCCGCTCGGACGAGTAGCCGGCCGCCCCGATGCCGTACGGTTCACGCGATAACGCAGCCAGCGCATCAGGTCCTTCGAATAGAGGACACCGATGATGTGCTCCGGCCCGCGCAGTGGATCATAAACCGGTATTCGCGAGTGCTGGTCATCCACCACCTGCTGCAACGCCTCCTCCAGCGTCAGGTTCCCCGGCAACGAGAAGATGTCCGGCCGCGGCACCATAATCTCCCGCACTGTAATGTTCTCCAGATCTACCGCGCGCAGGATCAGCTCCTCCTGCGACGTCCCCAGCACCCCCAGCCGGCGGCTGGCCGAAACAATCAGCTTCAGTTCCTCCGCCGAATGCACGCCGCCCTCCCGCATCTGCCGCAGCCCGAAAGCCTTCAGCACCGTGCGAGTCGACGCCGTCATGAATGCCAGGAACGGCGCCGTTACCGTCATGAAGAAGTCCATCGGTCCAGCAACGGCAAGCGCAACCCGCTCCGTCCGTTGCAGCGCAATCGACTTCGGCACCACCTCGCCCATAATGACCACCAGGTAAGTCATCAGTGCGAAGGCCAAAATTACCGCGATGGCATGGGCATAGAAGTGCGAGTGTGGCAGCGGAGCCAACAGCCGCTCAAAGATGTGCGCGATCGACGCCTCGCCAATCCAGCCCAGCGCCAGGCTGGAGACCGTTACTCCGAACTGCACCGCATTAAGAACATGGTCGAGCTTCTGATGCAGCTTCTGTACCGTGCGCGCGCCGATGCGCCCCGCCGCGATCATCTGCTGGATTCGCGTGGCGCGTACGCTGACCAGGGCGAACTCAGCCGCCACAAAGAACGCGTTAGCGGCGATCAGCAGGATGACCGAGACCACGCGCAGCACAACAAAAGTAACCATCAGTAAGGAATCCTATCATCGCAAAATGGCATGGCATCAGGGCACTCTGCCCAGGCTCGAATCTAAGGTTCCGGGCATTAGAAACCGGCGAGCCTTTGTCGACTCATCTTCTGCCTTTACGTTGTGTGACTTACAATCCAAAAATTACCTAGTTCCCGCAATTTTCCCGCAGTAAATCTAGGTGTTCCATCTAAGAAGAACCCCTTATTCGCGTTTCCCTTCTCAGACGAGATACTCACCTCAGCGCTTTAATTTATTCCGGCAACTCTGCCGACAGCCGCCTCTGAGTCCGCAAGAAAAATAATCCCTAAGCAAAGGAGACATTAATGCACCGTGCACTCATATTTGTATTCGTTCTTGCCGCCATTCTCCTCACTCTCCCATTGACAGCCGCTGCTACCAGCCTTCCCTCACCTCCATCCAACGCAACCGTTTTCAGCAATATCGACGATAGCAGCAGCTGGACCTGGTGCCACAATCCCAGCTGCGCTGGTGGCAGCGGTCAGGGTACCTATTGGATGGCCCGGAACCAGACCAGCCCGTCCCGTGACGGAGCCGCTACTGAGTTCTACAACTCCGGCGTGTGGGCCAACGCTCTTTGGTATCACAAGGTCGGCGCTCACGATGGCTTGCACAACTTTCTTTGGGACATCTATTTCTACGTCGACAGCAACTCACAACACTCCGCCCAGGCGCTTGAATTTGATGTTTTTCAGTTTGTCGGTGGTTATAACTACATGATGGGCACGCAATGCGACTACGGTTATGGAGTCTGGGACACCTGGGACACATACAATGGCCGCTGGGTCCGTTCCTCCATCTCATGTCCGAAGTTCAGCCCCGGAACCTGGCATCATCTGCAGTGGTACACGACCACCAACACCAGCACTCATAAGTACACCTTCGTCACCATGGCAATCGACGGGCAAGTCATTCCGGTGAATATCACCCGCGCCGCGAAACATAACGGCTGGTCGGACAATTTGGGGCAGCAGTTCCAGCTGGACGTGAATGCCACCGGCCAGGGCTATCACGAATGGACCGACAGGGTGAAACTCACCGCCTGGTAATGCAGTAAGCCTCGCTGAACGACCGTAAGCATTCGGCAGTGTCCTGATCAGCGTGTTGGGGATCAGGAGACTGCCGAATTTTTATGGGAACCCAACTTGCCACGGGTTGAATTGCTTAGGCGCAGCCGGAGACAAGCGCTGCCATAACCTCGCCGTTACTGGGCTCCGGGCACGGTTCCCGCGTCAATTGCGAATCGGACGCTCCTCTGCACGCCAAATTATTCAAAATCCAGTCTTTTTCACACCTAGTTCTCCCCCGAAAGGGGACAGTATAAGTAGCCCTCCAGTCTAGGCAGAAAGCCCGATTCGTGTTTCCCTCCCCGGACGAGATACTCACTCATCGGGCTGACGCGAACGATTGTGCCCGCCAAATGCGCCAACTGAGTCTGAAAGGAAAAATCCACAAGCGAAGGAGCAGTTATTGATGCAGCGCGCATTCTTACTAGTAGCCGTTTGTCTGTCATTCTCGCTAGCTGCTGTAGCCTCCGTAAGCGTAACCGTCACATCCCCCACCAATGGCGCCCAAGTAAGCTCTCCTTTTACCCTGAACGCCAACGCCAACAGCAATTATTCGATCACCGGGTGGCAGGTTTATCTCGATGGCAACAATGTCTACAGCACAGGCGCTACCAACTCCATCAGCGCCAGTATCAACGGGGCCGTAGGAAATCATCAGCTGGTCACTCGTGCCTGGGATAGCAGCGGCGCTTATGGCACGGTTACTGAGCAGATCACGATCACCAGCGGTGGTGGCGGGGGTGGTGGTGGCGGTTGGCCTTCGCCTCCCTCGAACGCGATCGTCTTCAATAACATCGACGACCGATCCAACTGGAACTGGTGCCATGATCGCGGATGCTCCGGCGGCAGCGGCAGCGGCAGTTACTGGATGGCGCGCAACCAGAATCCTCCTTCGCGCGACGGCGCCAGCACTGAGTTCTATAACTCCGGCGTCTGGTCGAATGCCCTGTGGTGGACGAAATTCGGAGCCAACAACGGCGTACACAACTTCGAGTGGGACTTCTACTTCCAGGTCGACAATGCTTCCCAATCCGCCGGCCAGGCCCTGGAGTTTGACGCCTTCCAGTTCGTCCACGGGTACAACTACATGATGGGCACCCAGTGTAATTACGGTGCCGGCACCTGGGACATCTGGGATGAATACAACGGCCACTGGAATCACACATCGGTCTCGTGCCCCAGGTTCAGCCCGAACACCTGGCATCACATTCAGTGGTACATCACTACCAACACCACCTCGCACCAATACACGTACCAGACCCTCATCGTCGACGGCCATAGTTACACCATCAACCTGACCCGTAGCTCCAAGAACTTGGGATGGTCTGACAATATCGGCACGCAGTGGCAGCTTGACGTGAATGCCAGCGGCCAGGGCTATCACGAATGGATCGATGCTGCGAAGCTGACAGTGTGGTAGAAACCGGCGTTACAACCGGCTTATAGGGCGACAAACGGTGTCCACTGCTGCGAGTCCCATTCGCAACGGCGGACGCCGCTTATTTGCCCGGCGGGCGACTCGTCAACCCATCCACCACGCGTTCCACTGGTCTGGCGGTGATCGACCACGGACTTGCTATCTGCCGCTTCTTCGAATCGAGCCCCAGCGTAAAATAGCCTTCCCTTTCATCTTCATTCGACGGCTTTCCACAGTTGATGAACGGAGAACTTCGTCCCGATCTCTCGCGCCCAGGATTAGGATTGGAGCTGAAGCGCGCCGACGCCGAGCGATACGCGGCGTGAGCAATCGAGCTTGGGCGGCGCTCAACGAGGGTAGCGGGGACCTTCAGATCAGCGCCAAGGACAGCTTACTATTACCCACGTCGGCTTCAGCCGACGGCACAAATCAAAAAGGCGAGGAAAATGCCCAGCCCCAGAGACACGCTCATCACCCCAGATGAATTGAAGAGTAAGCCCTCTCCCCTGGACAGTTCGTCTGCCATGCTCGAAGCTCTCGAATCAGAGCTGCGCGAGAATATCGGCGGAGAGGTCCGCTTCGATCCCGGCACCAAGGCCATGTACGCCGTTGACGCATCGAACTATCGCCAGGTGCCGATCGGTGTCGTCATTCCCAAGTCAAAAGAAGATGTCGTACAGACGGTCGCCGCCTGCAGAAGATACGGCATCCCGCTGCTCTCTCGTGGAGGGGGCACCAGTCTCGCCGGCCAGTGCTGTAATGTCGCCATCGTCATCGACTGGTCCAAGTACATGCACGGCGTGCTCGAGGTGAACACCTCCGAGCGCTGGGCCAGGGTTTTACCCGGAACAGTCTGCGATGAACTTCGCAACCGGGTGATGAAAGACAGCGACAATCTCCTGACGTGGGGCCCCGATCCCGCCACCCACACTCATTGCTGCTTCGGCGGCATGATCGGCAACAACTCCTGCGGCGCGCACGCCCAGATGTCCGGCAAGACCGACGCAAACATTGAAGAGCTCGAGGTGCTTCTCTACGACGGCACTCGCATGACGTTGGGCTGGATGACCGAAGCCGAGCTCGACGAGAACATCCGCAAAGGTGGCCGCACCGGCGACATCTTCCGCCACCTGAAATCCCTTCGCGACCTCTACGCCGATCTCATTCGCGAGAAATACCCGCCAATTCCGCGTCGCGTCTCGGGCTACAACCTTGACCAGTTGCTCCCAAGCGAGGACGGCCGCTTCAACCTCGCGCGCGCGCTCGTGGGAAGCGAAGGCACGCTCGTCACCATACTCGAGGCCAAGTGCAGGCTGATCGACGCCAAGGCCGAGCGCGTGATCCTGATGCTTGGCTATCCCGACGCCTACGAGGCTGCCGACCACGTCGTCGACATCAATCCCTTCAAGCCCACCGCGCTTGAAGGTATCGATCACCACCTCTACCAGAACATCGAGAAAAAAGGCGGCCCGCATCGCCGCTTCCTCGGCATGCTTCCCGAGGGCAAGGGCTGGTTAATGGCAGAGTTCGGCGCGGAGAAAAGAGAGGATGCCGAGGAGATCGCGCAACGTGTGATGGAGTCGCTCAAAGGCAAGCCTGGCATGCCAAGCATGCGCCTCTTCACCGATAAAGAAGAGATGGCGCGGCTTTGGGAGGTGCGCGAGTCCGGCCTTGGCGCGACCGCCTTTGTTCCCGGCAATCCCGATACCTGGCCTGGTTGGGAAGACTCGGCCGTCGCCCCGGAAAAACTCGGCAGCTATCTCCGCGACCTGCGGGCTCTGTTCCAGAAGTACGAGTACAATCCCGCGCTCTACGGCCACTTCGGCCATGGCTGCGTCCATTGCCACGTAGATTTCAACGTGACCACCGAAGCCGGCATCAAGAAGTGGCGGTCCTTCATGGAAGAGGCGACCGACTTGTGCGTGAGGTACGGTGGGAGTCTTAGCGGCGAACACGGCGACGGCCAGGCGCGCGGCGAGTTCCTCAACAAAATGTTTGGCGAGGAGTTGATCCAGGCGTTTCGCGAATTCAAATCAATCTGGGATCCCGACTGGAAGATGAACCCGGGCAAAGTCGTCGCTGCTCATCGCATGGACGAGAACTTACGCCTCGGCGCGGGCTACAATCCGCCGGAAGCCGAAACTCACTTCAAGTGGCCCGAAGACGGCGGCAGCTTCGCACATGCGGCCTTGCGCTGCATCGGTATCGGCAAATGCCGTCGCCAGAATGGCAAGAAAGCTGAAGACGACACCATGTGTCCCAGCTTCATGGTCACGCATGAGGAGCGCCACACCACGCGCGGCCGCGCTCATCATCTCTGGGAGATGCTGCACGGCGACGTCATCGCCAATGGCTGGCGCGATGAGAGCGTCAAAGAAGCGCTCGATCTGTGCCTGGCGTGCAAAGGCTGCAAGGGCGACTGCCCCGTCAACGTAGACATGGCTACCTACAAAGCGGAGTTCCTCTCCCACTACTGGGAGGGCCGCTTGCGCCCGCGACATGCGTATGCGTTCGGCCTGATCGACCAGTGGGCACGCCTCGCCTCTCTCGCGCCGGGATTCGTGAACCTGGTTACGCAACTGCCGGGTCTCAGCGCGCTCGCCAAGATAATCGCCGGCATGCCGCAAGCGCGTCAGATCCCCGCCTTTGCGCCGGAGACGTTCAAGTCATGGTTCCGTAAACGCGAGGCGCCTAATGTCGGCCAGTCAAAGGTCATCCTCTGGGCCGACACCTTCAACAATCATTTCTTCCCCGAAACCGCGCAGGCAGCAACTGAAGTTCTGGAGCACTTCGGATATCAGGTGCAGGTGCCGATGGAGGATCTCTGCTGCGGTCGGCCGCTCTACGACTACGGTTTCCTCGATCGCGCCAAACAGTACCTGAACAACATTCTGGAAACCCTGGCGGACGACATTGCCGACGGCACACCGATGGTCGTACTCGAACCCAGCTGCTGTTCGGTGTTTCGCGACGAACTCAACGGCCTGATGCCGGAATCGCGGCTAGCCCATCGCCTCATGGAGAACACGTTCACATTGTCCGAGTTCCTCGAGAAGAAGGTGAAGAACTACACCCCGCCGACGTTGCGTCGAAAAGCCATCGTGCAGGGACATTGCCATCACAAAGCCATCATGCGCATGTACGACGACGAAGCCGTGATGAGGAAGATGGGCCTGGACTTCGAACTACTAAGTACAGGCTGTTGCGGCATGGCAGGTTCCTTCGGATTCGAGAATGACAAGTACGAGGTTTCACAGAAGTGCGGCGAGCGAGCGTTATTTCCCGCCGTCCGAAAAGCCGGACCGTCGACGCTCGTCATGGCCGACGGCTTCAGTTGCCGCGAACAGATCCAGCAAGACACTCCGCGCCACGCCCTGCACCTTGCCGAGGTCATGCGCCTGGCGCTCGATGAAGAGAAGGGTGTGCGCCAGATGTACCCCGAAGCCGAACTCGTGAAGAAGCGCACCGATGTGCAGCATCGATCAATGATGCGTGCGGGAATCATATCTGGTCTGGTGATCGCTGGCGGGGCACTGCTGCTTTGGGGGGCTACTGGCTGGCTCGGCGGGCGCCGATCGTGGAGGGCCACCACGTGATCTGGATGGACGTGGCGAAGTCGTGCTGACGTGTGGGAGCCAGCACCGGCACCCACCACGTTTCGTATTGCAGGAAGGGTTGGATCTCGAGATTCTTATGGAACCACAGCGTGGCCGACGCGTTCCAATCCCACTGTGTACTGCCGCCGGGAATGAAATCATCGGCGATCTTGCTATTCCTCACCGCTACCTGGATGCTGCTCTTCGGGCTTAGATGATAGGTACTCCACGCCTGATAACCTTTGCCCTCGCGGCCGATCCAGTTGCCCATCAGGTAGCGGTCATTCAGATATGCATCGTGATACACCACTTCCCAGTAGATGAAGTGGCCGCCCATGCTGGCCACGGTTGGCGGATCTGTGTAAACCGCTTCCGCGCGGAAGTCCAGCTTCGGCAGACCGGGAAAGTGCGTCAGATAAATGCCGGGATTGATCGCCGAGCGTCGTGGCGCGCTTACGGGATTAACGTCATCGTGGACCAGTGAATCCGTGTACAGCGTCAGCCATCTCCGCACAAACGGCAAGCGATAAGAAAAATCGAAACTCGCATGGCGCGCGCCCGGATCGTTGCGCGAGAACTTCACTGCGGGCGATACATCGGTGAAGCTGGTAAAGGAATTCCAAAACGCTCCAAGCGTAATCGGTACATGTCCCTGCCCGCCCCACACATCATCGCGGGTAAATCCGAACTCCAGGTTCTCCGTCGGCTTGAAACTGACTTTCTGTCCGAAAAAGTAAGCACCGGGAGGAAATTGATGGCCGGCGAGCGCACCAAAGAAGTTGGCGAATTCAAATGGCCCGAGAAACTTCGACAATCCGGGAATATTCGTCGGCTCCTGCCGGTTAACCTGGATCATCCAGAACGGCGCTGCGTTGTTACTCATCAGCAAGGCGCCGCTCTCGCCTGGGCCCCACCACATGCTCTGCTTGCCCACGGAAATGTCCATGCCGCCGTACTTCATCATCGCGTAGGTGTCGAGCAGGCGAAACTGATTAGCGCGAACCGGCTCCGGAGGCTGAAGCGGATTTTCGTCTACATTCGCAATTACCTGTCGGACGGACAATGGATATCCCGGGATGGTTGGCGAGTACTGATATTCGCCGTCAACGTAAAACGCGAAACGACCGTCGTTGGCGCTGGCGCTAAACCCGCTGATGTTGTTCCACCCTTGCCAATATGGGCGACCATAATCATTGATGAGCGTCTGGCCAAAGTGGTAGCTGTCGTTCACCGGCGCGCCGGAAATGCTGGTCACCCGCGTGTAAACGGAATCCAATTGCAACGACTCCGTCGGATGCCCTTCCCAGGTCGCGATCTCCGGCGCGAACTCCTCATCCAGAGTTTTCTTCAGCTCCCAGATTTCCGGCGGCACATCCGTGTGGAACTCGACCCTGGAGTTCATCTGGATGAGCATGTTTGCGCACGACATGCGCGTCCACGGCCGTATTCCTAGAAACGCCGTATCGATGTAGGCTTGCCCGATCAGCCGTTCCATCGCCGGATAGATCCAACTGTCAAGCGGCACATGAACGCTGGCGAAATTTGTCGGACGCGGCGCCGAAGTCTCCTCCGCGACAATCTTCAAGTCATCGTCGATCTCGGGGTTGTGCCGGACTTTGTAAACATGCCGTCCGATCTGATACCCAAGCAATCCGCCAATGAACACGTCAGAGAGAAAGTGCTGGTCCGCCGCAGCACGCGCTATGCTGACGCCCAGCGCCAACCCGTATGCCCCGAATTCTGTCACCGGATGCGGATACTCCTGCGCAACCACCGACGCAAAAGCCCACGTCACCGCCGCATGGTCCGACGGAAACGACAGCCCTCCATGAAAGAAGATGTTCTGGAAGTTCGATGGGATCGGCGCCTCGCGGCCGGTTATCCCTTTCAGCGCATAATCGACGCCGAAGGCATTAATCATAGCTTCCGTCGCCAGCACGCCCGTCTCCCGCGCCCGATCGTTATGCGCCAGGCGTCCCCAAACGTATGATGCGGCGGTCATTCCCCCGGCGGCAGCAACGCCCACATCGGAACCGAGCTTCCACGCATCCAGGTTGTTCAGCCGCATAGCGTAGGAGCTTTGCGGATCGGTAACGAACAGTCCGGTTGCGATACCGCCCATCGGCACCAGCCACTTTGCATCCCGTGCCTTCAGATGAAACGGACTGGTCCAGATGGCCTTCTGATCTTCGGCCAGATGAATGAAGAACTCGCTTTCGTTGGGGTGAGAGACAGTCTTGGCGGGTGGTGAAGTACCCTCTTCAGCTTGCTGCGTGGGAGAAGAAGAGGAAGCGTCTTGCTGAGCAGAGGCGGCAGGGGCGCCGGAGAGCAGGAAACTTAGAACCAGCACCAATTCAACACACCGAGGTCCCCCGTTCATGCGGCAGCTTTGTAGTACCGGAAGATTCTGCTCAGGGCGTTGGCAACGTCATGCACGTCCTGCTCCGACATCGCAGGCGAGAGTGGTAATGAAATGGTACGTTCTCCAACGTAGCTTGCGTTTGGAAAATCCTCGTCGGAGAATCCGAAACACCGGCGATAGTAAGGCTGCTGATGAACGGGAACGTAGTGGATTCCCACGCCGATGTTCTCTGCATCCAGCGCTGCGATAATCTTTTCCCGTGATACACCAAGTTCTTCCAGTGGCAGAAGCGGCGTGTACAGGTGATAGGCATGCCGCGATTCGCTCTCCAACGGCGCCGGCAACACCAGAGGCAGCCCTTGCAGATGCTCGTTGTAGGCCCGCCAGATCTGCTCCCGCTTCCGCCAATGTTCATCGACACAAAGAAGCTGTGGCAGGGCCAGTGCTGCCGCAATATCAGTCATGTTGTATTTGAACCCGGCCTCCACCACCTCATATCCGCGAGGTCCACCGACAAACCGGCTCCATGCATCAGCCGTCATTCCATGCAGGGAAAGCACCTTCACATGCTGGTGTAGCTCCTGGTCGCGCGTGATCACCATGCCGCCATCGCATGTCGCAACGTTCTTGGTGGGATAAAAGCTGAAGCAGCCCGCGTCGCCCATCAAGCCAGCCGCGTGCCCCCGGTAGCTTGCTTCAATCGCATGGGCGCAGTCCTCGATCACACGAAGCCCGTGTCTATGGGCAATGTCCAGGACCGGCTCCATGTCGCAGCAGCGTCCGCACATATGGACAACGAGGATCGCCCTGGTACGGGCTGTGATCTTCGCCTCGATGAGGGCCGGATCGATGTTGAATGTGGCCCGGTCGCAATCCAGCAGTACTGGCTCCGCTCCCGCGTGAAGGATGGAGTGCACGGTCGAGCAGAATGTCATGGCCGGCGCGATGACTTCATCCCCAGGGCCGATCCCCAGCGCCAGCAAAGCGAGATGAATCGCCGCCGTTCCGCTACTCACCGCCGCGGCATAGGGCGCGCCTTTGTAGCGGGCGAATTCGCGCTCGAACTCCTCAACCTTCGGCCCTAATCCGATCCAGCGGCTGCGCAGGCATTCGGCAACGGAAGCGATCTCCGCCTCCCCAATTAGCGGCGCGCCAAACACCAGCCGCGCCTCGCGCGAACGCACGGGCACGCCTCCCGCAATCGCGGGCAGATCGACTACTTTCAGTGGAATGCGATGTCCGCTACCAGACTCGGCGGTACAAGCCTCTTCTGCGTGTGCTGGAGTGGTAGCCAGCGGAGCGCGTTTCATAGATCCCTGGGTCAAGTTGGTTGAAATAGCCTGCTGATTGTAATTGATTTTTGCAGCTTAGCGGCCCGCTTTCCTCTTCCGCTATACTGACTGAGCTGAGTACGAGTTCTCTGACGTCGGATGCCGTTCACCGTCTCTCACGCCGCTGCTGTTCTGCCCTTACGAAGATTCAATCTGGTTTGGTCGGCGTTCATCGTCGGCAGCATGGCGCCCGACTTTCCCTACATCGTCGGTACCGAAGCCTACCGCGATTGGGGGCATCACTTCCCCAGCCTGCTGTGGTTCACGCTTCCCGCGTCGCTCATCGCCCTCTGGTTCTTTCACAACATCATCAAGCGGCCGATCATCGAACTGCTGCCCACCGGCATGCAGGAAAGGCTTAGCGCCGAAGGCAACTTCAGTTTTTTCCCGGCACGCCGCTTCTTCGCAATCCTTGCTGCAACGGTGCTCGGCATTGCCAGTCACCTGCTCTGGGATGCCTTCACCCACGCGCATTCATGGCCTTGGGAGCATTTTGCCTTCATGCGCATCTGGGTGCGTGTCCCCGTTATCGATCACCGCGTGCCGCTCTTCAGTGTTCTGCAGTATCTAAGCTCGGTCGTCGGAATGCTGGCGCTGGCGGTCTGGGTCCTTCTTTGGTATCGCGCGGCTCCCTTGCGGGAGCGGCAGAGCTCAACAACAGGCACCCGGTCTCGTGTCGGCCTGGCCGTAGCTATGTTCGGGATCGCCGCTATTTTCGGCACGATTCGCGCGATCACGCTCATTGGGATCCCTGCCAGCCTTGGCCGCGTCGATACATTCTTGTTTGTCTGCGGCGTCACCTCTCTTGCGGTAGCGTTTTGGCAACTTCTGCTGTACTGTGTGCTCGTCTCTTCCTATCAGGTCTGGTGATCGGCTGACCGGCTCTCTCTCACCTGAATGCGCATATGCCTCTGGTAAGCGTCATCATGAACGTTCGCAACGGCGCCGCGACCTTGCGCGAGGCCATCGACAGCGTTCTGGAACAGACCAGCGAAGATTGGGAAATGATTGTCTGGGACGATCGCTCAACCGATGCCAGCGCCGCCATGGTTGCCGAATACTCGGACCCCAGGATCCGCTACTTTCTCTCGCCGGACGACGTGCCGCTCGGTAAAGCCAGGCAAGACGCGATCCGCCAGGCCACAGGCGAGTGGGTTGCCTTCCTCGATCAGGACGACATCTGGCTTCCCGCAAAGCTGGAGCGGCAGCTGGCCCTCGCAGATACCAATGTCGGCCTCATCTATGGCCGGACCATCCGCTTTTACTCCAGCGGGCTTGAGCGCGATTACGATCAGACTCACGAATACAAACCGTTACCTGAAGGCGACATCTTCACGCAGCTTTTCGCCGACTCCTGCTTCATTGCCATGAGCTCGGCGATGTTCCGTCGCTCAGCCATCGAGACCATCGGCGGCATACCGCACGAGGTCCGGATCATTCCCGACTACTACCTCTACGTTGCGGTCGCACAGAAGTATGGCGTCCGGGCAGTTCAGGAACCGGTGTGCAGATATCGCATGCATCCCGAAAGTATGTCCCACACTGTGGCACTCGAGATGCATCGCGAGGTTCTTTGGCTGGTTGACTGTTGGGCAGATCAGCTCGACTCTCACACTGTGGCACTTTGCCGGCGTCGTCACTTCACAGCTATCGCCCTGGAAGAAATGAAAAGCGCGAACTCGTGCGCTACAGGATTCGTTCGGCTCATTCGGCAAGGCTCGATCGGCTCGCAGCTCGTCCGGCCATTCGCCTTCGTGTTCCACCTCGTGCGCCGCAACGTAGTCCCGCCTTACTGGCGAGAGCCACGCAAGCAGCCGAATGTGTAGGGTCGATCTATCCCATGCCGCCACGGGTCATGGAAATTGTCAATCGCTGGGCCAGCGAGTTGGATGTACGCCTCAGCGCCTACCGCAGGATGACCTACTCCGCCGCTCTAGCTTTAGAAGAAATCCGCAGCCTGCAAACCAGTCCTCAAGGCTTGTTGAGATTGATTTCTGATGGCTCGCTGTTATGGCTGGCGTTGCGGCCCTTTGCGATCTGCTGGCGGTCGCTCCGCCGACAATTCCGCCGACCCTATTGGCTCGCAACGGAATCCGCGTCGGATCCGGACTGAGAAAACGAGGTGCCCCTTACCTGTTCCATCTCCTTACGGAGGTGTTCACGGCTTGGTGGCCGTTTCATGTGTCCTATCTGCGTCGCTGTTTCTTTGGCTGGCGCGCCGGGACCCTTGATCACTCGTTTGTCGGAACTGAAGTAATATCCAAGTACTTTGCTGAAGTAGCGCGCCCGGACACCAAAGCGAACAACAGTTTTTGTCAGGCGGCTTTTTCCAAAGTAGTCATACGCGTCGCTGAAGTCGATCAATCCCTGGCATTGTTCACGCAACGCCCTGAGAACGTCCTGACTCGCAGTCTGCCCGCCGAAATGTACCACGGCGGCGCACGGCGTGTAGTAGACCTTGTAGCGCAGCTGATGCAGCGTGTAGTTGTAAGCCAGATCGGGCATAGCCCAGCGAAAGCGTTCATCCAGCAGGCCCACCCTCTCCCAGGTAGAGCGGCGAATCATGTACACGCTTGTCCCGATGCTCTCCACTGACTGCGCCTTGGAATAATCGAAATCCGTGTGGTAGTACCGATTCATCAGCTTGCTCTTGGGAAAGAGCTTGTGCCAGTCAAGGCTTTGCAGAAGAAAGATCCCCACCCCGGTAAAGCTGCGAATGTGGTGTTGAACGCTCCCATCGGGATTCAGCAGCTTGGGGCCGCAAACGGCGATATCGGGATGCTCATCCATGAACCGGACCAGTGGCGCTAATGCATTCTCGATGAGCAGTGTGTCGCTATCCAAGAAGCAGGCATAGCGCCCGCGCGCCATTCGCAGGCCTTGATTCACACTGCGCGCATACGATTCATTGGAACTGTTCCGGACCAGAATTACTTCCCGAAACTCCTCAGCAACCATCGTCGCGCTGCCGTCGGGAGAGTTACCATCGACGCAAATGACCTCGAACGTAATTCCATCCGTATAGCGATAAACCGATTCGATACAACTTCGCAGAAGATCGCGCGTGTTGTAATTGGGGATGATGACCGTGAGATCCAGCGGTGGCTGCTTAGTCATTCGAGGTCCTTGTTGACGATCGTACCGCCCGTGCCGGAATACCTAGCACGCTTTGATTGGGCGAAATCGAGCCCAGCACAACAGAATTAGCGCCCACGGTGACGTTGTCTCCAACATACCACGGGCCCAGAATTTTGCACCCGGCTCCCAAAATAACGTTATTCCCAATTTCGCACCGGACGTCTTTGTTGAACCCCATATCAGGATGCAATGAGCCCAGCCCCACGCCCTGGAAAATAGTCGCGTTACGACCGATTTTCCACGCCCCGATCGTGCAACCGGTCGGATGCGCGAAAAATATGCCGGGGCCGATTTCACATTTTGGTGTCACTTCCAGCCCAAACAGAATCACGTTGGCGTATGTCAGCAGCTTAGGAAGGATCGGTATTCCCGCCAGCATTGCCGCACGACTGGTCCGGAATAAAACGTTTGGAAGATACCGCAAGTGCAGCAGGCGAGCGAGAAACCGAAAAAGGTTAGGTCGCACGTCACGCTTGCCTTCCAACTCGTATTGCCGTGCCAGATCACTGTACAGCAGCTCTTTCAGCTGTGACATCGCTCAATAAATTTCCGGTTAACGCCCTGAAGAGAACGCGTGCTGGCCATTGTCGCAAATTATTGGCACTGGCGATATAGCGCCAATGTCTTTTGTCCGCAATCCTCCCAGCTATACTGTCCGGCCAGTTCTCGGCCTCGTTCGATGGACCGCTGCCGTGCCGCTTCGTCGCTTACCGCTCGCGAAAGTTCGCGTTCAAATGAAGCCTGGTCTTGCGGATCGAAGTAGAACGGTACATCCCGACACACTTCTGTCACCGCCGGAATGCGGCTCGCCAGCACTGGACAATTCAGCGACATCGCTTCCAGGGGCGGGAATCCGAACCCCTCGTTGAAGGATGGGTAGACGAACAACCGCGCGCCAGCATAAGCCTCCGCCAACAACCCGTCGGAAACTCGCGGCAATGAGATGACGCAGCCCTTCAACCCCATGGTGGTGATCCTCGCCTGCTCGTCGGCGTTCAGTTGCTTGCCTCCCAGGACCAGAAGATCCATCGACTCGTACAGTTTCGTCTCACGAAACGCCTGCAGCAGGCCATCGAAGTTCTTGAACTCAGCCCGCATCCCGACATACAGCAGATAATCGCGCCGCAGATGCTTTCGAAGTTCGGCGCCGGCTTCCGCACTCCGGGGCAGTTGAGTCACACCGTGATGGATGACGAACGTCTTTGCGGGATCGACGTTATAGAACTGCAGCAAGTCCTGCCTGCAAGATTCCGAGACACAGATGATGGCATCCACTTCCGGAAAAAGCCGTTTGCGCGCCCAGAAAATCTTCTTGGCGTCGGGAAAAAACTCCGGGAAGCGCTCGTGAGTGCAGTCATGGTGCGTGGCAACAACGCGCGCCGCCCGCACCAGCGGCACCTTCATGTAGGTTGTCGGATGATAAATGTCCATCCTGCCCTGAAAGGGAGCGGCCATATTGCTCCACAATTCGTTCGCCAGGTAGCGCAGCATGCCAGGCGCTAACCATTCCGGCAAAGAACTCACCCGTGTCCTTGAATGGTTCAACGCGCGGAACGGATAAACTGTCCCGGTGATGCCTAACCACACTACGGTTTGGGCATCGGGCACAGTGTTCAGGAACTTCGCAAGCTCGTAGAAATATCGCGACGCCCCGCCCGCATTCTGCAGCGAAAATACCTGATGGTCGTAGAGTATCCGCATTTGCGTGTTGGCCCGCTCAGGATGGCTCGGGTTTCGCGCGGACGACGAGGTCTTCCCCGGATTGATAGGGAGACGAGCAGTTGTACGTCCGCGCTTCCAGGCTGACAATTAACTGCTCCAACTCCGTAACCCGGTTACATGTTGTAACTACCAGAGACACCATTTCTCAGCCTAATTTCCTCGGAAATTAGAATCTTTTGGTGGGATCGCGGCATGCCCTTATCGTGCAGATCGCGCAAGGGCTCATGGATTACGGACAGAACATTTGAGGTAATGCCGCAACATGTGCAGGCGCGCGCGCGAATTCGGGTCCTGCTCTTTTCGCCGAACTGCTTCGCGCAAAATGATCCAGAAACAGGAGAGCAAGAACACCGCAATCGCTGTAATTGAGACGATGAGCATGCGCCGCGGGCCGGACTTCTTCTCCGGCGTAACGGCCTTATCGACCACCTGCACGACGATGGCGTCCTTGGCTTCGTCTAATCGCGCCGCCTCCAGCTGTTTGCTGAGGAACTCATACAGTGCCTCGTGATACTTCAAATCACGGGCGCGACGGATATATTCCAACTCCGCTTGCGGCAATTGCCGCGTGGGCAGCTCGACGTTGCCGTTTCCGCTCTCGCCGGTATTGCGTTGCATCTTCGCCAGCTGCGCGCGTAAGCCCGCCAGCTCTTGCTCGGCCCGGCGCAAGTCAGGATTATCTTTGGTCGCGTACGTCCGCATCGCTCCGACCTGCACTTCTTTGATGGCCACCTGCGCGCGCATGTCGGCAACGCTTTGGATGATGGCTTTCGCCTGCGCATCAGGCTGCAGCAAACCGGTCTTCTCTTGTGCCTGCTTGAGCGCCAACTCAGCCTGTGACAATTGTTCGCGCTCTGTATCCAGCTTCTGCTCATAGAAGAGGCGGCGCTGCGACGCTTCGGAGACCGCGAGGTCGGAGTTCATGGTATGGAGATCTTCGACGTAGGCGTTGGCCAGGTCGGCTGCGCGCTTCGGATCGCGGTCCGTAACGCTGACCGATATCAGCCCTTCATCGCCCGCATTGACGTTCGTACGGCTTTCCAGCTTCTTTCGCGCGTCCTGGTAGTGCTTGACTCCGTACTCACGGCGCAAATCGAATTTATCGATGATGCTGTCTTCGATGGAGCGGCTTCTCAGCATGGCCACGAACAAATCGCCCGGACTCTTCAGACCGAGATCGCTGCTCGAGAGTCCGTTCAATATTCCAATTTGTCCAAGCAGCAAGCTGGCAGAGGATTGCGACTGTTCTGGCGGCAGGATCGTGGTGGTAGCGGTGTAGGTTTTAGGAAGCGCGAACGAGACAATCACCGCGACGACGGTTGCGGCCGCCGTCAACTTCAGAATGCTCGCCTTATTGCGAGCCAGAAGCAGCAGGAAGTCGATCATATCGATCTCCTTCTCGCCTCTCTGCTCAGCTTCGACCGGAGCAACGACCACAACATCCTGCAACTCCGGCCTACTGCCACTGTGCATTTCCGACAATTTGGAACCTGCAGACATAACCCGCTTCCCTGCCTGGCCCACTGCACCACTCACGCTGTGGGCGTCCCGTGCGATTACTTCAGTACGTTGATCGCAGCTGCAGCCAATCCGAAGTTGAACAGAATCTGCGACCAGTCCTTGAAATTACGCAGAGCCTGGCCGGGATTCAGTTGTTCGGGCACCACCACCGTATCTCCCGGCATCAGCACCATACTTTCAAAGCCACCGGACCAAAAGCCGCTAGCGGCATCCTTGCTGACCACGGCCCCATTGGCCCGAACGACAAAGATCTTGCTCTTGTCGGCGGCACGCGTCGGCCCACCTGCGTCCCGCAGATAGCGCGAGACGGTTTTGCCCTCACGCTGTAGAAAGGATCCCTGGTTATAAACGTCACCAACAACACTGACGACGATCGGCCGGCTCGGCACGTACAACTCGTCGCCATCTTCCAGCGGGATGTCGGGAATGTCCTGAACACCGGTGTCATTGGGATGAAGATTCAGCACGATCCTTCCGTCAGCCTTTAACTGCCGCAGCTTCTCGAGATTGGCGCGCTGCGCCTCCATCGTCGCCCGTGCCGCAGCCGTTTCGTCGGCGTTACGGGCATTTCGACTGGATGTTGCTGCCTGTCGCGCCAGGTCGCGCTCCATCTGCGCGATCACCATATCCAGGCGCTCTTGCTGCTGCTTCCGCGTCGATTCGCGCGTGAACACAGCCGCGTAGAGGTAAGCCGATGGCGCTAATCCGCCCGCCGAGGCAACCAGATCGCGCAACCCCTGACTCGGCTGAGCGCGGTAAATTCCGGCTGAAACAAATTCGCCTTCGAGTCTTACAAGTTTCGTTTGCTGCTCACGTGGGACACGCAGGTCGGCCTGGGAGAAGATCGTGACGACGTCCCCCGGCTTAAGAACTAGATTGCTGGCATCCTCATGGTTCAGCACCGCTTTTCCCAGATTGAAGGGAATCAGCTCTGTCGAAAGGTCCTTCTCGCTGATTCGCTGAATCACGGCGTAGTCCCAGTTGATTTCGGGAGCGTTCCTTCTGACGTCGTTCAATTGGCCCGTCAGGCGCGAGCCTACGGCCTGCATCTGCAAATTGATCTCATTCTGCTGGTTCCAGTACTGCCGTGTGATGAGGAACTCGCGGTTAGGTATTAGGTCCGTGACTCGCATTCCCTCGTGCCACGGATAACGCCCAGGAGACGCCACATTGCCACGCAGCGTAACCGAGTTCACAAAACGCGGTGAAATCGGAACAAAGTTGAGGACGTCACCGTCCTTCAAGGGGCGGCCGAGCCCGGAGGCATCGAGCTTGATCTCTTCAATACTGCGATTTTCCCGGTCCTTGATCTGCTCGACGTAGACCTTTCCTCCATAAGCCGTGGTCGAGAGTCCGCCCGAAAGTTGCAGAGCATCCTGCAACGTACTCTCGTTTCTTAGTTCGTAAATGGCGGGCGTATTGACCTCGCCTCCCATGGCCACCTGCGGGCCCACGGGCGCGAAGTACATAACATCCTGCGCCTGAAGTTGAACGTCTTTGCTTCGGTCACCTTTCAGCAGGAGGTCGTAAAGATCGAATTCGGTTACGACGGTAGAACCGCGTTTTAGCTGGATATGGCGCATCGATCCTGTCGGCGAGGGACCACCGCACGCGAACACCGCGTTGGTCAACGTGCTAAGGCCGCTGATCGTGTAACGCCCGGGACGTCTTGCCTGACCCACTACGTAGACATCAATCGAACGCAACTCGCCCATCGAGACATTCAAATCGAAGTTTTGATAAATGCGGCCGATGTGTGACTTCAGGAATCCCTGGAGCTGATCGTAGCGAAGCCCCGCAACATTCAGGTTGCCTACCTTAGGGATGTAGACTGCGCCGTTGCGATCGACTCTGCTGTGCACATCCAGATCGATCTGTCCCCAGGCCCGGATCAACAGCTCGTCGCCAGGACCGATAATGTAGTCGGCGCTCACGGGTACACGATCGGCCGGCGCAAATGTCGTAGGCACGGTTTCAAAGAGCGACTGCCCATAGATAGGCAGAGTCTGGCCCAGGGACGTAGCCACCATCTGCTGGAAATCGGTCAGTTCGACAGTTCTGGTCTTAAGGGTTTCGACTTGCTCGGTTGGCTTGGAGGGCTTTTGCGTCGGAAGCGTATGAGTATCATCCAAGATCACCGTTGGGGTCTGTGATGGCACGCCCTCCGGAGTCTGCGTCTGCGACGGATAAGCACTCTGTTGCTGCGGAGTGTATGTCTGCTGCTGCGGATTATAGGTTTGCTGCTGCTGGTCGAGAGTCTGCTGCTCTGGCCGCTTGGTGTCGTCCTGCGATTGATAGGAACTCTGCGGCAATCCCATCGCCGCCAGGGGGAACACGAGTGCGGCGGCGAATACCAGCCAGCTCTTCGCGCAACAGTTAAACCTGTGTCTCGGAGGCAAGTACCGGATTATCTCTGTTTCCGCAACAGATTTCAAAGTGGCTCTCCAAACCTGAGGGGATGATCGAGCACAAAATCGGTAGACAACATCGGGTGGCGCTAGTCCGCCGCTCGTCCTGAGCCATTGCCCGTAGATTCAGACGGCAACTGGCGCAAAGCGTTCAGCCACAATTGGGCATACCCCGGCGCTAAGGCTTCCACATCCGATGGCAAGTCGCGACCGGTGAATAGATGATGGAGATTACGATGGGCACTCACCGCGCCGGCCAGGCCCAGAGTTGCGAACGTAGGTTCCAGATTGCAAATGGCGCCTCGCGCGGCGCAGCGGGCGAAGTATGCATTCACCGCATCGAAGATGGAACCAAGATGCTCGCGAAAAACCCGGTCGGCTTCGGGTAGCTCGAACCCCGCAACATATGCCAGGCGCATCAACTCTGGATTCTGCGCCAGAACATTGACCAGGAAATCCACCAGCATGGGAACAACGATGTCCGGCGCAAGATCCATGGCCAGACCGTTTTGCAGATCTCTGCCCAGCTTCAGGCGAGTCAATCTGGACTCGGCGGCTGCGAGGAACAGTTCTGCCTTGCGAGCGAAGTATCGGAACAGGGTCGCTTCGTTCACGCCGGCCAACTGCGCGATCTCTCGCGTGCTGGCGCCCCTATATCCCTGGCGCGAAAATAATTGGGCCGCGGCCTCAACAATACGAACTTCGGTGACACTTTTCTCCGCTGCCTTTTTCACGGGTATAAATCCTTTGTTCAGGCTGAAGGTCGGCTGATGGAATTTACTGCCTGAGCGGTTCGATCTCGTCGATGTCGATCTCTACGGCAACGCTTTGCCGAATCAAATCCAGGGTGAGCACCACCCGCAGATCGTTTTTCCTGCGCACCAGCACCCCGACGAGACCCGCCAGCGAACCGGACCGGATTCGCACCTTGTCGCCGGCCACGAGGTACGGATGAGGTTCAAACTTGCGTGTGGGAATACTGCAACGCAGCGACTCAATTTCGGAAGCGGGAAGTGCAGAGGGCTCGCGCCCCGCGCTTACAATCGAAATCACCCCGGGAACTTGCAGAACCTTTACTGATTCGCGACGCGCTATGTGGACGAAGATGTAACTGGGAAACAGAGGTTCGGCGACCGTCACCCGGCAACCGTTCTTCCATCGCCGCAGCGAACTGTACAGAGGCAGGAACGATTCGATCTGCCGAGTTTGCAGATGGCGAGCAACCGTCTTCTCGTGACGCGGCGTGGTGTATGCCGCATACCACTTCTCAGGACCATCCGCCTGCACCGTTGATGGTGACAGAAGCGCGGATGTGTCGTGTGAAACGGACAAAGCTTCGCTATCCTCGCTTAGGGAGGGGATCGGTGCGAATCAGAAATTGCCCTGCAATCGCTCGCTTTAGCGGACGGACGTCCCGAGTGCTCTTGGTGCAACAACCCTTGTTTTTGTGAACCTTTCCCGTCAGCTAAAAAGCAAGTATGCACTTGCTCTTGCAACCCCACAGGCAACCTCAGTCGAGTTGCCAGCATAGGAAAACCAACACGGTTGGTCAAGAAAAAAAGGCTCGTGAGAGACATCGGCAAGGTCAAAAGGGGACTGGAAGCGGCACTCGCTCATGGCGGAGCAATCGAAAGAAACTTAGGGAGTCGCGTTGCGGTGAGGGGACTAAAAATGTCGGAACCAGTCTGGGAGATCCAAGCTGCAAGGCCCGGCTTACTCTCCCTTACCCAGAGCCAGCGTAATCAGGGTCTTCTGTTCGAGTTCATGGGCCTTGGCTGAGCCGGTCGCGGGCGTAGAATTCGGTGCGCGTTTGATACTGCGCACCTTCGAGCCCAGGATCCGCTTCAGTCGCGGCGAAACGAACAAGAGCGCGCCCATATTCGCCGGCTCCTCCTGTACCCAGATAAACTCGGTCGCGTTTTTGTAGAGGCTGAAAACTTCCTGCAAGGCAGTCTCGGGAAAGGGATACAACTGCTCCAAGGACACAATCGCCGGACCGGCAGTCTTCATCTTCACGCGTTCCATCCGCAGCTCCTGACCTATCTTCCCGGTGCAGAGCAGAACACGTTTCGCAGCCAACGCGCTCTCATCGGGAATGACAGTAAGGAAGCGCGGCCGTTCCAGTTCCGACAGTGGCGATAACGCCTCAGGGTGCCGCAACATGCTTTTCGGCGTGAAACAGATGAGCGGCTTGCGCCACTTGCGCAGGGCCTGCCGGCGCAGGACATGGAAGTATTGCCCCGCGGTCGAAGGCTGACAGACCTGCATGTTGTCGCGCGCGCACAGCTGTAGATAGCGCTCGATGCGCCCGCTCGAATGCTCCGGTCCCTGGCCTTCGTGACCATGCGGCAGCAGCAGCACGAGTCCGGTCAGCAGGTCCCATTTGTCTTCGCCGGCGGCGACGAACTGGTCGATGACGATCTGTGCCCCGTTGGCGAAGTCGCCGAATTGCGCCTCCCACGCGACCAGCGCCTCGGGATAATCGCGTGCAAAACCGTACTCAAAGCCCATCACAGCCGCTTCGGAAAGCTCCGAGTTGTAGATCTCGACTCGTGCCTGGCCCGGAGCGAGGTGGCACAGCGGAACGTATTCCTTCTCATCGATGATGTCGATCAGTACCGAATGCCTTTGATTGAACGTCCCGCGGCGGCTGTCCTGGCCGCTCAACCGGATTGGGACGCCTTCCACCGCAAGCGAGCCGAAAGCCAGCGCTTCCGCCATGCCAAAGTCCAGCGGACGTTTTCCATAGCCCATTTCGCGCCGCTGCTCCAGTAACTTTTGCACCTTGGGATGGATGTGAAAATCCTCCGGATATTTCACCAGGCCATCGGTAATTTCGTTCAGTTTCTCCGCCGAAAGACCCGTGTCAACCTCGTACTCCGGCTTGTAAGGACCGCCATGGAAGGGCGCCCAGTAGCTTGGTAGCTGCCGCATCGCGGGCTTCTTGACCATGCTCTTGCCGGCCTTCTGCGCGGCATCAAGTTCAGCCTGAAACTTCTCTACGTAAGGCTTCGCGTCGAGATCCGCGTTCTTGGCGTAGATCTGGTACAACATGGGATGATCTTTGATCTTGCGATAAAGGATCGGCTGCGTGATGGTCGGATCGTCGACCTCGGAATGGCCGTGGCGGCGGAAGCCAATCAGATCGACCACTACGTCGCTGGCGAATTCACCCCGATACTCCAATGCCATTCGGCCGGCGCGCACAACAGCGTCAACGTCTTCGCCATTCACGTGGAAAATCGGGATCGGCAGGCGCTTGGCAAGGTCGGAAGAGAACCGGCCTGAATATGCGTCGCAGGGATTTGTCGTGAATCCGATCAGATTGTTGACGATGATGTGCACAGTCCCGCCGACTGTGTAGCCGCGAAGATTGGCCAGGTTCAACGTCTCGGCAGTAATTCCCTGGCCGGCAAATGCGGAGTCACCGTGCAGCAGGATAGGGAGAACGCGATTCTTTCCATCGCGACCCAGGCGCGTCTGTTTGGCGCGGGCGCGGCCGAGCGCAACCGGATCGACGGCCTCCAGGTGGCTGGGATTCGAAACCAGGTGAATACGGATCTGCTGCCCGTCCACAGCCGTGTATACGCCGGTCGCGCCGATGTGATATTTCACATCGCCGCCGCCAAGAACGCTACGGGGATCGACGTCTTCGAACCCGGCAAAGATCTCCGCCGCCGGACGGCTCACGACGTTGATGATGACATTCAATCGCCCGCGATGACTCATCGCCAGCACGGCTTGCTCGGCGCCATATTTGGAAGCGGAATCCAAGATCTCGTCCAGCAGCGGAATCAGCGCCGTATTTCCTTCCAGGGAATATCGCTTGGTGCCGATGTAGCGCGAGTGGATGGTCTGTTCGAAGACATCCGCGCGCACAAGCTGATCAAGGATGCGACCGCGATCGAGCGCCTCCGAACGGCTCGACTCCATTCGTTCTTGTATCCACTGCCGCCGTTCCGGGTCAGCGATGTGCATGAACTCGACGCCGATGCTGCCGCTGTATGCGCGCCGGGCGGCATCAGCCACGTCGCCGGAGATATCGAGGTCGGGGTGCGCCAGCGGCGCAAAGTGCCCGAGCGGATCAAGGTTGGCCTGAAGGTATCCCCAGCGGCGGAACGCGTCCATTACCCGTTCCTGCTTTTCGCTGTCAACATTCATCATCACGGTGGACAAGGACGACTGCTCCCACGGCCAGGCTTTCATGCCGAAGCGGGCCGTTGCTCAAACAGCGCTAATAGTTATAGATTCCTTACCGGCCGGAGGGATGCGGTCGCCTCGGGCGACAACCGGTACCGGACCTTTCAGTATATAGTGTCGCCATTATTCGCCAAGGCGCGTGCGCAGTCTGCTGGCTTGCAGGCGCAATGGGCATCGGAAATGATTCAGCCGCTCTCATCCACGGATCGGGTATTCGTTTTGACGGGCGCCGGCGTCAGCGCCGAGAGCGGTCTGCCAACGTTTCGCGGGGCTGATGGGCTGTGGCGTGGTTATCGCGTGCAGGACGTGGCCACGCCCGAAGCTTTCCGCGCCAATCCTGAGATGGTGTGGCAGTTCTACTCGGAACGCCGCAGGCGGCACTCCTCAGTGATGCCCAATGCCGCACACTTTGCCCTCGCCAGGCTGGAATTGATGCTGGATGAACAATGCTTTCTCTGCACACAAAACGTCGATTCCCTGCATGAAGCCGCGGGCTCGCGCCACATCGTCCACATGCACGGAAGGTTGATGCAGACGCGCTGCTCGCGCGAGGGCTGTCGCACCAAACCGTTTGACGACGAACGTCTGTACATGAAGCTCGCCGAAATTCCCACCTGCTCGGAATGCAGGTCTCTGCTTCGCCCGCATGTGTGCTGGTTCGGGGAGGTCCCGTATTCCATGGACCGCATCTTCGAGCAACTGCGAATTTGCACGCACCTCATCACCGTTGGAAGCTCCGGTGTAGTGGAGCCTGCCGCCAGTTTTGTCCGCATGGCGCGGATGAATGGCGCAAAGGCGATCTATGTCGGACCGGAAGAACCGGCGAATCGTGCCTTCTTTGATACGGTGGTCTTAGGTAAGGCGGGAGAGGTGCTGCCCAAGCTGGTGAAGGAACTGCTGGCGGACTTTCGCTGATCGGCACGGAACACTCAGCAAAACAAAAAAGCGGACCTGGATAAAGGTCCGCTTGATTGTGGCGAAATCAGGTATTGCCGGTCTAGCGCGCGGCCAAAAAGTCATTCATTGATTTCGAACGACCTGATCCCCGACAACTGCAGGGCAATATTCCAAACGAATCGCGGGTTATTGGCGAAGTATCGTTTCCACAGGCGTTTGGGCTCTTGTAGAAGACGATGCACCCATTGCAAACCGCAGCGCTTCATCCAGCCGGGAGCATCCCGTCGCAACCCTGCGTGGATATCAAAGGCTGCGCCGACACCTACCATGAGATGTGTGTCGAGGCGATGAATCATCTGCGCCATGAAGCGCTCCTGTTTTGGCGTGCTCAATCCAACCCAGATGATGTCAGGGCTCGTCTCCTCAACGGCGGCCATCAGCGCATCCTCCTCTGCCGATAAGAGCGGCCGAAACGGCGGAGTAAACGTGCCGACAATTTTGATGCCGGGGACCAGTATCTCCAGCCGTCGTTTCAGTTGTTCGGCGACTCCTGGATTTCCGCCATACAGAAAATGCCGACAGCCGGAGGTGACGGACTGACGGCACATTTGCAGCATGAAGTCGGGACCGTAGACCCGCCGCATGCGGGAAAAACCCTGCAGTCGTCCGACCCAAACCGTCGGCACGCCATCCGGGGTGCAAAGGAACGAGCGATTCAGTATTCCACGAAAGCCTGCGTCACAAAGCGCCTCCATGATCCCGTGGACGCCGGTGACGCAGATGTATCCCTTACGTTTGTCGCGAATCTGCTGCTGCGCCCGGAGAACCGCCTCCTGCATGTCGATCGCGCTGATGCCAACTCCGAGAACATTGGCGCGGCGCGGTGCCGCTCCCGGATTAGTCGGAAGCATAGGCCAACTCAGGTTCCGCGAGACGCCCTGTCCTGCGTAGCTCATCCTCGATCCAGCGGTAAGTTGTCTTCAGCCCTTCGCGAAGCGGGGTCTTAGGCTCCCAGCCAAGCACCGCGCGCAGGCGGGAGTTGTCGCTATTGCGCCCGCGAACCCCTTGCGGGCGATTGAGCTCGTGCCGTTTCGTGAGCTTCTTCCCGGCGACGTCACAGACCATGTCGACCAGCTGATCTACGCTGACCATCTCCTCTGTGCCCAGATTCAGTGGCTCACGATAGTTGCTGGCCATCAATCGCAGCAAGCCCTCGACACAGTCGTCGATCAGGTAAAAGTCGTATTCAAGATTTTCGATGATCGGAAAGGCGCGCGCCGGGCTGATCTGCCAGAGCCCGGTGATTCCCGGTTTCACGGTCAGCCGAAGTCGCTGCACCGGCGTGTATTGCTCGACGATGAAGGGCATCTCGGGGCGTGGGCCAACCAAGGACATGTGCCCGAGGAGCACGTTGATGAGTTGCGGCAGTTCATCAATGCTGGTGTGACGGAGAAAGCGGCCGACCGGGGTAACTCTCGGATCGTCTCCCGCCCCCGGGGAATGGCTGTAAGCGGGGGCCTCACGGTACATCGTCCGAAATTTGTACATCGTGAAACGGTGCCCCGTTTCCCCGACACGCTGTTGCCGGAACAATACCGGTCCCGCTGAGGTCAGGGTGATGGCAATCGCGACGAAGGGGGCAAGCACCGCGAGTACGGCGAGCCCGATACTGGCAACCACCACATCGAGGAGTCTCTTTCCGAATCTGTAGACCATCCGGCTTACGTCGTGCGTGTGGTGAGCGAGCAGGATGCCGTCCAGTTCAGAGTATTCGACCAATCCACCGAGTCCCGGCAAGTCACCAGGTGCGAAGTAGGTGCTGACCCCTGCTTCTGACGCTTTGGCGATGGTCAGCAACAAGGTTTCGCGCTCCAGAGCCGAGGTCGCAATGACCAACACTGAGGCCCGCAGGCGATGAAACAGGTCCGGGCAGAGCGGTCCGGAGATCACGCTGGCGGAGTGCCTGGGATGATATGACGGCTCGTAAATTTCCGCCGCGCCGTGTTGCAGGCCGTCGTCGACGAAGGCGACAGGATCAACGCCAAATTTCGGCGATCGTACCAGGGCTGAGTACACCCGTCTTGCCTCTGGCCCGGCGCCCAGGATGATGGCGCGACGCGAGCCCAAGCCCTTGCTGCGAACCATTCGCAGAACTCTGTGCATCTCCCATTTTTCGATCGTGAGACAGAGGGGGACGGTCAGAGCAGCCAGGGAGAATACGAGGCGCGGAACTGGAACGGCAAAAAAATAGGCGGCTAGGACAGCGAGCAGAAGACCGTGCAGGGTCACGCGCAATATGCGCTCGGTTTCCCGGATGCCCAGAAGGCTCATCGAGGGCCGGTAGCCACCGTGCCGCTCCAGAAGAAAGACGAACAGCAAAGCAAACGCTGCCGCCCAAAAGTAAGCGGTACCGATGGCGTAAGCGGCGGCACGTTGTGGTTTCAGGACCTGATATAAGGCGTCCGCGATGTAGACGCCGCCCAGCACGGCCAGGAAGTCCAGCAACTTCTCCGCTGCCGTGCATAGGGAGGCAAGATGACTTGTATGGCCAACGGCAGTGAGCCGCGGAATTTCGGCTGCGCTTATCGCGCCAGCATTTGTGCTCATTTCAAGTAGGTGGAGTTCCGAAAGGTGAACGGCGAAAGAAGTTTCAGTTCAGGGGCTCAACATCGGCGCCATGAAGGTTGATTGCCACAGACTTCATGATTTGATCGACAGTGATGATCAGCCGCACGGAATTCTGCTTTTCCGCCAGCACACCTTCGTATCCGGCGAAGGGGCCGTGCTTGACCCGCACGCGCTGTCCAAGTCGTAGATATGGGTGGGGCTCTATGTCCCCCGGACGCGAGAGGAAACTGCGAAGGCGTTCGATGTCCGCATCGGCCAAGACCGCCGGCTTACCTGCGACCGAGACCAAGTGGACCACTCCCACGGTCTCAAGAACAGGAACACGCTCGCCGTCGGAGACGTGGACAAAGACGTAGCCGGGAAACAGTGGGGCTTCCGAGCGATGCACGCGATCGGACCAGCGCGCCAGGCGCTGATAGGTTGGAAGAAGGCATTCAACATTCTTTCGCTGAAGCTGATTGGCGATCTGATGTTCGTGCCGAGAACGCGTATAGGCGGCCAGCCAGCATCTTCGGGTCTGTATCGCTGTTTCCATCTGCGGGTGAGAGCGTTTGGTTAGATAAGGCTTCGCCATTCTCACTCCCATGCGCTTGGGTGAGAAGGCACAGCACCAGGGCATGCAACTCGCGTTTCCGCAAGTGGCAATAAGCATCTAGGTGCTAGTGATATATAACGCCAACGTGACATCGGTAGGAGAGCAAGCGTCGGGCCATCCTGCTGCGACTTAGTCGTGGAAAATTAACTTATCTGCAATCAGCAGAATACAGCTGGGAGTAGAACTCTTTTGGAAATCACGGTAGAGCCAAAAGTCCAGATACTGAACGCTCGCCGACTAAGAAATGGACAGCCCTTCACCTACTTCCAACAACTCACCCGCTCAGCGCGCTTTTGGAAACTCCCCGAAAGAGAATGGCCTCTGGCGCGCAGCAGCAGCTTTCGTCCTTCGGTAGTCCGGGTGTACACCAGTTGAACTGGACCAACAAAACGCTTCCAACGCTGAGCGAATATCTCTGCAAAATCTTTCTTTCGCGCCAGGATTTCCGGTACTGCAAAGTAGTCTTCACGGAACAGCCGCCAGATCCTGCGACGGGCGAGGAGATAGCGCGCATTGTCGATTGGGCCTAGGGTTTCCCGGAGTGCGCGCAGGAAAGTCGCTTGCTCCTTGCCAGTGCCTCCACCAATCCAGCAGAAAACGCTCCCGTCCGGATTGCGGTTGGAGTAGACGCGAAACTTCCCGGCATGCCGGTCAATGGAGCCCTCGAATTCAAGGGCCTCAAGAATCGCCAGCCCAATTTGCCTGATGCTGCCCTCAGGCGTTCCGTGCCGAAGGAAGCGCCACAGAGCGAGGATGGTCCATGGAAGACTCGCAATCGCCGCAAGCAGCAAACCAGCGATGAGCACGGTCCAAAAATCCTGGGGGCGAGCTCGCCCTGCCGCCCTTGCCACAGACTGAAGAACCAGGAGAGCCACCCAACCGGCCTGAATCAACAAAGCGACGATTGTGTTTGCCAGCACGAATCCATGGGGGAGCGATTCGGGCGGGGCTCTCAAGCCATCGGTCATTTGTTTGAGCGTGCCGGCATTAAGAGCCTCCTGCCAACGCTGGCGGAGTCCTTCGCGGTCGAGGGCGCGTTTAAACGTTCGACCGTTGATCTGATCCAGTTCATCGCGCGAGAACGGAGGATGTCCGAGCCCCAGGCGCTCCGTTCCATTCTCGATCGCGATTCGAGTGGCACTAATGCCAACAAAGGCCGAGCAACGACGAACCAGCAGCTCGTAGTCGTCTCCCGGGCCAAACGGGCCCGGCTCGACACAAACCAGGTGCCAAATGTTCGCGGTTTTCTGCGGCCGTGCCGGATCCACGCGAATGGCGCGCCCTCGCATCTGGTTGGAGAGGACGAAGGAGCCGACGAAGCTCGCCAGCACCAGCGCATTGATGCAAGGAGCGTCCCAGCCTTCTCCCAGTAACGATTTGGTCCCGACCAGGACGGTGATGTCGCCTTGTTGGAAGAGTGAGGTGATCAGGCGAACTGTACCGCGATAGTACTCACCGCGAATCTCGACAGACGAAAAAGCAGGATCGTGTAACAGCGGAGTAATGGAGAGGTCGAGCAAATCGATCCCCAAGTTGCCAGCACGCTTCCGGACGTCATCTTCAATGGCACTGGGAACGATCACCAGCGATCCACTCAACACACCGAGGCGAATGCCAGGCACTGCAGCCCTGCGCAGAGTCTCGAAAACGGGAACAATGCCGATGTCTTCGAAAGTGTTGGCGTCGTTCGCCGATGTCGGCAGCTCGGTCTTGCGGATGAAATCGGTAAGTATGACGCAACGAAGATCAGCCTCAAGAGCACCGGCCTCCAATCTGACAATCTCCTCCACCGATTTGAGTTTCGTGATCGACGTGGTCAGCAGCTTCCGTTGATCGGCGGGGTTTTGCAGGGTGACCTTTCGCCGCTCAATAGCCCCGATTGCCAATAATTCATTGCGGAGCGACTTCAGCAGCGGCTGCACGTGAGAGAAGGTGTCGTCATCGGAATAGAGGCAATGAGTGAGGAGAATTTCCAGCCATTCGTTGTTCAGCGAAGGAATCCGCCGGCGTGATAAACCGAGTGCCCTGAGGACAGCAGACGGGACTTCATGCTCAACCGCATGGAGGTAAATGACCATGCTGGACAGATATTCCGGATCATCGAGTATGTCCTCAATGTGATCATCGGGAGCCAGGATCCAGGGGTGTGCGAGGAGAGCTTCCTTAAATGCCTGGTTCGATTTCAGGCGAAATAGGAAGTCATCGACCAGAGCGCGGAACTCGGAGATAACCTTCTGCTCCTTTTCCGTCGGCATACTGAAGTACACATAGTCCTGGTGCGGACAGAGGTCACCTTCCTCGATCAATTCCGGGACGGAAACTTCGGCATCGATGGGACCGCACAGCTTCTCATATCGCTGCCATTCGAAGGAGGAGACATCGTAGGGAGGGGTCGCGGTGAGAGCAACGATTGTCGGCTGCGACAAGTGTTCGGCAACCGCCGTCAGGGTGCGCCACCACTCGGCTCGAAGATGATGGGCTTCGTCTACAACCAGAGCGGTGAATCCTGCCTGGTGCAGAAATTCAGGGATGGCTGTGCGATTTAGGCCACGGTGATTGGCGACGTCGTTACCGTCTTCCGGCTCGAGATCGTCCGCAGCAGCGTTCTCGTCTTCCGATCCGTTGCTCTGCTGTTCTGGCTCTTGAGCGCACGCCGCATGCAGCGCCTGGTACGTCGTAACCGTCAGTAACGCAGGCTTCCTCAGTTCTGTCGAGACCCAACTAGGCTGTCCAGTGCCCGCAGGCAAGAACAGCTCAATCAGTCGATCGACCCATTGATCGCGAATGGTGATGGTGGGCGCCAGAACCAATGTGGCTTGATTCAATCGCCTGATGATCTCAAGTCCTAAAACTGTTTTTCCCGAGCCTGGCGCGGCCACCAGATGAAAGCGCTTATCTTGAAGGTAAAGGTCAAGCTGATCGAGCAACCGAGACTGGTAGGTGCGCCAGTTCTTTCGGAAGGCCATCATATCCAGTAGAGATTGCCGCATGTTGGCAGGTGTAGACATGGCTGGTGGGCCCGGAGGGATTCGAACCCCCGACCAAGGGATTATGAGTCCCCTGCTCTAACCGCTGAGCTACAGGCCCGTGAAGTTGCCGGCGGAAACTCAACCACCTCCGACGGAGTGCCGGTGAACACCATTTTCGATTGCATGGACAAGAAGAAGGTTTCCGCAAGCTCAGTCTCGCACAACCAGCGGAGCAGTGCCAACTGTCATAGGCTGCCGGAATTGCGGTCTACTGCGGAGCTGAGAAGATTCGGCCGACACTGCGTAATTTCCTGGCTGGTTCTCTTACTGTGGCAGCGGGCCGTAGATGGTAGCCAAATCGGAGCGCGCATCAGGTCATGAGCTTGCGATGTTTACGGGGGACAATGTAAGAAAGAAAGCTAATCCATGAGGTATCAGAAGCCGCACCTCCAATTGACGAAAGTCCTGATGGCGTTGATCGTCGCTGCATCGTGCTTTCGCGTGCTGTTGTGCTTTGTGCACAACCCGATGGACTACCTTTGGATGGACATGGTGCGGCACTGGGAGAATGGGCTGCACTTCCCCAGAGGCGGCTATGCCGGCGCCGCCGATCCAATCGTTTACCAGGTGTACCTCTTTGTTCTGCAACGACTGACAGCCTGTAACAGGTATCTGATTGCTTTCGCTTCTGCAGTCCTGTCGGTGTTCATGCCGTGGACTTACTACATGGCGGCGCGCACCTTTGGACTCCAGAAGACGCCAGCCCTTTGGGTATGGGCACTGATTGCGTGGGCTCCGTCACTGGCTGTCATCTACCACTTCATCATGATGGAGACGATGCTGCTTCTGCTCGAAGGGATCGCGCTTTGGATGACGGCGAGATATCTGCGGGATGGGGGACGCGGGGCCGTTCTGACATGTGTGTTCTTCTGGACGCTCGCCTGTCTCACCAAACCAACGGTCGTGCCACTCGCAGGAATCTGTCTGCTGTGGGTCTGGTGGAAAAGGTCCACGCCCCTGTGGCTGATCGGATGTGGAGCGGCACTGAGCCTGGTGATGCTCGTGCCGCAGGCAGTACGCAGCAAGGTAGAGCTTGGGTTCGTCGCGCCCCTGGGTAATCCGTGGATGACACGGATACAACTTCGATCGGGGGTCAAGAGCATTCAGCTCCACTACTACACGCACCCTGTGGAGTCGATCGGCTTCCATCCGCTGTCCAGCGACTATGAGGGGGAGTTCGCATCTCCGAGCTGCTTCATAAGACCCTTGGAGCCGCTGAGCCACTGGGCCATGCGGCGTGCATGGAGCAATAGCGCGGCGCGGTTAACGATCAGTTCAGGTCATGGAGAACGCGACTGGAAGGCAGCCTACGACCGCTTCACTCCTGACCGTGACGAGTGGCTGGCGCAGTGGCGGGAAAACATTATCCTCTTCTTCTTCGCGCCATCATGGCCGGAAACGACGGCCGGGGAGTGGGACGGCAGGCTCGAATACCTGAGCCGCTGGATTTGGGCGCCGCTGATATTTCTTGTCTTCGCATTCAATGTACGCGAGTTCGTGCATCGCAGGGTCGAACTCATCCCTGTCGCGGTCACGCTGTTTACATTAATGATGGCTTTGCAGAATGCAGTGATCATGGAGGGGCGGTACCGGAAGGTTGCCGAACCACTGCTTTTGCTGAATCTCGTCTGGGTGCTCACTCCCGAGAGCTCACGTTCAACCATCGGACGGAGAGTCGCCTCTCAGCCGGACGCATCCTCAGACAGCATGCCGGCCTGAGTAAGAGATTCGGCATCAAAGGCCGTCGTTCAGGATCGAACCTGGGCGCTCACCAGCGCAGTATCAGAATTGGGATGCATTGTGTTTTGGTGCATCGGATGCAGCGTCCTGCGCCGGAATCACGAACAGAAAGTGCGCATATCCGACCTGGGCGACAGGTTGATATCGCGCCGCGATGTAGGTTGCGGAATCCCAGCGATAGACTCCGGTCAGACGATTGGCGCGCACGAGAATGCGGCCGGCCATGAGACGTGGCGGATCTACGATTACGTTAGGATTCTTGGCGAGAAACTTGTCCACCTCCGGCTGGTCCTGTCCCCAATCCAGATTGCTGTCCGCCAAAAGCCTGTAGGTGAAGCGCCGGTCGCCTGCCCACTCGTTCATGTAGGGAATCATCGCCGGATAATAACGAGCGGTTGAAACCGCAAACCATAAAGCGAGCAGGCAAAGGACGGCTTTCTGTGGCCATGATTTTGCCATGAAGTTCGAAAAAGCCGCTGCTGCAACGATGATTTCGATAGCCAGGGCGGGCAGGATGTGCCTGATGCCAATCTGCGCCCTGCTGAAGAATGACATCCATACGACCAGAACTGCCGCCGCCGCGAGCAACAGGCCTTCGGCAGTAACCAAATCTGCAACGCTGCGATTGCGTGCGATCCAGATAAGGCCCCAGATAAACAGGATTTGTAGCGCGATGGGCTCTTTATAGAAGTATGCGACCGCATAGTATGACTTGAATCCATGGAACGCCGGATTGCTTGTGTCGCCAAGCATGCCCAGCAAATAGGTATTGCCGAAGGAGCGCCCGCTGTCTTCGCTCTCTTTCATCATGTCCATCCCCTGTAGAAATGGATAGGGAAAAGGGACAGCAACATGAGAGAGCAGAGGAATTGCCTGCAGACGATTGAACATCCGGCTCTCAAAATGATAGGCATTGACCGGCAAGAAGGTACGATCGAAACAATACGCACAATTGAGCACAGCCAACAACGAAATCACAGCCATTGCGGTAAACACAACAACCCGCTTCACGCTTAGAGTTCGCAAGGATGTCCAATTGAGCATGACGGCGGCGATCGCAAGGCAAACCACGACGTACAAGACCACCGCAAAGGCCTTGGCGATCTGCGCGAGCGCCAACGAGAGAGCGCTGACCAATGCATTGCCCAGGGTAGGCTGGAACAACCAGCGGCGAAAGAAGTACAGGGCAGCAACGATCCCCAGGGCGTGATACATGTCGGTGGTCGCCAGCGTTCCATGGGCAATCAGGCTCGGGGAGAGCGTACAGAGCAGGCAAGATGCAATAGCGGCTGTCTCGCCGTAAAGGTCATACACCCACAAGAAAATAAATACTGTCAGCCCCAGAGTCGCGAAGACCGTAGGCGCCCGGACAACTTTATACTTCCCAAGCGCGAAGGCGACCGGGCCAAGCAGATGATGATTTCGAAGCGCCGACGCCATCGCCTGTGGCGCAGCGTTTAACGCCGAAATAGGCACCTGGCTATCGCAGAATTGTTCAGCATGACGATCAGGCTCGAAGCGCAGGATTTGGAGGCCGTAGTCGACGTGATGGGACTCATCGGTAGTAGTCGAGGCATGGATGGCGACAAAAGTATCGAGGACCGCCGATATTGCGAGGAACGAGAAAAGGCAGAGGAGGGATCTGCGAGTGATCTGGATTGTCGCAGGCAATGCCATACATCGCTATGTCCACAAGTCCAGTTGTGCGACACCATGACTGGAGCACGTACCGGAACCAGCGGCACGATTTCCCCTGCCCGTTGTTCGAATTCTGACGGGCAACCCGACTCTTTCTCATGGTTTGGTATGACAGTATAAGACGTCAGCCACGGGAAGGCTCCAACTTCTGCAGCAGTAACTACGGGATCCTGTCTAGGGTCTCTGACCTTCGTTCCATTGGGGCGTGAAGCTGCTGTTGGCCAGCCAATTGATGGGCGCGATCATGGATCCGATGGCGCGGTAGAGATGCTGCCAGTCGACCTTGTCGAGGCTGTCGGTGGGCTGATGGTAGTCCTTGTGCAGGCCGTAGCTGGAAACGGTTTGCGCGACGATGCCGTCTTTCGCCAGCGCGAAGTTGTCCGAACGCGTGAAGAAGCCCTGATCCGGATGTGGGTCTCCCACGAGCGCCGCGCCGTGAGTGGCGAGCTCTGGTCCCAGGTTCGTCCGCTCCCATCCCGTGAGCCATAACTGGTCGGGCTTCACTTTAGGGTCAGCACGGGCGATCATCTCGAATTCTAGGTTGGCGATGATGTTTTTCAAATCGAAGGTTGGGTTCTGCAAAAAGTAGCGCGCTCCGACCAGGCCGGCCTCTTCGCTTCCCCACAACGCAAACACAATTGTGCGTTCAGGCTGCGGCTGTTTTGCAAGCGCCCGCGCCAGTTCCATCACAGCCACTGTGCCCGAGGCGTCGTCATCGGCGCCGGGATAGACTTTGCCGTTCTTCATACCGAGATGATCGAGATGGGCGCTGAGGAGAACAATTTGATCGGGCTGATCCTTGCCCTCGATCTTTGCCAGAACATTCCAGGTATGTGACACGCGCCACGGAGTTACGCTTGCACGAACGGTTATGACCGTTCCCTCCGGCATTGCCCAAAGCTGTTGCGCTTCTTCGGGCTTCAGGATGACTCCGTCGGGGCGCGGCGGCTCGTTGCCGAGCTTTCTCTCCGGCCGGGGCAATCGGCTTGAGACCTGGTGAAACAGGCCTTCGCCGCCTGCGGGCTGAGGCAGGATTACCAGAGACGCTTTGCTTCCGAGGTAAGCCGTAATGGTGCTCTCGATGCCTTCGGCGGCCGTGCCGGCCTTCTGCTTGAGCACTACCGCGGCACCCGGCTTCACGGAACTCGGCGAAACATTCGGATCGTTCAGATCCAACTTCTGCAACGGCGCGGATAGGGCCGGTTGCGAACAACGAAAAAACGCAAGCTGCTCGCCATGTTTCCAGGAAACGCTTTTGCCGTCGGGGCCCGTAAAGCTCACTACGGGCGGACTGGTGATAGTTCGGGTCATCAGCGTTCCAGTTTGGATGTAGCTTCCATTGCCCGCCGACGGTGCTAAGCCGTAGTGTTTCAATTGAGCCGCGATGAATTTGGCCGCGTGATACTCATCCGTCGTGCCGCTGCCTCGGCCGTGAAGGGCAGGTCCTGCGAGGTACTCGAGATTGTGCCGGATGCAGGAGGGGCAGACATCGGTGGCTGAGGTGGGCGCAGTCTGTTCGCCGGCGAACGCCAGGGAGGACAGCAGAAGACAAATGACGAGGAGGTTTCCGCGGATGGTGAGGCGCGCACCGCGGACTTCTCGGATTGGAGGCAGTGGTCTCACCCTAGATTCGTATCCAGTTGGCACGAATCGCCATCAGACTCGTCACCGCCACCACAACCCAGAGCAGGACGCCTTGCAAAAGCGGGCGAGGACCGACTTTGCGCAATGCCGCGGGTGAGAGGCTGGCTCCGATGAGAAACAGGGTGACAATCAGCATCACCTTTCCGGCGCCGCTGAGGAAGTGGTAGGCGGCCGCTCCCGGAGCGAGATAAGTGTTCGCAACCGCCGCAAGGCAGAAGAACAAAATGAACCAGGGCCACTGGATGCGGCTCTTGCTCCCTTTGACCGCGGCTGTCCCGACTGACATCGGGACGATCCAAAGCGCGCGCGCCAGTTTCACAGTGGTGCCGACCGCCAGCGCAACCGCACCGTACTTTGCGGATGCTCCAACAACCGAACTGGTGTCATGTATGGCGAGGGCGGCCCACAGTCCGAATTGGCTTTGCGATAGCTTCAGCCAAAGCCCGATGGTCGGGAATGTGAGCAGGGCAACAGAGTTGAGCACGAACACCGTGCCGAGCGAGACAGACATTTCGTCTTCGGTAGCGCCCGTGATCGGACCGACGGCGGCGATCGCGCTGCCGCCGCAAATCGCCGTTCCCGTTGAAATGAGGAAAGCGGAGCGTGGACGCACGTCCATCAGTTTGCCGAGGAGAATGCCCAGTGCCATGGCAAACGTGATGCTGAGGGCGGTGTACAGGAAACCACTCTTCCCGGCCTTGAGTACCTCTTGCAGATTCATGCCGAAGCCAAGTCCAACAACGGCGATCTGCAGCATGAGTTTGGAGGCGCGGCGGGATTCGTTCGGGTAAGGGTGAGTGGCGATTGCGCCAAAGATCAGCCCCGCCAAGAGAGCCAGCGGCGGTGAGGCCCAGGGTGTCAGACAGAAAATGAGTCCAACCAGAAAGAGCAGTTTAGCGTTCATCAAGCAATTAAAATGGGCCCAATGCCAAGGAGCGGTGACGATTTCCTTGGCTCCGGGCCCATTCGATCCTGAAATGGATCGGAGGTGATAGTTTTATGTTACCTCCGAATGCGAAAAAGTCAAGGGAAAACCATGATAAGCTGCTGGATTTTCAACGATTTCGCAGCATTGTTAGAGAGTCGTCAAGTAACTGAAAACAAGGGAGATTACCCTGCACAGCGAGGGTTCACAATTCCCGACTCCCGGTGCTGGACTCTCTGGCTGCGCACTTTTATCAAATCGAGCCACATGCCGGCGGCCCGGGCCCTCGTTGTTGTGATTTTGTTTCTGTTGCTTAGCGGCCTGGGCGCATCCGCCTATCAAGGGCAAGACGCTTCGACACCCAGTGTGGCCTCCCCACATCCCCTGATGCATTACTCGTTGCCGCCGGACAAATTGTCAAAGGCCTACGCGCTTTACCTGCTGGACGGCACGCTCTATTTCGTTACGACGCTCTGGGGATTCCTGATCCTCTGGGTGATGTTGAGGGCGCACTTTGGTCCGCGGCTGCGCACCTGGGCGGAGCGTGCATCGCGAAGACGCTTTGTGCAGGCCGTGGTGGTGATGTCGCTCTTTGTGCTGGTCCTGGAGATCGCCTCTCTGCCGTTTGACGTCTACGAGCACCATGTCAGTCTGAAGTACGGGCTGTCTGTGCAGCATTGGGGCTCGTGGTTTGGCGACTGGGGCAAGGGTCTGCTGCTCGGGCTTATCTTCGCCAGCTTTCTTGGCTGGATTCTCTACGCCGTATTGCGCCGCAGCCCGCGGCGCTGGTGGTTCTACTTCTGGCTGGCGCTGATTCCAATTGTCGTGTTCGTGCTTTTTGTGGAGCCGGTGTGGATCGAGCCGATGTTCAACAAGTTCGAGCCACTCACCGATCACCATGCCGACCTGGTGGCGCAGATCGAACGCGTGGTGCATCGCGGCGGCATGGAGATCCCGCCCGAGCGCATGTATGAGATGAAAGCCAGCGAGAAGGGCACGACTCTGAACGCATACGTCACCGGCTTCGGGGCGACCAAGCGCGTCGTGGTCTGGGACACCACGATGCAGCGCATGACCATCCCCGAAACGCTCTACGTCTTCGGGCACGAGATGGGGCATTACGTCCTCGGCCACATTCCGAAAGAAGTTGCCATCGATCTGCTGCTGCTGCTGGTGCTGCTGTATCTCGTATTCCGCGTGTCGAACTGGATGGTGGTCCGCTACGGGGCGCGCTGGGGGATTCCGGAGCTTGCGGACTGGTCTTCGTTGCCGCTGCTCATGCTTGTGCTATCGGTGCTGGTGTTTTTTGCAACGCCGGCGTTCAATGGCGTGTCTCGTCATTATGAGCACCAGGCTGACCAGTACGGGCTGGAGGTGATTCACGGGCTGGTGCCGGATGCCTCGCTCAATGCCGCAAATGCGTTCCAGAAGCTTGGGGAAGTTTCGCTTGATTATCCCTATGTGAACAAGTTCTGGGAGTTCTGGGCGTGGAACCATCCCACCATCAGCGATCGCATGCTCTTCGTGCAGACCTACGATCCATGGGATGAGGGTAAGCAAGGGGAATTCGTGAAGAATGAGCCGTGAGGAAGTTAAGTTCGATTCGTAAGCGAATACTTCCGAACTCAATTCACAGTCGCAAAAAAAGGCCGGAACCTCTGCGGTTCCGGCTCATGGTCCGTATGAATTAAGGTGGGTTTCGATCGCTACGCTCTAGAACAGCCTGCGACGCATGACACCCGCTAAGCCGACAATTCCAGATCCAAGCAGGAGGATACTGCTCGGCTCGGGGACCGTGCCGGTGTTCTGGGTGCCATTTACCGTGAACGCTTCGGACGGAATCGATCCTACGGAGTTCTCCGAGGCCGAAGCCGGACCGGAGTTCTCGTCCCAGTAAACCGGATCGCCGCTGGGAACGCTGGCGTTCTCCAGGTTGATCCAGTAGGTGCCGGCATTGAGTGTCGGACCGCTGAACGTGGAGCTCTCCAAGCAAACGTTGTAGCCGAAGCCGTTGCTGGAGCATGCG
>Ga0126381_100000148_pt1 | contig 77085 bp, 76 predicted proteins | sample PanSoiMetPlot_28_FD_96465 | JGI IMG/M metagenome (GOLD analysis project Ga0126381, IMG submission 96465) | Tropical forest soil microbial communities from Panama - MetaG Plot_28 | ecosystem: Environmental > Terrestrial > Soil > Tropical forest > Bulk soil | place: Panama | collected 2016-02-17 | reverse complement strand
TGACGCGTCCGCTATCGGCGGTGCGTTGAAATTGACGCGGCTCGAGCCCCGTCAGGCGAAACCCCCTCTCGGGAACGACGACCCCCAACGAGAACGCACTACTGGTCAGGCGCTGGCAATCCAGGCAGTGGCAGGTATAGACCGACTGCGGCTCTTCGCTGATCTGATAGCGAACCTTCCCGCACTGGCAACCGCCGCTCTGTGGGAGCTTCATGGACCCCTCCCAATAACGCAGCACGCGGACAACCGCCGCCTCAGCTTAGGACACTTCGCCCAGAATTACGTCAGCGTCTTAGTTTCTCTTGGCCCAAAATTGGCGGTTCGGCGGCATCCTGGGAAATGTCCCGCGGCTGATGGGAGGTTGCTTCACCTCGCGCTCGGTCGCGACGGAGAGCCAATTGCGTTGGCGCCCGTCTTCGGCGGAGCGGGCGCCGAAATCCGCGTCAGTCGGCGGCGTGCATGCTCGTCACGTCTGCGATGACCTCGCCGTGCTCGCTCGCCGGTTGAGCCTGGACGTCGCCCGAGATCTGGCCGCCGCACTCGATCTCGATCTGGCCGTAGCGGATCGTTCCGGAGACGCGGCCGCTCGCCTTGATGAGAAGCCGCTTGCGCACCACCAGATTGCCTTCGAAGCGGCCCTGGATTTCGGCTTCCTCGATCGATGCGGTGCCTTTGAACAGCCCGCTCTCGGCGATCTCGACGTCGCGGCAATTGTTGAGGTTGGCCTCGACGCTGCCCTCGATGATCAGCTTGTCACAGGACGTGATCTCGCCCGACAGCGTGATCTCGCGGCCCACCGTCAGCTTTCGGATTTCGCCATCGTTGCGCCGCGACTGGGTCGCCAGGTCGCCCGGCCGGCGAATCGGCTCCGGCGGGCGAATCATCGGCTCGCCGGCGCGCGCCAGATCGGGCGAGCGCGGCGGCATCGCCGCAGGCTTGGCCGGGCCGTTGGACCCCGGGCCCGCCCCAGGGCTCATCCCAGGGCCCACGGGGCGCGCGGGCTTTGTCGGGATGCCCAAATCATCAGACGCATTTGCCATTTTGTGGTCCTCTGTTTCGGTTCTTTTCCTGAGAAACATGGATGGGACACCCGATCGACATTGTTGAAAGGATGGCTACGCCGCAGACCGGGTCAGGGGGTGCGGCCAACGGGATGCACCACGGGGCGCGGCAGCGCTTCGAAGATGTGCAGCATAAACGCAGTGGCGATCACCGGCGCGACGAGATTGACGAGCGGCAGGGCGAACAGCCCTGCGATCACGACCCCGCCCAGGAAAATGCGCCCGGCAAACCGGCTGCGCACCGCCCTGGCTTCCCCCGCATCGAGCCGTCTGAGCGCGACCACTTCGAAATACCCCCGCCCGAAAAGATACCCGTTCAGGGCAAGGAAAAGAAAGATATTTAATCCCGGCAAAAGCAGATAGGCAGGCAGAGCCAGGAGGTTGAGCAGCAGCGTCAGCAACGCCAACCGGAGCGTTACGCCGACGATCTCGCCCCAGGGCTGCGGCCGCGGGGGACCGCGGTCGGGATAGTCGACGGCCTCGACCGCCGCGGCCACACGCTCCAGATAAAAGCCCATGATCAACGTAACCGCTGCCGGAAAGAGCAACCAGGTCAGCCCCAGCACCGCGAGGCCGCCCAACAGGTCGACCAGCCAGTTCAACAGCCGCCAATCGAACAGGGTCGTGTGATAGAGGAGGGCGGCGACAGCAATCCACAGCACCGCGAAAGTCAGGACTGCAAGCGCGAGGCTCAGCGCTACGACCCGCCGCATCGGCGGTTCAGAGAGCGCGCCCACGGCACGAAAAAGCGCGACGACCATCCGCGAAGAGTTCTAGCCCATTCATCCGGTACGGCCAACCGATGTGGTCGTGAACAAGACCACTGTCCCCGTGGTCGCCGTATATGTTTCGTCGGTATCGGGCGAGCCCATCAATCGGTGAGCGAGCAAATGCACGAATCACCGGAACGAGGGCGAGGGCAGCGAGATTGGTGGAGGAAATGCTTGCACTGCGGTCCTGTGGGCTTCGAGATGCGCCCTTTCGGCGCTCCTCAGCATGAGGTAAGTCTCTGATAACACTAAAAAATACCTCATCCCGAGGAGCCGCCTCAGGCGGCGTCTCGAAAGGCGCGCCGACGCTGATCCAACTCATTCACGCGTTTGGCGCACAAATCCTCGATAACATCCTCGTCGGGCAGAAATGTTCTGAAGCCGCGCGCATTTAGCTCGCCCGCTTCCTCGGTGACACGATTTAGGGTGATCGGCACGCATAATTCTTGGGAGTACGAAGCGAATGGCTGGCTCGTTACAAATATAAGAAACCGCTCATTAAGCAGAACGCGCGCTACATCGCTCTTGCGCCAGTCTAAGCTCTCAATTGCGATTATAAATCGGCAAAATTCTTACGTCTTTATCTGCGAATCGCAATATCGCAGTACATCTCACGATGTAGAGCGAAACCACATACTTTCCAATTATTCATTACTATAAATTCATTAGCGGCTTGGACCACTCCGTATGGCATATAATCATAAATGTCAAACATATTATAATCGTTTAAGATAATTATGCCATTGTCATTTAACTTTACATTTGCCAACTCTAAATCTTTCTTAACAGCATCGTATGAATGGTCCGCGTCGAGATATATAAAATCAAATATTTATCCTTATATGTCGCAAGCTGTAAATAGCTCAGTCCTACTTCAGTTTTAACCTGAGTGCCACGATCGCAAAATCGTTGTCTATAGAACTCTAAATGCGTCATATTGTTAAGGCGTTCTACCGACCATTGCCGTTTAGGCAACCAAGCCTCCATATTGAAAACATCGAACGCGACAAATTCTTGTGGCCGGAGCTCGTCCAATAGGTATTCGGAAAAGTCGCCGTGCGCTACTCCGATTTCGGCGATAACGCCGTCTTGGCCTGGCCGTAATGATGAGATGAGATCGTTTCGGTGAGCAAAGAGCCTCGGATTGTCGAAGTGCTTTGACTCCAGAGCAGGATAATCGCGACGCGGGTACCTTTTACGTGGGGGGTTCAAGTAGCGCGCTATTTTCGAGAATCTTGCAAATAGAAACTGCTTCATCCTGTCCTCCTTACGCCGTGCACGGGCGACGAGCAGTACGGGTTTCCCACGTAATACCGCCCAACGACAGGTGACTGCGGTTGCCGTTTCTCGGCGGTCCCGCCGATGTCGAGCGAGATCCAACCGACATCCCCGGATCCCCGGTAGTTGTGAGGCCATGATCGCCCCTTTCGGGCGGCTTGGGCGACAATAAATCGTGCATCGTGCGCGTAGCAGACGATCGACCGGTAAATTGACTGCGCCGAGGCGGTGAAACGCGCTGATTTGCTTGCATCAAGGCGCACCTCTGCCACCGTCGCCTGTCGCACATTTGACCACACCCCTCTCATGCGGGCGCGGGCGGTGCCCGCAGCCTGGCGATCAGCAACAGGATGTCGGCGAACATCTGCCGCGATATCGCGACCTCGGCCATCTGGAACGTCATGTAGCGGCGGTGGCTGCTGACCTTGGCGCCGATTTTGATCAGCTTCTCGCGCAGGCGGGTCAGCGGCCACGGCTCCGCCACCTTGGGCATCGCCAGCGTCCGCATGAAATTGCCAAGATTGTAGGCGAGGGCGTGGAGCTGAAGACGCACGGCGTTGGCGGCGAACGTGCGGCATAACAGGCGCGTCCACTTGATCGCGCCCTTGCCTTCCTTGATGCACTGCTCGGCCGTGCCACGCTGGTTGTAGAAGGCGACGACGCGCTGGGCAGACCGCGCCGGTTGGTCACGATGAAGCCGACGCGCCGGTAAAGCTCGCCAGGATGCCACTCGACCTTGACCACGGCACGGCGCGGCCTGCCGGCTCAGCCACTTCTCTCGAAGCGGCCCATCTGGCTGGCCAAAGCAGCAGACCCGGTAATCGCCGGCCGCCAACCACCCAGCGCATCGCCGGATCACATTATAGTCTGTCGGCATCATTTACATCCTCATAGCCGGCGAGCCGCCCGAACACCGATTGGCGCAGCAAGCCGGCCAGCCGATGGCGACTATTCTTGCCGGTGCGCGTATCAGCCAGCACCTCGGCCCCCGTGTCGGTCAGGCCCAGAGCGTCATCCAACTCGCGGTAGAGCAGCAACCCGGCATCGGAGGTGATCGCAGAGCCGCGAAACTGAAGCATCAGGCGGCGGTCGAAATCGAGCCTCAGCGCACCCCGGTCCGCTTCACCCGTCGGGTCCGTCATCACCGCCCGATTCGATCCCCCACAAGATGCTGAATTCTAATCCTCAAACGTCGCCAGCGCGCTTAAAATCGCCGCGTCATCTGGCGAATGCGGGTTAGGTGACGCGGGCCCCGGGGCACCGCCGCATGCGGCTGGATCTTGCCGGTATTGATGCTGTTCACCCGGCGCGTTCTGTCGCGTCGCTTTATCCAACCAAAAGGAAACAAGATGGCAGCGATCGCCGAGAGCCGCATCCGGGAGGGATTGCCCCACCCGCTGGGTGCCACTTGGGATGGCCAGGGAGTAAATTTCGCATTGTTCTCGGCGTCGGCGACGCGGGTCGAGCTCTGCCTGTTCGACGACAGCGGGGCGCGCGAGACGGCCCGTATCGAGTTGCCCGAATTCACCGACGAGATCTGGCACGGCTATGTGCCGGATGTGCGCCCCGGGTCGATCTATGGTTATCGCGTGCACGGCCCCTACGAGCCCCGCGCCGGGCACCGTTTCAATCCGCACAAGCTGGTGCTCGACCCCTATGCGCGCGGGCATTTCGGGGACCTGAAGTGGCACCCTGCGGTCTTCGGGTATCGGCTGGAATCGGGCGACGATACGAGTTTCGACGAGCAGGACAGTGCGCCTTTCATGCCGAAATGCGTTGTCGTTGACCCCAATTTCGACTGGAAGGGCGAGCCCAGCCGCCGCACCGTCGCGTGGGAGCACACGATCGCCTACGAACTCCATATCCGCGGGTACACCAAGCTCCATCCCCGCGTGCCACAAGACTGGCGGGGCACCTACAAGGGCCTTTCCGATGAGGTCGTCGAATACATCAAATCGCTCGGCGTCACCTCAGTGGAGTTGCTGCCGATTCATACTTTTATAAATGACAGCCTGTTGCTCGATAAAGGCCTGACCAACTATTGGGGCTACAATTCGATCGGGTTCTTTGCACCCGATCCGCGCTATGCTCACGAGCGCGAGCAGACCTTACGCGAATTCAAGGAGATGGTCGCGCGCCTCCACGAAGCCTGCCTCGAAGTCATTCTCGATGTGGTCTACAACCATACCGCCGAAGGCAACCACCTCGGCCCCACCCTGTCATTCAAGGGCATCGACAACGCCTCTTACTATCGCCTGCTGCCTGAAGAACCGCGCTATTACATCAACGACGCGGGAACTGGGAACACGCTCAACCTCGACCACATGCGAGTGATCGAGATGGTAACCGACAGCCTGCGCTATTGGGCCGGCGAAACCCATGTCGACGGGTTCCGTTTCGATCTCGGCACGATCCTCGCCCGCGGTGCCGACGGTTTCAACAATCAGAGCGGGTTCCTCAAGGCCTGTTGCCAAGACCCGGAGCTACGCACGGTCAAGCTGATCACCGAGCCGTGGGATTGCGGGCCCGGCGGATACCAGGTGGGCGCCTTCCCACCCGGCTGGGCGGAATGGAACGACAAATTCCGCGATACAGTCCGCGATTTCTGGCGCGGCGAGGCGTCGGCGAGCGCAATTGCTCCGCGGCTGTGCGCCTCCGGCGACATTTTCAATCACCGCGGCCGCAAGCCTTGGGCCTGCGTGAATTTTATAACTGCCCATGACGGGTTCACGCTCAACGACCTCGTCTCGTACAACGAGCGGCACAACGAGGCGAACGGCGAAGGCAACAAGGACGGCCACTCCGACAACCGCTCGTGGAATTGTGGCGCGGAGGGCCCGACTGACGATGAGGAAATCAATGCGCTGCGAGCTCGCCAGAGGCGAAACTTTCTCGCCACCTTGCTGCTGTCGCAAGGCACCCCGATGCTGCTCGCCGGCGACGAGTTTGCACGCACGCAGCTGGGCAACAACAACGCCTATTGTCAGGACAACGAGATCAGCTGGGTCGACTGGCATGCAAAGGAGGAAAACAGGTCCCTGATCCGCTTTGTGCGGCGGCTGACGGGGCTGCGCCACAAATACCCAATCCTGCGCCGCACCAGGTTTCTGACCGGCGTCTACAATGAGGAACTGGGCGTCAAGGACGTGACCTGGATCAACGCCTCTGGCGCCGAGATGAGACCCGAGGAATGGAGCGACATGAGCATGGAATGTTTCGGCATGCTGATGGACGGCCGCGCCCAGCCGACTGGGATCCGAAGGCGCGGCGAAGACGCCACCCTGCTCATGATGCTGAACGGTTACCACGATCTCGTGGGGTTCACGCTGCCGGAAACGGTCGGCGGCTGGCATTGGCAAGTGCTGATCGACACCAACCTGCCGGAAGACGCCGAGATGGGCAGCTTCGCGACCGGTGAGGTTTACGGCGTTACCGGCCGATCCTTGCTTCTTTTCGCGCTCGAGTCGGACACGCTGCCCGAGGTCTCCGCGGGCGCGGCCGCGTAATCTTCGAAGATCAGGCGTTTTCCATGGGCGTGACCTTGCCAAATGCCGTTAATTCCGACCGACGCTCGCCGAATATTGTGATAACTTCGGCAAGACAATGTGAGCGGTGAAGAATGAGTGAGGAAAAAATAAGTTTAGAGCTTCTGGGCGCCCGCGTTCTCACATTGACCGCCGAAGTGCGCGACCTGCAACACCGCTTTACCGCAATGGAGAGCCGGTTCACCGCGTTGGAAAGCCGCGTCAGTGCGTTGGAGATAGCGGTGACCGCCCGGCTCGACGCGATGTCGACCCGGCTCGACGCCATAGAACGGCGCTTCGCGATACAGGAAGAACGTATGTCGGCGATGCTCGCGTTGATCGTTCGCGTTGCCGAGCGGCTCGATCGAACACCCGAGCCTCTATGAGGCCGAAAGGGGGATCAGCCGTGATGGCCTCGGCGTGGTGGAGAAAGCGCCGGTTGGGGGCGCTGCGCGGCCGGGCCGCGAGGCGTTCGTGCGCCAGCGACAGGGCGATGTCGCGTTGGCCGGCGCGGACGGCCGCCGCGGTCAAGGTCCAGTTGACGACGTCACGCTGCGCGTGGCTGCCGCCGATCTGCCATAGATCGAACCGCGCGGGCAATAGCCGCTCGACGGCCTCGGCCCAGGCGCCGCGGTGGAAGGCAGCGAGGCTCTCCACAATCGGAATGCCGACGGTGCGGTAGAGGCCCGCCGCTTCGACACCGTCGGCCGCGGTTTCGCGCATCCACGCCAGACGCCGCTCGACCAGCGCTTCCTGGCCCGAGCCCAATTCGGCCATCGCAGCGTGGATGTCGACGAAGACGAGGCATTTTCCGTCGGCGTGGCCTTGCCACAATTCCGCCAGCTCGCGCCAGCGCTCGCCGATGTTGCAGCCGAGCGTCTCGAGGCGCCACAGCAGTGCCGAGGCGTTGGTGAGGCTGAGCGCCACCGGGCGTTGCGTGGCGCGCATCGGCCCGTCATAGAGCGCGAGTGCCGCCTCGTATTGCCCGAGTTCGAGGTGGAACAGCGCCTTGTGCCACCAGATATGGACCTGGTTCATATGGTGGGGCGTCGACCACAGCGGCTCGCGCGCCGCCATCCAGCCCAGCCCGTCCTCCGGGCGCCCGGTCATCTCCATGACATGCGCAACCGTGTGATGCGGCCAGAAGCTCAGCAGTTCGAGCTCGGCCGCGTCGCGTGATTCATCCTCGGCTCTTGTGTAATCGCCGGCTTCCTCCAGCCCGAAGGCGTGAATCGCCAGCAAGGTCCCGTAGCCCGGCTGGCTCCGAGACCAGAACGGCAGCGCCCGCGCCGAGCGGTCGCGGACCCAATGGAAGCGTCCGAGAAACCCGTCGGTCAATGCCGCGCCCTGATGCGCGACAAGGTCGTACGGGTAGCGCATCAGGTGGCGGTCCAGCACCGTGACGGCGGCTGCCCGCGCGCCTTGCACCAAATGCGACAGGGCAGCGAGGTGGGCTTGCTCACGCTCGTTCAACGGCAAAGGCCGGGCGGTCTCGACCAACGCCGCGGCCTGGGTCCTCAAGCCGGGGTCATTGGCTATGGTGAACACCCAAGCCTTTCCCAGATGCGCCATCGCGAAGTCGGGTGCGGCCTCGCGCGCCGCATCGAACAGGCCGATCGAGTCCCCGTGAACGAGGTTGAACGCCCGTACTGCGTTGTCGTACGTGGCGGCGGCCTCGGCCGTCGCGCCGGAGAGGCGGTGTCCCTGGGCGTCCTCGATCATGGTTGGCTCCGTTGCTCTTGAACCCGGTCCGTTCTTTGATCGTCGTTCCCGCGAAAGCGGGAATCTAGGGCGGCACGAGCTGCGGCGGTCGTCCTGGCCCCCGCTTCCGCGGGGGCGACGATAACCGGGTAAGCGGCTCAATAGGTGGAAATCTCGATCGAGTTTTGATCCGGGTCGTCGATATAGACCGATTGGATCGTGCCGATCGCCCCCGCGCGCGGCCCCTGCATGCGGACCGGCACGCCGCAATTTTCGAGATGGGCGGTGACTTCGCCCATCGGCGCCTCGGTGATAAAGCAGATATGCGCCGGCATCCGCTTTTCGCTGCTTATCGCCATAGCGCCGCCGGCGGCATCCAGATGGATCTTCTGCTGGCCGAAATAGAGCGCCGCGCGGCCCTCACCCATGCTCTCGGCCTTCATGCCGAGCACACGCTCGTAGAACTCCACGCTGCGGACGATGTCGGCAACCATCAAGTTTAAATGGTCGATGCGCTCGATCTTCATATTCGGCCTCGTCGGTTGAGGAGGCGCACAGCTTGCCACGACCGGGAGGCTGGGGCCAGTGCAACCGCTTCGGCCGAGATACGCGATCCGCTTCGACTGCTCCGGTGCACGATTTCGCTAAGCATTCTTTTGCCGGCCGGCAGACGGGCATGGCGTGATGAAGCCCGAAGAATAGCCGCAGCCGGGTAGTATACGCACTACCACGGTATTTTTTGCGGCAAGGAATTTTGCCGCCAAGGCGGGTAAGCATTCTGTTCTCTCTCTGTTTTATCAGGATAGCCCGCGGCCGACCCGCGACGGCTTGCTCTGCCTGCTCAGCTAACTATCTTGCCTTGATGAACACCGCTACACCCCCCGTCTTCACTGCACCGCCCCTTCCCGCGCCGCGGGATCCGAAGCTTCGCCGGATGGCCAATTCGCTGCGTGCGCTCGCTATGGACGCCGTCGAGCAGGCGAAGTCCGGCCATCCCGGCATGCCGATGGGCATGGCCGATATCGCGACGGTCCTGTTCACGCAATTCCTGCGGTTCGACCCTCACGCGCCCGATTGGCCTAACCGTGACCGGTTTGTGCTGTCGAACGGCCACGGCTCGATGCTGCTCTACGCGCTGCTTTATCTGACCGGCTATTCCGACATGACCATCGAAGAGCTGAAGCGGTTCCGCCAGCTCGGCAGTCGGACGGCCGGTCATCCCGAGCGCGGCCACGCGACCGGGATAGAGACTACAACCGGTCCGCTCGGCCAGGGGCTCGCCAACTCGATCGGCATGGCGCTCGCCGAGCGCATGCTTGCGGCCGAGTTCGGCGAGGCGGTCGTCGATCATCGCACCTATGTCTTCGTCGGGGACGGGTGCCTGATGGAAGGCATCAGCCACGAGGCGCTGTCGCTCGCCGGTCATCTCGGCCTCAGCAAGCTTATCGTGTTCTGGGACGACAATTCGGTTTCGATCGACGGCCCCACCGATCTCGCCGTTTCCGACGACCAAATCATGCGGTTCCGCGCGCATGGCTGGGCCGCGGAACGGGTCGACGGCCATGACCACGAGGCGATCGCGGACGCCATCCGTCGCGCCCATAAGAGCGACCGCCCGAGCCTGATCGCCTGCCGGACGACGATCGCCTTTGGCGCGCCGACCAAGGCCGGCACCGCCGCGGCGCATGGCGCGCCGCTCGGCGCCGCCGAGATCGCAGGCGCGCGGCAGCGCCTCGGCTGGAGAGAGCCGCCCTTCATCATACCCGAGGGAGTCCGCGCCGAGTGGCGGGCGGCGGGCGGGCGCGGGGAAGCCGTCCGCCATGCATGGGAGGCGCGCCTCCAGTCCTTACCCGCCGAAAGCCGCGCCGAATTCCTGCGCCGCCTACGCAGCGAGCTTCCGCCCGGTCTCGACGGCGCCATTGCCAAGATCTGCGCGGATTTCCGGCAGGCGAATCCCAAGATCGCGACGCGGCAAGCCTCCGGCACAATCCTCGACACGCTTACCCGCGCCGTTCCGGAGCTAGTGGGCGGCTCGGCGGACCTGACCCCGTCGAACAACACGAAGGCCAAGGACCAAAAGGATGTCCGCCGCGGTGACTTCTCGGGCCGCTATATCCGTTACGGGGTACGCGAGCACGGGATGGCCGCCGCAATGAACGGCATTGCCGTCCATGGCGGCTTAATCCCGTATGGCGGGACTTTTCTGACCTTTTCGGATTACGCCCGCCCGGCCATCCGACTCTCGGCCTTCATGGGTATCGGCGTCATATATGTAATGACGCATGATTCGATCGGGCTGGGCGAAGACGGTCCGACGCATCAGCCGGTCGAGCATCTAGCGGCGCTACGGGCTATTCCCGGCCTCTGGGTCTGCCGTCCGGCCGACCCCGTCGAGACAGCCGAGTGCTGGCAACTCGCCTTGCGGCGCCGCGATGGTCCTTCTCTCCTCGCTCTGACCCGCCAGTCACTGCCCCTGTTGCGCCGCGAAACCGGTTCCGAGAACCGATCCGCGCGCGGCGCCTATGTGCTGGCCGAGGCTGAAGGCGGACGCCAAGTCACCCTTCTCGCGACGGGCTCGGAGGTGTCGCTGGCAATGACAGCGCGCGAGGCGCTCGCGAAGGACGGCATCAGCGCTGCCGTGGTCTCGATGCCTTGTTGGGAGCTGTTTGAAAAAGCCCCGAAGGACTACCAGGATGCGGTGCTCGGCTCCGCGCCGCGCGTCGGCGTTGAGGCCGCGGTGGAGTTTGGCTGGGACCGCTGGCTCGGGCCGGGCGGCGCGTTTATCGGCATGAAGGGGTTCGGCGCCTCGGCTCCCGGCGAGGCGCTGTTCCCGTATTTCGGCATTACGCCCGAAAAGGTTGCGGAGGCGGCGCGCTCGCTTCTATAGATCGGTGAGAGCTTCGGGAGGAAGAGAGATGGCGGTTCGAGTTGCGATCAACGGCTTTGGCCGTATCGGGCGGCTGGTTCTGCGGGCGGCCTATGAGCACAAGCACACCGAGATCGAGGTCGTCGGGGTCAATGATCTTGGGCCGGTCGAGACCAACGCGCACCTGCTGCGCTACGACAGCGTGCATGGCCGCTTTCCCGGCGAAGTCACTAGCGGCGACAGTTGGATGGATATCGGCCGCGGCAAGATCCGGGTCACGGCCGAACGCGACCCGGCCAAGCTGCCGTGGCGCGAACTCGGAGTCGATGTGGCTCTCGAATGCACAGGGATCTTCACGAAGCGTGAGGCCGCCGCAAAACATCTCGAAGCCGGTGCCAAAAAGGTCATCGTCTCGGCCCCGGCCGACGGCGCCGATATGACCGTCGTGATGGGCGTCAATAATGAGGAGCTGAAGTCAGGGCACCGAGTCATCTCGAACGGCTCGTGCACGACCAATTGTCTCGCCCCGGTCGCCTATGTACTGCATCTGGGCATCGGCATCGAGCGCGGCTTCATGACGACGATCCACGCCTATACCGGCGACCAGAGCCTGCAAGACACCTTGCACAGCGACCTGCGGCGCGCGCGCGCTGCCGCGCAGTCGATGATCCCGACCTCGACCGGCGCGGCGCGGGCGATCGGCCTCGTCTTGCCGGCGCTCAAGGGCAAGCTCGACGGCACCGCGATCCGCGTGCCGACTGCCAACGTGTCCTTGATCGACCTGACCTTCGACGCGGCGCGCGAGACCTCGGGAGACGAGGTCAATACCCTAATGGAGGAGGCGGCGAAATCGAACCGACTGCGCGGCATCCTCGGCATCAACAAGGCGCCGACGGTCTCGGTCGACTTCAACCATGACTCGCACAGCTCGACCTTCGACGTGACGCAGACACAAGTGCTCGACGGGCGCTTCGTGCGCGTTCTCGCGTGGTACGACAACGAGTGGGGTTTTTCGAATCGGATGGTCGAAGTCGCCGCCCATTTCGGCGGACTTGCCTGAATAGTGTTTACGTAAGGAGCTGGAGCAATAGGCTCCGAGGCCCATCGCCCCGTCATTATCGTCCATTCCCTCGCCCAGGCGACCGCTGCGTTGACAGCGGCGGCACAGGCCGGCCGCGCGGTTGTGATCGCCAGCGCGCGCGATGCGGGCGGCTATGTCGGGCCGGGCTGGTTCAAGGCGCTGGTCGCGGCGGCGCGTGAGGCGGTCCCGGCTGCCGCCTGCTCGGCGCTGCTCGACTGCGGCGACAATGTCGGCGCTGCCCTGGCGGCCATCCGGGCGGAAGTTGAAGGAGTTGTCTTCTCCGGCAACCCCGATGCGGCACGCCGGCTCGGCGATATTGCCCGGCAACACGGCGTGCACTTCGTGACCGAACGGCCGCATGCTGCCCTCGACCTCGTCGAAGAATTCTTTGCCTCGCAGGAACAAGTCGAGAGGCGGTGCGCCGAGGTCCTCAGATAGGGACTTCAGACTTGCTCGGATGTCTGTTGTCGCGCCACTTCGGCGCGAACGCCGCTGCCGGCCATCATCATTTCGGTGGTGAACGCCGCAATGGCGCTGATCGTGCAAACGATCGCGAGCCCGAATGTGGTGAACAACACCGAAGCGACGGTCGAATTGCGCAATGCCCCGACGAACAGAGTGAAGACCGATGCACAAGTGGCCGCCGCCGCGATAGCGCCGAGCACCACCGCCGCATCGAGCGCGATCGAGCGGCGGCGCAGACGCAGGAGTTGTCGGGCGAGGTCCGCGCTCTCATCAGGATTGGCTTGTTCCATCGCCTTGGTGATCTGCACGACGAGATCGGCTACCCGCGCCAGCCGCGTTGCGAACACGTTGAGCAGAGTGGCTATCCCCGAGAGCAGGAAAATGGGGGTCAGCGCGACCTGGATGACGTGGGCGACCAGGTCGAGTGACGCCTCCGAATTGAGCAAGCCGGGCATTCTATTCCCGCTCGAGCGGCCCGCCATGGGCTAGCTCGGCATAGAAATGGAAAGAATCCTTGACCCGGCGCTCGAGCGTGGCGAAATCGACGTGAACGAGACCGAACCTTCGGGTATAGCCTAAGGCCCACTCGAAATTGTCGAGCAGCGACCAGACGAAATAGCCACGCACGGGCACGCCCGCCTCTATCGCGTCGAGCACCGCACCGAGGTATCCGCGCAGATAGGCAATCCGCTGTTCGTCACGGATCCGTCCGTCCGCATCGATCTGATCGGGAAAAGCGGCCCCGTTTTCGAGGACATAGATTGGTAGATCGCCGGCGTAGCGTTCCTTCGCATCGATCATCACCTGGCGGAACGCATCGGGAGCGATCTCCCAGCCCATCTCGGTGACGGGAGTTCCCGGCTCGGGTGGCATGGTGCCGACCTCGAAAGGATGGTCCGGATCGCGGGATACGCGAGATCGCGTATAGTGGTTGAACGCGAAGTAATCGAGGCGCTGTTTGATGACGTCGAGGTCACCGGGCTGCACCAGCGCCTCCATTTCGGCGGCGAGTGGCTCGGGATAGGCGCCATGGATCTGGGGATCGGGGAAAGAGCGGTTCCACAGCGCATCGAACATCACCGCCGCAATTTCGTCTTCCTCACGCCCGCCGGCCGGCTCGCGCGGGTGAAAATTGTAGATATTGCCGATCAGCAGGTCGGCGCGCTCCGAGCGCATCGCCTCGGTGCCCAGCCCGTGCGCAAGGTTCATGACGTGGACGGCTCTGAGCGCGCTCTCCCGTCCGCGAATGCCGGGGGCGTGCTTACCTTCGCAATAACCCAGAACGCTCGCGGCGTTTGGCTCGTTGAAGGTTGCCCAATGCCTTACCCGATCGCCAAGCCGCCGCACGGTAATCGCGGCATATTCGGCGAACCAGGAAGCGACATCCCGGTTTTGCCATCCGCCGCGGTCCTCGAGGGCTTGCGGCAAATCCCAGTGATAAAGGCAGACCCACGGCTCGATGTTTTCTGCCATCACGGCGTCGACCAGCCGGTCATAGAATTCGAGGCCCTTGGGGTTTGGTCTGCCGCGGCCCTCCGGCAAAATGCGCGGCCAGGCGGTCGACAGCCGATGGGCGCCGATGCCGAGTTCTCGCATCAACACGACATCTTCCGGCCACCGATGATAGTGGTCGCAGGCAACGTCGCCCGTATCGTCGCCGAGGATGTTGCCGGGCCGGTGGCTGAAGGTGTCCCAGATAGAGGGCCCGCGACCATCCTCCCGGACGGCGCCCTCGATCTGGTAAGCCGAGGTCGAGACGCCCCAGAGAAACGCGTCGGGGAAATATTCCGTCACTATGCCCTCCCGCTAACAACTCGCCAACCATTATCTGCGATACAGGCCGCCCACGTATTTTTCGGGGCTATCGGCAGAGATGGACAAACTCCCCACCTGGGCTTGGTGGACGATCGCAGGTGGGATTCTGCTGAGCCCCGTGATCGCATTCCTGCTCGCCGTCCTCGTCGAAATCGTGATTGGCTGTCTGGTGCAGGGTGGCCTGCCTGCGATCTTGATCCTCACGGTGGCGGTTATCTCCGGCCGCTTGCTGATGCGCAAGCGCTGGCCACGCCTCCCGGCGCGCAATCTGCTCGGGGATCAGGCATAGAGTTCCGGTGGCAAAGGTGGTGCGCTGCGTCCTCTCGCATGCAGGTATGACTGCCAGAACAGGCACGCCGCGACCGACCGCCAAGGCCGCCAGGCGTCGCCGCGGAGCCGCAACTCGACCTCGGTAGGCCGTGTTTGGAGACCGAACTGCTCGGCGATCGCAAGCTGCAGACCAAGATCCGCAGCCGGCCAGATATCCGGCCGCCCCAGCGCAAAGAGCAGATAGATTTCGGCGCTCCACCGGCCGATGCCTCGGATGGCCAGCAAATCCATCATTGCGGTTTCGTCATCGGCCGCCGCCAGCCGCGCAAAATCGAAACTGCCCCGCTCCACCGCTGTGGCGAGATCGCGGGCATACCCCATTTTCTGTCGGCTGAAGCCGCATGACCGCAAGGTGGCGTCATCGAGGCGCAGGAAGGTGTTGGGCGCTAGCGGACGACACAGGTCGACCAGCCTATGGTACATCTTCGCCGCTGCGTCGATCGAGACCTGCTGCTCGAGGATGATGTGCAATAGGGTGCCAAACCCGTCGCGGCGGCGACGGAAGCGCGGCAGGCCGGCGTTATCCAATATTCCGGCGAAAAGCGGCTCGGCCGCCAGGACTGCCACGCCCTCAGAGAGCCCTTGCGGCGCATAGCAAGCATCCGGGTCGCTTTGGCGGCGCGATATCCCCGCAGTTCCTGCCGCTGGTTGCTGATCCATTGCCCTCCCCCCTTGCCGAGAAGCTCCTTATGGCATAGTGAGGATCGAGCCTCTAGCGGCCGGGGGGAAACGTGCGTGTTGCCCGCCGAGTGTTGTCGGCACTCGCAGCGATGGCGTTGGGGCTGGCGGCATTCGGGCTTGGAGTGCGGATCTATATGGGCCGCGAAGCCGAAAATCGTCTGGCTCCAGGCGAAGCCGGCGGCATCGCCGAGTTGCACTCGCCGTTTCCCAAACCTGGCTTTCTCGCCTGCCCGCCGGGCTATTGTCCGGCAGCTGAAGCGGTCGCCAGCCCGGTCTTCGCTTTGCCGTGGGAACGATTGCGCGAATATTGGACCGAGATAATATCCGGACAAAAGCGTGTCGACACGATCGTGGCTGATCCCGACCGCCGGCGCATCGTTTACGTCCAGCGCTCCCCGACATTCCGTTTTCCCGACGTCATTACGGTCGAGTTCGTACCTTTCGGACCAGATCGATCGAGCATTGCGATATACAGCCGCTCGCGGTACGGCGAATACGATTTCGGAAAAAACCGCAAGCGGGTTGTGAGATGGCTGGCCCTGCTCGAAAGAGTCGCCCAACCTGCGATACCTCGCCCCCCTCGCTCGCAATGAGCCGAAGCCTCGATCTCATTCCCAAGGACTGCGGGGCCGAATGAACCGGCGGCCGGATTGCGGCACTGATCCGCGGGATGAAGGCCGGCGGCCGACAAGTCCGCCCGGTGAGGCGGTGGCGAAAGCCTGAGTGCGGGGCGGCTGCAGCAGATTTACGCCGCTCGGCCGCAATACCACGACCAGGACCAACCCGGTTACAAAGCCGCCGACATGCGCCCAGAACGCTACGCCGGGCCGCCCTGGAGCGGCCATCAGACCGCTCACGAGCTGCATCGTGAACCACAGACCGAGCATCATCCAGGCCGGCACGTTCACAATGCGGAAGAAAATCACAATCCAGACGAAGCAGCGCACATTCGCACCGGGGTGGAGGAGAAGATAGGCGCCGAGGACGCCTGCGATCGCTCCGCTGGCTCCCACCATCGGAATGTGGGAAGCAGGGTGTGAGAAGGCTTGGGCGAGCGCAGCCGCGATGCCGCAAGTCAAATACAGAAACAGATAGCGTCCTCGCCCCAGCACGTCCTCGACATTGTTCCCGAAAATCCACAAATACAACATGTTCCCGAGCAGGTGGAACCAGCCCCCGTGCAGGAACATGCTGGTCAGGACTTTCGCCCAAGGCGCCACTATTTGGTAGCTTCGAGGCGGACGCCAGAGCCCGAACAGCTCCGCAGGAACCATACCGTATGCGTAGAGGATGGCTCGCTCGTTGTGGCCGAGCTGCCACAGGAACGCACCCGTACACGCCCCGATCAGGAAAAAGGTGATTATTGGCGGGCGGATGGTCGGGTTATCGTCTGAGATGGGAACGGCAAAGATCATGCCGAAGACCCGCCGATAGCGCGGGTGCTGCGGCGGACGAGTACCCGATCAGGACCCAACCAGGCCGAGCTGCGGACTCGAAGGTTCTGCAAAACGACGCTTAGGGATACGGCCGGCAAGCCGAGCCAGGCGCCCGCCGTCCACTGCTGCACGCATCGCGGCGGCCATTCGGCGCGGATCGCGCGATTGAGCGATGGCCGTGTCGACCATCACCGCATCGCACCCAAGCTCCATCGCAAATGCAGCATCCGAGGCCGTCCCGATGCCGGCATCGAGCACTACAGGCACCTGACTGCGCGAGCAAATCAACTCAATGGACGCGGGGTTTGCGATACCCATGCCCGAACCGATCAGCGACCCGAGAGGCATCACCGCCGCGCATCCGACGTCGACCAGCTTCTGGCAGGTCACCGGATCCTCATTGCAATAGGGCAGGACTGTAAAGCCTTTGCGGACCAGCTCGTCGGCGGCATGAACGAGCTGCTCGACATCGGGGTAAAGGAGTTCGCGGTCGCCGATCAGCTCCAACTTGACCCAGTTCGTTTCGAGAGCTTCACGCGCCAGCTCGGCGGTCAGAATGGCGTCGCGTGCGGTGACGCACCCCGAAGTATTGGGCAACAGCCGATAACGGCCGCCAAGAACGTCAACCAAACTCTCGGCATAACCCTCCAGGCTGATCCGGCGGATCGAGGCCGTGACCAGTTCCGCTCCGCTCGCTTCGAGGCAATCGAGCATGACCTGCTGGTTCGGATATCGAGCCGTGCCGACGATCAGCCGGGAGGAGAGCGTCGTGCCCGCAATTACAAACGGATCATTCATAACTCATTGTCCTGGCGACCTAATCTTTGCGATCCAACCGAAACGGAGCGGCGTATTGATCCGGAAAACACGAGGTCGGACTCACGCATTCGTACCTTCGACCTGCTTAACCGCCCGAAAACGGCCGCACGATCTCAACATCGTCACCGGCGCGCAGAGATTTCAACGGCCATTCGGAGCGGCGGAGGACGGAACCGTTTACGGCTACGGCAACGAACCTCGCACCAGGATCGATCCCGCGGGTCTCTAGCAGTTCGCTTACGGTCGCCACCGTAAGGTCCTCTTCCGTCCCGTTGACTTTGAGGCGAATCATCGCGCCCCTGCGGCGACGGCGCGATCAGCGGTTGCGACCGATCTTGGGCCATTGTCGCCGAAGCGCTCGGCTGTGAATGGCCGCGCTACATCGGGTAAGTGGCCCGTCAGAATATAAGCGGTAATAGCCTCGATGGTCAGAGGCGCCAGCAGAATGCCGTTGCGATGGTGGCCGGTTGCGACAACCAGACCATCAACACCGGTCGGACCGAGCATTGGGGCATCGTCTCGTGAACCCGGGCGAAACCCTACCCAAGTCTCGGCCACTGCGAGCTCCTCGATCCCCGGTATCGCGCGCCAAGCGCCCTCGATCAATGCCAGCAAACCCCCTGCCGTGATCTTATCGTCGAAGCCGCGCTCCTCGACGGTCCCGCCTATCACGAGCCGCCCGTCCAGCCGCGGCACCAAATAGCCGCGCGGAAGCCAAACGACGTGGCGCAGCAACGGGCCGGCCGGGTCCATGCTCAACGCCAGCATCTGACCCTTTATAGGCCGGACCGGGGGGAGAAAAGCCTCTGGGATGCCGGCGATCTCGCGCGACCAAGCCCCGGCGGCCAGCACGACGACATCCGCTTCATCGCGTCCGTGTCCTGTCACGACCTCGGCGACACACCCGCCGGTGAATTTCACCTCTCGCACCGGGTCGTGCTCGTGCAGGGCAACACCGGCCTTGCGAGCTGCGTTTGCCAGGGCTTGGGCGAGGCGACGGTTGTCAACCTGATGATCTCGCGGGCTAAAAACCGCACCGGGTATCGCCGGCCGCAGGTGTGGCTCTCGCCGCCGCGCCTCCGCCCCCGACAACCATTCGAGTTCGAGCCCGAGGCTTTTTTGAAAATCATATGTGAAGCGCAGCTGCTCGACATCGTCCCGCGTCAAAGCAACGACGAGGGTACCTTCGTCGCGATAGCCGACCGAGATGCCGGATGCCGCCTCGAGTTCGAGCGCGAAATCTGGCCACATGCGTTGGCTTTCAAGCGTTAGCGCAAGGAGCGCCTCTTCACCCGGCTCTGTCTCGACGGCAGCGGCCAACATTCCCGCAGCCGCCCAAGTCGCACCCCTTCCCGCTTCGGCGCGGTCGTAGACGGCGACCGCGCAACCCGCTCGGGCAAGCCGCCAAGCGATGCCCAACCCCATGACCCCGGCGCCGATGATGATGATCTTCGGGCGAAAAGGCGAGACAGTGAGCGACGCGGTGATGGCGGACTCCCTTCGCCGGGCGGGCCCGGCCAGGTTCAGTGGGTCTGATCTCAGCTGGCAGGCTGCGCCAAATTGGCGGCGCGGTCCCCAGCACCCCAGCCTACCTGCAATTTCGGACCAAGGCTTTGCGGATGCAAGGATTTTGTTGAACCCCGCCGCGTTGTCAACGTCGCGGGGAACGAACAGGCGCATCCTGCACAACAAGAATTGTAAATCATCACTTTAACATATGTGGCATGGGTGGTACCTTGATACTCAATCCTTACCCTGGACGTTCGTAATGGCGCACATCCTGCTCGTCGAAGATGACGCCGACGTGCAAGCGGTCGTGTCCGAATATCTAGGCACGATCCGCGGGCCAGCCTATCGATCTCGCGTTAATTGATTGTCTGATGAGCGGCGAACAAGCAAGTTCGCTTGCTGAACACACCTCGAAACTGGGGCTCCACAGCATCAGGGTGCTGTGATGACTGAGACGGACGCGCGGCGGCTTATCCTCGCCCTCGACGCGGCCGGCTTGGCCTGCTCGGTGGCCGTGGGTTTTGAGGATAGGATACTCGCCGACAAACGAGTTGACTCTCTATACGGGCAAGCCGAAATCCTGGTTTCCTTGGTGGATAAGGCGATGTGCGAGGCCCGGGTAGAGCCCGCCGCGCTCGAGGTTGTCGTGGCGACGATCGGGCCCGGTAGCTTCACCGGAATTCGCGTCGGACTTGCGGCGGCGCGCGGGATAGCGCTAGCGACAGGCGCGCAGCTAATCGGTGTAACTGGCTTTGAAGCGGTAGGGGCTGAGGTGGCCCGGGGCGATCGTCCGAAAAGCCACGCTCTGTTGATCGCGCTCGAAAGCCGCAGGAAAGACCTATACGTTCAATTCTTCGATCCGGATGGGCATCGGCATGGCGAGCCCGCTGCAGTAATGCCGTGCGTGCTTGGAGAGGCGGCGAGTGCTGCCATCGGTGCGCAGCCGCTGCTGATCGCCGGCGACGCTTCCCGCCGCGCCGCCGCAGCGTTGCCGCAACGCACGAATATCCTTGTCGTCAAAGACTCGGCACCCAGCGCGGTCGGGGCTTTGCGAGCCGGCCTTCGGCGGCTGCGGCAGGGCGAGGCGACCCGCGCCGCCCGGCCGCTATATCTTCGTCCTCCAGATGTCACGCCGCCGGACGGATCACGAAAACGTAGCCGTGCCGAACCATGATCTCGCGCATCGAGCCGCTACCGCGCCACGCGGCCGCCCCGATTTCCTCGCTCCACCGCGCCTGCTTTCCCGAGGATCCCTGGGAAGTCGGAACAATCGAGCAGATCACTGCAATGCCATGCTTTTTTGGTCGAGTCGGATGGACTAGGGGCACCCCGGCTGGGTTTGTATTGGCTCTTATGCTCGGCGAAGAGGCCGAAATCGTCTCGCTCGGCGTCGTGCCGGCTTACCGGCGGTGCGGAATGGGTTCGGCTCTTATGGATGCCATATGCGGCGAGGCGCGGTCGCAAGGTGCCGAGGGCGTCGTGCTCGAAGTGGCACGGGATAATGAAGCGGCCTGCGCTCTGTACGTCGCGCGCGGTTTTACTGTCGTCGGATGCCGTCGCAATTACTACCGCCGAGCAGAAGGGTTGGTCGATGCGCTCATAATGCGCGTACCGCTGTAAACAGCCGAGCTGGCGACTTGAGTTTGCATGATCCCACCTTTCCTGTCAGCTTCTTGCGCTTGTTACGGATGTTCTTGAAAGTGCGAGAGGTTGAAGAAAACGACCATTGAACCGATTGCTTCGCTCGCGATTGTTAATTATATTTCGAAATCAGACTCATGGCGGGATCATCGTGATGAACAACTCGGACCAGGGCAACGATTTGCTGGCGTTGACGACGGAGATCGTCGCCGCGCATGTTTCCAACAATACCGTTTCGGTTGGTGATCTGCCGCAGCTTATCAACCAAGTATACAATTCCTTGGCGAACATCGGCAGCGTCCCAGCAATGCCGACGGAACGCCCTCAGCCTGCGGTTCCGGTCAAGAAATCCGTTCACCCTGATTACATCATTTGTCTCGAGGATGGTAAGAAGCTCAAGATGCTGAAGCGGCATCTGAAGACAGCCTACAACATGACACCCGAGGCTTATCGCGAGCGGTGGGGGCTGAGTACTGATTATCCTATGGTAGCGCCGAATTACGCCCGGCAGCGGTCGCGCCTCGCCAAGGAAATCGGTCTCGGCACACGTGCAAGACGAACCCGGACCTAATCAAATTGCTGACCGGTTGCGGTGCCGCTGCAATTGCGCCCTTGTTGGGCTCGTAGGCGCGCTCGATGCTTTCGGATATAGTATCGTTAGATGAGCTTTCGCGATCACGGAGACGCGATGACCTCACGGTTGGAGCAGCTCTGTCTCGACAAGGGGCTAAAGATGACCGAGCAGAGACGCGTGATTGCGCGGGTTCTGTCGGAATCCGCCGATCATCCCGATGTCGAGCAGGTGTACCGCCGCGCAACCGCAATCGATTCCCACATCAGCATTGCTACGGTTTACCGCACGGTTCGGCTGTTTGAGGAGGCGAGCATCATCGCCAAGCATGATTTCGGCGACGGCCGGTCGCGGTACGAGGAAATGCCGAGCGCTCATCACGACCATCTCATAGACCTTCAGTCCGGCCGGGTAATAGAGTTTCGCAATGAGGATATTGAGCGCCTCCAGCAGCTGGTGGCCGATGAACTTGGCTACGAACTGGTCGGACATCGTCTTGAGTTGTATGCGATTCCACGCGGGCGCAAGCCCGAATCCGATACGGAATGACCGGTTCGCTGTCGCCTGAACGGACCCCATTCAGGCCGGCTTCGGGCCAGTCGAGCGGCCATGGCCGCAACCCGGACGAGGCCGGGTGATCGACGGCACAGTGATTCAGCACCACGCAATCCTGCCGGTTGAGAGGGTGTGGTCGGCCGAAGCGGATCCGCCTCGGCGAATTGTCGACATCCGGTCTGGCATCTTGCAAGTTCGCCTGGCGGAAACGGCAGCGGATATCGATGCTGCGCAAGCGCTACGCTATCATATCTTTTATGAACGACTTGGCGCACGGCCGCTCCCCGAAATGGAATACCGACAGCGCGACGCCGACGATTTTGATAATAATTGCGATCACCTACTCGTTATTGATCACAGCTGCGGTGGCGGCAAAGTGGTCGGTACCTACCGGCTGATCCGGCGGGAAATGGCGGCCCGGCTGGGAACTTTCTATTCGGCCAGAGAATTTGACATTTCTCCTATAGTGCTCCATCCCGGCGAGATTCTCGAGTTGGGCCGCTCTTGCGTCGATCCGGATTATCGCAATCGATCGGCCATGCAGCTGCTGTGGAGCGGCATCGCTGCCTATGTTTTTTATTACGATATCGGATTGATGTTCGGCTGTGCCAGCCTGCCGGGCACCGACCCCGGCGCTCTCGCCGAGCCGCTTTCCTTTTTGCATTACTATCATCGTGCACCCCTTCCCCTGCGGCCGCGCGCTCTCGTCGAGCGCTATGTCGAGATGAGCCGCCTCCGACCCTGCGCGATCAATGCGACCCGGGCCTTGGCAGCACTGCCTCCGTTGATCAAAGGCTATCTGCGCCTGGGCGGCTTTGTCGGCGACGGCGCTGTCGTGGACGAGCAATTCAACACCACTGACATCTGCGTCCTCGTCAAAACGGATCTCGTGGCAGAGAAGTACTCGCGCCACTACGAAAGGCAGTCCAAAGATACATGGGCGGCTTGAGGACATGGGATCGACGACGCTGAGGCTCGCGCGCCTCGCGCTCTATTTCGCCTGGACCGCCGGCCTGATGCCGGTGCAGTTGATCGGTTTGGCCTTGCGATGCCATTGGACCCAGTCGCTGCCGGTCTTTTATCACCGCTGGTGCTGTCGGATCCTGGGGTTTCGAATTCGAGTGATCGGGATGCCGACTAGTGAACGTCCGGTTCTGTATGCGGCAAATCACATCTCCTACGCTGACATCACAGTGCTCGGCTCAGTGATCCCCGGCTCGTTTATTGCCAAATCCGAGGTCGCTCGTTGGCCGTTCTTCGGTTGGCTCGCCAAGCTGCAGCGCAGCGTCTTTGTCGATCGACGAGTACGCAGCACCGCCGCGCAACGGGACGCGATAGGGAAGAGGCTGGCTGCCGGCGATGCGCTGATCCTATTTCCGGAAGGCACGAGCGGGGACGGCAATCGCGTGCTGCCGTTTAAGAGCGCATTGTTCGCTGCGGCTCAGCAGGGCGAAGGCATCCCCTCGGTTGTCGTTCAGCCGGTCTCTCTCGCATACACGCGCCTCGACGGGATTCCGATCGGACGGCTTTACCGGCCCTTCTTCGCATGGTACGGCGCAGTCGACCTAGCGCCCCATATATGGAGTATGGTGGGCCTGGGGACCGTGGAGGTCGTGGTCGAATTCCATCCGCCGACCTTCCTGCGCGACTGCGGATCGCGAAAGGCGCTGGCCGAATATTGTTACGCCCGAATCGCTAGAGGCGTCGCCGGGGCGCTTTTCGGTCGCCCGCAGCCGATGCCGGAGCCGCCGGACCGCGTCAGTTACACATCTCGATGCGAGATGGCCAGAGTGATCCCCAAGGGGGCCCCCGGATGATGCAAAGCGAAACTGCCATGAGGTCGGCGCCAGATACGGCAAAGCGCGTCTATATAAAGACATATGGCTGCCAAATGAACGTCTATGACTCGACGCGTATGGCAGAGCTTCTGGCTCCGCTCGGCTTTATTGTGGCCGAAACGGCAGAGGATGTGGATCTTGTCATACTCAATACTTGCCACATTCGAGAAAAAGCGGCGGAAAAGGTGTATTCGGAACTCGGCACGGTTCGCCGTCTGAAGGCAGCGAAGGCCGAGCGCGGCGGTCGAATGATTGTGACTGTGGCTGGCTGTACGGCACAAGCCGAGGGTGCCGAGATGCTCCGGCGAGCGCCCTGTATCGATCTCGTCGTGGGGCCGCAGAGTTATCACCGCCTGCCCGAATTGATTGCCCGCGTTCTGCAAAGCCGCGGCGCAGGCGTTCTCGATACGAGCTTTCCGGCAGATCCGAAGTTCGATTTCCTGCCGGAGGCCACCGGGCCGCGGGGGGTCTCGGCTTTTGTTACGGTTCAAGAAGGCTGCGATAAATTCTGCAGTTTTTGTGTCGTCCCCTATACGCGCGGCGCGGAATATTCGCGCCCGGTGATGCAACTAGTAGCGGAAGCGCGCCGTCTCGTGCGCGACGGGGTGCGCGAGATCACCTTGCTCGGCCAAAACGTCAACGCCTATCACGGCGAAGGTCTTGACGGTCGGGAATGGCGGTTGGGCAGGTTGATCCGAGAGCTGGCCGAGTTACCGGATCTCGATCGCATCCGATACACTACGTCGCACCCACGGGATGTCGATAATGAGCTGGTCTCGGCGCACCGAAGCGTGCCGCAACTCATGCCATTTCTGCATCTTCCAGTACAGAGCGGCTCGGACCGGATTCTCGCCGCAATGAACCGCCGCCATAGCGTCGCTGACTATCGACGGATCATTGAGCGGCTGCGCTGCGCGCGCCCCGACCTCACTCTTTCCACGGATCTGATCGTTGGGTATCCGGGCGAGAGCGATATCGATCATCGCGCCACACTCGACCTCGTCCGCGAGGTGCGTTTTGCCCAGGCGTTTTCGTTCAAATACTCTCCGCGGCCGGGCACGCCTGCGGCTTCGGCCGATTGTCAGGTTCCTGACCACGTAAAGTCGCGGCGGCTCGCCGAGCTGCAGCAGCTGTTGGCAAGGCAGCAACAAGAATTCAACGAGGCTTGTGTCGGCCGCACCCTACCCATTCTTTTTGAAAAACCAGGCCGATACAACGGACAGCTCGTTGGACGCAGCCCCTATCTCCAGAGCGTGCATGTCGCGGCGAATGTGGATCGGATTGGGGAGATTGTACCGGCGTTGATTACGGCGGCGGGGACCAACAGTTTGTCCGGCTCGCTGGCAGAGATGCCCACGGCATGACCGGCCTCTCGGCCGCCGCCAGCGCCGGCGATTTCGGCGAAGCGCGCACGCAGCTGGAGTTCGACGACAACCTGCTCCTGCCCTTGCTCTATGGCGAGCGCGATCAGCACCTCGATCGCATCGAGCGGCAGCTCGGCGTATCGGTTGTGACGCGCGGCAACCGCCTTGCGATTTCGGGCCCGGCATCCGCCACTGAGGCCGCCCATCTCGCGTTGGCTCAACTATACAACCGCCTGAAACGAGGTCAGGAGGTGGATCTACCGGCGGTCGAGGCCGCCATCCGGCTGGCCGAAGCCGAGCTCGGAGACAAGAGCCTTGACCTTTGGAGAGAAGACGCGGCCTTCCGCACCCGCAAGCGCCGCATCATGGCGCGATCGCCCGGCCAGGCAGCTTATATAAAGGCGATACGCGAGAATGAGCTGGTCTTCGGTTTAGGACCTGCGGGCACCGGCAAGACATATCTTGCGGCTGCTGCTGCTGTGGATCTGTTGATGACCGGCGGCGTCGAGCGGATCATCCTGTCGCGTCCAGCGGTGGAAGCCGGCGAGCGGCTGGGTTTCCTGCCGGGCGATCTGCGCGACAAAGTTGATCCTTACTTGCGGCCGATTTTCGACGCGCTCAACGACATGCTTCCGGCGGACCAACTTGCGAGGCGCCTCGGCACCGGCGAGATCGAGGTGGCGCCCATCGCCTTTATGCGCGGCCGGACATTGTCACATGCTTTTGTCATTCTCGACGAAGCGCAGAATACGTCGCCAGTGCAGATGAAAATGTTCCTAACGCGACTGGGGGAGGGGTCACGCATGGTCGTGACCGGCGATCCCACGCAAGTGGATCTGCCGGCAGGCGCGCATTCGGGCTTGGCCGAGGCGCTAGAAACTTTGCGCGACACGGACGGGATTGCGATAGTGCGACTAACCGACCGGGACGTGGTGCGTCACGATCTCGTCGCTCGCATTGTCCGCGCTTACGAGGCGCGCGAGAGCGCCGCACTCCGCGGCGATCAGCAATGAACTCGGCTTATACGATCGACGTCGCACTGGCGTGCCCCGAATGGACCGAGGCATGTCCCACTGCTGAAACTCTCGCACGCGGCGCCGCCGATCTTGCTGTGGCGCGCGGCACCACGGCCCTGAGACTGGCGTGGAAGGGGGCGGTTGAATTAGGCATAATCCTCACTGACGCCGCCGATCAACGACAGCTCAACCACAAGTACCGCGGGGTGGATCAGCCGACCAATGTGCTGGCCTTTCCTCTCTGGGAACCGGGGACCCTCCCCCCTCCAGGTGCGCCGGTGCTGCTCGGGGATGTTGTGCTCGCCTTGGAAACCACCATGCAAGAGGCGTTGCAGCAGAATAAGCTGCTGGCCGATCATCTACGCCATCTGACTGTGCACGGCGTGCTACATCTCCTCGGCTACGATCACCAGGTCGAAGCCGAAGCGGTAATCATGGAATCGCTCGAACGATCAATTTTGGCCGAGCTGGGGGTTCCGGATCCTTATCGCGACACCATGTCGTTAACGGAGCCGGCAGCTATCCAGTGATGAGCGATTCCGAGTCGCCAGGAAGTAGCGGCCAACCGGGACACGATCGACCTTTTGTGCGCTTGCGTGCCCTTCTTCGCTTGATCCGCCGCCCGCGCAACGGCGAGAGCCTGCGCGAGACCATCGATGAGATGATCGAGGAACCGGAGGCCGACGATACGCATTCTCTGAGCGGCCACGAGCGGCTGCTCATCGGCAACGTCCTAAAAATCCATGATCAAACGGCCGCCGATGTGATGGTACCTCGTGTCGATATTGTTGCGCTCGATGCCGAGACGCCGTTCTCGGAGGTCGTCAAATGCATGGTAGAGCAAGGTCATTCGCGGGTCCCAGTCTATCGCGAGACACTCGATGACGTGATCGGCTTCGTGCATGTAAAAGATGTGCTCGGCCCGGTCGCCGAGCACCGCGCGACGAAGTTGCAGCCGTTGCTGCGCAAGGTGCTGTTCGTGGCGCCGTCTGCGCCGATCCTCGATCTCCTGGTCCAGATGCGCCAGGCGCGAACCCATATCGCGATGGTGGTCGACGAATTCGGCGGGATAGACGGGCTGGTCACGATTGAAGATCTAATCGAGGAGATCGTCGGCGAGATCGAGGACGAACATGACGAGGCCGGCAGACCAAATCTCATTGAGCGCGGGGACGGGAGCCTAATTGCCGACGCCCGCACCCCGATAGAGGTACTCGAGGAGCACGAGGGCGCCCGGCTGCGCCAGGACGGCGATCAGGAAGAGGTAGATACTCTAGGAGGGCTGGTCTCGAGCCTTGCCGGGCGCGTGCCGAAGCGCGGCGAGGTCATCGCTCACCCGTTGGGCATCGAATTTGAAGTGCTGGATGCCGATCCCCGGAGAATCAAACGCTTGCGAGTGCGCCGATTGCCGGCGACAGGCGGCAGCGCCGATGCAGCCCGTGCCTGAAGCATCGGTGCTGCGAATCTTGCCCGGCTCCCGGGTCGAAACGCCGCTCTGCCGCTTAGCCCGTCGCCTCGGGAGCATGTCCGGCTGGCGTCGTTACGGGGTCGCCGTCCTGCTCGGAATCTGCGCAACGGCGGCGCTGCCGCCGATAGACCTGACGCCGCTGCTGCTGGTGGCCTTCACAGGCCTCTTGTGGCTCGACGACAGAAGCAGCGGTGCGTGGGCATCCTTTCGCTTGGGTTACGCCTTCGGTTTCGGTTTCTTCGTCAGTGGGCTCTATTGGGTTTCCGCAGCGCTGTTTGTCGATATTGCCCATTTCTGGTGGCTGGTGCCGATCGCCGCGGCCGGGCTCCCGGCGGCGTTCGCGCTCTATATCGGTTTGGCACTCTTGGCGACCAATCTGTCCGTCAGGCATCTGCGGTTATCGGGAGCCGCTCGCATATTTGCGTTTGCTGTTGCGTGGACCGTAGCCGAATGGGTGCGAGGACATGCCTTCAGCGGGCTTCCCTGGAATCTGATCGGCTACGCATGGTCGGGCGGATTTCCCGGGGCGATCTTGGTGTTGCAGAGTGTCGCATGGGTCGGCATTTACGGGCTGAGCTTCCTGACGGTACTCGCAGCGTCGCTGCCGGCGCTTTTCGGAGAGACATCTCTGACCCCGCTTTCGCGCAGCCGGCGTCTTGCCCCAGCCGTCGTTCCAGCCCTCTTGATCCTCGTGCCGAGCCTTCTGGGTGCGGCCCGGCTGGCGGCCACGCCTACCGTCGAAACCGGTTACATCCTGCGCATCGTGCAACCGTCGATCTCGCAGACGATAAAATGGGACCCGGCGGCCGCTGAGCACAATTTCCGCCTCCTCACCGATCTCAGCAGCGCCTCGGCGACGCGCAAACTCGCCGCAGTGGTGTGGCCGGAGGCGGCCGTCCCGTTTCTGCTCGGGCGCGATTCGCACCATCGGCGCGAAATCGCCGCCGTCGCTTCGGGTCGCGGTTACGTCATCACCGGCGCGGTGCGGACCAATCCTTCGCCGGGACCGATAGCACAGGTCTGGAACAGCATCGAGGCGGTAGACGCCAACGGCGAGATTGTTGCTCGTTACGATAAGGCACACCTGGTTCCGTTCGGCGAATACATCCCTTTCCGCGGGATATTGCCTCTGCAAAAGATTACGCCCGGAAGCCTCGACTACACCGCGGGACCGGGGCCGAGAACCGTCGCGTTGCCGGGACTTCCCCCTTTCGCCCCGCTGATCTGTTACGAGGTGATATTTCCGGGCGCGATCCTCGACGAATCAAACCGCCCGGCATGGATGCTGAATGTCACGAACGACGCCTGGTACGGGCGCAGCTCCGGTCCCTACCAACACTTCGCGATCGCCCGGACCCGCGCGGTGGAGGAGGGATTGCCGTTGGTGCGGGTCGCAAACAACGGCGTGAGCGGGATCACTGACGAAGTCGGCCGCGTTGTCGCACGGATCGATCTGAACACCGTCGGTTATGCCGATCTCCCGCTGCCCGCGGACACGTTGGGGCCGACGCTTTATGCCCGGGTGGGCGATCGGGTTCTGCTGGTGCTCCTGTGTCTGGGGCTCCTTCCGGTCGTATTTCGGCTGCGTTGACCCGCATCGGGTGAAGCGGTCGGGACAGAATACCGGCGTGACATGCTACACTTATTCGCCTGTTGATACTTGTTGTTGACCGCCATCGATAGCGTGTTTTATCAACTCGCTTCTGCCTCTTGCTAGTGCTCGACCGATGCAACAACAAGTCCGGCGTCCGGGTCGCCGAAAGGGTGACAAACCAAATCCGATCGATGTGCATGTCGGCTCCCGCGTGCGTTTGCGCCGCAACATGCTCGGCCTGAGCCAGGAAAAACTTGGAGAGGCGATCGGATTGACCTTTCAACAGGTGCAGAAGTACGAGCGAGGCGCCAATCGGATCGGCGCCAGCCGACTGCACGATCTCAGCCGCGTGCTGGACGTTCCGGTGTCATTTTTTTTCGACGACATGGATCCGGTGCGGGCGCCGGCTATCCCCGCAGGGTTCGCCGAACCCGCCGCCGAAGCGTTCGACTCCGATCCGCTCCGCCGGCGTGAGACAGTGGAGCTGGTCAGCGCCTATTACCGGATCGACGACCCGGCGCTGCGCCGCAGACTGTTCGATCTCGCCAGGGCGCTGGCCGGCGGCGCCTGACGGGTTCGGGGGGTTAGGTTTCCCCTCGGGGGGTAGAACTTTGCAGAAAATCGGCTTGACGCTCGTCAGGCAAGGTTGCATCAACTCCGAAATAGTACCCTCCAGTTGTTGACGCTTACGGGAAAGGCAGCCCTGTGGCCAAGCGGGATTACGTGTTCACGAGTGAATCTGTGTCGGAGGGACACCCCGACAAAATTTGCGACCGCATCTCCGACGCGATCGTCGACACCTTTTTGGCGGCAGAACCGCAGGCTCGCTGCGGCGTCGAGACGCTGGTCACGACCAACCGCGTCGTGCTGGCCGGCGAGGTGCGCGGCCCGGCGTCGATCACCGGCGATAGCCTGATCGAGGTGGCACGGGATGCGATCCGCGAAATCGGCTACGAGCAAGAGAACTTTCACTGGCGCTCGGCGGCGATCAAATGCCTGATCCACGGCCAGTCGTCCGACATCGCACAGGGCGTCGACGCGTCGGGCAACAAGGACGAGGGCGCCGGCGACCAGGGCATGATGTTCGGCTATGCCTGCCGTGAGACGCCCGAATTCATGCCGGCTCCGATTTTTTACGCGCATGCCATCCTGCATTCCCTGTCGGCGGCGCGGCATGCCGGGAAGACGCCGCTGTTGGGTCCCGATGCGAAGAGCCAGGTGACCCTGCAATATGTCGAAGGCAAGCCGGTGCGAGCGGCAAAGATCGTCGTGTCGATCCAACACTCGGACCGGATCGAGACAGCCGAGGTGCGCGAACTGGTGCGGCCGTACGTGGTCGGAACGCTGCCCGAAGGCTGGATGTGCGAAGAAGAAAATTTCCTCGTCAACCCGACCGGCCGCTTTGTGATCGGCGGACCCGATGGCGATGCCGGGGTTACCGGCCGTAAGATCATCGTCGACACCTACGGCGGCGCCGCACCGCATGGCGGCGGTGCATTTTCGGGCAAGGATCCGACCAAGGTCGACCGCTCGGCCGCGTACGCCGCACGCTATCTCGCCAAGAACGTCGTCGCCGCGGGATTGGCCGATCGTTGCACGATCCAGATCGCCTATGCGATCGGCATCGCCAAGCCGCTGTCGTTCTATGTCGATACCGCCGGAACGGCGAACGAGCAGAGGCTCGCCGCTGTGCTCCAGGAGATGGTTGATCTGTCGCCGCGCGGCATCCGCATGCATCTCGGTCTGAACAAGCCGATTTACCGGCGCACTGCCGCCTATGGCCATTTCGGCCGCCCGCCCGAACCCGATGGCGGTTTCTCTTGGGAGAGGCTGGATCTGGCGGACGAGTTGCGGCGCGCCTTCTGAAAAGCCCGGGCCGCGAGCCTGAGCGTCGTCAGTACGTCTTCGGCCGGCGCCGCGGGCGGGCGCTGCGCCCGGGGCAAAAGGCCCGCATCGACGCAACGCTGCCGCAGCTGGCAATAAATGTTCCGGAAGCGGGTCGTCTCGACATCGGTGCCCTCTTCCGCCCCGCGCGTAGCGCGATCTGGCTCGAAATCGGGTTCGGCGCCGGCGAGCATCTGGCGCAACTGGCCGAGCAACACCCGCAAACCGGGTTTATCGGCTGCGAGGTTTTCGAGAACGGGATCATCAAGCTGCTCGCGCAGATCGAGCAGCGGCGGCTCGACAATGTTCGGATCTTTACCGACGATGCGCGGTTGTTGATCGCAGCGCTGCCGCCGGCCTCGATCGGCCGCGTGTTCATCCTGTTTCCGGATCCTTGGCCAAAACGCCGGCAGCACAAACGCCGTATCGTGTCGCGCGCAACCCTCGACGGCCTCGCCGAAATCATGACAGACGACGCCGAATTGCAACTCGCGACGGATGACAGCGGCTATCTCTCGTGGATGCTCGAACACGTCACCGCTCACCACGCTTTCGAATGGCTCGCCCGCCGACCCGCAGACTGGCGCGAACGCCCGCCCGATTGGCCGCCGACCCGCTACGAGCAGAAGGCGCGTGCCGCCGGCCGCTCGCCCGCCTTTCTGCAGGTCAGACGCCGGCCACGCGCGGCTGACTACAATCTGAAATTGAGCCATTTATGACAGCCTGCTGCTCCTGCAGCAAGTCTGCAGCGGGATTTCTTCCAAAGGTTGAAATTTCATACCGACAAATCTCGATCGCCGCGTCGATCTCAGATCACCTCGTTATCATGCTATTATGGCGATTTTAAGTGCACTGAATCGCAATGCTGCCCCAACCCCGTCTAATCAGGATTGCAAGCTCAGCGCGACCTTGCGAAAGCGGTCGAGCGCACTTTCGAGGTTCTCGACGATTTCGGCAGCGATCTCGTCGGGCGGCGGCAATAGGTCGGGATCGTCGAGCGTGTCGTCTTTGAGCCAAAAGATGTCGAGATTGACCTTGTCGCGGGCGACGAGTTCGGCATAGGCGAAGCGGCGAAACCGCTCGCTCTCGCTCCGGTCGCGTCGTTTGCCCGTTCTATAGCAGACGATGAAATCATAGAGGTCGGCGCGCGTCATCGGCCGCTCCTTCAACGTGAAGCGCTGGTTCGTGCGCAGATCGTAAATCCACAGCTCCTTCGTGTTCGGCTCGGCGGAGACCCGCTTTTTATCGAAGAACAAGACGTTCGCCTTCACTCCCTGTTTGTAAAAAATGCCGGTCGGCAGTCTCAAAAGGGTGTGGAAATCGAAATTGTGCAGCAAACGGCGGCGGATCGTCTCGCCGGCGCTGCCCTCGAACAGCACATTATCGGGCGTCACGACCGCGGCTCTGCCGTTCTCGGCCAGCACGGTCATGACGTGCTGCAGGAAATTGAGCTGCTTGTTCGAGGTCGTGACGAAGAAATCCTGCCGGTCGTAGTCCTCGCGCTCGGTATCGATCTCGCCGTCGTCGCGGACGATCCGGTAGCTCTGCTTTTTGCCAAAAGGCGGGTTAGTGAGGACCAGGTCGTAGGTCTTCCCGCCGTCGCCAAGCAGCGCGTCGCGCGCCTCGATTGGGCTCTCGCGGCCGGCGATGTCGTGCAGATAAAGGTTCATAGCGCACAGCCGCACGACCTCGGGCACGATGTCGATACCCGAGAACCGCGACCGCATCGCGGTATAGATCTCGGCATTGCGCGCCAATGGCTGCTTACGCATGTGCTCCCACGCCGCGAGCAGAAAGCCGCCGGTGCCGCAGGCCGGGTCGTGAACCGTTTCCCGCGGCTCGGGGTCGACCACGGTCACCATCGCGTCGATCAGCGCGCGCGGCGTGAAAATATTGCCCCGCGCCCGACTTGACCTCCTGCGCATTGCGTTCGAGCAGGCCCTCATAGATCGAGCCTTTGACGTCGACGCCGAGCCCGAGCCAGGCCTTTCGGGATCGCGCCGCCGTGTTCGCCGATATCGGTGCGGACGCGGTAGATCTCGTAAGGGACGTTGACGCCATCCGCCACCGAGCGCTCGTAGGGGTATTGCGCGACGAGGTTCTTCTCGAAAAACCCCATCGTGTGCAATGACGGCGTGGCCGCCAGGCCGACGATGAACGCGTCGAAATATTCGAGCACCTGGCGCCACGTGCCGTAGATCGACCGGTGGCATTCATCGGTGATGATCAGATCGAAGCTCTCAATCGGGATCGCCGGGTTGTAACGCACGATGCGCTGCGGCTCGCTCGCGCCGGTCTCGAAGGCGGATTTCTCCTCCTCTTCCTCGGACAATTCGCGACCGGTGAGCAGCGAATAGACGCGCTGGATCGTCGCGATAACGACAGCGGCGTCCTGGTCGAGACCCGCGGGCCCAGCGGCTGGACATTGTAGAGCTCGGTAAAAGATCGGCCCGTTCCGGGCGGGCGAAAATCCTCGAATTCGTGCGCGTCTAACGGACCAGATTGGCGCGGTCGGCGAGGAACAAGACGCGTCGAAACTTCGCATGCTCGAGCAGCCGATGGCTGAACACGCAAGCCGTGTAGGTCTTGCCAGCGCCGGTCGCCATCTGGATTAGCGCGCGCGGATGGTCGGCGGCGAGCGAAGCTTCGAGCCTCGTCACGGCGTCGATCTGGCACTCCCGCAGACGTTCGGTCAGCAGCGGCGGCATCGCTTGCGACCGCCGGCGGATTGTCATCGGCTCGGTGAGCCAGCGCCGCAGCGTCTCGGGTCGATGGAAGAAGAATACGCGGCGCGACCGCGGCGCCGGGTCGGCATGGTCCCGAAACAGGATCTCGGTGCCCGAGGCAACATATTCGAAACGGACCTGCCCCTCGCGCCGAACCAGGTGCTCGGCGACGCTCCCCATGTATCGTGAAGCTTGGTCTGAGAAGCCCGAGAGGGTCGTGCCTTCCGGCTTCGCCTCGACGACACCGCACAATGTTCGGCCGACAAACAGCGCATAATCGACCGGGCCGGAGGCCGTCGGGAACTCGCGCACGGCGACGCCGAGCCCGGCGCTACGGTTCATCTCTTCACGCGACTGCACGAGCCACCCGGCCTCGGCCAGCTGGCCGTCGATAGTCGCCCTTGCGCGGTCTTCTGGATGGAAAATGTGCTGCCTCGTGATCGGCCATCGACGCAATGCGTCAGTCGCCTTTATTGACTACCCAAATTCGCACAATTTCAGGCATTGCGGTAGCAGCGAACGGTTAACGCGGCGTCAACGGGCCACCTCTGGGGAAGCCCGCGGGCTCTCGGCAAAACTCTTGCGGGGGCTGGCCGGTTCACTATATTGTAAATGTCCATAGGGTCCGTCTTGCGGACCGCATCGCGGGTGGGCCGACGGCCCACTTTTTGTTTTGGCCAGCATTTTCGGCGGAGGCATCGAGCGCCTTCTCCGCTCGGCTGCGCAAATCCGCCGGGGAATTTTTGGAGTTCGGAGGCGTCGGGGTTCTTGGTCGACACCAACCGTATCGCACAAGCGATCGAGCCAACGCTCGAGGCGATGGGCTATAGCCTCGTTCGGGTAGTCATCACCAGCGGACGCCGCCGGACCCTCCAGGTCATGGCCGAGAGGCTTGATGTCGAACCGATGACGGTCGAGGACTGCGCGCAGATCAGCCACTCGGTTTCTGCCGTGCTCGATGTCGCCGATCCGATCGCCGGCGCTTATGTGCTCGAAATCAGTTCACCCGGGATCGATCGCCCACTGGTGCGCGCGCAAGACTACGATCGGTTCAGCGGGTTCGAAGCAAGAATCGAACTCGCGCGGCCGATCGAGGGACGCAGGCGCTTCCGCGGCCGCCTGCTCGGAACTTCGGCTGACCGCGTGCGTCTGGTCACCGAAACGGGCGAGGTGAGCCTGCCGCTCGTTGACGTGGCGCGGGCAAAACTTATCCTTACCGATGACCTGATCCAGGCGGCGCGCCGCTCCGCGTCGCAAGCCGGCCCGCCGCAATCGGTGGCGCGGTCTCAAACCCACTGACGTACCGAGATCGAGAATATCATGGACAGCACCGTCACCTACGCCCGCCCGGAACTGCTTCAGGTCGCCGATACCGTCGCGCGCGACAAGGGGATCGACCGCGACGAAGTCCTGGAGGCGATGGAGCAGGCGATCCAGAAGGCGGGCCGTTCCAAATATGGCCAGGAATACGACATTCGCGCCGAGATCGATCGCAACAGCGGCGAGATCCGCCTTCTGCGGTTTCGCGAGGTGGCGGACGTCATCGAAAACGAGGCCACGCAGATCCCCCTGGCGGATGCTCAGCGGTTGAACCCCGAGGCCGAGATCGGCGACTTCATTACCGACCCCCTGCCGCCGATCGACTTTGGCCGAATTGCCGCGCAGACGGCAAAGCAGGTAATCGTGCAACGGGTCCGTGATGCAGAGCGGCAGCGGCAATTCCTCGAATTCAAGGACCGGGTGGGCGATATCGTCAACGGGCTCGTGAAGCGGGTCGAGTTCGGCAATGTTGTGGTCGATCTCGGCCGGGCGGAGGCGATGCTGCGCCGCGATGAGCTCTTGCCGCGCGAAAGCTTCCGGCAAGGAGAGCGGGTGCGCTCTTTCGTTTACGACGTCCGCCAGGAGCCGCGCGGTCCCCAGATTTTTCTTTCGCGCACCCATCCGCAGTTCATGGCCAAGCTGTTCGCGCAGGAAGTGCCGGAGATTTACGACGGGATTATCGAGATCAAGGCGGTGGCGCGCGACCCGGGCAGCCGCGCCAAGATCGCCGTCATCTCGCGCGACAGCGGCATCGATCCGGTCGGCGCCTGCGTCGGTATGCGCGGCAGCCGCGTCCAGGCAGTGGTTGGCGAGTTGCAAGGCGAGAAAATCGACATCATCCCGTGGTCGCCCGATCCGGCGACTTTTGTCGTCAACGCTTTGGCCCCGGCGGAGGTCGCCAAAGTGGTGATGGACGAGGAGCAGCGGCGCATCGAGGTCGTGGTGCCCGACGATCAGCTGAGCCTGGCCATCGGGAGGCGCGGACAGAACGTCCGCCTTGCTTCGCAGCTGACCGGTTGGGATATCGACATTCTGACTGAAGCCGAGGAGTCGGAGCGGCGGACGGAAGAGTTCCGCAGCCGCAGCCAGATGTTCATCGACGCGCTCGACATCGATGATGTGATCGCCCATCTGCTGGTTACCGAAGGATTTACTTCGCTCGAGGAAGTCGCCTACGTGCCTCTGGAGGACCTCGCAGATATTGAGGGGTTCGATGCCGATGTTGCGGCCGAGCTGCAAGAGCGCGCCCGCGTCTCGCTGGAACGCCGGGACCGCGAGTACGAGGAGCGGCGCCGGGAACTCGGGGTGAGCGACGAGCTTGCCGCATTCGAGCAGCTGACCCCGGGCATGCTGGTCGCGCTCGGCGAGAAGGGCGTAAAGACGCTTGACGACCTTGCCGATCTGGCGGGCGACGAACTCGTCGAGGTCATCGAAGGCTCCGACAAGGGCGGCGCCAAGCTCGAGCTCGATGTGGCAAACGACCTCATCATGCGCGCCCGGGCACACTGGTTTGAGGATGAGGCCGCGCCTACCCAGGCAGACACCCAAGTAGGCGCGACAGGGGAGTAGGCGCGACGGGCAGCATCGCAAACGCGGCGGCCGATCGAGGCCGTGAGGAACTCCTGGCCGCCGGCCCGCACCGTCGCTGTATCGCAACCGGTGAAATCGCCGACCGTAGCCGGCTCTTGCGGTTTGTCGTCGGGCCGGCCGGAGAGCTTGTGCCCGATATGGCTTCCGATCTGCCGGGCAGGGGTTTGTGGCTGATGCCGCGCCGCGATGCGCTCGAACGGGCGGTTACGAAAAGACTGTTTTCGCGTGCCGCCCGCACCGCTGTAGCCGTCCCGACCGGACTCGCCGATCGTGTCGAGGTCTTACTGGCGCAGCGCTGCTGCGAAACGATCGGGTTGGCGCGGCGGTCCGGCCTCGCCGTTGCCGGCTTTGAGAAGGTCGGCGAGGCCGTTCGCGCCGGAAAGGTTGGCGTGTTGCTGTCGGCGGTGGACGGGGCCGAGGGCGGGCGCAACAAGATTCGTGCGATCGCGCGCGATCTCCCCTTTGCCGCGGTATTGACCGCGGCGGAGATGGGCCGGGTGTTCGGACGCGATCATGTGGTACATGTGGCGCTTGGCGGTGGTCGGTTGAGCAGCCGACTACTGGCCGATGCAGAGAAGATTGCCGGCTTTCGCTCGGGAGCGGTAGTCGATCGAGGGGTGGCCCCCGCCACGGCCCGGCGGGTGCGGCAGGACAATGGTGTTGGATCGAGATGAGCGACGCGAACGAGCAAGAGCAGAGCACGACGGAACATGAGCAGAAACGGCCCCTGACCCTTGGCCGCAGCGGCGGCCGCCTGGAGCTTCGGAAACCCGTGGAGACGGCGCAGGTGCGTCAGAGCTTCTCGCACGGACGCTCCAAGACCGTCACCGTCGAGGTGCGCAAAAAGCGCACAATCACCCCGGGCACTGCCGAGTCGGGGCGCGAACCAATCCCCGCGGTTGCTCGAGATGCGCAAGCGCCCCAGGCGATGCCGGAGCCGGCACGCCGAACGGTCGTGCTTCCGCGCTCGCTTACGGCCGAGGAACGGGCCGGCCGTGCTCGCGCTGTGCAAGAAGACGTCCGCAGGGCCGCCGAGGAGGCGCGCCGGCGTGCCGACGCCGAGGCCGATCGGCTGCGCCAGGAGGCAGAGCGCGCCGCCGAGGAGGCGCGCCGCCGAGCGGAAGAGGACACCAGAAGGAAGGCCGAAGAGGAGGCGGCGCGCAAGCTTGCCGAGCAGGAAGCCCGCAAGCGGTCGGAAGCGGAGGCGCAACGGCGAAAAGAAGAAGAATCGCGGCGGGAAGTAGCCGAACGTGCCGGCAAGGCGGCGGCTGCGAAGGTCGCGGCGCTGGCCGCGGCGGGCAAAGTCAGCGTTCCGCTGGAAGAGGAAGAAGAGCCGGCAACCGCGCCCCGGCGCGGCGCGCGGCCGGAGATCAAACGGCCGCCGGCTCCTGTGCGCCGCGACGAAGTGCGCCGCAGAACCGGGAAGATAACAGTCACACGCGCCCTCACCGACGAAGAGGGCGAGCGTATGCGCAGCCTCGCCTCGGTCCGCCGCGCCAGGGAGCGCGAGCGGCAGCGGCTGCATCACGGCGACCAGGAGCAGATCAAGGTCGTTCGCGAAGTCGTCGTTCCCGAGACGATCACCGTACAGGAACTGGCCAACCGGATGGCCGAGCGCGCCGCCGATGTCATAAAGTCGCTGATGCGTATGGGAGTGATGGCGACGATCAACCAGGTGATCGACGCCGATACCGCCGAGCTGATCGTCACCGAGTTCGGTCATCGCCTGCGGCGCGTCTCGGAGGCCGATGTCGAGATCGGCCTGCGGGGTGAGGAAGACCAACCGGAGGCCCTCGAACCGCGCGCGCCGGTGGTCACCGTGATGGGTCACGTCGACCACGGCAAGACGTCGCTTCTCGACGCGTTGCGCGAGACCGACGTCGCGGGCGGCGAGGCCGGCGGCATCACGCAGCATATCGGTGCCTACCGGGTCAACCTGCGCAGCGGCAGGCAGATAACCTTCATCGATACCCCCGGCCATCAGGCGTTCACCGCGATGCGCGCGCGCGGCGCCAATGTAACTGACATCGTGGTGCTCGTCGTCGCCGCCGATGACGGAATCATGGAGCAGACCGTCGAGGCGATCCGCCATGCCAAGGCGGCGCAAGTGCCCATCATTGTCGCCATCAACAAGATCGACAGGCCGGACGCGAACCCCGATCGCGTACGGCAGGAGCTCCTCCAGCATGAGCTGGTTGTCGAGCAGCTCGGCGGCGAGGTCCTCGATGTCGAGGTCTCGGCGCTCAGGAAGACCAACCTCGATAAGCTCGAAGAGGCAATTCTGCTGCAGGCCGAGTTGCTCGATCTCAGGGCCAATCCGAACCGCTCGGCTGAGGGGGTCGTACTCGAGGCCAAGCTAGAGCGGGGCCGCGGTGCCGTTGCCACCGTGCTCATCCAGCGCGGGACATTGCGGGTCGGCGACATCTTTGTCGCCGGCAGCGAATGGGGGCGGGTGCGTGCGCTGCTCGACGATCGCGGGCAAAATCTGGCCGAGGCCGGTCCGTCGACCCCCGTCGAGGTGCTGGGCCTCAACGGGACACCCCTTGCGGGCGACGATTTCGTGGTCGCTGAGAACGAGAGCCGTGCTCGCGACATCGCCGACTTCCGTCAACGCCGCCGGCGCGAGACGGCGGCAGCGTCGGGCGCGCGCGGCACGCTGGAACAGATGTTCTCCCAGATTGCCGCTGGTGTTGCGAAAGAATTGCCGGTTGTCGTCAAGTCGGATGTGCAGGGCTCGCTCGAGGCGATCGTCGGCTCGCTCGAAAAGCTTTCGACGAGCGAGGTCTCTATCCGCGTCCTGCACTCGGCGGTGGGAGGCGTCAACGAAAGCGACGTGATCCTCGCCAAGGCGTCGGATGCCGTGATTATCGGGTTCAATGTCCGCGCCAACCCTCAGGCGCGCGAGCTGGCCCGACGCGACAATGTCGAGATCCGGTATTACTCGATCATCTACGATCTGATCGACGATATGCGCAAAGCGCTGTCCGGGTTGCTCGCGCCGACACTGCGCGAAAGGCTGCTCGGCAACGCCTCGATCCGCGAGGTTTTCAACATCACCAGAGTCGGAAAAGTCGCCGGCTGCATGGTTACCGAAGGCGTCGTCCGGCGCGGCGCGAAGGTTCGTTTGCTGCGCGACAACGTCGTCGTTCACGAAGGCGCGCTGAAGACTTTGAAACGCTTCAAGGACGAGGTCCGCGAAGTCAATCAGGGTTACGAATGCGGCATGGCCTTCGAGAATTATCAGGATATCCAAACCGGCGATGTCATCGAGTGTTTCGAAGTGGAAGAAGTGGCGCGTGCGCTTTAACTCAAGAGGCTGCCTGGCGGGGCAGCTATGCGGGAAGGTTGCCAGACCTAGGCATGGCTAAGAAGTATCGCGAGCGGCAGCAATTTGTTTCAGGGGAGAGCGAGGGAAGGGCGAGCCAGCGCCGGCTTCGGGTCGGGGAAGAGCTCAGACATGCGCTGGCCAAAATTCTTAGGCAAGGCGAGTGCCGCGATCCGACCCTCGAGAACGCGAGCATAACCGTCACCGAAGTCAGGATGAGTCCCGATCTGCGCAACGCGACCGTCTTCGTGATGCCCCTCGCCGGGACGAATGCGACCGAGGTGCTCGCGGGCCTCAAGCGGAGCGCTGCCTTCCTGAAGGGGCTTGTCGCGCGGGAAGTTCAATTACGCAATACGCCGAACCTGGTGTTTGCGCGCGACGATACGTTCGATCAGGCGGACCGGATCACCGCCTTGCTTGCGCGACCCGAGGTCGTGCGCGACCTCCAGCCACAAGCCGTCAAGGCTGAGGACCGAGACGATGAGGAATGATGGCGGTCTCGACGGCTGGATTGTTGTCGACAAGCCGCTGGGTCTGACCTCGAACCGGGTTGTCGAGGTGGTTCGCCGCCGTACCCGAGCCAAGGTTGGACATGCTGGCACCCTCGATCCGTTGGCCACGGGCGTACTGCCCATCGCAATCGGCGAAGCGACAAAGACCACGGCCTACGCAATGACCGGCCGCAAGCGCTATCGGTTTCGCATCAGCTGGGGCGTCGCCCGTGCAACCGATGACCGGGAGGGCGAGATCACCGGCGAAAGCCCGATGCGGCCGACCCGCGAAGCGATAGAGACAATCCTCCCCAAGTTTACCGGCACGATTCTGCAGCGACCGCCGGCCTATTCGGCAATCAAGGTCAACGGGCGGCGCGCCTACCAACTCGCCAGGGCCGACAAACCGCTGCTCCCCTCCCCCCGGCAGGTGGAAATTATCGAGCTGCGGCTCGTCCAAATTCTCGACCGGGACTACGCCGATTGCGAAGCGCTGGTCGGCAAGGGCACATACATCCGGGCGCTTGCCCGAGATCTCGGCGCAGCGCTCGGCTGTCTTGCTCACGTCGCGGAACTCCGCCGCCTTTCAGTCGGCCCCTTTACTGAAACCCAAGCGGTAGGTCTGGATTCGATCGCAAATGGTGGGCATATAGCAATGGATTGCGGATTTCTGCTTCCGATCGAGGCTGGGCTGGACGACATCCCGGCTTTGGTCTTGACGGGAGCCGAGGCCGCTCGAATGCGTACCGGACAGAGCGTGATGCCGAGCGAACCGGGCACGTTGGGCCGTCTCGACAGGCTGGAGGCCAGTGGAGTCGCCGCCGCTTGGCACGACCACGCTCTCGTTGCGCTGGTCCGGATCGAAGACGGCCGCCTTCGTCCGATACGTGTGATCAACCACTGAAGGGACGAATCGATGTCGATCACTGCCGAGCGCAAACAAGCGCTAATTACCGAATACGGCGCGAAGGAGGGCGATACAGGATCGCCGGAGGTTCAGGTAGCCATCTTAAGCGAGCGGATTCGTAATCTCACCAATCATCTAGCGACGCACAAGAAGGACTTTCACTCGCGGCGCGGCCTGCTAGTTATGGTCGGTCAGCGGCGTCGGCTGTTGGATTATCTGAAGCGGTCGAGCGTGCCACGTTACGAGAGCGTGATCGGGCGTCTCGGGCTGCGCCGGTGAAGTTGACAAGATGGGGAGACTACGCGTGTGAACGAAATGCCTGCTGCATCCAGGCGGTGCGGGACCGAATCATTGTGTGTGTTTATCGAACAGGCCCGCATCACTGCACGGGCGCTGTTCGCTATGGCTGACGGTCGGGCGCCCAGGCGCCAACCTGCACCGTCGCCCAATTTCCGAAAAGGATGATACTGAATGTTCCATGTCTATCGTAAGGAGCTGATGTGGGGCGGGCGTCCCCTCGTGCTGGAGACGGGTAAAATCGCTCGTCAAGCGGACGGTGCCGTGCTCGCGACCTATGGCGATACCACGGTTTTGTGTAGCGCGGTGGCGATAAAAAGCGCGAAGCCCGGTCAGGACTTCTTTCCGCTAACCGTCAATTATCAAGAAAAGACATTCGCAGCCGGCAAGATCCCCGGGGGTTTCTTCAAGCGCGAGGGCCGGCCTTCCGAAAAGGAGACCCTCGTTTCGCGCCTGATAGATCGCCCGCTGCGGCCGCTGTTTGCCTCAGGCTTCGTCAATGAAACCCAGGTGGTGTGCACGGTCCTCAGTCATGATCTCGAAAACGATCCTGATATCGTGTCGATGATCGGTGCCTCCGCGGCTTTGACGATCTCCGGGATCCCGTTTCTGGGGCCGATCGCGGGCGCGCGAGTAGGCTACGTCGGCGGGGATTATGTTCTGAACCCAACATTGAGCGAACTGTCGCGCTCCGAACTCGATCTCGTCGTCGCTGGCACGGGCGAAGGGGTCTTGATGGTCGAGTCGGAGGCCAAGGAGCTCTCCGAGGATGTCATGCTCGGCGCGGTCACGTTTGGCCACCGCGAGTTTCAACCGGTGATCCAGGCGATCATCGACCTTGCCGAGACCTGCGCACGCGAACCTTGGAGCCTGCCGCCCAAACCGCCGGAACTCGGGGAAATCGCTGCGCGGCTGCGCTTGGAGGTCGGTCCGCTGATCGAAGCCGCCTACGCCACGCGGGGCAAGCAGGACCGAAGTAACCAGCTCGATGCAGCGAAGGCCAAATTGGGCGAGTTCTTCCCTGAGGAAGCTCAGCATGCGGTCGCGCTGAAACTCTTCAAGGACATCGAGAAAGACATCGTCCGGAGCGCTATTTTGCGCGACGGGCGTCGGATCGACGGCCGCGACACCCGCAGCGTTCGGCCGATATCTTGCGAGGTCGGCATTCTGCCGCGCACTCACGGCTCCGCGCTATTCACCCGCGGCGAAACACAGGCGCTGGCTGTAGCAACCTTGGGGACGGGCCAGGACGAGCAGGTCATCGACGCGCTCGAAGGCGAGTATCGCGAAAACTTCATGCTCCATTACAACTTCCCGCCCTATGCCACAGGCGAAGCCGGTCGACTGGGCTCGCCAGGGCGGCGGGAGGTCGGGCATGGCAAACTCGCTTGGCGGGCAATTCACCCGCTGCTTCCGCAGAAAGAGAGTTTCCCCTACACGATCCGCGTCGTCTCGGAGATTACCGAATCAAACGGCTCCTCTTCGATGGCTTCGGTCTGCGGCGGATCGCTCGCCTTGATGGATGCCGGGGTGCCGCTGCCGCGGCCGGTCGCGGGCATCGCCATGGGGCTGATCAAGGAACCGGAGGGATTTGCCGTGCTCTCCGACATCCTCGGCGACGAGGATCATGTCGGTGACATGGATTTCAAGGTCGCCGGCACCGAGCGCGGTGTTACCGCGCTCCAGATGGACATCAAGATCACCTCCATCACCGAGGAGATCATGCGGATTGCGCTGGAGCAGGCGCGAGACGGGCGCCATCACATCCTCGCGGAGATGGCGAAGGCATTGACCGGCGCCCGTGACACGGTCAGCAACAACGCGCCGCGGATCACCAGCTTCAGCATACCGAGAGACAAGATCCGCGAGGTGATCGGCTCCGGGGGCAAGGTCATTCGAGAGATCACCGAGACGACCGGGGCCAAGATCGACATAGACGACGACGGTACCGTCAAGGTCGCGGCGGTGGACGGAAACGCCGCGCAAGCGGCGATCGACTGGATTCGCGGCATCGTGGCCGAACCCGAGGTCGGCGTGATTTACAATGGCAAGGTAGTGAAGGTTGTCGACTTTGGAGCCTTTGTGAATTTTCTCGGATCGCGCGACGGGCTCGTCCATATCAGCGAACTCGCCCCGCAGCGTGTCGGCAAGGTCGCCGATGTCGTCAAGCTTGGCGACAGTGTCAAAGTCAAGGTGCTCGGTTTCGACGATCGCGGAAAAGTCAAGCTCAGCATGCGCCAGGTCGACCAAGAAACAGGCGAGGATCTCGGCTCGCGGCGGCCGGAGCGCCAGGAACAGCAGGTGAAGGCGGCAACCTGACGACATCCGATGCCGGGCGGGACGGCTGCGAACTTCCCGTCAATACCGCTTCGGCGATGCGGCACCCGCTGTCCGCCTCATTCGGGACGCTTCGGGGGAGCGGGATCGCGGCGCTCCTGCCGCCCGTAATCGGCCATCGCGGCGCCGCCGCGTTTGCGCCCGAAAACACCCTCGCGGGGTTTCGCCACGCACAGGCGCTTGGCTGCCGCTGGATCGAGTTCGATGTCCGGCTCACCGCCGACAGGGAACCGGTCGTACTGCACGACAACCGGCTGGAGCGCACGACGGATGGACGCGGGAGTGTGAGCAGGCTGTCCCTCGCCACAATCCGGCGCCACGACGCGGGAAGCTGGTTCGATCCGTCCTTTGCCGGGGAGCTTGTGCCGAGGCTGCAGGAGGTTGTCACGCTCCTCGCCGAGCTCGCCCTCGGAGCGAATGTCGAATTGAAGGCCGCCCGCGGTAAAGAGGCGGCAACGGGGGCGCTGGTGGCCGATTTGCTCGCCCGCACTTGGCCCGCCGACCGGGCGGACCTGCTGATATCGAGCTTTCATCGCGGCGCTCTCGCCGCCGCGCGGGATCGCGCTCCGCGTATTGCGCGCGGCATCCTGTTCCGCGGGATTCCGAAGAACTGGCGTGCGGTGGCCGCAGCGCTCGGCAGCGCGACGATCCATGCCGACCAACGTCGGCTGCATCGGGACGTGGTGTCCGAGATCCGTCGGGCGGGTTATCCACTCCTCGCTTATACCGTGAACGACCCGGAACGGGCGAAGACCTTGTTCGATTGGGGAGTCACATCGATCTTTTCCGATGCCCCGCAACGCCTTCTCGGCGCCGCGGCCCGTGGCGGCTTTCAACCGATCGTGGCCGAGCCGGCTGCGGCGGCTAATCCGCGGCGAGGATCAGTCTGGTGAAACCGCTCATCCCCCTAGTGATATCCGGGCGGGAGGTGCTGCCCTTGGTCGAAGGCGGCAAAGGCATTTCGGTTTCGAATGGTGAAAGTTCGGGTGCGTGGGCTGCCACCGGGGGGGTTGGTACGTTCTCGGGTGTAAACGCCGACAGTTACACCGAAAACGGCGAGCCGATACCGCAGATCTATCACGGACGAACGCGCGTGGAACGGCACGAAGAGCTGGTTGCCTATGCGGTCGCCGGCGGTATTCAACAGGCGCGGGTGGCGCATGAGCGCTCCAACGGCCAAGGCCGCATCCACATGAATGTGCTGTGGGAAATGGCGGCGGCCGAGCGGGTTTTGCACGGCGTGCTCGAGGGGGCCAAAGGGCTTATTCACGGCGTCACCTGCGGTGCCGGCATGCCCTACAAGATCGCCGAGATTTGCGCGCGGTACGGGGTGTATTATTATCCTATCGTATCGTCCGGCCGGGCCTTCCGAGCGTTATGGAGACGAGCCTACCACAGGTTCCGCGACTGGCTCGGCGGCGTTGTTTACGAGGACCCCTGGCTGGCTGGCGGGCACAACGGGATCACCAACAGCGAGGACCCTCAATCTCCCGAGCCTCCTTACCCGCGGGTTCGCGAGCTGCGCAGCCTGATGGTAGATTTCGGGCTCGCCGAGACGCCGATCTTTATGGCGGGTGGAGTCTGGTATCTGCGCGAATGGACCCACTGGATCGGCGACCCCGAACTCGGTCCGATTGCGTTTCAATTTGGGACGCGACCGCTGCTGACCCAGGAAAGCCCGATTTCGGATGCATGGAAGCGCAAGTTGATGACCCTGGGCGAGGGTGACATTTATCTCAATCACTTCAGTCCGACAGGGTTCTACTCTTCGGCAGTGCGGAACAGGTTTCTGAACGAGTTGCAGCAACGCTCCGAACGCCAGGTCGCCTATACTATCGAGCCGGTGGGTGAGCACGTCGCGTCCTTCAGCGTCGGTCCGCGCGGCCGTACCGTCTATCTGACGGGGCAAGACAAGGTGTCGGCGGAAAAATGGGTGGCCGCTGGGTTTATTGAAGCCTTGCGCACGCCGGATTCCACGCTGATCTTTGTCATGCCGGCCAAGGCGCTGGAGATTCGCACCGATCAGATCGGCTGCATGGGTTGCCTCAGCGCTTGCCAATTCTCCAATTGGGCACAGAACGAGGGACGGACGACCGGGAGGAAGGCCGATCCGCGCAGTTACTGCATTCAAAAGACACTGCAAGCGATCAGGCACTCCGAGGATGTCGAGTTTCAACTGATGTTTGCCGGGTACAATGCCTATCGCTTCGCGTCGGACCCGTTCTATGCGAACGGCTACGTGCCATCCGTCCGAGAGTTGGTCGAGCGCCTGCAAATCGGTGATTGAGATCGCAGCAGGTCTCAAGCATCCAAGCGTTGACAGCCGTTGCGCGATATCATGGCCGCACCGCCCTCCGCGTTCGTTAATCGGATCTCGAACTTATCTCTAGTTTGGGATGCTTCTAAGGAGTTGACTCGGTCTGCGAGTGCCGTCAATTATTAGGCATCGCATCGGCTCGGCCGCACTCTTGCGACCGTCTCGTTCCAAGGACATCGAGGGCCAAAGCACATCGAGGGCCAAGGACATCGAGCGACGGATGGCGTATCCTCAAATTGATCGACCCGCGGAGGCCCCGGCTGCTCCCTCGCCGAAGAAGGAGAAGCCGACCGCTGCCGCCGTCCTCCAGCTGAACGATGCAACGATTCGAGAGTGATTTACCAACACAAGGAGGAGACCTAAAGATGGCACATCAGGACGACATCGCTCTTATGGCGCACTTGATGCGTCGTGCGGGGTTCGGCGCAGGCCGCGACGAGCTCGAAGCGCGTGTGGCCAAGGGCTATGAGGCGACGGTAGAGGAGCTGTTGCACCCCGAAACCCAGCCGCCGGTCGATGCCTACACGCTGCTACGTTATCAGCCGGCATCGTTGCTGCCGGGCGGGCAGCCGCCAATGGGCAACGTCAATTGGATGTACTACCTGGTTAATACCAAGCGGCCGCTCGAAGAAAAGATGGCGCTATTCTGGCACCATGTCTTTGCCACCGGCAATTCAAAGGTCGACAATTACGACCAGCTGCTGGAGCAGATCCAGCTGTTCCGTGAAAAGGGCATGGGCAATTACCGCGATCTGCTGCTGACCGTCGCGAAAAACCCGACAATGATCTTCTGGCTCGACAATCAGCAGAACCACGGGACAGCGGTCAACGAGAATTGGGGGCGCGAACTGCTCGAACTGTTCAGTCTCGGCGCCGGCAACTACACCGAGAAAGACGTTCGTGAATGCTCACGCGCCTTCACCGGGTGGACCTTCGAGACCAAGATCCCACGTGCACCCTATGGCCGGTTCCCCTGGAAATTCGAGTATCGCCCCGAGGATCACGACGACGGCGAGAAGGAATTCCTCGGTCATAAAGGCAGGTTCAACGGCGAAGACATCATCGATATCGTCGTGCACCAACCGGCGTGCGGGAAATTCATTTGCCGGCATTTGTACAACTTCTTCGTCGCCGACGAGCCGCAAGTGCCGGCTTGGCCGATCGAAGCGCCGCAAGACCAGAAGGCTATCGACACATTGGTCGGAGCCTTCCGGGACGCAAAGTTCGACATGAAGCCCGTGCTGCGCGTGCTGTTCAACTCGGACTTCTTCAAGAATGCCCGCTTCAAGCATATGAAATCGCCTGCTGAGGTGGTGGTCAGCACGTTGCGGCTCGTCGGCGGCCATGAACTCCCGAAGCCGGGCATCGGCGAGCTGTCGATGCAGCCCACCTATATGGGACAGGATCTTCTCAACCCGCCATCCGTCGAAGGCTGGCACACTGGGAAGGAGTGGATCAACAGCGGCTCGCTCATGGCGCGCGTCAATTTCGTTGCGGAAAAGATCGGCGATACGTCGCTGCCTGGCGTCCAAGCGATTATCAACCGGCTGAAGGAACGCGGCTCGCTAAGCCCCGAACAGCTCGTCGATGGATGCCTGGACCAGATCGGCCCGGTCGAGGTTGGCGCCGATACCAAGCAGGAGCTTCTTTCTCAAGCGAAAGAATGGGGTCAGATCGCTTGGGACAGCGCCTCGAACGCAAAGATCGCGGATCAGCATGCCGCTGAAATGCTGCAGCTAATCGTGGCGACGAGAGAGTATCAATTCGGCTAACCACTGAGCATCATTAGATGAGGGAGTAAAAACGCATGCCTGAAGCACAGACCACGCAAAAAGACCCGGTAATAGTCGTACTCCAACTCACGGGTGGAAACGACTATCTGAACACGGTGATCCCCTACAATAATCCGCTGTACCGCGACAACCGAAAGGCGGTCGGGATCCCTGACAACCAGATCATGCACCTCGACAAGGATTACGGCATCCCGCACTACATGGCGCCGTTGAAGCAGTTTTGGGATGACAAGAAGCTCGCCATCCTGCACGGCGTCGGCTGGAAGGAGTCGCCGCGGTCCCACTTCCGCGCCATGGACATCTGGCACACCTGCGAGCCGATCAAGGTCGGAACCGAAGGCTGGCTTGGCCGTGTCGCGCGCGAGTTCGACCCGAAGAAGGAGAATGTCGTCACGACTGTCAGCTTCGGACCAAGCTTGCCAAGGTCATTGGCGGTCCCAGGCGTGCCGGTGGCGTGCGTCGGTGGGCCACTGGAAAAATACGGCTTCCTGCCGACCATCCAGGGTGAACAGCGCAAGCAGGTCCTCGAGCGCTTTGCGGCGATGTACAAACCGGCGATCGGCACCGGCGCCGTCATGGACTACATGGCCGACACCGGCATCGACTCGTTGAAGGGCGAAGACATTTTGAAGGTGGCGCCGCAGAAGTACTCGTCCACGGTGCAGTATCCCAACACTCCGATCGCCCGTAAGCTCAAGGGTATCGCGCAGACTCATCTGGCGGATCTGGGCAGCCGGATCTTCTACTGTGATCACAGCACGTTCGATACCCATGCCGGCCAGAACCCGGGCCACCAGAATCTGTGGACCGCGGTGACCGAGGGTGTCGACGCCTTCATGAAGGACCTGCGCGAGCACAACCACGCCGACAACGTGATCCTGCTGATGTTCTCGGAATTCGGTCGGCGGGTCCGTGACAATGGGTCGGGAACCGACCACGGCGCCGGCGGCGTCGCCTTTGTGCTAGGCGAGAAGGTCAAGGGCGGTCATTACGGCGAGATGCCGTCGCTGAAGCCAGAGCATCTGGTCCAGGGCGATCTTGACCCGAATATGGACTTCCGCAGCGTCTACTCGACGATCCTCGACAAGTGGCTGAAGCTCAATCCGGCGCCGATCGTCAACGGCACCTTTGAGCAACCCGCCTTCCTGCACTGACGACAAGCCGGCGGTTTCCCCTTCCCGCGGCGTGAGCCGCGGGAAGGGGTCGTCCAATAGGTCGAGAGTAATCAGAGAGGAGGAGCGCTATGCCGCTCACAACGGTTCACGAAGGACGAGTGTATGATTGGAGCCATGCCGTCGGGCGCAACGCCGCCCGTGGGCCGGGTTTCAATTATGTCCAAACAATGTGCCTCGGTAAGAATGGTGTTCTCTACGCGACCAATCGGGGCAACGAGAATAATTTCGGGATGCACGTTAACAAAGTGCAGCTTGGCGGCCCCGGTGAAGAAGAACACATCGCCGATTTTTGCGAATACGGCGAGGGCGACGGAAAGTGCACGTGGCCCTTCGGAATTGCCGTGGACAACAACGACCATGTCTACGTCTCGGACGACTGGACGAACACGATCTCCGTCTTCGACAGCAGCGGCAAATTCCTGCGGAAGTGGGGCAAGACCGGCAGCGGCGACGGCGAACTCATGCGCCCGGCGGGTCTGGCGGTAGAGAAGAACGGCAACATCATCGTCGTCGACAGCGGCAACAATCGCCTGCAGGTCTTCACGCCGGACGGAAAGTTCGTCGGCAAGTGCGGCGGTCCCGGCAGCGGTGATGGTCAGTTCAACCAACCATGGGGCATTACCCTCGACAAGGATGGCAACATCTATGTCGCCGATTGGAAGAACCATCGGGTACAGAAGCTGTCCCCCGAAGGCAAATTCCTGATGAAGTTCGGCCAATATGGGAAAGTTGAGGAGCCCGAAGGGGCCTATGCCGTGACGATGTTCGGGCCGTACGTGGCGGCACAATCCGAAACCGCCGGATATCCAAAGCCGGGCACCCTCAATCATCCGACCGACATTGCTGTGGACCCCGACGGCGACATCTATGTCACCGATTGGGGCAACCATCGGGTGTGCGTCTTCGATTCCGAGGGAAGGCCGATCTGCAATCTGATCGGTGACGCGCAGGTCTTATCGAAGTGGGGCCAGCAGACCGTCGATGCCAATCCCGACATGGCGAAGGCTCGGCGCCGGGTAAAGAGCCTCGAGCCGCAATACCGTTTCTGCTTCCCGACGGCGGTAGAATTCGATCCGGCGACCGACAGTGTTATCGTCGCGGACAGTCAGCGAAACCGTCTGCAGATATACAAGAAAGTACGCGATTACAGCGACTTCCAAGCCAATCTGTAGGCGGCTGCCGGACGGTGGGCGCGGCGAACACGACGCCGCGCCCGTTCTCCGATTAAGCCCGTACCCCTCCAGGGAACGGGGACGTTCGGGATTGTGTTCCGACCTTATCCAAGGAGGCTGCGACGCTGGGATCGGCCCGTCGCAACAAAGTTGTTTGGTTTCGCCATGATTCTGCTTATATTTGTTGCATGACGATGACGCCCGCCACATCCCTCGCACTCAAGCGTCTGCGCGCAGCCAATCTGCGGCCTACACGCCAACGCGTCGCCTTGGCTCGGCTGTTGCTCGAAAATGGCGACCGTCACGTAACAGCCGAGCAATTGCACGGCGAGGCCTTGGCGACTGGAATTCGAGTATCACTCGCAACCGTATACAACACCCTCCATCAATTTACAGATTCGGGGCTGTTGCACGAAGTCGTCGTCGAGCCGGGCCGCTCGTATTTCGACACGAATACGAGCGATCATCACCACTTCTTCTGTGAAACGACCGGGAAACTGCAGGACATCCCGGGTGAAGAATTGACCGTGACGAGCTTGCCGTTGCCCCCCGCCGGCACCGAGATCAGGCGGGTCGACGTGATCATCCGCGTTCGACCGGAGAACGCCTGACCGCGCCTGAGCGATCACACGTCCAGCTCACATCTTTTGTAAATTCCCGACCTGACCACCTCGTGGAAACGCCCCTGTGTGTGCGCCAAAAAAGGGATACCTGCATTTTAATTAAAATCATTCTAATCTATTGAACGCCTCCCCAATCGATCTATATCGCTGGCATGGGCAGAGCCGCGCCTGCGGCGCCCCCCCCCCGCCAAAGAGATGGAGACATGGGATGTCGGCACTGAAGGGTTCGAAGACCGAGGAGAATCTCAAGGAGGCGTTTGCCGGCGAGAGCCAGGCCAACCGCCGCTACCTGTATTTCGCTCAGAAGGCGGATATCGAGGGATACAATGATGTTTCCGCGGTCTTCCGTTCGACCGCCGAGGGAGAAACGGGGCACGCCCACGGCCATCTCGAATATCTCGAAGAGGTGGGTGACCCGGCAACGGGAAAGCCGATTGGCTCGACCACGGATAACCTTCGCGCCGCCATTGCGGGCGAGACCCACGAATATACCGACATGTATCCGGGGATGGCCCGGACGGCTCGCGAGGAAGGCTTCGAGGAGATCGCCGAATGGTTTGAGACCCTCGCCAAGGCCGAGAAATCTCATGCCGGCCGCTTCCAGAAAGCTCTGGACGCGATCTGAGCGGACCCGCGGTTAGGGAATAGCGTACTGGGTGCAGGAGCGCGAACTTCTGCGCCCTTTTCGATCGCCGAACCACCAAGAGACGAGCGATGAGAGAGGGCAGTCTGGAGGCTCCGACGCGGCACGCGATCGCGTGGGATGATCCGGACTTCACCGACCGAGCAAAGACCGAAGCCGAGATGCATCGCATTTTCGACATCTGTCACACCTGTCGGCGGTGCTTCAATCTGTGCGATGCTTTTCCGCGTCTTTTCGATCTGATCGACAATTCCGAGAGCGGCGAGCTCGATACGGTGGCAACCACCGATTACCAGAAGGTCGCCGACGCCTGCACGCTGTGCGACATGTGCTTCATGACGAAGTGCCCCTACGTGCCGCCGCACGAGTTCAATGTCGACTTTCCGCACACGATGCTGCGCTATCGGGCGGTCGAGCTGCGCGAAGGACGTATTCCGCTGCAGCAGCGCGAGCTGGTCAAGACCGACCGCAACGGTCGGCTGGCGGGTGCGGTTGCCCCCTTGGCGAATTGGGCGAGCGATCGCGGCAATTCCCTGACACGCCCGCTCCTCGAAAAAGTTGCCGGCATAGACCGGAAGGCGGCGCTACCAAAATACCACGGGCGCACTTTTGCAATGCGCTCGAAGCGCTCGGTGCCGCCGGTCGATCACACGGCGCCGGCCTACGGCCGCAAGGCGCTCCTCTTTGCGACCTGCTTTGTCAATTACAACAATCCCAGCATCGGCGAGGCGACCCGCGCCGTCTTCGCGCGCAACGGTGTCGAGACGGAGGTGCTTTACCCACGCTGCTGTGGCATGCCGCAGCTCGAGCAAGGCGACCTTGCTGCCGTTGCAGCCTCGGCGAACCAGGTCGCCGCTTCCCTCGGCCCGTGGATTGACAAGGGCTTCGACATCATCGCGCTCGTCCCGTCCTGCGCCCTGATGCTCAAATTCGAGTGGCCGCTCATCGTCCCACACGAGGCCGCAGTCGAGAAGCTGGCGAAGGCGACTTTCGATATCAGCGAATACATTGTCGACATTGCGCGCAAGGAGGGTCTGGCTCCCGGTTTGTCGGCGCTCGACGGCGGCGTCACCGTGCAGCTCGCCTGCCATGCGCGGGCACAGAACATGGGACCAAAGGCTGCCGAAATGCTGCGGCTGCTGCCGCAAGCCGACATTGCGGTGATCGAGCGGTGCTCGGGCCACGGCGGTTCTTGGGGCGTGCTCAAAGGCAATTTCGAAACAGCCGTAAAGGTTGGAAAACCGGTCGCACGGCAGGCCCTGAAGAACGCCAAGCCGTTTCTGGCTTCCGAATGTCCGCTTGCCGGCATGCATGTGACGCAAGAGATAGAGATGCTAGGCGGCGATATGGCAGTGCCGCGGCGCGCGATGCATCCGATTGAACTTTTCGCCCGCGCCTATCGAATTCCCGGCGCGTGGTCGGACTCGGAGGCGAGGCCCAATGATTGAGATCTCAGATGTCGAAAGACGACGGCTGACCCGCGAAGACATCCTCTCGCCGGCCGAATACGCCGCTACACGCCGCGATCAGCGGAAAAGGATCGCCGAATTAAAGCGACACCGTCGTCTCGAGGTCGGTCCTTTCGCGACATTCTATTTCGAGAACCACGATACGATGTGGCACCAGGTTCAGGAAATGCTCCGCATCGAGAAAGGCGGCGACGCTCAGATCGAAGACGAGCTGGCGGCCTATAATCCGCTAATCCCGCAGGGAAGCGAGCTGGTCGCCACGGTCATGTTCGAGATCGACGATCCGTCGCGGCGCGCCGCGACCTTGGCGCGCCTGGGCGGCATCGAAAACCACGTGTTCCTCGATGTGGCCGGGGAGCAGGTTCGCGGTGATCCCGACCCGACGCGCGAGAACACCAGCCCCGACGGCAAGGCGTCATCGGTCCAGTTCATCCGGTTTCCGTTGACCGCCGATCAGTCCGCACGGTTCAAAACTCCCGGCACTCGGATAATCGCCGGTTTCGACCATCCGAATTACGGGCACATGGCCGTGCTCCCCGAACCCGTGCGCGCGTCGCTGGCTGAGGATCTCGATTAAATATAAATTTGCTCGATGAGCGCTCCGGCCGAGACGCAATCTTCCCCAGTCGAATGTGAAACGCAGCAGCGCTCGCTGGCGGAGAGACGGCAGGCATTGGGAGAGGATCACCCCCGGACCCTCTCGGCGATGCTCGACTTGGCCGACTGCCTATGGGCGCAAGGCCGGCTGATCGCTGCGCGCAAGCTCGAAGAGCAAGTCGTTGAGGGTGGGCGTCGGTGCCTAGGGGAGCAGCATCCGGACACCTTGAAGGCGATGGGTAAGCTGGCGGTGACCTTGGGTGCACAGGGCGACCTGGACCAAGCGCGACGGCTGCAGGAGCAGGTCGTGAGCGGGCGGCGCGCTCTCTTCGGCGACAGCGACGTCGAGACGCTGCGCGCAATCAACAATCTGGCTGGGACTATCGCGTCGCAAGGCGATTTTGCGGCGGCAACAGAGCTTCTCGAATCCGTCGTCGCGACTTCCTGCCGTGAGTTCGGGGAGCAGCACCCCGACAGCCTCACAGCGATGAGCAATCTCGCCGGGGTCCTGTGGCAACTGGGGGATCAGGCCGAAGCTTATGCGTTGCAGCAGCAGGTATTGGAAATCCGGCGCCGGCTTTGCGGCGAGGAGGACGCGGCAACGCGCGGAGCGGCGGCGGTGCTGGAAATGATGGAGCGCGATACCGGGATTTAGCTGCGGCCGAGCAGGGCAGTCCGAAAGCGGACGCGGCAGATCGCGGGATCCATATTGCGCTTGAAGGCGGGCGGGTCGGTCGGTTTGACGCGCAACAACACAAAGACCGTGCCGTTGCCTTCGCGGAGCAACCGTGACGCGTCGGGCAGCTCCTGTTCGACACTGATTGTGCGCGTCACCTTGATTCCCGAACCGGCAGCGATCTTGTCGAGATCGACGCCAAGGCTCGTATGGCTTTTCTGGTACCCGGTTTCGCCGTAGTGGCCGTTATCGACGCAGATGATCGCGAGGTTAGGCGGGTTCATCACCGAAATCGTGGCAAGCGCACCGACATTCATCAACAGTTCTCCGTCGCCGGTGACGACAAGCACCCGCCTGTCGGGGCGGGCGAGAGCGAGACCAAGACCGATCATGCATGCCCCACCCATGGCCCCGGCCATCGTGTAGGTATTCGCTCCGTCCGCGGTCAGAGCCGCGACATCCCGGCTCGTGCCCGCCAGGCCGCCGACGATCAGGAAATCCTCATGCCGGCCGATCAGGGCCGGAACCGCGTCCCGCCGGTCGAGGGTGAACTCCGGCGCCGCCCTGTCAGCCCTCTTCCCCGGTGCGTCGTGATCCGTCAGCATCGCGGGTCTCCTCAGAATTGCTTCGCGCCGAGCAGCTTCTGGGTCAGCAGCACGGCTACCGCGTGACCGCTCTGGAACACCATCGTCAACGCGGCGGTTACCGTTGGGACCACCTCCTCGGGCCGCTCGACCCGCAAGCAGATGACACCCATCGTCTCGAGCACCGGCTGGACCGCCTGACCCATCGGAAACTGCCACGGATTACCCTCGCCGAAATCTCCCCGCATGCTGACCAATGTCAGAAACGGAAACCGGCCGCCTTTGATCAGCGACAGCATATTGATGCAATTGCCGGTGCCGCTGCTCTGCATCAACAGGACGCCGCGGCCGCCGCCGAGGTCGGCGCCGGCAAGCAGCGCCACCCCTTCCTCCTCGCTGGTCAGCGCCACCGATTGCGCCTCCGGATCGGCCAGCGAGCGGTCGATCAAAATCCGATGCCCGGCATCCGGCACATAGGCGAACTGGGTGACGTTATTCCGGCGCAGTAGATCGTAGAGGTCGTCCTGCCAGCGCCCCGACCCGTCAACTCCCTCCATGCTGAAACCTCCCGTGAGACTCCGTAAGGGGATTACTGTCACGGATAGGCAAAGCCAAGCACGACTATTGCTTTGATGCAATCGAATGACTCGACGCCAGAGCCCTACGGCTCTGAAGGCTGAAATGGCTGAGCTGGCGCAATCGGGGACATTGCAATTCTCCCGAGCGGAGATCGTCTCGATCCTGTTCGGCCTCATTCTCGCAATGTTTCTCGCCAGTCTCGACCAGACGATTGTCGCGACCTCGCTGTCGACGATGGCGCGCGATCTGAACGGCTGGGCGCTGATGTCGTGGGTCGTTTCGGCCTATCTGGTCGCCTCGACGGTGACGACGCCCATCTATGGCAGGCTCAGCGACCTCTATGGCCGGCGGCCGATTTTGTCAGTCGCAATTAGCCTGTTCCTTAGTGCATCAGTGCTCTGCGCATTGTCGCAGAATATGCCCCAATTAATCGGCGCGCGCGTGCTGCAGGGCGTCGGTGGCGGAGGTTTGCGCTCGGTAGCCCTGGCCGCGGTGGCCGACATCATCCCGCCGCGCGAGCGCGGCCGTTACCAGGGCTATTTTTCCAGTGTCATGGCGATCTCGAGCGTGCTCGGGCCGGTGCTGGGCGGTTTTTTCGCCGAATTTCTAACCTGGCATTGGATATTTTGGATCAATTTGCCGTTGGGATTGCTTGCGTTGTTCATGTGCTACCGCAACCTGCGGCGGCTGACGAAGCCACGGCGCAAGCCGATCATCGACTGGCTCGGGGCCGCGCTGATTCTCGCCTCGACGACGCCGATCCTGATTGCGCTCGGGCAGGCCGAAGCGGCAGCCAGCTGGGCGAGGAGCGAGGTTCTCGTCCCGCTCGCGATCGGCGCCATTTTGTTAATAGCGCTGATCGCCCGCGAGAGCGAAGCACCCGAGCCGATCATCCCGCTGCGGCTGTTGCCAACCGGATCTTCTCGGTCGCCAGCTTGATCAGCTTTTCCATGTCGATGGTGATGATCGCAATGATCATCATTGTACCGCTTGATTTCGAGCTCGGGGCAGGAATGGCGCCGAACGATGCCGGGATCCGTCTGATCCCGATGACCGGCGGTACGGTTGTCGGCTCGTTCATCGTCGGACGCCTCGTCAGCCGCACCGGGCACTACCGCATCTTTCCGATTGTCGGGGCCGGCGCAATGACGGTCCTCTGCGGCGCGATCGCAGTACTCGCGCTCGGCCGTTCGTTGCCGCTCGACACGCTGCTGACTGCTCTGCTTGGCCTCTCCTTTGGCGCCCAGCTTCCGTCGGTCATGGTTCCGGTGCAGAACGCGCTCGATCTGCCGGACACCGGGATCGGTCTATCCGTGGTCATGTTCTTTCGGCTGATCGGCGGCGCGTTTGGCGTCGCTCTGCTGATGGCGGTCCTGGTCGGCGACCTCAATGCTGCTGCCCTATCGTTACCGAGCCACGATGTGCTCGGCGCCAACCCCGGCATCGCGCTCCTCCATCTCGATCAGCAGGAATCGGTGAACCCAGCGCTGCTGGGCGGATTGCAGCATGCAATACGAAGCGCGTTTTCTCGGGTCTATTTATGGGCGGCCGCAATCTCGGCGCTCACCTTGGCGGCCTCGTTCGGGCTGAAGGAGATCCCGTTGCGCGGTGCTTGACCTTCGCGGTCGATCTCAGCTGTCGAAGGTTTCGATTTCGTCATCGAGATCGGCAGTCTCGCCTTGCCGGGACAGACTGCGCCGATCGATTGCAACCGTCTTGATTAGCGCGAACACTCTCCGTCCGACGGCGAGACCCAGCGCCTCCCCGGAACGCCTGGTTATTCGCGCCAGCAGTCGTTCGCCGCCCAGCCGGAGTTGCACTTCGAGCGCCCCCTCCTCGATCGGAACCAGCCGCTCGACCTCGGCCGCCAGCACATTCAGCGCACTGATCCCGGTGAGGCGAGCGACCGCGAGGATCACGTCGCGCGCGCGGATGCGCACGCGCAGGGGGGTGCCAATAGGCGCATCCAGGTGGGGCACCGTGAGTTTGCCGAAATCGCCGGTGAGCTGGGTCAAACTCCATCGCGGGTCGTGGGCCGTGATGCGCACCGCGAGAACTGCTCCGGCCTCGAAGCGGCCTGCCAACGGGTAGAGCTCGGCGCGTCCCATCACCTCCCGCACCGGACCGACGGCGTGCACTCTGCCGGCCGAAATCAGCACTATCGTCGTAGCGAGGCGTGTGACCTCGGCAATGGAATGGCTGACATAAACGATCGGCACTCTCGCCTCGTCGCGCAGCCGTTCGAGGTAGGGTAGGATCTCGTCCTTTCGTCGCGCATCGAGTGACGCCAGCGGCTCGTCCATCAGCAACAATTGCGGGCTGGCCAATAGCGCACGGCCGATCGCCACACGCTGCTTTTCCCCGCCCGAGAGCCGGCCCGGGCGGCGGTCGAGTAGCGCAGCCATGCCGAGCAGATCGACGACATCGTCGAGGCTGGCGGCCCGCCTTTCCCGCGCCGGGGCGAACCAGCGGCCGAACAACAGGTTTTGCCTGACGGTAAGGTGTGGAAATAGCCGGCCTTCCTGGAAAACATAACCGACCCGCCGCCGATGGGTCGGGACGCAAATGCCGCGCTCGGTATCGAGCAGCACCGACCCGTCCATGACGATGCATCCCCTTCGCGGGCGGAGCAGACCGGCGATCGCGTTGACAACGGAAGTCTTCCCGGCCCCCGAACGACCGAACAGTGCAGTCAGACCGCGGCCGGCGCGAAAGTGGATGTCGAGCAGGAAATCGGCGAGCCGGTGCTCGATATCGACTTCGAGCATTGGCTTCAGTCACCGGAGAGGCGCCGGTCGATGCGCCTTGCAAGGAGATCGGCGGCGAGCAGTGCGACAAGTGACAGTGCTATCGAGACGAGGGTGAGTCGCAGCGCGCCGACATCGCCGCCTGGAGTTTGGGTCAGGGTGTATATTGCCGAGGCGATGGTCCGGGTCTCGCCCGGGATGTTGGAAACGAACGTAATCGTCGCACCGAATTCGCCGAGACTGCGGGCAAAGGACAACACCATGCCGGCGACAATCCCTGGGGCCATCAATGGTAGCGTCACCAGCGCAAACACGAAAAGCTTCCTGGCGCCGAGGGTACCCGCAGCCTCTTCCAACCTGCGGTCGATCGCTTCCAGCGACAGCCTGATTGCGCGAACCAGCAGCGGGAACCCCATTATCGCAGAGGCGAGTGCCGCGCCGGTCCAACGAAACGCGAAGACGATGCCGAAGGTTTCCTCCAAAAATCGGCCGAGCGGCCCGCGGCGGCCGAACAGCAGCAACAACAGGTAGCCGGTCACGACAGGCGGCATCACGAGCGGCAGATGGACGACGCCGTCAAGCAGGGTTTTGCCCCAAAATCGCCCGCGTGCCAGAACCATTGCTGTAACCAGGCCAAAGGGCAAACTGCCGACCATAGCCCAGAATGCGACGCGCAGGCTCAACCGGACCGCCTCCATTTCGGCTGCGCTGAAATCGAGCACGACACTCACCTGACGATGACGCGGAAGCGCATAACTCTGGTTCCGCTCATCATGACCACCTTGGTTGACCGCCTTTCCAGCTGTATAACTCGGAAACGGTCGATCGGGTGAGACGGGACCGTAGTTGTATTCGCCCGGGCCGTGCTAGATTTGGGCGTCGCTGGTCGCTGAACGAGGTAGCTTTAATGAAGGTCAGGATCGAATACTGCGTGCCTTGAAACTATGAACCTCGGGCCCTCCGTGCGAAGGCCAGGCTCATGGAACGCGGTGCAGAGGAAGTCGAACTCGTCAAGGGCGTAGCCGGCGTGTTCGAAATATCCGTCGACGGCAAACTTGTTTTTTCGAAGAAGCAGCTGGGCCGGTTTCCTGAGGACGCGGAAATCGATGCGATAGCAGGGGGATGACGCTCCGCCCCTAACCCCCCCATCACCGGGGCGGGTTAGGGCGAGATCCTCGCGTCTGCTGCGCCTCCAGCTCGTCGAGCATCGCGAAGATGCGATCGATGTAGGCGCCCTTGTCATAGAGGCCATAGAGCGTGCCGGCGAGCCGCACCGGGTCGCCCGAGTAGTATCGCTCGTATAGCTGCTGGCGGCCCGAGAAGGACGACACCGCGGCGTCAAATGCCAGACGGAACAGCTTGATCCGCGTCGCGGCGTCAGCGTTCGCCGCCTGGAAATAAGTGGCAACGTCAGCCTCCGCCGGGCCGGACAGCTCGGCGTAGGAAGGAACCGCGACGAGACCGCCGGCGCCGAGCAGCTGAATGATCTCGCACATCCGGACGAACATCTTCGGGTACATCATCCGCACCGTCCACAGCGGCATCGCCGCCGGCGTCATCACCCCGGAGGGGCTCGGGGCAGCGTCGGCCTCGCTTGCCCGCAGACAGGCACGGGAGAACTCGGTGAACTCGATCAGCTCGGCCAGCATGCCCTGGACGTGCAGGTGTTGGTCGATATTGGTCGATTTGGCGATCGCGAAGCCGAGCCCCATCATGAACTCGGCTTTGGAAAGGTTCTTCGTCGCGAACTGGTGCATGATCTGCGGCATGATGCCGGTGCGGTTGTAGAGGCCGTTGCACAGCTCGGGATCGCGATGGATGAAGACGCGTTCCCACGGTACCGGCACGTCGTCGAATATAACCATCGCGTCGGTCTCGTCGAGACGTGCCGAGAGCGGAAAATCCATCACCGAGGCCGCGTTCTGGTGGATGACCGAGGGGCGACAGATGAACCGTAACCCCGGCGCGTTGACCGCGACGCTGAAACCGAAGGCGTAAGGCTCGGCCTCCTTGCTGTTGGCCAGATAAGTCGACGGCAGCACCAGCAGATCATGCGCATAGGCGCACAAGGTGGACACCATGCGCGCGCCGCGGATGACGATGCCGGCGTCGGTTTCCTTGACGATTTTCGCCGCGAGGTCCTTGTCCTGCTTCTCTACCGGACGCGAGCGGTCGACCTGTGGGTTGACCAAGGTATGCGTGAGGCAGATGTCATCCTCGCGGATGTGAGTGTGATAGGCGCGAACATTCTCGGCAAAGCACTTATCGGCCTTGCCGAATTCATCCGCCGCCGAAGCAAAGCCGGTGAAGAAGATGTTCATGAAATCGGGGCTGCGGCCGAACATGCCGCAGGTCGCGTCCATCCAGATCTTTACCATGTCGCGGCGACGGATCAGATCCTCGACCGAACGCGGCTCGATGAAGGAAAGCCCGACCCGTCCGCCGCTGGTCGGCGAGGGAAAGGTCATCCGATCGGTCAGCGCCGCGTCATGCTGCATGTCATAGAGTTCGGCGAGGCTCCGTGCCGCGGCGGCAAAGCGCGGGTCAGTCGTCACATCCCCGACCCGCTCGCCATCGATGAACAATTGACGGCCGTCCGGCAGCGATTCCAACAACTCCTTGCCGGTTCGGATGCCCATGCCCGTCCTATGCCCCCGCGTCCAGCTCGGGATAGTGCCGAAAAATGCCGTGCTCGTTGAACGGGATCCGGCGGTTTGAGGCGAGATAGGCGGCAATGCGGGGCCGAGCCGCGACCCGGTCGTGCAGCGCAACGACCCGCGGGTGTTTCGGCTCGAGCCGTGCCGTGGCACGGGGAAAGGCGTAGCGCAGACCCGCCACCAGCTGAAAGAGCGACAGATCCGGATAGGTCAGCTCCGCACCGACGAGATGACCCGGACCGGCCGTATTGCGCTCCAACACCCGTTCGAAATAGCCGAGATACTTGGGCGCCCGCGATTTCAGAAAATCGGCAGTGCGGGCGCGCGCCTCCGAGCGCTGGTCTTCGTAATAGAGGCTTCCCGCGATCGGATGATGGGTGTCGTGAACCTCGTCCACAAAATCAGCGATCGTCAGCTGCAGCTGATGGGCCCATAACCGGCCCGCCTTGTCCACCGGCGCCAGCCCGTGATGACTGCCGAGATAGAGCAGGATATTGGCGGTCTGCGCGATGACCAGTTCCCCTGCCTTCAGAAAAGGTGGCGCGAAGGCCGGGTGCTCGCCGCCGGCCTCGCCGAGGAGGCGCATCATTGCCTGCTCGCCGCCGGGCCGCCTTGCAACATCGGTATATTCGGCGCCGGCTTCCTCCAAAGCCAGGCGGACAAATTCGCCGCGCCCCTGTATCCCGGCCCAGTAATAGAGCTCATACGTCATCTTCCGCGCTTCTCGCTTACAACAGCTGGTCGTCGTCTCCGCGACAGCTGGTGTCAGGAAATTGGCTGTATTGCCGTTACGCGTGCTTCGAGACGCGCCCCTTGTCCTGAGGAGCCGCCGCAGGCGGCGTCTCGAAGGGGGGCGCTCCTCAGCATGAGGGAGTCATTGATGGCATCAAGAAAATTCCTCATCCTGAGGAGGCTGCGGAGCAGCTGCCTCGAAGGACGCACAGATCCGGCCGCCCTCAGTTCCCGCTTTCCGCGGGAACGACGACAAAGAGCGGTAGATCCTCACTCAACCCTGCCGGCGGTAATTCCGGCAAACAAGCCGCAGACGATCGCTAATCTGCGGTCGGACGTGTTGCGGCATCGGGGTCGACTCGCTCGCCTGTTTCCACTCGGCGCTCGTGACCACCTCGGGGGAGGCGAGGTGATAGAGGGCGACATATTTTGGGCCGCCGCTGCCGGCGCGGAAGCGGCGCGCGCACAACACCCCCGGCACGCGGGCAAGCGCGGGAATGTGCTCGGTGTCATACCAGGCGTTGAACTCGGTCTCGACCGCAGGCGCGGGCGTCATCCCGACCAGCAACAATCCGCCGGCATTACCGGGGGCGGCCGTATCACCGGGGAGGATCTGGTCACCCTCGAAGCGCAGCAGGCGCTGGGACCTGGCGGTGATGCGCTTCGACCATGGCGACAAATTCTCGCCGCCGATGGCGCGGTAAGCGTCGCTCTTCAACACCGCGAGGCTATCGAGATCGTAGGTCGCGACCGATTGCTTGGGGTTCTCGGCGCCGATCCAGCGCTGACAAACGAGAAAGCCCGGCACACGCTGGCGTTCCGGGATGTGCTCGAGATCGTACCAATCGTTGAACTCGTCTTCGGCGACATTCGAAAATTCCATCGCCGCAATCAGCTGTCCTTTTGCCATGGCGTTTTCCTCCTCTCCTCTTGAGTTTTCATGCAATTCTCAGCCCCCGGCGCGGGCGATCGCGGCCGGGCGAGATGTTGGCGATGTCCATCCCAGCGCCTCTGCTAGGGGGCCATCCCCTTGTCGGCGAGTTCGCGCAGAGCCTTCTCCGTTTTGTCCAGATCGAAGCCCATAGCCCGCATCACGTGAGGCGCTTTGGTGAACTGAATGTCGCCGTACTCGACGACCTCGACGCGGTTGCCCCAGGGATCGAGGAAATCGAGAAACGGGCCGGGCAACAGACGGCCGCCTGCTTCTTCGACCCGCGCCCGTACGCTCGAACGGTCATCGACGACAAGGCCAAAATGGCGGCGGCGATCCTCGTGCGGCGTCGGGGTTTCCATTAGGTTGATGAACTGGTCGCCGAGTTCGATGAAGGCGTTGCCCGGCCGTTTTCCTCGAAGCGTGAAATCGAAGATCTTGCCGTAGAAATCGAGAGCCTGGTCGATATCCCCGACTTCGAGGGCGATGTGGTTGATGCCGACGAGCCGAGGCTTCTTCGCATCCGTCGGGCTGGTTCTGTTCATCTGCGTCCATCCTGCTGGTTCGTACGGTAGCGATAACTATATATTACTAGCGGCCGGGATTTCCCCGGGCTCTGCAACAGCGTTATCCGCGCATCAACGGGCGTCGTGTTCTCAGGGGCGGGGGATCACTCGCCGGGAGAAACGAAATGGACTTGCTTGCCAAGCTGCCGGAGATGTCTGACGACGCCCTGGCCAATCTCCGGACCAATGCGGAACGGCTCCAGCACAGCGGCACTCCCACCCAGCGGTCCGATGCCGCCGCGTTGCTGCCAGCTGTCGAGGCCGAAATCGGCGCCCGCCGGCTGGCCAAGGTGAAGGCAACGAGAACTTCGGCGCGAAATGATCGACCGCGGACGTCCCGGCCCCCTAAGCCCAAGATTCGATCCGTGGCCGACTCCGAATAGGACGCTCTCCAAATGCCGGTTGATCTGACGATTGAAGGCGCGGTCGCGAAAGTCGTCCTGAACCGCCCGGACAAGCTCAATGCGCTGACCGTCGATATGCGTCAGAGCCTGTGCGATTACTTCGCGCAGTTGCGGTTCGACGACAAGGTGCGCGCCGTGATCGTTACCGGAGCCGGAAGAGGGTTCTGCTCCGGCGCCGACGTCGATCGCATGGCCGGACAACCGCACGATCTGCGGGCCGACCGCGATCGCTTACAGCGCGGCGGCCATACCTTCATCCGCGCCATCCATGCGATCGAAAAACCGGTCATCGCCGCGGTACGCGGACCGGCCGTCGGCATCGGTTGGAGCATCGCACTCGCATGCGATCTCGTGGTGGCGTCGAAGACGGCACGCTTCTCGCAAATTTTTCGCCGCATCGGTCTGGCGCCCGACGGCGGCGCGATCTGGTTCTTGACCCGCCGGATCGGCATGCTGAAGGCGAAGGAGTTGGTCTTCTCTGCGCGTTTTGTCGAGGCGGACGAGGCCTTGGCGCTCGGCCTCGTCAATCACGTCATCGAGGATGACGAGCTGATGAGCAAGACCGAGGAACTCGCGGCGGAGCTCGCCGAGGCTCCTACTTTCGCCCTCGGATTGGCAAAGAAGCTCTTTCACGCCGCTGTCGGTCCCAGTCTCGAAGACTATCTCGAAGTCGAGAGCATGGTGCAGCCGCAGCTGCATATGACCGCGGACAACGCAGAAGGTGTGGCGGCGTTCCGCGAAAAGCGGAAGCCCAGATTCATCGGCCGATAACTCGTGCGAAGCGCGCGTCTCCGACCTAAGGATGCCGTCTGGAGAGATGGGGCGCGTCCAGCCCCACCCCGACGAGATGGCCGAAAAGCGCCGTGAGCTGCCGCCGGTCGGCCTCGGGCAAGGGCGGCTTTAGGATCGAGGCTACGTTGGTTCGCAAATGCTCCTGGTCGCCGGTGCCAAACAGCACGACATCGACGCCCGGTTCGTGTCGCACGAAGCGATAGGCGGCGTCCGGGAGCGTATCGACGCCGCCTTCATGGATCAAAAAGCCTAGCGGGTCGGGCGTTTCGGCGAGCCATTGCGGAATTTCCCCCGCCGCGGCGAGATTGCGCATCGTGGCCCGCAGGCGCTCGGGCCGCGAGAATATGTTCCGCACCACGAACATCAGTAGGGTCCCGACGCGGTTCGCCCGGGTCAGCGGGAAAACGCGGTCACGGGCGTTCTGATGCATCATATGAAAGCCGAGCATGACCACGTCCCAAACCCCGTGCTGCGCCGCCCGGTGCAGAACCTTGTGCTCAGGATCGTGCGGCGCGGTCTCGGTAATGCCGAGATGACGGAACTTTCCTTTCGTTTTCTCCCTCAGCAGCACCGGCGCCAACTCGCTCAGCGCATGGTCATAGGCACTGGGCGGCACCCCGTGCAGCTGATAAACATCGATATAGTCTGTATCGAGCCGGCGTAGCGACTTGTCCAGGCTGGCGACGATCCCTTCCGGCGTCGAATGGGCGTTGCTGAAACTGAACGGCGCCTTCGTGCAGATCACGACTTCCTCGCGCCGCACCGATTTGATCGCCGTGCCGAGCACCTCCTCGGTGCCATACGCCGCTGCGGTGTCGAACAGATTGACCCCGAGATCCAACGCATGCCGGACAATCGCAATCGCATCCGACTCACTCTTCCCCTGTGCCAGCCCCAGCTGGCTGAACCCGCCGCAGCCCAACCCGGCGACACTAACCCGCAATCCGGTTTTGCCGAGCGTCGTGTATTCCATTGTTCACTGTGCTCCCGGTGTTGTTTCCGTCGAGCTAGCGCAAGATCTGGGCCAATGTCCCCCGCGTGATCTGCGGGGCGAAGTGCTGCGACAGTAAACCCAAGAATGGTTTTTCCAGCTGCGTGTGATGTCGATCACATTGCTCCGCCGTTGTGCAGCGTATGTGTAACGGGGAGTAACCCAACGCTCGTCCCCTTCACTCCTTTGAGGGTTGCACATGACCTATCCCGCTCCTCTCCTCCCCGATCTCCTCGTCGGCTGGCAGAAGGTTGCTAACCAGTACAAAATGCCAATCTATGTTTTTCAGATGGGGGACACGTACCACGCGGTCTCGAATGAGGCCCAAGGAGTGGGGCGCCTCGTGGACACCTTGGCCCCCCAGGTCCCGGTCCCGGAGCAAGTCACCGAGCCCAAAGGTGGCTTCGCCGTCGCTCGATTGCCGATTGGTGAGCGGCCCGTTGCTCGTGGTGGGACCGATGAGTAGGAAAATTCGAGAGCAAGAGACGGAGCCGGCCGCAGATCCGATCGGTGAACGGCGAAAGCCAGAAGACACGACCGCCTGCTCCCCTGAGCAAATAGTCGGTCGCGCCGCCGCCGCAGGACGTGCCGCTTATGCCGCGGTCATCCGCGCCGGCCGAGCAGCGGCCGACGCCGAGCGCGCCCATAATCGGGCATATATGCGGACCATCCCGCCCTGCTGGGTCGCGCTTCTGGCTCACCCGATACCGCCTAGGCGGGCACGCTAAAAAGCGTCGGGCGCACCCGGGGCAACAGGCTTGTTGCCGGCAGGCGGGATACAGGGTCGGTGCCATCAAAGTCGTAAAATGTGCTTTCGGGAAAAATTGTGCTTTCGGGAAAAATCGAGATTCAAAATCAGTGGCCGCACTCGCCGTTTCATTCGCCGTGGCTCCCAGTCGCATTTAATTACCTGCACGGTTATCCCATTTGCGTCGAGCCGTTTTCGGAAAGGCAACACATGATTTGCACCGCACACGAAAAGCGTCGGCCAGCGATTCACGTTCCAAGATTTGATTTAGCCAATGACCCTTCCTAATTGAATTTGATGCCCCGAATCTCACGTTTGACTCGCTCTTTCTCCCCATCGAGATGCCAACCTTCCGCCCTGATCCAACCTTCCGCCCTGATCATGTGTTCGTGCCGGACACCCAGTTTGATGCGTTCTTCATCGTTCAAGTCGCCATACCGGTGCGGATACCGAACCGCTTCGCAACCTGCTCGCCGATTGAGGCGTCGACATTGCGGTTTATGAGTTCTCGGGCGGAGAATTCTTCGACAATCGAACGAATTTTCAAGCCCAAGCACGCCTTTACTATTGCCGCTCGAAACTGAGGTTCGGCTGCCCGGAATTTGGTAACTGCGGCTCGTCCCAAGAAGTCCTACCGTCTTCATCGGTCTACCCGCGGGGCTGGCTGCGCCAGCCGCTGCATCTCTTCATCGCTTCTTTCTTTTTGATAGTCTTCAAACTTCCACATGGTGGGGGATTTGGGCAAGTGTGGTCTGCAAGGAATTTGCCGTAGCCGACAGTGCCGGTTTGGCGGGAATATTCGCTCAACCAGCGTCGCACGAGCCCGGCGTGCCCTGGGCGACCGCCCGGTCAGCCCAACGCGACACACACTTCAGCCCCGCTGCGCGCGGGGATTGTCGCGTGATGCAAAAATACGCAACATTGCTGGCCGCACCTTGCTGAGCGTCGAGGAGATCATAAGACGATGAGGATCGATCAAGCCGTCAATGTCGAAGACCTGCACCGCATGGCGAAGCGGCGGCTGCCGAAGATTGCCTTCGATTTCATCGAGGGCGGCCTCGAAGACGAGCGCGGCCTCGAAACCAACACCTCAGCGTTTCACAAGCACAAACTGTTGCCGCGTTATCTCGTCGACGTGTCAAAGCGCGACCAGACGAAGACGATCTTCGGCCAGACTTTTGCGAGCCCGTTCGGCATCTCGCCCACCGGCGGGGCGAGCCTGTTCCGCAACCATGCCGACCTGATGCTGGCCGAGGCCGCGCGGGACGCGAACATCCCTTACATCATGTCCGGTGCCAGTAACGGCACAATCGAAGCGGCGGCCAAGATCGCACCGAAGAACCATTGGTACCAGCTTTACGCAGCGCGTGACCCCGCGATCAACGCCGACTTGATCAAGCGCACCGCCGATGCCGGGCTCGGCGCGCTGGTATTGACCGTCGACACCCCAGTCGGCTCAAAGCGGGAGCGCAATATCCGTAACGGCTTCGCGAATATCCGAGGAGGTCTGTTCCAGGCGCTGAGCCTCAAGCCCTCAATCCTTGCCGAGGCGCTGACTCATCCCGGCTGGATTGTCGAATATTTCAAGCGCGGCGGCGGCACGCCGATGCTGGGCAACTGGCAGCCCTACGCGCCGCCGGGATCGAATGCGGAAGAGGTCTACAAGCACTCGAGCATGCTGCGCCCCTTCAATGCGCAGACTTGGCGTGATCTGGAGACCTACCGCAAGCTGTTCCCGCGCGCTCTCGTCGTGAAGGGCATCATGAGCCCTGCCGACGCGTTGAGGGCGCTCGACGTCGGTTGCGACGGCATCATGGTGTCCAATCATGGCGGCCGCCAGCTCGACCAGGCGCCCGGCTCGCTCGACGTGCTGCCGGGGATCAAGGCACAGGTCGGTGACAAATTGACCTTGCTTCTCGACAGCGGAGTTCGCCGGGGTGCCGACATCCTGATCGCGCTGTGTCTCGGCGCCGATTTCTGTTTCATGGGGCGCCCGACCCTCTACGGTGCAGCTGCCGGCGGACTGGCCGGCGTCAAAAAGGCGATCGACATCTTCGTCAACGAGATCGATCTGGTCATGGGACAGATCGGCTGCCCGAGCCTCGATCAGCTCGGTCCCGATTTCTTGTGGCGCGACGATTGGGCGCGCAACGCCTGAGTGCGAGAGATCTCCCGACCATGAAATTCGATCAAGCCGTCAACATCGAAGACCTGCATCGGATTGCTAAGCGCAAATTGCCGAAGATCATCTTCGACTACATCGAGGGTGGGGTCGAAGACGAGCGCGGCCTGGCGCGCAACGAGGCCGCGTTTCACAAGCATCGGCTATTGCCGCGCTACTTGGTCGACGTTTCGAAACGAGACCAGTCGGCGACGGTGTTTGGCCGCACCTATGCGAGCCCGTTCGGGATCTCGCCGACGGGCAGCGTCGGCCTCTACCGGCGCGAGGGGGAGGTGATGCTGGCGCAAGCCGCGGCGGCCGCCAACATCCCCTACATCATGTCGGGGGCCAGTAATGCCTCGATGGAAGAGGCGGCGCGCGTCGCCCCGAACAATGTCTGGTTCCAACTCTATGCCGCCAAGGACGCCGGTGTTACTGATGCGCTGATTGGTCGAGCCCGTGACGCCGGGGTCGGAGCCCTGGTGCTGACCGTCGATGTGCCCGTGCATCCGAGGCGCGAGCGCAACTACCGCAACGGATTTTCGCGCGTCCGCGGCGGCGGTGTCATGGAGTCGCTGAAGCTGAAGCCCTCGATCTTGTTGGAAGCGATGACTCATCCGGCCTGGGTTATCGAATACATTCGGCTGGGCGGCGCGCCGACCCTGGGGAACTGGGCGCCGCACGCTCCCAATGGCGCGAACAGATCTGACGTGATCGCATTCGGGCGGGGGCAGACTCCAGCCTCGGCGCAAACCTGGCGCGACCTCGAGCGCTACCGGCGCCTTTTTCCACGCCCCCTCGTGGTCAAGGGCATTCTCAACCCCGCCGACGCCGTTCGCGCCGTGGAAATCGGGGTCGACGGGATCATCGTCTCGAACCACGGCGCCCGCCAGCTCGACCAAGCACCGGCCTCGCTCGAAGCTCTGCAGCCGATCAAGGCGGCAGTCGGCGACAAAGTCACGGTAATGCTCGACAGCGGTGTGCGCCGCGGCGCCGACATTCTGATCGCCTTCTGCCTCGGCGCCCAATTCGTGTTCTTTGGCCGCCCGACGCTTTACGGCGCCGTCGCCGGTGGGCTTCCCGGTGTCAACAAGGCGCTCGAAATTTTCCGCAACGAGATCGACCTCATCATGGGCCAGATCGGATGCCCGAGCCTCGACCAACTCGGCCCCGATTTCCTGTGGCGTGAGGATCGGACCCAGAACCGGTAGGCCTTCTTTCCGATCGAGCTTGGTGAGCGCGGAACGGGAGGGCTGAGGATTAACCTTGCCTTGCCCGGCATCCACGTTCCGCGCGTGCTTTCAGAAAATTTGTGGCTCGGTTTGGCGAGACACGCACTGACGTTATCACCATCGATGGAAAGACGCCCGCCGAGCTTCCCGAGCGCATGGTGCTCGATCTGCTCTGCACATCACGAGCGCTTGATGTTGTGCGGAGCTGGCGCAGATCGCTATCCGCGTCGCCAAATAACCTAAATTTTGATACAATTCGTTACCGGTTAATAATAATATGCTTGACCTCGCCCCCGAGCCGCCGCATTTGAGACAGGGCGCGGTTGCTAATTACGATCACGAGCAGCGTCAGATCGCACCGTTGGTTTCGGCAACCGCGATACCTCGTCAGAGGACTTCGATTGTCTCTCGATCACGCTCGATCCTTTCGATTTGTCGAAACCAAGGGGCTGGATCTAAACGTCGTAGAGACCGCAGTCGCGCGGTTCAACTCAAGACACCCCTATTTGTTGTTCGGCGAACATTCCATTTCCTGGATTCGCGAGCGCGCGAACAATCATCCGAAGCTGATTGCCCGGCTGAAGGCCTCATTATGCGAGAGCGAGTGGGCCTCAGCCGAACAGGAGCTGCGCACCAGGATCAAGCGCCAAGGGCGACGTCTGATACATACGTCGTTCTTGGCATTGATCAGCGACGGCACCACAAAAACTGACGCGCTCTATGCGACGCGCGCCGCATTGGCACAACTTAACGCCGAAGCGAGCTGGAAGGCCCGGCCTGTCATCAAATCATTTCTCGATTGCGCCGAGATCGCGGTTGCCGTCTCTCTCGCCTATGATTGGCTGTACGGTGAACTTGCAGATCAGGAGCGAGCGCTGATCGAGGAAGCGCTGTACCGGCATGTGCTCAAGCCCGCGCATGCCGCGTATAGCGATCGCTTCGCGGCCTGGCCGAGGCGGCGCGACAATTTCACGCTCGTCTCGAACTCGGGCATTCTGATTTCGGCGCTCGCGGTCATCGAGCGGTACCCGGAAATATCCCAGCAGCTGATTGGCCACAGCCTCTCGTCATCCTGGAATGCTTTTGACATCCTCGCGCCGGACGGAGCATGGCCGGAAGGGCCAAGCTATTGGTCGCTCGCTATGCGCTACGCCGGTCTGATGGTCGCTGCGCTCGAGAGCACTCTCGATGACAGCTTTGGCCTGGCGCACCGGCCTGGATTTGCCCAAACAGGCGATTTTGCGCTGCATGCCGTCGGACCCTTCGGCGCGGCGTTCAATTTCGGGGACTCCGAGCCTCGGTTCGATATGGCGCCGCTTGCCTGGTTTGCGCACCGGTTCCGGCGGCCTATCGATGCGCGGCTCATAGATCAATATGACGGCTGGTATCTTCCGTTCACTGTGATTTGGTCAAGCCGACCGAAGGCCAAGCCGTCGGGGATCAGGGTGCCGACCGGAAAGATATTTCACAGCAACAATCTCGCTTGCTTTCGCAACACTTGGTCGCGCGACCCGGCGGCCCACCCGGTTTATCTGGCCATCAAGGGGGGAAACGCCTCCTGCCCCGGAGCGCGATCGCCGCCGCTCCCTGAAGAGGTCTTTTTGCACAGCCAAGCAGATGCCGGAAGTTTCATCCTCGATGGTGCCCGACAGCGGTGGATCATCGATCTCGGGGCGGATGATTACGATCTGCCCGGTTACTTCGACCACGGCCCCGATAACAGATCCGGCCCACGCTGGCGCTACTATCGTACTCAGACCGCGGGCCACAACACCTTGGTCATCGATGGGCGCAACCAAAACCCCGATGCGCACGCACCGATCATCGGCACTCGCGTCGAAGGAGGTTGCAAATGGGCAGTTTTCGATTTGTCGGCCGCTTATGGGACACCGGCGGGCTCGATTCGGCGCGGAGCGGCCTTGATCGGCCGACAGGTAGTCATCCAGGACGAGGTCTGCGCCGAGGTGTCCGGCAGTATTGTGTGGGCCGTGCATACCTGCGCAGAGCCGATTGCGGTCGCCGGTTCCGTTGCGCGTTTCCGCTCGGGCGGCGAGGCGTTCGTCCTGCGCATCCTCGAACCGGCGACAGCGTACTTCGAGATCGGCTTTCCGCCAGAGCCCAAGGTCTATCCCATTGCCGACCCTCAGCAGCTCCATAGCCGGCAGCTGCTCGGCGGCAACGTTGCCGAGCTGCCCCGTCGGATCGATGACAAACTCGGGCGCGCTGCGGGTCCATTGATCAGGAGATTGCAGGTCGTCTGGCCAGAGGGGACGCGAAGGTTGATTGTCGCATTGCTGCCGGATTGCGATGACGAAGACTTGGCACTCCCGGTTACTCCTTTAGACGATTGGCTTGCCAGGCGGCCCGTGCGACTGGCGCCTGTCGCCCAGCTCACCTCCTGCATCAGGGCCCCCCGGCACGCCGCGAGGGGAGCCTTGAGAGGATTTTCACCGGCGCAGATGCGGCCTCCTCGGAAATCTGCTGCCAAGAGACCCGCTGTTCGATAATGGAGCCGGGCCTCGAACCGGTTCGGCTGCAATGAGTGGCGCAACTCCTACTGTCTCGGTCCCGGCGCCCATCGGATGGGACCCGCAAGGGATAATCTCGCTTCGGTTTCCGGAGATTGCCGAACTGGCGCGGTCGGCACATCACGAGATGCGAACCCTGGAGGCCGAGCTCGATCGGCGGGAGAGCCGAGGAGACGCGACATCCTGCCCGCGGCAAATCCTGCGCGAGCTGCGTTGGCGGCTCGAATACACAGCCGATACGAGCGGCATCCGCGCAACGCTCGCCCGCCTCCGCAGCTGGGCCGCATCGCCCTCGTCCCGTTCAGCCACAGCGCGGAACAGCGACGAGGCTTGTGATGCGTGTAGCCATGTATGGTTTCTGCAACTCGACGCCTGCGTCGATCATATGCTCGCCGCGGATTTCGATGGCCAGACCACACCGACGCGTCTTCTCGACCGCGTCAATGATCCTGCCCGGCTGAAGGATTACCTGGAAAGCCTCCTTGTCTCGCGCCTTGACGAGGATGGGATCAACCGACGCAAGGAGCTCAATTTCGCAACCGCCGACCTCGTTCGGCTGATCCTGTGGCGGCGGCCTCGAAATTACCCCTGGGATCCGCGGCTCGAAACCGTGATTCGCCGTTTTATCGCCGAGTGGCAGGACCCTACCACCGGCTTCTTCGGCGCCGATTATCTGATCGGCGGGAGGCGGTTTCGAACCACCGATCTCAGCCTTACCTTCCACATGGCGCGATACCTCGAAGGCGGGATCGGATATTGGCCGCAACTGATCGACACGCTGTTTGCAATCCGTGACCGCCGGTACCCGAACGGGTGGCTCGACGAGGTCGGCGTGACGAGCCACAACAACTACGATGTGGCGGTCCTGTTCCAGCTCGGCTGGCCACAGATGAATGCTGGTCAACGACAGCGGGCCGAGACGGAGCTTATGCGGATGCTCGATTGGTGCCTGACTGCCGCAATTGCCCCGGATGGCCGGATCCTGGCGCGCGCGATCGGTGAGGCGCTGCCCGAGAGCTATTATTTCACGGTCGCATTTCTCGACACGGTCGGTTATTTCGACCCGGCAAAAAGGTTCTGGACCCAGCGCGATTTTCCTGAGATGTCGGCAGTTCGGGCGCGGCTGGAAGGCCGTCTGGCGATATTGCCGCAAACCGATCCGATGGTTCGAATGGCGTATGAACGTCTGCAGCGTGGCGGGCGATGAGCCGGCTGACGGCGGAGCAACAGCAGGAAATCGCAGCGCAGCAAGGCGCGACGCATCAGACGCGCCGCGCCACCGTACCGGCGCTCGAGGCGATCCTTTACGAGCCGCTGCCCGTGCTCGATCACGGCTTTGTCCGTGTCGTCGACTACCTGGGTGACGACGCCGCAATCGTTCAGGCCGCCCGCGTCTCCTACGGCCGCGGCACCCGAAGGGTCAGTGAGGACCAAGGGCTCATCAACTATCTGATGCGCCACCGCCATACCACGCCGTTCGAGATGTGCGAGATCAAGTACCATGTAAAGCTGCCGATCTTTGTGGCGCGGCAGTGGATCAGGCATCGCACGGCGAATGTGAACGAATACTCGGCGCGCTACTCGATCCTCGACAAGGAATTCTACATCCCGGAACCCGAGCATCTGGCCGTCCAGGCCACGACGAACCGTCAGGGGCGCGGCGCGGCGATCGAGGGCGAGGCGGCGCAACGCATCCTCGACCTGCTGCGCCGTGATGCCGAGCGCGCTTATGCAGGATATTCCGAACTCCTCGACGAAGGCGCGTCGGGTTCGTCGAGCGACCCGGCGCGCCCGGGCCTCGCCCGCGAGCTCGCCCGCATCAACCTGTCGCTGGGCTTCTACACGCAGTGGTATTGGAAGACCGACCTGCACAATCTGATGCATTTTCTGTCATTGCGCGCCGATCCCCACGCGCAATACGAGATCCGCGCCTATGCCGAGGTAATGCTGGGGACGCTGGCGCGCTGGGTGCCGATGGCCCATGCCGCCTTTCTTGAATACCGGATGAATGCGGCAGTGATCTCCGCAACCGGACTTTCGGTGACCCGCCGCCTGCTCGCCGGCGAGCAGGTCGACCAGGCATCGAGCGGCCTCTCGCCCCGGGAATGGCGCGAGCTGATGGCGCTGCTTCAAAGACCCCGGTAGCCCGCACCCGGCAGCAATCTGCGCCGAGCGCCGCGGCACTGCGTGCATCCTGCTCCTGCCGGCGACGGAGAGGTTTGACCCCGCTCGGGCGCGCTCCGGGATTGGCGGCTTCGCTGGCACCAACCTCTGCGCGTTTGTTGCTCCGGGGCTGCTTTATCTGCAACCCGCAAGCAGACCGCGTTCAGCGATACTGGAGCCTGCCCTTTGAAAGATCGCCGCGATTGCTACGCCCGTTTAGAGAAGGACTGGATCTACAACTGAGCGAGGAGAAAGGTCATGGCCCGCGCTTACAATGTGATCGATTCCGACGGGCACATCCTGGAGCCGTTGACGCTGTGGGACGACTACATTGACCCAGCGTTCCGCGAGCGTGCGCCCAAGGTTATCGTCGACACGGACGGCAAGCAGCGTCTGCTGATCGAGGAGCAGGTGCTCGGCAGCCGGCAGGGTATGGGTGGGCTCGGCGGGGTGGGCGCGCGGCAGGGCGCCGTATCGGCCGAGACGATGAGCTACGAGGACGGGCGCCCCGGCGGCTTTGACCCGCATGAGCGCATCCCGGACATGGATTTGGACGGCATCGACGCCGCGTTCCTCTATCCGAGCATGGGCCTCTTCGCCGGCGCGGTGCACGACCCGGCACTGGCGGCCGCGCTGTGCCGCGCCTACAATCGCTGGCTCGCCGATTACTGCAAGCCCTATCCCGACCGCCTGTTCGGCATCGCAATGCTGCCGATGCAGTCGGTCGACCACGCGATCGCCGAGATGCGCTTCGCCCGCCGCGAACTGGGCTTCCGCGGCGGCTTCATCCGGCCCAACCCCTACAACAACCGGATGCTGCACGACCCGGCCTATGACCCGCTGTGGAGCGCCGCCGGGGACCTCGATTTCTCGATCGGCATACACGAGGGCGGCAACAGCGGCATGCCGACGGTCGGCATCGACCGCTTCGAGGGGCGCGGCGCGCAGCACATCATCTCGCACACGATGGAGATGATGCTCGCCTGCATGAGCATGATCTGGGGCGGCGTCTGCGAACGCCATCCAAGATTGCGCGTCGGCTTTCTCGAATCCGGCGGCGGCTGGGTGGCGCCCTGGCTCGACCGCATGGATCGGCATTTCGACGATCAGGGCTTCAACGATTCCGGTCTGAAGACGCGCCCCAGCGACCTCTTCCGGCGTAATTGCTGGATCTCGTTCGAGCCGGTCGAGGGCAGCATCAAGGTGCTCGCCGACTATATCGGGCCGAACAAGATCCTGTGGGCGACCGACTACCCGCACCGCGACGGATTCTTCCCCGGCGCCCCGCAGATGATCCGCGACCGCCTGGCAGGCACCTCGCCCCAAACCCAGCACCAGGTATTGGCGGGCGGCGCAATGGGCTTTTACGGCCTCAACTGAAGCGGATAGCCACCCGCCCAGCTTCTTTGCTTAATGCGCTCGACGCGCTGCTTGGTGTAGGATCAGGCGCCAACAGGGAGGCGCCATGGAGCCCAAAGGGCCAGCTCGGGTCGAACGTCGGCTTGCGGCGATTCTCGCGGCTGACGTAGCGGGATATTCGCGCCTGATCGGAGCCGACGAGGAAGGAACGCTCAGCCGGCTGAAGGCGCTCCGCGCCGAGGTGATCGACCCCAAAATTGCAGAACATCACGGCCGCATCGTCAAAACCACCGGCGACGGGTTGCTGGTCGAGTTCGCGAGCGTCGTCGACGCACTGCGCTGCGCGGTCGAGATCCAGGCTGCGCTGGCCGAAAGCAACGCCCCGCTGCCAGCAGACAGGCGCATCGAATTCCGCATTGGCATCAATGTCGGCGACATTGTCGTCGAGGATGGCGACATCTTTGGCGACGGGGTCAACGTCGCAGCCCGGCTCGAAGGCTTGGCCGAGCCGGGCGGCATCTGCGTTTCGGCGCGGGTGCGAGAGGACGCCGCGGGCAAGCTCGAGTTCGCCTTCCGCGATCTGGGCGAGCAGCAGCTCAAGAACATCGCGCGGCCTGTGCGCGCCTACGCAGTCGGCGCAGCGGCGTCGCCGACGCGACATAGCCGACACCGGATCGTCACAAGCAGATTTGCTGTCGCCGCAATCATCCTTGCCGCCGTGATCGGGGCCACCGCGTGGTGGGCTTGGCCTCGTCTGAGCCCACCAGCGACAATGACCACGGCAGTTCCAGACTCACCACCCGCCAGCCTCGACAGAAAACCGGCGCCCCGGCTGTCGATCGTTGTATTGCCTTTCGCGAACCTCAGCAATGACCCCGAGCAGCAGTATTTCGCCGACGGGATAACCGAGGACCTGACGACCGATCTGTCGCGGCTACGGAATGTTCTAGTGATCTCTCGCAACACTGCATTCACCTACAAAGGCCAGCACGTGGACGCAAAGCAGATCGGCCGCGACCTTGGGATCCGCTATGTGCTCGAAGGAAGCGTCCGACGTTCTGGCAACCAGGTCCGGGTCAACGCCCAGCTGATCGATGCAGCAACCAACACGCATCTGTGGGCGGAGCATTTCGACCACGATATCGGCGATCTCTTCGCCATGCAGAGCGAGATCACCACCCGCATC